>WNFJ01692166.1_pt1 | contig 12176 bp, 8 predicted proteins | sample 5400461 | NCBI WGS metagenome assembly WNFJ01 (sample SAMN13153349, study PRJNA577476) | soil metagenome | isolation source: 115 cm saprolite on Douglas fir-dominated hillslope | place: USA:California | collected 2013-09-17
GGGGGGACTTGGGAAGGTCTCAGGCCGTTTGCTTTTCGGCTTCTACGAGTTGAGCGGGCTCTTCGTTCGCAGCGATGGCAGCGAGCTCGCGGTCCCGCTCGGCCGCGACCTCGCGCAACCGAGCGATGACGCTGCCGGTCCCCGCCGGGATCAGCCGCCCGACAATCACGTTTTCTTTGAGACCCGTCAGCGCGTCGATCCGGCCGGAGACTGCGGCCTCGGTCAACACGCGTGTCGTCTCTTGGAATGAGGCAGCCGAGATAAACGAGTTCGTCTGCAGGCTCGCCTTGGTGATGCCCTGCAGCACAGGGCGCGCTTCCGCCGGCTGCAGGCCCTCGCTCTCGACCTTGGCGTTTTCCAGCTCGAACTCCGAGCGGTCGACCTGCTCGCCGGCGAGGAAGGCCGTCTCGCCGGGATCGGCGATCTCCACCTTCTGCAGCATCTGCCGGACGATCACCTCGATGTGCTTGTCGTTGATCCGCACGCCTTGCAGCCGATAAACCTCCTGGATTTCGTTGATCAGGTAGCTCGCCAGCTCCTCGACCCCGAGGATCCGCAGAATGTCGTGCGGCACCCGGTTGCCGTCCATCAGGAGGTCACCCTTCTCGATGTAATCGCCTTCCTGCACGCTGATGTGCTTGCCCTTCGGGATCAGGTACTCGACCGGCTCCTTGTCGCCCTCGGTCGGCGCAACAATGATGCGCCGCTTCGCCTTGTAGTCCTTGCCGAATTCGACGCGGCCGTCGCTTTCGCTGATAATCGCGAAATCCTTCGGCTTGCGCGCTTCGAACAGCTCGGCGACACGCGGCAGACCGCCCGTGATGTCACGCGTCTTCGAGGATTCGCGCGGAATCCGTGCAAGGACGTCGCCAGCCTTAACGTGCGCCCCGCTGTCGACCGAAAGGATCGCGTCGACCGACATGAAGTAGCGCGCCTCGAGCCCGTTGGCCAAGGTGAGCACCTCGCCCTCCTCGTCGCGCAACGTGATCCGCGGCCGCAAATCGCTGCCGCGCGGCTGTTGCTTCCAATCGACGACCACCTTCGACGAGATGCCGGTCGCTTCGTCCACCGTCTCGCGCATTGACAGGCTTTCGATCAGATCGACGTAATGCGCGATGCCGTCCTTCTCGGTGATGATCGGGATCGTGTAGGGGTCCCACTCGACCAGTCGGTCACCCCGTTTGACCTCGGCACCATCATCGACGAGCAATCTGGCGCCGTACGGAACTCGGTGCCGGGCTTTTTCCCGCCCTGCTTCGTCCAACAGAACGACCTCTGTGTTACGGCCCATCACCACCGGCACGCCGCCCGAGTTGATCACGACGTTTCGGTTCTTCACCTCCGCCCTGGCGTCGAAGGCGGCCTCGACAGAAGACTGCTCGGCGCCGCGTTGCGCGGCACCGCCGATGTGGAAGGTGCGCATCGTCAGCTGCGTGCCGGGTTCGCCGATCGATTGCGCGGCAATGACGCCGACCGCCTCGCCGATATTGACGACCGTGCCACGCGCCAAGTCGCGTCCGTAGCACTTGCCGCAGACGCCAATACGGGATTCGCAGGTCAGCACCGAGCGGATCGGTACGGTATCGACACCCGCCCGCTCGATCTGATCGACGGCATCCTCGTCGATCAGTGCGCCCGCCGGGAGCACGACCTCGCCGCTCAACGGATCGAGGATGTCGACCGCTGCGGTACGGCCGATAATGCGGTCGGCGAGCGGGGAGATGACTTCACCGCCGTCGACGACGGCGCTCGTCATGAGCCCACGGGTGGTGCCACAATCTTCCTCGGTGATGATCGCGTCTTGCGCGACATCGACGAGTCGGCGGGTCAGATAACCCGAATTCGCCGTCTTCAGCGCCGTGTCGGCGAGGCCCTTACGGGCGCCGTGCGTCGAGTTGAAGTATTCGAGGACGGTCAGCCCCTCCTTGAAGTTAGAGATGATCGGCGTCTCGATGATCTCGCCCGACGGCTTGGCCATCAGACCGCGCATGCCGGCCAGCTGTTTGATCTGCGCCGCCGAACCGCGCGCCCCGGAATCCGACATCATCCATACCGAGTTGACCGGCTCGCCGGGCTGCGGCTCGCGGATCTTCTTCAGCATCTCTTCGGCGACGCGGTCCGTGCAGCGCGACCACACGTCGACGACCTTGTTGTATTTCTCGCCCTGCGTGATCAGGCCGTCCTGGTATTGCTGCTCATACTGCTTGACCTGCTCCTGCGCCTCGCCGACCAGGCGACGCTTCTCCTCGGGCACGATCAAATCGTCCTTGCCGAACGAAATGCCGGCCTTGCAGGCCTGCTGGAAGCCGAGCGACATCAGGTGGTCGCAGAAGATAACCGTCTCCTTCTGGCCGCAATGGCGGTAGACCTGATCGATGACGTTGCTAATCTCTTTTTTGGTCAGCAATGTGTTGATCAGATCGAAGCCGATCGCTTGGTTCCGCGGCAGAATCTCCGACAACAGCATGCGCCCAGGGGTCGTCTCGACCCGCTGTACGATCGGCTTGCCGTCGGCATCGAGAGTGTGGAAGCGCGCCTTGATGCGGGCGTGCAGCGAGACCGCCTTCGATTCGAGTGCCTGCTCGATCTCGCCGATGCTGCTGAATATCATGCCTTCGCCCTTTTCGCCCGGGCGCTCCATCGTGATGTGATAGAGGCCCAGCACGATGTCCTGCGACGGCACGATGATCGGCTTGCCATTCGCCGGGCTGAGGATGTTGTTGGTCGACATCATCAGGACGCGCGCCTCGAGCTGCGCCTCGAGCGACAGCGGAATGTGCACGGCCATCTGGTCGCCATCGAAATCGGCGTTGAAGGCAGTGCAGACCAACGGATGCAGCTGAATCGCCTTGCCCTCGATCAGCACCGGCTCGAACGCTTGAATCCCGAGGCGGTGGAGGGTCGGCGCCCGGTTTAGGAGAACCGGATGCTCCCGGATCACCTCCTCGAGGATATCCCAGACCTCCGGCCGCTCCTTCTCGACCATGCGCTTGGCGGCCTTGATCGTGCTGGCCAGGCCGTAGAGCTCGAGCTTCGAATAGATGAACGGCTTGAACAGCTCGAGCGCCATCTTCTTCGGCAGCCCGCACTGCTGCAGCTTGAGCTCAGGGCCGACCACGATGACCGAGCGTCCCGAATAATCGACCCGCTTGCCGAGCAGGTTCTGACGGAACCGGCCCTGCTTGCCCTTCAACATGTCGGACAAGGACTTCAGCGGCCGCTTGTTGGCTCCCGTGATTATCCGGCCGCGCCGGCCGTTGTCGAACAGCGCGTCCACAGCCTCCTGCAGCATGCGCTTCTCGTTGCGCACGATAATATCAGGCGCGCGCAGCTCGATCAGCCGTTTCAGCCGGTTATTGCGGTTGATAACGCGGCGGTATAGGTCGTTCAGATCAGAGGTCGCAAAGCGGCCGCCGTCGAGCGGCACGAGCGGCCGCAATTCCGGCGGAATGACCGGGACGACCTCGAGGATCATCCACTCCGGCCGGCTGTTGGATTCGACGAAGGCCTCGACGAGCTTCAGCCGCTTGACGAGCTTTTTGCGGCGCGCCTCCGAGTTCGTGTCGCGCAACTCGTCGCGCAGCCTTTCCTTCTCTTCGGCGAGCTCGATGGCGGACAGCATCGTGCGCAGCGCCTCGGCCCCTATCGAGGCCGTGAACTGGTCGTCGCCGTAATCGTCCTGCGCCTTCAGATACTCATCTTCGTTGAGCAGCTGATGCTGCTTCAGCGGGGTCAGCCCTGGCTCGATGACGACGTAGTTCTCGAAATAGAGCACCCTTTCGAGGTCCTTTAGCGTCATGTCGAGCAATAATCCAATGCGGCTCGGCAGCGACTTCAAGAACCAGATATGCGCGACCGGCGAGGCGAGCTCGACGTGGCCCATGCGGTCTCGCCGAACTTTGGACAGAGTCACCTCGACGCCGCATTTTTCGCAAATGATGCCGCGATACTTCATGCGCTTGTACTTGCCGCACAAGCACTCATAATCCTTGATCGGCCCAAAGATCCGAGCGCAGAACAGCCCATCGCGCTCCGGCTTGAACGTCCGGTAATTGATCGTCTCCGGCTTCTTGATCTCGCCGTAGGACCATGAGCGGATGCGCTCGGGGCTGGCGATCGAGATCCGGATCTGATCGAAGCTCTGCGGCCCGCTGACCTGTCCAAAGATGTTCATCAACTCGTTCATCAACGACCCCTTTCGGTCACTAACGCCGTCATGCCCGCGAAAGCGGGCACCCAGGGCCACCGGTACCGGACCGGACACCCTGAACCCCCGCCTTCGCGGGGGTGACGATTAAAGGCAAAAGGACTCACGCAGTCGGTTCTCAATAGCCGCGCTGCTCCAGCTCGACATTGAGGCCGAGCGACCGCAATTCCTTGACCAGCACGTTGAAGGATTCCGGAATGCCGGCCTCGAAATTGTCGTCACCCCGCACGATGGCCTCATACACCTTGGTCCGGCCGGAAACGTCGTCCGATTTGACCGTCAGCATCTCTTGCAAGGTGTATGCCGCGCCGTAAGCCTCCAACGCCCAGACCTCCATCTCGCCGAAGCGCTGGCCGCCGAACTGCGCCTTGCCGCCGAGCGGCTGCTGTGTGACGAGGCTATACGGGCCGATCGAGCGAGCGTGGATCTTGTCGTCGACCAGGTGGTGCAGTTTCATCATATAGATGTAGCCCACCGTCACCGGGCGGTCGAACGCCTCGCCGGTGCGCCCGTCGACCAAGGTAACTTGGCCTGACGATGAGAGGCCGGCCCCCTCCAGCATCGCGACGATATCTTCCTCCCGGGCACCGTCGAACACCGGGCTCGCAACCGGCACGCCGTGAGCGAGGTTACCGGCCAGCTCGATCAGATCCTCGTCGGGAAGACCATCGATTTCGGCCTTTTGTTCGCCCTGGTACATCTCGCCGACGAGGTCGCGCAGCTCGCCGTTGGCGGTGCCGCGCCGCACATTGGCGAGCACCTCGCCGATGCGCCGACCCAGCCCCGCCGCTGCCCACCCAAGATGTGTCTCAAGGATCTGGCCGACATTCATGCGGCTCGGCACGCCGAGTGGGTTCAATACGATGTCGACCGGTGTCCCATCCTCGAGATAGGGCATGTCCTCGGAGGGCACGATGCGCGAGATGACGCCCTTGTTGCCGTGCCGGCCGGCCATTTTGTCGCCCGGCTGCAGCTTGCGTTTCACCGCGACAAAGACCTTGACCATCTTCATGACGCCGGGCGGCAGCTCGTCACCGCGCTGCAATTTTTCGACCTTGCTCTCAAATCGCGCGGTGAGCGCTGCGACGGCATCCTCCATCTGCTTCTTCAAACCCTCGATATCCGCCATCCTTGCGTCATCACGGATCGAGATTTGCCGCCACAGCGCCGGGGGATTTTCAGTCAGCACCTCCTCGGTGATCTCGGTCCCCGACTGCATTCCCCTGGGACCGCCGACCGCGGTCTGACCGAGCAACAGCTCCTTCAACCGTGCGGCGAAGCTGCGCTCGAGGATTGCGCGCTCGTCGTCACGGTCCTTGGCCAATCGCTCGATCTCGGCCCGTTCGATCGCCAGCGCGCGCTCGTCCTTGTCTACGCCGCGCCGCGAGAATACCCGCACCTCGACGATCGTGCCCGACACGCCCGGCGGAAGCCGCAGCGAGGTGTCGCGCACATCGGACGCCTTTTCTCCAAAGATCGCGCGGAGGAGCTTCTCTTCCGGAGTCATCGGCGACTCGCCCTTCGGGGTGACCTTGCCGACGAGGATGTCGCCCGGTTTGACCTCGGCGCCGATATAGACGATCCCGGCCTCGTCGAGGTTTTTGAGCGCCTCCTCGCCGACATTCGGAATATCGCGCGTGATCTCTTCCTGCCCGAGCTTGGTGTCGCGCGCCATGACCTCGAATTCTTCGATATGGATCGAGGTAAACACGTCGTCGGACACGATCCGCTCCGAAATCAGGATCGAATCCTCGAAATTGTACCCGTTCCAGGGCATGAAGGCGCACAGCACATTGCGCCCGAGCGCCAGCTCGCCGAGCTGCGTCGAGGGGCCATCGGCGATGATGTCCCCGGCCATCACCTGATCTCCGACTTTGACCAGCGGGCGCTGGGTGATGCACGTGTTCTGGTTCGAGCGCTGGAATTTGAGGAGATTGTAGATGTCGACGCCCGAAGCGGCGGTCGAGGTCTCCTCCGTCGCGCGAACGACGATGCGGGTCGCATCGACCTGGTCGACGATCCCCGAGCGCCGGGCGATAATCGTGACCCCGGAATCGCGGGCGACTGTCTCCTCCATGCCGGTGCCGACGAGCGGTGCCTCGGCCTGGATCAGCGGCACGGCCTGACGCTGCATGTTCGATCCCATCAGAGCGCGGTTTGCGTCGTCGTTCTCCAGGAACGGGATCAGCGCCGCCGCGACCGAAACCAGCTGCTTGGGCGAGACGTCGATCAGGTCGATGTCTTCAGGCCGGGTCATGACGAAATCTCCGCCCTTGCGGCAATTCGTCAGATCGGCCGTTACTCGCCCTTCCGCATCGGTTTCGACATTGGCCTGCGCGATCGCGTAGCGGCCCTCGTCCATTGCCGACAGGTAAACGACCTCGTCGGTTACCCGGCCGTCGACCACCCGGCGGTAGGGGCTTTCGATGAAACCGTATTGATTGACGCGGGCATAAGTCGCCAGGCTGTTGATCAAGCCGATGTTAGGGCCTTCCGGAGTCTCGATGGGGCAGATCCGCCCGTAATGAGTCGGGTGTACGTCACGCACCTCGAAGCCGGCGCGCTCGCGGGTCAGCCCACCGGGGCCGAGGGCCGACAGACGCCGCTTGTGGGTAATCTCCGACAGCGGGTTCGTCTGGTCCATGAACTGCGACAGCTGCGAGGAGCCGAAGAACTCGCGCACGGCAGCCGCCGCCGGTTTTGCATTGATCAGATCGTGCGGCATGACCGTATCGATCTCGACCGAGCTCATGCGCTCGCGGATCGCCCGTTCCATCCGCAGGAGCCCGACGCGGTATTGGTTTTCCATCAGTTCGCCGACCGAGCGGACCCGGCGGTTCCCGAGGTGATCGATGTCGTCGATCTCGCCGCGGCCGTCCTTCAGATCGACCAGAACCTTTAGGATCGACAGGATGTCCGCTTTGCGCAGGGTGCGCACCGAATCGTCCGTCGAGAGGCCGAGCCGTGAATTCATTTTGACGCGGCCGACCGCCGACAGATCATAGCGCTCCGGGTCGAAGAACAGGCTGTTGAACAGCCCCTCGGCCGTTTCCAGGGTCGGCGGCTCGCCCGGGCGCATCACGCGGTAGATGTCGATCAGCGCGTCCTCGCGGGTCGCATTCTTGTCGATGGCGAGCGTGCTGCGGATGTAAGGACCGATGCTGACGTGATCGATGTCGAGCACCGGCAACTCCGCGATGCCGCTCGCGGCCAATTGTGCAAGCGTCGCGCCGGTGATCTCGTCGCCGGCCTCGAAATAAACCTCGCCAGTCTCTTCGTTGATCAGGTCCGAGGCAAAATACCGACCGATCAGCTCCTCCTCCGGGACGAGCACATCGGTCAGTCCTTCCTCGCGCAGTCGCCTCGCGACACGCGGCGTGATCCGCTCGCCCGCCGGCAACGCGACCTCGCCGGTGCGGGCGTCGAGCAGATCGCTCGCCAGCTTGCCCTTGAAATTCTCTTCCCTGAACGGCGTCATCCATCCCTGATCGCCGCGCCGAAAGGTGATCGTCCCGTAGAAGTTGGAGAGGATCTCCTCCTTGGACATGCCGATGGCTTCGCCTGGCTGCAGCCCCCTGTTCTCGGAGCTACGCGCCGCCCGCAGCCGCTCGGTCGCGGCATCGTCAAGAGCGAGCAGCAAGGTTGTCGCCGGAAGCTTGCGGCGGCGGTCGATTCGCACATAGACATGGTCTTTGGCATCGAACTCGAAATCGAGCCAGGAGCCGCGATACGGGATCACCCGCGCTGCAAACAGAAATTTTCCCGAGGAATGCGTTTTCCCCTTGTCGTGGTCGAAGAAGACCCCCGGGCTGCGGTGCATCTGGGAGACGATCACGCGCTCGGTGCCGTTGATGACGAAAGTGCCGTTCTTCGTCATCAGGGGCATGTCGCCCATATAGACATCTTGCTCCTTTATATCACGGATCGAGCGCGATCCGGTGTCCTCGTCGACATCCCACACGACCAGCCGCAACGTCACCTTTAGCGGCGCGGCGAAGGTGATGCCGCGTTGTTGGCATTCATCGACCTCGTATTTCGGGGCTTCGAGCTCGTACCGCACAAACTCGAGCTGGGCACGCTCCGAGAAATCGCGGATCGGGAAGACCGATTTGAAAACCTCCTGGAGCCCGACACTGCCGCGCTGCTCCGGCACAACCCCCATCTGCAAGAAGTGATCGTAGGAACTCTTCTGAACCTCGATCAAGTTTGGCATCGGCGCGACTTCGGCAACGCGCCCGAAGGTCTTGCGGATCCGCTTCTTGCCCGTGAAGGAAATAGCCATGCGTACTCCTCGGTGTAGGCCGCCGTCGTGCGGCCCGATTGCGTAAGAATGTTACCGAACCGCGAGGGTTGGCTCGGCGCCGCTGTCATCGCCGCGATTCTTCATCAGATGCGGGTCGTCCGCTGACCGGCGGCCAAGCCTTCTGACCTCAAGACGCCGAGACCCGGCGTACGCGATGGATTTCGCGCCCCGGTTCGTGAACCTGAACGGCAAGCGTCCGCGCGAGAACGAACGCCCGCCCAAGAAAATTTAATATCGTGACAGACCTACTTTATTTCAACCGTGGCACCCGCGTCTTCAAGCTGCTTTTTGATTTTTGCCGCCTCTTCCTTGTTGACCCCTTCCTTGATGGGCCTAGGCGCAGCCTCCACGAGATCCTTGGCTTCCTTTAGGCCGAGACTGGTGATGGCTCTGACCTCTTTAATCACGTTGATCTTCTTCTCGCCGATGGCCGCGAGGATTACGTCGAACTCGGTCTTTTCTACCGCCGCTTCGGGCGTCGCCGCCGCCGCGCCACCGGCTGCCGCCACCGCAACCGGCGCCGCCGCCGAGACGCCCCATTTTTCTTCGAGCATCTTCGATAGCTGCGCCGCCTCGATGACGCTCAACGCCGACAAATCATCGACCAGCCTTGTTAAATCCGTCATGCTTTCTACTCCCGATTTCCTAATGCTAATGAACACCTATGAAAGAGGAAGCGGCTAGGCGCTCCCGCCGTGGTTTTCCGCATGGGCGGCTAGGACCCGCGCCACCTGCCCGGCAGGCGCCTGCAGCACTCGTGCGAGCCGCGCCGCCGGAGCCTGCAGCAACCCGATTAGCCTGCCCCTCAATGCATCGAGCGAGGGCAGGCTCGCCAATTCCCTGACCTCGGCGACATCGATCTGCCGGCCGGCCAGCCCGCCGCCGACGATCGTCAGCTTGTCGTTGCGGTTGGCGTATCCTACGACCACCTTTGCCGCCGCAACTGGATCGCCGGAAAAGGCGATCGCCGTCGGGCCGGTAAACAGCGACAACAGCGGCTCGAAGGGCGTCCCGACGAGGGCGCGCTTAACGAGCCGGTTCTTGGTGACCCGGTAGCTCGCCCCGGCGTCGCGGACCTGCCGCCGCAGCACCGTGACCTCCGCGACACTCAGCCCGGACTGGTGCGTGACGACGACGCAAGCCGTGCCTGCAAGGTCCTGCTGCAGCGCCTCGACCACCCTTTGCTTTTGTGCTCGGTCCACTGCGATCTCCTAACACTCGGCAAGGCCTCGCCCGGCGGCTAAGCCCGCGGCTCCTCGGCCAGCCCCGACAATTCGACCCTGACGCCCGGACCCATCGTCGAACTGACGTTGACCTTCTTGATGTAGGTGCCTCTGACGCCGCTCGGCTTGCCGCGGGTGATCGCGCCGACAAACGCGCGCACATTATCCGCCAACGCCTTGTCGGTAAAGCTCGCTTTGCCGACCCCCGCATGGACGATGCCGGCCTTTTCGGCGCGGAATTCGACTTGCCCGCCCTTGGCGGCTTGCACCGCCTCGGTCACATTTTGGGTCACCGTGCCGAGCCGCGGGTTCGGCATCAAACCGCGCGGACCGAGGATCTTACCGAGCCGCCCCACCAGCGACATCATGTCCGGCGTGGCGATCGCCCGATCGAAATCGATCTGGCCGGCCTGGATCTTCTCGGCGAGATCCTCTGCCCCGACGATGTCCGCCCCCGCAGTCTCGGCCTCCTTTGCCCGGTCGCCGCGCGCGAACACCGCGACCCGCACGGTTTTTCCCGTGCCGTGCGGCAGCATTACTGCGCCCCTCAGGTTCTGGTCGGGCTTGCGCGGGTCGAGATTGAGGTTCATCGCGACCTCGACGGTTTCGTCGAACTTTGCCGAGGCGCGTTCCTTGACCAGTTTGAGCGCATCCTCCAGCGGACGCGCCACCGTCGGATCGATACCCTCGTACGCGTTCTTCAACCGCTTTCCGGTCTTGGCCATCAGCCTTGCTCCACTACTTCGAGGCCCATCGAGCGCGCCGAACCGATCAGCATGCGACAGGCGCCGTCGAGATCATTCGCGTTAAGGTCCTGCATCTTCTGCTCGGCGATCTCGCGGATCTGCGCCATCGTGACCCGCCCCACCGGCCGGCCCTTGCCTGTAGTTTGCGATCCCTTCTCGACCCCGGCGGCCTTTTTCAAGAAATAGCTGTTCGGGGGGCTCTTCGTCACGAACGCGAAGGAGCGGTCGGCGTAGGCCGTGATCACCACTGGGATCGGCATGCCGGGCTCGAGGTTCTGGGTCGCGGCGTTGAACGCCTTGCAGAACTCCATGATGTTGAGCCCGCGCTGGCCGAGCGCCGGTCCGATCGGCGGCGAAGGGTTCGCCTTGCCCGCCGGCACCTGCAATTTGATTATACCGATGATCTTCTTCGCCATCTATTCCGATCTCTCGTAAGTGTCGCCGCCCCCGCGAAAGCGGGGGTCCAGCGTCCAACGATGCGAACTAGCTGCCCCTGGATTCCTGCTTTCGCGGGAATGACGAAGGAGGCGAGCGTGGGCCGGACCGGGACTATACCTTTTCGACCTGTGAATACTCCAGCTCCACCGGGGTGGCGCGTCCGAAGATCGACACCGCGACCTTGAGCCGCGCCTTCTCTTCGTCGACCTCCTCGACGAGACCGTTGAAGGAGGTGAACGGGCCGTCGCATACGCGGACCTGCTCGCCGACTTCGAAGGTGACCGAAGGCTTCGGCCGCTCGATGCCCTCCTGCACCTGATGCATGATGCGCGCCGCCTCGTGGTCGCTGATCGGTGACGGCTTGACGCCGCGACCGCCAAGAAACCCGGTGACCTTGGCGGTGTTCTTGACGAGGTGCCACGTCTCGTCGTTCATATCCATCTTTATCAGCACATAGCCAGGGAAAAACTTGCGCTCCGAGCTCACCTTGGCGCCGCGCTTGACCTCGACAACCTCCTCCGTCGGTACGAGGATTTCCTCGAACTCGTCGGCAAGCCCTTTTTGCTCGGCCTGCTCGCGGATCGAGGCCGCGACCTTCTTCTCAAAACCCGAATAAACGTGGATCACGTACCAGCGACTTGCCATCTCCAGCGTCCCAAACCCTAGTGCCCCAATCCGAACATCAGCCGCACCCCCGCCGAAAACATCTGGTCCACGACAAAAAAGAAGGCAGCCGCGATGAACACCATCACGAACACCATCGCCGTGGTAACCATGGTCTCCTTGCGCGTCGGCCACGTGACCCTAGAGACTTCCTGACGGACCTGCTGAAAAAATTCGATTGGGCTCGTCTTCGCCATGAACCTGTTCACCTCGGGCGGACATACCGTCCCGGCCCATATGGGCCCTTGCTTGCTTACGTTCCAGGAACCCGGGTTAAGTAGTGGCAGGAGTGGAGGGGCTCGAACCCCCAACCCCCGGTTTTGGAGACCGGTGCTCTACCAGTTGAGCTACACTCCTATCCTCGAACGTCATGCCCGGGCGCGACCCGGGCATCTCAGCACCCAGGGGCCGAGATCCCCGATCAAGTCGGGGGATGACGCCGCAAGCGCCGTCACTTGATGATCTTGGCGACGACGCCGGCGCCGACGGTGCGGCCGCCTTCGCGGATCGCAAAGCGCAGCCCCTCGTCCATCGCGATGGGGGCGATCAATTCGATCTCCATCGAGATGTTGTCGCCCGGCATCACCATCTCGGTG
>WNFJ01086713.1_pt1 | contig 12175 bp, 15 predicted proteins | sample 5400461 | NCBI WGS metagenome assembly WNFJ01 (sample SAMN13153349, study PRJNA577476) | soil metagenome | isolation source: 115 cm saprolite on Douglas fir-dominated hillslope | place: USA:California | collected 2013-09-17
CGAAGCAGGTAACCGAGGAGCGCCAGAATGACAAGCGGGGCACCGAAGAGCAGCGCGAGCGTGCGACGGTCGCGCCGGAACTGCTGCAGGAGCCGTCGCGTGATCGCCTGGACACGGTGCGCGCTCACGCCGGCGAAGCCTCCGAGAGCTTGAGGAACGCATCTTCCAACCGGTCGGTGCGAGCCTTCGCCTTGATTTCGGCGACGGTCCCTTCGGCCAGCAGCTTGCCGAAACGGATCAACCCGAGGCGGTCACATCGTTCGGCCTCGTCCATGACGTGGCTCGAAACGACGATGGACCTGCCAGCTGCCGCCATCTTCCGAAAGCCGTCCCAGAGTTGAAGGCGCAACTGCGGGTCGACGCCGACCGTCGGCTCGTCGAGGAGCAGCAGATCGGGCTTGTGGACCAGGGCGCAGGCGAGGGAGCATCGCGTCCGCATCCCACCGCTCAAGGTGCTCACCACGGATTTCCGGCGATCCCAGAGATCGACGAACTCGAGCGCCTCGCGAACACCGTCAACGCGCCCGTTGATGGCGCCGAAGAAGTGCACGTTCTCCTCGGCCGAGAGATCCGGATAGAGGGCCGCCTGCTGCGTCATGTAGCCGACGTGCGCCAGCACCTCGAGCTGTGGCATGCGGTGCCCCAGAACCGTCACCGTCCCTTTCTCTGGGGCCACGAGGCCGACGAAGCTGCGGATCAGGGTCGTCTTGCCAGCGCCGTTTGGACCGAGCAAGCCATAAACTTCGCCGCGCCGGACACGCAGGCTCACGCCGTCGAGGGCCGTCTGCTTGCCAAACCGTTTGACGACGGCGTCGACGTCGACCGCGTAGGTCTCAGCCGCCATGAGACGTCGCCTCCGGGCGCATGCCACGTAGCCAGAGTTGGGCGAACTGGAGCACGACCTCTTCACCGGCGGGAACGTCGACCGTCGCCTGGCTCATCACCGGTGCGGCCAGCATGTGAAACATGACACCGCCCACCAGGCTCTGCACCGCAAGCATCGGATGCATCTGCCGCAAGCGGCCCGCCGCCATCTGGCCGGCCAGATACTGCGCGAACGTGCCAAAGCCGCGCAAACCCGTCTCGGTAAAGGCCTGGGTGAACTCGGGTGACATCGACGTGATCTCGAGCAGCAAGGTCCGGACGATGCCGGAACGTCCAGCGATCGTTCGGTACGCTGTGAGGACAATCTCGGGAATGACCTCCTCAGGTGGGCGGTCACCAGCGCGGGCGAAGACCGCCATGACAGGCTCGAATGGAGAGTAGGCGAGGAGGATCGCCCGGAACAACGCCGATAGAGATGCGCGCGCGAGACCCCCGCCTCGGAAGCGAGCTCATCCATGGAAAGGTCCTTGAGAGTCTGCGTGCGGAGCATTCGGATGGCGGCCTCGAGAACCCGCTGCCGCGTGTCAGGCTCCGGTTGCACCTCGAGGGCGTGCAGCAGTTTGGCCCGCGATGGGAAGGCTCGGTAGAAGGTGGTTCGGGAGACGCCTGCCGCGCTCGCAATCGCGTCGATCGACGATTGACGGTCCCGCGTGAGGAGCCGCGCCGCCTCGTTCATGATCCGCTCCCTGGGTGACTCCCGTCCTGGCATTCGCTTGTAAGCGATGAGACTAGACTAGACGTCCCGTCTTGTCAAGTAATATTTCTCCACACCGTTCATGCGGTAGCCTGACCGCCAGTGCCTGAACTGCCGGAACTCGAAGTCCTACGCGAATACCTCGGCCCGCGGCTCGAGGGGAGGAAGATCGCCCAGGTCTGGACCTCGCCGAAGCTGAGCTTCCTCCTCCGGACGCCACCGGACGAGTACGCGCGCCAGCTGGTCCACGGGACCTTCGAGCGAGTCTGGCGCCGTGGCAAATTCCTGATCTTCGACATCAGTGGGCAGCATCTCGTCATCAACCCGATGCTGGGCGGCCGGCTGAAGTGGACGACGGCGTCGGAGAAAGTTGCGGCCGCGACCGTCTTTCGAATCACGCTCGAAGGTGGGGACGAGCTGCGCTTCCTCGACACCGTCAAGATGGGGCGCGTCTACTGGGTCGTGCCGGGTGCGTTGCCGACGATCCCGGGATGGGCCGAGCTTGGCCCGGACGCCTTGACGGTCAGCTTCTCCGAATTCTCGCAGCGCATCCGCCGCCATCCTGGCGAGCTGAAGAACCTGTTGCGCAATCAGGCGTTCATCGCCGGAGTGGGGAACGCGTACTCCGACGAGATCCTCCATGAAGCCAGCCTGCTGCCGCTGCGCAAGCGAACGACGCTCAAGCCCGACGAGCTCGCCAGGCTCTATGCCGCGACTCGCAAGGTGCTCAGCTCCGCCATCGAGTCCATCAAGGCGCAGCCGACGTACGAGCCACACAAGCAGGACCGGAGTTTCATGGCGGTTCACGGCAAGGCCAAGGGCAAATGCCCGCGCTGCGGACATCGGATCTCGGAGCTGACCGCGCGCGGCGAGGCGACCGACTTCTGTCGTGGCTGCCAGCATTAGCCCCCACGCCGACCCTCCCCCGGAGGGGGAGGGAATTTGAGGCTGAAGAACGCGCGCGTCATCGTCACGGGTGCGTCGAGTGGTATCGGCCGGGCGATCGCGCTCGAGTTCGGACGCCGTGGCGCGAGCCTGGCACTCGCCTCCCGAAACCTCCGCGGCCTGGAAGAGGTGGCTGCATCGATCAAGGCCGAGGGCGGTTCGGCGATCGTCATCCCAACGGATGTGACGGAAGCAGGCGCCGTCGAGCGGATGGCCCAAGCCGCGATCCGCGAGCTCGGCGGGATCGACATCCTGGTGAACAACGCCGGCCGCGGCATGAGTGCCACGATCGGAGACGCGTCGAGCGCGGACATCGAGGCCCTGTTTGCGCTCAACGTGCTGGCTGCGGCGGCAGCCATGCGCGCGGTGGTGCCGATCATGCGCGCCCAGCACGACGGGATGATCATCAACATCTCCTCGGTGGCCGGTCGCGTCGTGATTCCGCGGATCGGCTACTACTCGGCGAGCAAGTTCGCCCTGACCGCCCTGGGCGACGCGCTGCGGATGGAAGAGGCGGATCACGGCATCAAGGTGATGAATGTCTTCCCCGGGACGACGCAGTCGAGCTTCGGCGAGAACCGCCTCGGCACGCGCGGTCGACAGGCCCACCAGGTACTGCCTCCGGTAACGGCCGAGAAAGTCGCGAAGCGGATTGCCAGGGCGGTCGAGCGCAACCAGCGCTCGGTCTACATCTCGTGGTTCCCGGATCGTGCGGCGGTCGCGCTGAACTGGCTCGCCCCCAGGGCGATCAGCGCCATTCTGCGACGCTGGGCACGGCGTGCCCAGGGTCTCTGACCTATTTCAAGGCGCCAAGGAAGCGTCGCACGTTGTACGCGTTCTTTCCCCAGTCCACCAGTGTCGTACGCAATGTGCTCTTGCTTTTGACCTGCACGACAATGTCGCCGTCAACGCCAAGCACGTCGACGCCGACCTTCTCCCCCCAGGATCTCCAACTGAGTGGGAAGATCGCCTCGAGCCGCCCGGCCGACTGGTCTCGCTTCCGTATGCCGGCGCCAATGGCCATCAGCGCTTGCTCGGACCGCCGAAAAGCGCCCGACAACGTGTCGTCGAGATGAATCTGGCCTTCTTGTTCCGTACTCGAGATTATCGACGACTGGCGGCGCCTTCGCCAGTGGCGGCGCGCGCCTTCTCGATATCGCGGGCGCCGAGTACCACGCGCGTCTTCGTCGCCAGATAGACGGCGTTCAGGCTGACGCCGGCGTCGGCGATCTTGCGGGTGACCTTTCCGAGCGCGCCTGGTTTGTCTTCGATGTCAAGGACCAGGACGTCCTGCTCGCCGGTGACTCGAGCGCCCGCGCTCTGCAGCGCCGTGCGGGCCTTGCCAGTGTCCTCGACCAGTACGTGGCCGACGCCCTTACCGGCCACGACGAACCCGCAGATGCCTTCGATGTTGACGCCGGCCTTGCCCAGCGCTTCGGCCGCCGCCGCGACGCTACCGACCTTCTCGTCGAGTTCGATCGTCAGATCTTTCAGATGGTGAGCCATTGCGGTCCTCCTTCATCTAACGCTGGCGGATCAAGGCGCCATTCTAGGCTAGCCTGTTGAGGGAGAGCTAGCGCGGCCGGTCCGGTGGCCGGTTAGGGGAGGGGAATCGCGGTTCGAGGCTCGGATCGGGGCGGCGAAGCCCCTGCCGACCCCATCGCGTCAGCCACACCATGGCAATCACGAACGCCGCTCCCGAAGTCAGGACGACACCGAACGAGGGGAGGCCCAGCGCGAGGGCGGCGAGCGCCACGATGGCGCCGACCACTGCCGCGACGATCACGGAGAGCATGCCCGGTAAGGCTTGAATCGCGTGAAGCACCGACCCCACTCGTTTCCCGGTGGCCACCGGGTATCCGAGGGTTTGGAGCGTTCCGGATAAGTCGTCATATCCGCTGGTGATGAAGTAGGGCTCGAGTTCAGGATGCAAATCCACGTATGCGCGCCGGAGCCGGTTCATGCCGACGACCCAGCGGAAGTCGTCGCCGTTGAGCTGCATCAGACGGCCGATGGTCGAGATGCCGGTGAAAACCACCACGGAAAGGAGCGGAATGGCGATCCCGATGAAGGCAGGGCCAAAGCGAGAAACCTGGGCGACCAGCGCCAGCGCAATGACCGCACCGGAGAGGATGGAGAGGAAGATGGTGACCCGACTCAGGGATTCGTTGTAGGTCAGCGCCCGGGTCGCCAGCAGACTCCAGTGCTCGGTGGCCAGAATTTGCAGCTTGGCGGCGGCCGCAGGGTCTTTACTGGCCGGCGGCATTTCGGTCGACATCTCTCTGTACCGGTCCTAGCCTAGCCTAACCTTTTGGCTAGATAAAACGGCCCGGGTCGTAGAGCCAATTCAGGGCGACGCCAAGGATGGCGACCGCAAAGGCCATCACCAGCACCAGAAGCAGGATTCGGCCGGCGACCCGAATCGTCGGCCGTCGTCGTTCGAATGGCCGAGACTTCTCGAACCAGAGCGTCCAGATCGCGACTGGGAGCACGGGCAGGCTGCGCAGCACGATGCGAAGCAGCGGATTTGGTGCCGTGAACGCCAAGATGACGTAGAGCGTTGCCACAGTGATCGTGGAAATGGCCAAGGCCCCCATCCCGACCTTCCCCCGCAAGCGGGGGAAGGCGACGACGCCCGGTCTAGTAGGCCTCGAGGTAGGCGTCGAGCTCCCACGCGGTGACCTGCTTCTCATAGCTCTGCCACTCCATCTCCTTCGCCTCGATAAAACGTTCCAGGAGGTGGACACCCAGCGCGTCGCGCATCACCTCGTCCTGCCGAAGGTCCTTGAGCGCTTCGGCGAGTGAGCTCGGGAGGTGACCGAGTTGATGCCGCGCGAGCTGCTCCGGGTCGAAGGCGTAGAGGTTCTCTTCGACTGGCGGCGGGAGGGGCGTCTTGTGGCGGATCCCCGAGATACCGGCGTGGAGCATCGCCGCAAAGGCGAGGTAGGGGTTGCAGGACGGGTCGGGCGCCCGGAACTCGATCCGGATCGCGGCACGTTCGCCGCTGCCAGCCCGCGGAACGCGAATCAACGCCGACCGGTTCATCTGGGCCCAGCTGATCGCAACCGGAGCCTCGAAGCCGGCCACGAAGCGCTTGTAGGAGTTGACCAGCGGTGCCACCACGGCGCACAGGGCTCGCGCGTGCGCCAGCTGGCCGGCGATGAAATGCTTGGCGACCGTCGACAGCTGGTACTGGTCGGCGCGGTCATAAAACGCATTCGACTCCTTGCCGGCGTCGGTGAGGACCTGGTGGATATGCATCCCGGACCCGGCCGCCCCGAAGATCGGCTTGGGCATGAAGGTGGCGAGCAGTCCGCGGCGCTGGGCGACCGCCTTGACCGCGTGCTTGAGGGTCACCAGCTGGTCCGCACTCTTGAGCGCGTTGCTGAGTGGCAGGTCCAGCTCATACTGACCAGCGGCAACCTCGTGGTGGCTGGCCTCGACCGTGATGCCGAGGCGGTCGAGCGCGTTGACGATCTCTTGCCGGACGTCGCTGGCGACGTCAACCGGATGGTCGAAGTAGCTGGCGCGGTCATGTCGCCCTGGCCGAACTCCGCCGGTCGTGCTGTCGGTGTTGAGGAGGAAGAACTCCAGTTCCAGCGCGACCGCGTAGTCGAAGCCGAGGGCGGCCGCCTCGGCGAGCGCGCGGGCCAGCACGCCACGAGGGTCGCCGGCGAACCGCTCGCCCTCAGGGGTGAACAGATCGCAGATGACCTGGGCGCCCGGCGTCCCGTCGGTCTCGCCGATCGTCAAGGTGTCGAGGTCGGGACGAAGGAACATGTCGCTCTCGAAGACCCGGGCGAAACCCTCCACCGATGAGCCGTCGAACCATTCGCCGTTGCGGACGGCATGCGGCAGGCGCTGCACCGGGATCGTGATGCTCTTCACCGTCCCGAGCACGTCGACGAAGCGTAGGTCGAGGAATCGGATGCCGCGTTCGGAGCCCGCAGCCGCCTCAGTCTTCGCCGTCGGGCACTCCTTGGGGCTTTACGTCCTCGATGGGATCCGCTTCGTCCCACGACGGGCCGAGCCGCGGGTAGTCGCCGGGCCGCCAGAGCTTATCGCGCTTTATGGAATTGTCCTCCATGACGTTTCTCCTGTTCCGAGAGTCTAAAGGCGGCTGTCAGGGCGAGTGACAGCCGCCTCGACGACAAACGCACGAACGGATCGATCAGCCGAAGTTAGATGTCGTGATAGAGGTAGAACTCCCACGGATGCGGCCGGAGAGCAACCTGGTCGACCTCACGCACTCGCTTGTAGTCGATCCAGGTTTCGATCAGGTCGGAGGTGAAGACACCGCCGCGGGTCAGGTAATCGTTGTCGATCTCCAGCGCGTCGAGCACCTCGGTGAGGGAGCCGGGCGTGCTCTTCACCTGGCGCTTCATCTCGGGCTCGAGCTCGTACAGGTCTTCGTCGATCGGCTTGGGCGGTTCGATCTTGTTGATGACGCCATCGAGACCGGCCATCAGGCAGGCCGCAAACGACAGGTACGGGTTGCAGGACGGGTCCGGCGTGCGGAACTCGAGCCGCTTCGCCTTCGGATCGTCGAAATACATCGGGATGCGCACGCAGGCACTCCGGTTGCGCTTCGAGTAGATCAGGTTGATCGGGGCCTCGTATCCCGGCACCAGCCGGCGATAGGAGTTCGTGGTCGGCGCCGCGAAGGCGAGCAGCGACGCCGCGTGCTTCAGCAGGCCGCCGATGTACCAGCGACACATCTCGCTGATGCCCGCGTAGCCGGCCTTGTCGTAGAAGAGCGGCACGCCGTCTTTCCAGAGGCTCTGATGCGTGTGCATGCCCGACCCGTTGTCCATGAAGAGCGGCTTGGGCATGAAGGTCGCCACGAACCCGTTCTGCGCACAGACGTTCTTGACGACGTACTTGTACATCATCACTTTGTCGGCCATGCTGACCAGCGTGTCGTAGCGCATGTCGATCTCGGTCTGGCCGGCGGTCCCGACCTCGTGGTGATGGACCTCGATGTCGACGCCCGCCTCGATCAGCTTGAGGACGATCTGCGAACGAAGATCCTGCAGCTTGTCGGTCGGCGGCACCGGGAAATAGCCTTCCTTGTAGCGCGGACGATAGGCCGTGTTCGGCTCGGAATTCTTGCCCGAGTTCCAAACGCCTTCGATCGAATCGATCTCGTACATGCCCGAGAACTGGTTCTGGTCGAACCGCATGCTGTTGAAGATGTAGAACTCACATTCCGGGCCGATGAAGATGGTGTCGGCGATGCCGGTCGACCGCAGGAAGGCCTCCGCCTTCTTGCCGACGTAGCGCGGATCACGGGAGTAGGGCTCGCGCGTGATCGGGTCGATCACGTCGCAGTTGATCGTCAGCGTCGGCACGCGCAGCACCGGGTCAACGATGGCGGTCGACGGGTCCGGGATCAGCAGCATGTCGCTCTCGTGGATGTGCTGGAATCCGCGAATGCTCGAGCCGTCAAAGCCGATGCCTTCGGTGAAGAGGCCCTTCGTCAACTCCTGGACCGGGATGGAAAAGTGCTGCCAGGTTCCGATCAAGTCGATGAACTTCAGGTCGACGATCTTCAGCCCCTGCTTATGGGCGAGATCGATGACGGATTGGGCATCCGCCTTGGTTTCCTTTTTCGCGCGCACACCCTGGTCGATCGCCATAGATAACTTCCCTCCGTTGAACCGGATAATCCGACTTTCTCGATCCTACGGGCGCCAATCTGCTACGTCATCGGACCATAGAGACGAGTTGCGGACCCGCTTTTTGTGCACTGCGCCTAACTCCGTCCGGAGCCCTTCAGGCGTGGGTGCCAAGTCATTTGGGGCTGGGCGACGGCGATGGCAATAGGTTGGGGTTGACGTGGTCGACCGTCAGTGTGTAGCCCCCGGATGGCGAGTTGATCTCCACGGCGATCAGATAGGTGCCTTTCGCGAAGCGCACGATGTCCGTCGCGGCGGATCCCTTGTCCTCCACCCATCCCTCTTTGACGAGCTGGGCCTCATAGAACGGGATGACGCTTGTCAGGTCCTTAACGGTCCAGGTCTCATAGATGGTTTCCGTGTCGGCCAGGCCAGGCCGCTCGTCTACCAGCGTGGTGCCGGGCGGCCGGGGAAGCGATTCGATCACCGGGCGGGTCAGGTGAACGTCCGCTCCGCTCAGCACCGACGCGTTTTGGACGCTCGCGACCAGGCTGAAAACGGCCAGCGCCGCAAGGGCCGCGGGCACGATCGCACTGGCCGCCCAGAGAAGGGCGCGGCGCTCCAATCCCTCCCGGCGCCGCCGCAGGGCGGCGCGCCCCAGCACCGCGATCGTGATCAAGGAAAGGAGCAGCACGGCGCCGGCGAGAACCTCGAACCAGGCCCCGAGCCAGGCCCCGACCAGGGATTCCGTCAGCTGATCGGTGGCAACCAGCGCAGCGCCGATCGTCACCGCGTAGGCGAGCGAGACCACCGGCACGAGGAACCGCGGGTCGTCGGTTGCCACCGCGCCCGGGTGCGTGGGCGACCGGCTGCGCCGCCGGTCTATTCGCCGGCGGCCCGCTCCCACTCCTGGTAGAGCGCTCGCAGGCGGCGTGATGCGTCCTCGTGCGCCTCGGCGAGCTCCGCGACCCGCGTCGGGTCGTCATACGTTTCATGGTCCGCCAGCTGCTCCTCGATGCGGCGGACCTCGGCCTCGAGCTCGTCGATGCGATCTTCCACGCCATCCGTTGCAGAGTCGGGTTTCGCACCGCCGCTCGCTGGGCCCGGCGTCCGAGCGGACTTTCGCGGTTCGGGCGCGACCATCGGACGGGCCGTCCGCTGCCGGCGCCGCTCGAGGTCGCTGTAGTTGCCGAGGTGCATCGTCACCGCACCGTTTTCGACGGACCAGAGCCGCGTTGCGATGGCATCGATGAAGTACCGGTCGTGCGAAACGAAGACGATGGTGCCTTCGAAGTCTTGCAACGCGTCCTCGAGCATCTCCTGGGCCGGGATATCGAGGTGGTTGGTCGGCTCGTCGAGCAGCAGCAATCCGGCGTCATCGAGCATCAACTTTGCCAGCGCGACGCGGCTTTTCTCCCCGCCGCTCAACGACCGAATCGTCTTGAAGGCGTCGTCGCCGTGGAAAAGCAAGCGGCCGAGAAAGGTGCGCAGCGTTTCTTCGGGCAGACCGAAGGCATCCTGCAACTCGGTCAGCACGGTCTTGCTCGGGTCGAGATCGGCGAGGTGCTGGTCGTAGTAGCGCATCGCCACACGCGGGCCGGTCTTGACGCGGCCCGCCAGCGGGCGCAGCTCGCCGAGCAGCGCCTTGAGAATGGTGGTCTTTCCGGACCCATTCGGGCCCACGATCGCAATCCGTTCCCCGGCGTTCACCGTGAAGGCGGGCACCTTGAGACGCCACTTGGACGCCTCAAACGCTCGCATCGCACTAAAGCGCGGCTCGCGTGGGCCGGCGGGCCCGGGCCCTCCCCCAGAGGGGGAGGGATACGAAAGCGTCAGGCCGTCGCTCTGAAAGATGAGGTCGCTGGTGTTGGATGCCCGCAGGCGGATCCGGATCTGCTGATCGTCGGCGGGTGGCTCGAGGCGCTCGAGACGATCGAGCCGGGTCTGACGCCCGCGCGCCTCGCGGGCCCGCTGCCCCGCCTTGTAGCGGCGGATGAACTCCTCGGTCCGGGCAATGTACTCGCGCTGGGCCTCGTATTCCTTTTGCTGCACAGCCCGGCGCTCGCGGCGCAACCGGACATACTGCCGGTAATTTCCCGGGTACCACTCGCCGGATCCGGCCTGGAGCTCGAGGATGTCGTCGGCGGTGTGCTCCAGGAATCGGCGGTCGTGGGAGACGATTAGCATGCCGGCTCGCGAGAGGCGCAGAAAGCCCTCCAACCACTCGATCGCTTCGAGGTCGAGGTGATTGGTCGGTTCGTCGAGGAGCAGCAGGTCGGCATCCTGGAGCAGCAGCCGGGCAAGCGCGAGGCGGCGCCGCTGTCCTCCGCTGAGCGCGCCCGGCGCCAGTGCCTGGTCTGCCTCGGTCAGTCCGACGCCGTGCAAGACTTCCGCGACCCGGTTGTCGTAGGCGTAGCCGTCGAGCCGCTCGTACTCGTGCTGGACCTCGCCGTAGTCGTCCACCAGGGCTGCCTGCTCGGCCGCGGTCGCGCGCGCCATGGCGGACTCCAACCCCTCCAGGCGCCGGCGCAGCTCGAGGATGTCGGGCCGGCTGTGCAACGCGTCGGCGTAGACACTTTCGTGGGGACCTGCTTCCAGCTCCTGCGCCAGGTAGGCCGTTCGGGTTCGGGGCGCCAGCGTCAGCGACCCGGCGGCCGGGATGACCTCGCCCGAGATCGCTTTCAACAGGCTCGACTTCCCGCTGCCGTTTGCGCCAACGATCCCAAGGCGCTGACGGGGCTCGAGCTGGAACGTCAGGTCGCCCAGCACCTCGGTGGCGCCATACATCAGTTTCAGCCGGTCGACGCGAAGCAGCGGCATGTCACGGAAAGTCTACGGCTGGGTTGGCGAACAACGGCCCAGAAAACTTGTCCGATCTCCGGGAATAAACCCGGGACGGATTCGGTTTGGCAGCTTGTAAGCCGTGTTCAGAAGGATGGAATGAGGGTTCGTTGATGAATGGATTACTCGCCCAGACAAACGCCTACATTCGTGACGCCGAGCAGCAGCACCGCGACCTCAAGGCCCGCCAGGACAAGGTTCGACGGCCGATCCAGCTAATCGACCGCCTGCTGCAGGAGCTCGAGGAGATGAATCTCAAGGGGATGAAGCGCGTCCCGACCTCCTACGAGCCCCGCCTGGAAGAGATCCTCGTGCTGGTGACCCCGATCGGATCGATCCCCGACCAGGTGGCCAATATCAAGGTCAAGGTTGGGATCTCGAAGTTGATGGACGCCCTCTTTGCCGTCGAGGAGGCCCTCTTCAGAGAGCGTCGGGGCACGCCCGTCGAGCCCGAAGAAACCTTCGACAACGGGCTCTTCACCGCCGCCTAAGTACTTTCCTCCGCACTGACCCTAACGCGGCGCTACCATAGCGCCGTGCCAAATGCGCTCGACCTGATGGTGCGACTCCTTGTGGCGCTGGTCCTGGGCTCGATCGTAGGGTTGGAGCGGGAGCGGCAGGAGCGGGCAGCGGGGCTTCGGACCGTGACCATGGTGTCGCTCGGATCGTGCCTGTTCACCATCGTCGGCGCCTACGGATTCAGCCAGACGGACCCTTCTCGGGTCGCCGCCCAGATCGTCACCGGTATCGGCTTCCTCGGGGCCGGCACGATCTTCCTGCGGAAGGACCTGGTGCGCGGGCTGACGACCGCCGCCACCATCTGGGCGGTGGCGGCCATCGGCATGGCCGCCGGAACCGCGCAATACTTCGTCGCCCTCTTCACGACGCTGCTGATCCTGTCGGTGTTGATGGTGTTGAAACCGATCGAGCGACGCTTCTTCAAGCGGCCGAGCGAGGCGCAGGTCAGCCTGATCGTGCCCCGCGGCGAAGGCGAGATCGAACGAGTGCGCGCCGCGCTGCGAGTCATCGGCGCCTTTCCCGAGTCGCTCCGCATCCATGAGCTCAACGAAACCGACGACCGGCTGGAGCTCGACATCGGCATGCCCGCAGAGCGGACAACGTCCGAGTTGCTGCGCCAGCTGCGCTCCATCGAGGGAGCCAGGCAGATCCTCATCTCCCGCGAGCTGATCGA
>WNFJ01198800.1_pt4 | contig 12174 bp, 11 predicted proteins | sample 5400461 | NCBI WGS metagenome assembly WNFJ01 (sample SAMN13153349, study PRJNA577476) | soil metagenome | isolation source: 115 cm saprolite on Douglas fir-dominated hillslope | place: USA:California | collected 2013-09-17
TTTGTCGCCAAAGCGGGCAAGATGCGCGCCGCTTTTGGCAAGGTGAACACGTTGCACAATCACGTGCTGCCCTGGGTGGACCGTCCTCTAGTTAATCAAAACCTGGTGGGCGGTGAGGATGGGATCGACGATGCCGGAGTTTCTTTCGAGCACATTATCCCAGCCCCCCGGAATTGGTTTCTGGATTTCACCGGGCAAGCTTTTCGAGGCGACTCGGCTGACGTCTATACGTCCTCCAACAAGAATGACCTGAGCGTTGTCGGGCACGTGCGCGGCTACAGAGACCTGACGGACAACAGCAATATTGATCTGGGCGTTTCCTACTCGCGGGGACACAACCTGTTCGGCAGCGACTTCATCACAAATCTGTACGGCATCGATGCGACTTACCATTGGAAGCCATTGCGGCGCTCCATCTACAGATCGTTTATTGCGCGCAGCGAGTTCATCTGGCGTCAGCAACACCAGCCCTCGCTGGCGGCCTGCCAGACCATCCCCTGTCCGCTTAACATGGCGGCCGGATTCCAGCGTTCCTTCGGCTTCTACGCCTCCGGTGATTACCAGTTTGCCCGCCGCTGGTTCATGGGCGCCCGAGTTGATCGATCAGACCGCGCGTTCAACGCCCACTTGAATGACCAGGGAGGGTCGTTAGTATTGACCTACTGGCCGAGCGAGTTTGCGCAAATTCGCGGCCAATACCGGTTTACCCGTTATGCTGACAAGTTTGATGCGAATGAAGCATTCATCCAGTTACAGTTCGCGCTGGGAGCGCACGGTGCGCATCCATTTTAGTTTGGTTGGTAATCTGGTACAGAGCCCGCTGGGAAGAAGTTGTGTACACTCCAGGAGATATTCATGATGCTGTCGAAGAGTTTGTGTCTGGCCTTGGCTGCCTTGTTGTGCGTCGCGCTCACTCCGCCAACGGCAGCCGCCAGGAACCTGAAGGTCGTTACCACTCTTACGGACCTCGCTTCACTAACTCAAGAGGTGGGCGGCGATAAGGTCGATGTTGAGGCGTTAGCCAAGGGCTATCAAGACCCACACTTTGTCGATCCCAAACCCAGTTTCCTGCTCAAACTCCGCCATGCAGACCTCTTGATCTTAGTGGGGTTGGATCTGGAGATTGGCTGGTTGCCGCCACTGATCACCCAAAGCGGCAACGGTAATATCCAGCCAGCCGCGCCGGGTTACCTGGATGTATCGCAATTCGCTGAAATTCTGGAGATCCCCCAGGGCGCGGTTACCCGTGCGGAGGGCGATGTTCATCCTCTGGGCAACCCGCATTATTGGCTGGATCCTGATAATGGCCGCCGTATCGCGAAGGGTATCGCGGGTAAGCTGACTGAAATGGATCCGGCCGACCGCGCGTACTTCCAACAGCGGGAGCAGGATTTTGAGAAGCGGCTTGCGGAAGCAGATAAGAAATGGCAAGCGCAAATGGCGAGCTATCGAGGCCGCAAAATCGTAACCTACCATCGTTCATGGCCGAACTTCACCAAGCACTTCGGACTCAATGTGATCGGTTACATTGAACCCCGTCCGGGGATTCCGCCCACGCCTTCGCATACGATCGAACTGGTCAACCTGATGAAGCGCGAAAACGTAAAGATCGAACTGATTGAACCATACTTCGATGTGAAGACACCTGAAAGCATCGCCAGGATGACCGAAGCAAAGGTTGTGGTGATGATGCCCTCGGTGGGCGGCAAGCCGGAGATTACGGATTACTTTAGACTGTTCGATTACGATATCGCCATCCTGACGCAGGCGTTTCAGCAAACACAGTAAGGACACCAATGGAAATTGTTCAGTTCCTCATTCTTCCGTTTCTTGCCAGCCTGATTCTCACCGGCATTCATGCCTATCTGGGCGTGCATGTGGTCGAACGCGGCGTGATCTTCGTCGATCTGGCTCTGGCGCAAATTGCGGCTTTGGGAGCAACCACGGCCATTCTGATCGGCATGGATCCCCATGGTGCTAGCGCTTACTGGATGAGCCTGGGCTTCACCTTCATTGGCGCGCTGATCTTTACCCTGGTTCGATCACGCCAGAAACGGATCCCGCTGGAAGCCTTCATCGGCATCACCTATGCGGTCGCCTCTGCGGCGGCCATTTTGGCCATGAGCAAGGCCACGGGAGAGACCGAGCATCTCAAAGACATGCTGGTCGGCAATATCCTGGCCGTCTCACGCTACGAAGTCGTCAAGACCGCAATTTTGTACGGCGGTGTTGGGCTGTTTCACTTCATTTTCCGCAAGAAGTTTTTGGCAATTTCTCTCAGCCATAATTCCGCAGAACAGCCAAACTTGAACTTCAGGCTGTGGGACTTTCTTTTTTACGCGTCGTTTGGCTTTGTGGTGACGTCGTCGGTGGCCATTGCCGGAGTGTTGCTGGTCTTCTGCTACTTAATCGTACCCTCGGTGGGGGCCATGCTCTTTGCGGACCGCATCGGAACTCGCCTCGCGATTGGGTGGACGATGGGGACTCTGGTCTCGGCGCTAGGTTGTTATTTTTCGGTGTACTTCGATCTGCCTACTGGAGCGACCATCGTTTGTACCTTCGGAGCCGTGTTGGTGTGCATGGCAATTGCAAGGGCGCTCTTTTTCAAGGTGCGGAGACCGGAGACTCAGCCAACAGAGTTGGTGAGCCGGTAGTCGCTCACGAATGCGATTTACCCGGGTTTGGGTCACTGCGCGAAAACCTCATTCGCATCGATTCGATCACTTCCCCGTGTAGCTGACTCTCCAGATCGAGTTCGATCCGTCGTCGCTCACCAGCAGCGATCCATCGGGAGCGACCGTCAAGCCCACCGGACGACCCCATACGTTGCCATCTGGCAGCACAAAGCCGGTGAGGAAGTCCTCGTATTCGCCGCTGGCGTGGCCGGTCTGATGCAGGGGAACGCGAATCACTTCGTAGCCCACGCGCACGGCTTTGTTCCACGAGCCATGTTCAGACGCGAAAATATCTCCCTTGTATTCGGCAGGGAACTGCTGGCCTTCATAAAAAGCGAAACCTAGCGACGCGTTGTGCGGCTGCAGCAGCACATCCGGAACGATCGCTTTGTCTTTCAGTTCTGGATGCTTGCCCTTATGTCGCGGATCCTGGTGCCCGCCGATATACCACCACGGCCAGCCATAGAAGCCGCCTTCCTGCACATGAGTAATGTAATCGGGGACGAGATTGTCGCCGAGGCCGTCGCGCTCGTTCACCGAGCACCACAGTTCGCCAGTTTGGGGATCGATTGCAATTCCGCCACCGGCGTTGCGAATGCCGTAGGCATACACACTTAAATTGCAATTCGATGGATCGCATGCGAGAATGTCTGCGCGATTCTTCTCCCGCGGAGTGGTGTCGGGATCATCGACGTTCGATCCTGAGCCAACTGCGACAAACAATCTTTTGCCGTCTGGCGAAAATTCCACCGCTCGCGTCCAGTGTCCGCCGGTCCCCGGCAGATCGGCGACGTGTTGGGGGGCGAGGCTCGCCTTCAGATCGCCATTGCGATAAGGGAAGCGAACAAGTTCACTAGTGCCGCCCACGTACAACCATTGGGGATCGGGACCAGGAGGATAAAACGCCAGGCCATACGGACGTTTCAGCCCGCTTGCGTAGACAGCCGCTTCCTCAGGCTTGCCATCGCTGGTCATCCCGCGAAACACACGGATGCGGCCGGATTCGCCCTCCGCAAGAAAAATGTCGCCGTTTGGCGCTGTGCGCAATGTCCTGGGATTATCGAGCCCTGCGGCAAACAATTCCACTTTGAATCCGGAAAGCGCTACGGGCCACGCGTTTTCCGGCCTTGCCACTATCTCCGGCCCATTGTTGGCTGATTGAGTTGCATACGGTTGAGGCAGATCATTCACCGTGATTTTGTGGACAGTGCCTGGCGTCTCGTAACGGAAGTCGGTAAACGGGGACGTTGGCGGTGATGCTTTCAATTTCGATGTGCCGGTGGAGGACGGCGGCGCACTCGCTTCTGGAGAAGAGTTCGATGATTTCATCGTCTTCACGAAGGTGACGAGCTGCCAGCGCTGCTTCACCGGCAAAGCCGCCCAGGAGGGCATTCCATTGTCCTTGCTGCCCCGTGTGATGAACCAGAACACTTCGCCTGGAGTAACCGAATCGAGCTTTCCCTCGACCAGCGAAGGTACATTGCCCGTGCCTTTTCCCTGTTTCCCGTGGCATGACAGGCAATTACGCGCATAAAGACGCTTTCCTGTCTGGGCGGCAGCGGCGTCGCCTTCATACGGATTCTTGGTGGATCGAGCCGATTCGGGCGCGTTGTGAAACTTCGCGTCTGCGTCGTTTGCGGATAACCATGGTACCGCGAGCAAAATCACGGCTGCGATGAGTCTGGATGAATTGATAAACGAGCGCATAAATCCTCTCAGTTGGTATTGAGCGGGAGAAATTTATTCAGAAATATTGGATGCGCGTGGGTATTGGAAGGGCGCGGCCCAGTAATCTAAATTCATAAACCACGAAGGACACGAAGGTCCACGAACTGACCCTGAGATTCTCACCTGTGATTACGAGTGCCTTACGGGCGATATTTCTCTGGGCCTCGGTCCTTCGTCACCGCCTCGTACCAGAGCCGGTGATGGGTCCGGGCCCAATCCTCGGAGACTTCTCCTCGAATGATGGAAGTAAAGCCGCCGCGAACCATGGCCGTGCCCATGTAGACGTGAATAATGAAACCGCCGATGGTTGCCAGAGCCGCGATCACGTGCACCGTGACCGCGATATAACGCAGCCAGCGCAAGCTCCAGGGAATGCCCTCCACGAACCACAGGCCGATGCCGGAAATCAGCAGCAGGATCACTCCATAAAGCATCAACCAGAAAAATAACTTCTGCCCGTAGTTAAATCGGCCGACGGGCGGCAGTTTCTCGTCTTCATTCTTGACGTAATACTCCATTGCTTTCGACCAACGCCGGTCCGCGTCTGTGATTCGCATGTCACGGTCCCACATTTTGTACATCCAAACCATGGAGACGGTGAAGGCGAGGCCAAACCAGGGATGCCAGAAGCGCGCCGTCGGTCCGCCGCCGACGATAGCCGCAAGCCAGTACATGTAAGGCGACCAGAAGGCGAGGCCAGTGATCAGGCAATAAATGTAGAACAGCGCTCCGAGCCAATGATGAACCCGCTCGCTTAAAGTGTAGCGAAGAATGCGGCCTCCATGCTCGCCGAGCGTTCGCCGGGAGGAAATAACTTGCGATGTGCTCATGGCTGTTTTCCCTCGTGCTTCTCGGCATCGATTTCCTTGGGACCGTAGCGCAGATAGTGCAGCGTCACGCCGAGAATGCCGCCGAGCATAGCGAGATTCCCGATCCACTTCGCGGGCCCTTTCCAGATGCGGACTACCCACGGAACGTGTGGATTCTTCGGCAATCCGCCGTATGCCTCGGGATTGGTTATATCGTGGAGCACGTAGATAACGCCGGTTCCGTCGACGCCCGCCGGATCATAGACGCCGGCTTTTTCGATGCCGTAGTTTTCGCGAAGTTGCTTGGCGCGAGTCTCCGCCAGGTCCTTCATGTCGTCTTTGGTTCCAAAATGCAGGCAGCCGGTCGGGCAGGACTTAATGCATGCCGGTTCCAATCCCTCGCTCACCCGGTCCACACAAAGCGTGCACTTGAACATCTTCTTGGTGGTGGGATTGAATTTGGGAATATCGAATGGACAGCCGCTGACGCAATATCCGCAGCCAATGCAATTCTGCTGCTGAAAATCCACGATGCCGTTCGTATACTGCACGATCGCGCCATCCGCGGGGCAAGCCGCCAGGCAGCCCGGATCAGCACAGTGCATGCACTGATCTTTGCGCATCAGCAATGTGATGCTGCCGTCTTCGCGCTCGTGCTCGTTGAACTTGATCAGGTTCCAGTAATTCCATGCCGTCTGCGGCATGGTCTGGTAGCTGTTGTCGAACACCGTCTCGGTGAACGTGTAGCCGTTCCATTCGAGGCACGCGACTTCACAGGCCTTGCAGCCGATGCATGTCGTGGTGTCGATCAGCTTGCAGACCAGTTCGGAGCGCTCCACGTCCTCGCCGGGAGCGGGTCCAGCATGGCCAGAAATCCTTCGCACTGCCAATGTCGACTGGCTCATAAGAACATTTGGTAATTGAGTAATTTGGTAATTGGGTAATTTGAAAACCTGTGCGCTCCAAGGCTTCGGCTTTTCAATTGCTCAATTACAAAATTACCCAATTACTCAATCCTCCCTTACGCCTTTTCCAGCTTCACCAGAAAGCCCTTGAATTCCGGCGTATACGCGTTCGGATCCACCACCGTCGGCGAAAGCCGGTTCAACATCGTCCTGGCGTTTCTGTCGGCATCTTCCTGAATGCCGCGATAACCCTGATGGATGGGAATCCCAATCTGATAAACCTTCTTGCCATCGATGTTCATCGGCGTGATGCGTTTGGTGACGAATGCTTTGGCGATGTAGAAGCTCCGGGCGCTCGTGACCTTCACCTTGTCGTTGCCCTTGATACCCAGCTCCGCAGCCAACTCCACCGGAATCTCGACGAATGCCTCCGGAATGAGCTGAACGTTCATCGGATTATTCTTGGTCCAGTAGTGATAGTGCTCGACCAACCGGTAGGTGGTGCAGATGATATTAAAGCCGTCCCCGGGCGTGGCGTATTTATCCGCCGCAGTCTTGAATTTTTTTACTACCGGATTGTTCGACTGGTTCGGATGCAGCGCATTTTTCACGGGACTCTCGATGGGCTCGTAATGTTCGGGGAACGGACCATCGGCGAAAGCCGCCAGTGGGCCGAATATCCTGCCCACACCTTCCGGATTCATGATGAAGGGGCCCATGTGATCTTTGGGATTGGAGTCCGCCTTGAAGTCGGGAACGTCGTTTCCCACCCAGAGCTGCGACGATTCATTCCACCACACCTGTTTCCGCGTAGCGTCCCAAGGTTTGCCTGAAGGATCGCAAGACGCGCGGTTGTACAGCACGCGGCGATTCGCCGGCCACGACCATGCCCAGTTCTGGTAAATGCCCTGACCTGCGGGATCTTCAGTACCCCGACGGATCATCTGATTTCCTGCCTCAGTCCAGCATCCGGAATAGATCCAATTCCCGCAAGCAGTGGTGCCGTCGTCTTTCAACCATGCGAATCCCGGCAACTGCTGGCCTCTCTTAATGACGACTTGTGTCTTGGGATCGGTAAGATCCGCCAGCGCCTTGCCATTCAACTCTTTGGCCAAATCGCCGAGAGCGGGGTGCTGCGGGTTGGTGTAGCCCCACGTCAGATTCAGGATGGGGTCGGGGAACTTGCCACCTTGCGTCTGGTAGAGATCGCGAACTTTGAGAAAAATTTGAGCGATGATGTCTTGATCGAGGCGAGCCTGGCCCGGTGGCGGAACCGCCGCATTCTTCCACTGCAGCCAGCGCGCCGAGTTGGTCATCGATCCATCTTTTTCGGCAAAGCCGGCGCAGGGCAAGCGGTAAACCGTCGTATTGATGGTCTTCATTTCGTCGGGCGCGATTCCGGGGGACTTCCAGAATTCGCTGGTCTCATCGGGGTAAATCTCACCCACCACCAGGAACTCTGCCTTCTTCAGCGCATCGATATTTTTCTGCGAGTCCGGCCCGATGGCAACGCCATTCATGCCGAAGGCCAGCATCCCTTTTACGGTGCCGCGATACATGTTGTCCCAGATCTGCGTCCAGGAATAATTGCGGTCGACCTTGGGCATGTAGTTGAAAGCCCAGTCGTTTTCTTTCGTGGCCGCGTCGCCGTACAGCGCCTTCAAAAACGACACAGCAAACTTCGGCGTATTCGACCAGTAATTGAACGAGTCCCATTGCTCCGGTTTGGATGCGGTGGGAGTGATCCGCTTCAAATAAGCGGCCAGGTCCACATCGGTTGGATTCGGCGCCTTCAAATATCCCGGCCAGATGTCGAACACTCCGCCCATGTCGGTTGCGCCTTGAATGTTAGAGTGCCCGCGAAGAGCGTTGATGCCGCCGCCGGCGCGCCCAATGTTGCCCAGCAGCAATTGCAACATGGCCGCGGTGCGGATGATCTGCGTGCCGAAGCTGTGTTGCGTCCATCCCACCGCGTACAGGATGGTCGCGACTTTCTTCATGTCCCCGTCTTTGCGGACAGAAGTGAACGTGTCGGCGGCCTTTACGAACTGATCTTTCGGAATGCCGGTGATGCGCTCGACCATTTCCGGCGTATACCGCGAATACTGTTGCTTCAAAAGCTCAAAGACGCATCGCGGATGCTGCAAAGTAAGGTCGTAAGCAACCTTCGGAGGCAGCGTGGGCAGAGGCTTTGCCGATCCCACGGGCGGTGCAGTTCCGGCCGGTGCCGCGGCGACTGGTCCGGCAGCGTGTGCAGCACGGGCGACGGCGCCGGTGTCGTTGCCGTCCTCGTAAGTCCACGAAGACCGGTCGTAAGTCTGCGAGCCGGCGTCAAAGCCCGAGTACAGCCCGTCTTCCGGCAGCTTGAAGCCCTCCTTCACGATGAAGGCTGCGTTCGTGTAGTTGATGAGATAGTCTTTGGCGATGCGGTTGTTTTCGATCGCGTAGCGAATCACTCCACCCAGGAAAGCGATGTCGGCTCCGGTGCGGATCTGACAGAACAAATCGGATGTGGCCGCCGTGCGCGTGAAACGCGGATCGACCACGATCATCTTCGCGTTGCGGGTACGCTTGGCTTCAATCGCCCACTTGAAGCCGCAGGGATGATTCTCGGCGGGATTCCCGCCCATGATCAACATCATGTCGGTGTTCTTGATGTCGATCCAGCCATTGGTCATGGCCCCGCGTCCAAATGTTGGTCCCAAACTTGAGACCGTGGGGCCAGGCTGCGCATCGTTTTTACGACGAGGTAATTAAACTCGTTGGTGTCGGTGCAGCCGCCGATAAATGCCAGGCTTTCGCAGCGATTTGCCGTGCGGCCTTGCGTGTCTTTTTCAATGAAGGTGTCATCGCGCGTCTTCTTTACGCGCTGCGCAATTTCGTCGATAGCCTGGGCCCACGCAATGTCTTCCCAATGATCCGAGCCGGGGCGTCGCACCTGCGGCTTCAGCAGCCGCCGGGGATTCAGAATGTCCTGCTCGAGCGACGCTCCCTTCGGACACAACGTGCCGCGGTTGATGGGATGATCCGGGTCGCCTTCGACGTGAATGACCTGCGGCGTCACGTTCTTGGCTTTGTCACCGATGGTGTAGATCAGAACGCCGCAACTCACGGAACAGTATGGGCAGGTCGACCGGGTCTCCGTGGCGCGCGCAATCTTCAGTTCTTTCAGTTGCGCCACGGCGGGGGTCAAATCAAATCCCAGAAGAGAGATACCCGCTCCACCCACGAGCGCGCCCCTAAGGAAGTTTCTGCGGGAGAGTTCCATTGCGAATCCTCCGACTGCTTCGATCAATATCTGAAACGGACTAGATCGAAAAAACCGGAACCACCAGACTTCTGAATCCAGACTTCCAATGCTTCGATTTCTGAATCCTGGTTATCGGAGTCGACCGCCACATCGCCCCGCGGCCGGGCTGCAACTTCAAATTTGCAGAAACTATATTCCTGCGACGCGCGCCCGTCAATGCCCGAGAAACTGTAGGGCTGGAAGCAGTTGCCTACCCATCGGCAATGAGCCATAATCGCCCGGTGGCCCCATCCCCCTGGCAGCAGCGCATCCGCCGCGCGGAACACCTCGCCGCTGAGCAGCCCTTTGCGGCCGAGATCCTGGGCTTCTACATTCACACCGCCCGCTTTCAGGAAGGTCTCAATCAAGCTGCCGAACGCAGCTCCGACGACGGTAGCGTCGGCGTCCCGCAGTCTGTCCGGCGGGCGTGCCGCCCGGGCCAGCAAGAAGCTGGGGTTACAACCCCATTGGAATCTTCCGGGCCACTCGCGAGATTTCCGCAATTTCTCATGCTGGTCGAAGAGAGGGCCCCCGCCCTGCTCGCCCAGGTGGCTCGAGATTTGCGCTCCGCGCCTGCCAGTGCATGGTCAGATATGCTGAACGCCTGTTGGTCTACGACTCACGAGACGCCTTCCCGGCCTGAAGAATTTCTCGCCTTTGCCTTTCTGCAGCCTTACGCCGAATATGCCCGCTCTCACGCCCGGCTGCAGCTCGAGGGCTACACCCATCCCCTGTGCCCTTTTTGCAATCGCAAGCCTGCGCTCGCAATCCTGCGCCCGCAGGGTGATGGAGGCCGCCGCAACCTGCTTTGCGGCTTCTGCCTTAGCGAATGGGAGTTCCGCCGCATCGTTTGTCCCGGATGCGGCCAGGAAGACCATGCCAAGCTTCCCGTGTACACTGCCGAAACGTTTCCCTACATCCGCGTCGAGTGCTGCGATGCCTGCCAGACCTACATCAAGTCTATCGACCTGACCAGGAATGGCCTTGCCGAGCCGCTCGTCGACGAACTTGCTTCTGTACCACTGGACCTTTGGGCGCAGGAGCGCGGATATGCCAAACTCCATCCCAACCTGCTCGGAATGTAGCTCATAGTGCCCGTCCCACTCCCCATGATTTTGTAACTTTCTTCCCGCCATACAACCTTCTTTCTGTCAAAATTGATCAGAGTGCTATAAAGCCGTATAAGCTAAGGAATCAAAACCACCTTTAGACCCGGACCCAGACGGAGCCTTCATGCGATTTTGGAAGTGTGTTCTACCCTTTCTAGCCTCAACCCTGTGCTTCGCCGTTCAGCCAGACCGCATCGCCGGAGAGATCGACTCCGCGCACAAGGTCGCACTCAAGGGGAACGTCCACGGCCTGGCCCAGCCTCGTTTTGAACTTGGCCGCACCGATGGCAGCATGATGCTCCACGGGATAACCATCGCTTTCCGGCCTTCCGCTGCCCAGCAGAAGGACCTCGACAACTTGCTCGCCCAGCAGCAAGACCGGTCATCCCCGAATTACCACAAATGGCTGACGCCTTCGCAATTTGCCGACCGCTTCGGAATGACCGAGAAAGATGTCGCACGCGTGACCGCCTGGCTCGAATCCCAGGGTCTCACCGTGGCTTCAGTCGCGAACAGCCGCAACCAAATCTCCTTTGATGGAACCGTGGCGCAGATCGAGTCGGTCTTCGGTACCGAGATGCACGACTACCTGGTGGAAGGGGAAATCCATTTCGCCAATGCGACCAATCCCTCGGTTCCGGCCGCGCTGTCGGCGGCAGTTCTCGCGGTGGGACATCTTCACAACTTCAACCCCAAACCGCGGGCGAAAGTTCGACAGATGTCATCGGACGGAGTTGACCCACATTTCACCTCTCATATTTCCGGCAGTCATTTCCTGGCGCCCGGCGACTTTGCCACGATCTACGATGTTCAGGCGCTTTACAACGCTGGCATCGATGGCGCCGGCCAGAAGATTGCCATCACTGGACAGAGTTCGATCAACGTGAACGACGTAGCTCATTTCCGCAGCGCTGCCCTCCTGCCGGCGAACGTTCCCACCCTACTGCTCGAGCCGGGTACTGGAACTTCCACGCGCTGCCCGGGAGACGAAGGGGAATCGGATCTCGACGTTGAGTGGTCAGGCGCAGTGGCCAAGAATGCAAGCATCGTTTTGGTTTATACGGGTTTAGTCAGTGGCGATTTCTGTAACGCCACCACCCACAGCAGCCAGTTTTCGGCATTCGACGCGTTGCAATACGCCATCGACCAAAACATTGCACCGGTCATCAGCAACAGCTACGGCAATTGCGAATCAGCTATCGGCGGCCTCCCCTTTGCCCAGACCATGCGGGGATGGATTCAGCAAGCCAATGCGCAGGGCCAGACCGTGGTTTCGGCCGTAGGCGATCCCGGCGCCGCCGACTGCGACTTTCAGGTTACGACGGCGACCCAAGGCATCGCGGTCGACATGCCCGCCGCTATTCCAGAGGTGACCGGCATGGGCGGGACCGAGTTTAATGGAGACGCTGAGGCCGTGGCCACAAATGGAGACGCGAATGCCACTCCTTACTGGAGTGGCACCACCGGCGGCACTGATACTATTTCCTCCGCTCTTTCCTACATTCCAGAGATGGCGTGGAATGATACTTTGAATTCCGACAATACCGGTGGACAGCTCCTCGCCTCTGGCGGCGGTGCGAGCACGTTCTTTTCCAAACCATCCTGGCAAACAGGTACAGGTGTGCCGAACGATAGCAAACGCGACGTGCCCGATCTTGC
>WNFJ01451155.1_pt4 | contig 12174 bp, 9 predicted proteins | sample 5400461 | NCBI WGS metagenome assembly WNFJ01 (sample SAMN13153349, study PRJNA577476) | soil metagenome | isolation source: 115 cm saprolite on Douglas fir-dominated hillslope | place: USA:California | collected 2013-09-17
CCGAGACCCTTGAAATCTTTTTTACCGCGCTCGCACTGGATCTTGCTGTCTGTGGGTTGAGATTCGATGGCGGCAATTCCGCAACTGCCGGGGTCGCGCAAAAGCCGCGACGAGCTGTCTGGCCAGTTTGCGGACTCGCCGTTGGCGCGGGCGTTCTGCTGCGGCCCGATGGGGGGATTCTGTTGGCGGCGGTAGTCGGATATTTGCTGATTCTTGTTTGTCGTGCGCTGCGCTCGAAGTCGTCGGATACGCTGGCTACGCTGCGCCCGATCCTGCGCGCCGGAGCGCTTCTGGCCGCAGGTGTAACTGTGACGCTGCTTCCGTGGACGGTACGGAATCTGCTTACGCTCCATCGGTTCGAACCTTTAGCCCCGCGCTATGCCAACGACTCGGACGAACTGGTGATGACCGGTTTCAATCGCTGGGTCAAGACCTGGATGGCCGACTATGTGTCGGTGCAGGAGATTTACTGGAACGTGCCAGGCTCTGCGATTGAAATGACTCGATTGCCGAGTCGTGCCTTCGACTCCGCGCAGCAGAGAGAAGAGACCAAGGCACTCTTCGCGGAATACAACAACGATCACGAAATGACGCCGGAGCTGGACGCGCGATTCGCGGCCCTGGCGGCGACTCGAATTCGAAGCGAACCGTTGCGATATTACGTCTGGCTGCCCGCCGTACGCATGGTTGACATGTGGCTGCGTCCGCGGACGGAGTTGCTGCCATCGGACCCGCGCTGGTGGGAATTTAACGACGATGGCCGCTGGCTGGCTGTCAGCATCATCTTCGGTCTTGTCAACGTTGTTTACGTCGGGATGGCGGCTGCCGGATTGATGCGTGCGCGCGAAATTTTCGGGGTCGGACTATTTGTTTTATTTCTGTTGCTGCGGTCGTTGTTTCTGGGAACGCTGGAGAATCCTGAGCCGCGATACACGCTGGAGTGTTATCCAGTGGTGATTTTGATGGCTTCGGCGGTATTCAGCAGACCGGATAAACTTCCAAATCCGGGACACTAAAAATGTGGGAAGACGGATTCAAACGTTTTAAGGAAACTTAAGCCACTGAAAATTCAGCTTGAACATTGTGGTCCCCGAGTTGCACAATAGCGCCCCATCAGGTCCCCAGGGTCTCCCTGCGGTCTCTAGTTCCTGGGCAAGACAATCAGAATCTGACGCCCTGGCGGGTGGAGGAGCTTCCTATGCGTTCTGGCTCACGTTTCATTGTTGTGTTCGCCGGATTTTTCCTGGCTGTCGGCGCTCAGGTTTGGGCGCAGACCGGCAGCACCTCCTTGCGTGGAACCGTAACAGATGTGAGTGGCGCCACAATCTCTCAGGCGAAAGTCATTTTGAGCAGTTCGGATCGCGGCTTCGAGCGCAGCACAATCAGCAGCGATACGGGAAGCTACGAGTTTGTTCAGCTCCAGCCCGGGTCCTATCAGCTGACGGTGGAGATGGCCGGCTTCCGAAAGTACGAGCAGAAGGGACTGCAGTTACTCGTCGACACGCCGGTAACGGTCAACGTGAAGCTGGCGGTAGGAGCGCCGACGGAAGTGGTGGAAGTTACCGCCGAGGGCGCGGTTATCAACACTACGGATGCGTCGTTGGGCAATGCCTTCAACGAGCGCCAGGTGAAAGAGCTTCCCATGGAAGGAAGAAACGTTCCCGACCTGCTGACGCTGCAAGCGGGCGTCACCTACATCGGAAACCGGGAGACTCCCAACGAACTGAATAACGACACGCGGGGCGGAGCAGTGAACGGTGCGCATAGCGACCAGAGCAACATTACTCTGGACGGTGTAGACGTGAACGACCAGGTCAATGGCTACGCGTTTTCGTCGGTTTTGCCGGTCACGCTCGATTCGATGCAAGAATTTCGTGTAACTACGACTAACTATGGCGCGGATGCCGGGCGTTCCTCAGGGGCGCAAGTCTCTCTGGTCACCAAGAGTGGAACCAATAAGTTTCATGGATCGCTCTATGAATATCTCCGCAACACATACACCAGTGCCAACGACTACTTCGTGAAGTCGGCGCAGGCGCAGACCGGCGCGCCCAACAAGGCCCCAAAGCTTATTCGCAACATCTTTGGCGGCTCCGTGGGCGGGCCGTTCATGAAGGACCGTCTTTACTTTTTCGTAAACTATGAGGCCGCTCGCCAACGGGAAGAGGCCAGCGCTTTGCGCATCGTGCCCAGCGACGCTCTGCGCCAAGGAGTGGTTCAGTACCAGTGTGCAGACCCGAGCCAATGCCCGGGAGGTTTGGTGGCGGGCACCACAGTTACGACGCCGGCTGGAGTTTTCGGCTTGACGGGAACGCAACTCACGACCATGGATCCGATTTCAACTCCTTTCCGCACGCCAATGATTTCTCCCAGGGAGATGCATTTAACTTTCTGGGCTATCGCTTCAGCGGTGCGATCCCCACCAACAAGAACTGGTACATTGCCCGAGTCGACTACAGAATCACGAACAACGGGAACCACAGCCTTTTCTGGCGTGGTGCCTTACGCAACGACAACCATTCTGATGCCCCTTATCTCCCCGGGACTCCTCCCCTGTCGAGTCTGGTGGACTACAGTAAGGGATTCACCGTGGGTTACACGGCCACACTCAAACCCACACTGGTCAATAATTTCCATTGGGGATATACGCGCCAAAGCTGGGGCCTGCCAGGCAATAACGACAGCACGCCGGTAATTTTCTTTCGCGGGCTCAACGACAACAGCACTCCGAATAACTCCAGTCAAGCCGTAACGCGCGGCGAGGACTTTCGGTCAATCGTCAACAACTTTGTCGATGATGTCTCGTGGTCGAGAGGTAAGCATACGTGGCAGTTTGGCACCAATGTGCGGATCATCCGCAGTCCACGTAACAATTTCGTGAACTCGTTCCCCAGTGGTGTCACCAACGTCTCGGCGCTGGACACGGCCGGGTTCGCCAACACGCCCAGCCCGTTTGACCCGGCTAACAACGGCCTTCCTGCTGTCGACAGCAACTTCAACAATCAGTACGATTACCCGACAATTGCGCTGCTCGGGCTAGTCACGCAGTACAACGCTACGTTCAATTTCAACAAGAGCGGAGTCGCGCTGCCTTTGGGGGCTCCGGTGAGCCGGCATTGGGGCGCCGACGAATACGAGTTTTACGTCCAGGATTCGTACCGCGTGAAGTCGAACCTTACTGTGAACCTCGGTCTGCGATACTCTCTGTTTTCTCCGCCTTGGGAAACCACGGGTACTCAGGTGGCACCGACATTCAGCATGGGGCAGTGGTTTAAGCAGCGAGCCCAAAATATGCTAAATGGCACGCCCTCCAGCGCCGACCCGACTGTCACGTTCGCTTTGGCGGGCGCGGCTAACGGAAAGAAGGGCTACTACAACTGGGACTACCACAATTTTGCGCCGCGCATCTCTTTTGCTTATACACCGCGACCCGACGGGGGTTGGTTGAGGAATCTGATCGGCGATGCTGACAAGACCGTCATCCGTGCTGGGTTCGGAATCGTCTACGATCACATTGGGCCGGGCCTGCTGTCCAGCTTCGACCAGAACGGTTCGTTCGGTCTATCCACACAGTTGACCAATTCCGTTCTTCCCACAGCCGGCACCGCGCCGCGCTTAACCAGCCTGACGGATGTACCGACGAAGTTGTTCGACAATGTCACACCCTTTGCTCCCCCAACGCCCGCGGGAGGATTCCCCTACACGCCTCCGTCGGCGGGTTCGGGTTTAGGAATCTATTGGGGATTGGACGACCAGATAAAGACGCCCTATTCGTATGTTCTGGACTTTTCAGTGGGCCGCGAGTTGACCAAGAGCATGAGCCTGGATGTCTCCTATGTAGGACATCTGGCCCACCGTCTGCTGGCTCAGGAAGACATGGCGATGCCACTCAATCTGGTGGATAAGAAATCGGGAATTCCCTATTTCGCCGCTGCGAGCCGTTTCTCGCAGTTGTCGGCTGCGGGCACTCCCACCAGCTCCATCACGCCCGCTTTGGTGGGCCCGACTGCTGCCTACTGGCAGAACATGGTCGCGCCCCTGCGGCCCGGAGACCAGTACAACCTCTCCTGCCAGGGGAATACGAACCCAGGCATAAACTCAGGAGCGCCGCTGTTCACCTCAGATCCCCTGCAGGCGGCCTATGATCTATTCAGTTGCTACACGTTCAATGAAACCACCGCTCTGTCGGCGCTGGACTATGCCGGCTCCGACTTCAACGCCGCTGGGACTGCCGGCATCGCCGGGATGCTAACCGGCGGAGCCAATTGCGGTTACTCCAATTGCCCAGCCAACTACTACCCGACGATCTTCGGACAGAACGCATTCTTCAACAACCAGTTCCACTCGTTATATGCCTGGCGTTCGGTTGCGAATGCGAACTACAACGCCTTGCAACTGTCGTTGCGAAAGCGGATGACGCACGGCGTGCAGTTTGATGTCAACTACGCCTACTCGAAATCCATCGACCTATCCTCAAGCGCCGAACGGGTTGCGCCATGGCAAGGCATCGCTCAGGGCAGCGGCAATATCATCAATTCATGGGATCCCAACCGATTGCGTGCGGTTTCTGACTTTGATACCACCCACCAGTTCAACACGGACTTTATTGTGGAACTGCCTTTTGGCAGGGGCAAGGAGTTCGCCAGGAACGCCAATGGTTTCGCCAATGCGGTCGTAGGCGGGTGGCAACTTTCCGGACTGGCCCGGTGGACCAGTGGATTCCCGGTACAGATCAGCAACGGAGGCACGTGGCCGACGAACTGGCAGTTGGGTGGGGATGCAATCCAAATCGGTCCGGCGCGTACCGGTGTCACCAAGCAAAGCAGCGCGTTCCCCACCCAGGTGCCGAATCTCTTTGCGGATCCTCTTGGGGCAACGGGGATTGGCGCTTTCCGGCACGATTTTCCTGGTGAGTCCGGTCAACGCAATACGCTACGTGGCCCCGGCTTCGCTGGCTTGGACGCGGCTCTCAGCAAGACCTGGAAGCTGCCCTATGCCGAATCGCACGAGCTCAAGTTCCGCTGGGAGGTTTTCAACGTATTCAATCACACGATGTTCGACGTGGCGACGATTACGAATGGGCTTGATCAAAAAGGATCGTTCGGTACTTTCAGTGGAGTGCTCACCAATCCGCGGGTGATGCAGTTTGCAATGCGGTACGAGTTCTAAAGGTCAGTTGCGTCTAAATGTTCGAGAGAGGGGCGGAGATTCCGCCCCCTCTTGAATTCTTCAGCCGCCTCTTCCAATAACTTCGAAACCAACTTCGGGCATACACTTCCACGCTCAGCCGCGGGCGATGCAGTCCGTGCTGAGTCTAGCGTCTGAAGCTGTGGAGGCTGGGCGGACGATTTGCGGAACTCACCCCAGCGGCGAATCGCTCATGCGGAAGCGGGTACGCACGTGTTCGGAGAGCAGTTCGATGGCGGGGCGGTTGATTACTGGATCGGAATGGGCCAGATACTTCATGGCTTCTACCAGTAGACGCTGTCCGTCGACGTAGCGAGGGTCCGAAGTACGCTCTCTGCGTTTGTTTCCTAGCTGGGGAGGGACGGGGATCGTAAAAACTTTAGCCATGAATGAACTCGATAGCAACGTTTGGTCAGTATAGCGCCCGAAGTGCAATTCTTAGCACATGTTATTGCCGTTTAGATTCAACAGCTTAGCTTCGGGGCGAGACGATTTGTGTCTTGCTTGTGGTTTTTAGCTGAAAAACGTCGTTGTTGATCTTCTCATTCACCCGGATCGAGGAGTACTTAGCCAGACGGTAGTCTCCCTGGGGCTCGAAGAATTGCTGTTGTACGGAAATGCCCCGTTGAAGGTCGATCCAGAGCATAATGCGCGCAAAAGTATTTTTAAGCTTTTGCGATTTAGGAATAAGTTGCAGCTTGGCGGTTGCGATGTTGTTAACAGTTTCGGGTCCCTGATACGTGACGTCGAATGCCTTGCCTGCCCGCTGCCTCCGAAACCGAGGACCAGGTAGCTTTCAATTTCGGCGCGGTTCTTTCCCGCCGGGTGAACCATGACCTGCTCGATCTTGGGCTGATACACTTCAAGTTTGCTGTCCCTGTAAAGCACGAACTTGCGATCGGGTTTCTTGATTTCCGCCATCATTTCGATCTCTTTGCCCGACCGTCGGTAATAGACAGTTCCCTCCTGAGTATCAGTTTCATCCACCACCTTCTGATACTGCTCCCAGACGAAGTCGGCCTGCGTGGTGCGGAAACTGGCGGCGGCCGCGTCCATTTTCTTGAGGACGGCGTCGAGACTGTCGGAGTCGGCGGGTTGCTGCAGGGCTGGCGCGAAGCCGCAGGCGAGAGCGGCAAGAATCGCGATGGAAAAGATTCGGCAGAGAAGTTTCATTCAGGACTTTCCGATTCCTGGATCAGTTGCTTTCGACTGCGGACTGCCTGCTGCGAAACATCGACTACGAATCATGGACTACAAAACTTGCTACTCTCGCTGTACCAGGACTTTGTAGCTTTGCACGTGGCCCTTGCCGTCGGCCACAGTATCGTATTGAACGATTGAGACCCCGCCGGAGATCGGTTCGATAATGCGCAGCAATTGCTGGCGTACGGCGCGGTCATCGCCCGGTGCAATCGCGCTGCCGTCAATCTGATAAACGAGGCGGCCCTGCGCATCGGGCGTAACCACTACTCCAGTCGGATGCGGATTCCGCGCGATGGGTTTGTCGTTGAAGTTGATCCAATAGGGCGAGAACAGGACGAAAATCAGGATCAGCGTGACCATGATGTCGTAGTGTAATGTTCCGCGCTCATGCTGCCAGAGGATGTAGCTGCGAATTGTGCGCCAGATGGCGTTCATCGGCAGGGGCAGCGAGTGGGCCGCGGTCGTATTAGTTTCGGCTCTCTGCAAGTCTAGTGACCGCTCCTTGTCTTGGCAATGCGCAAACAGCTCTTGGCCCATCACCGAGCTAGAGCGCATGCCAATGCTGACTGTCATCCCGAGCAAAGCGAGGGACCTGGGTTTCTGCCCGTTCTCGAAGCTGTGGCGATGCAAGCAAGAACCCAGGTCCCTCGCTACGCTCGGGATGACAATTGTTACTCCTTCAATTCAATTCTTACGCCCACACTTTAGCTAAAAACTCTTCCGGGTGATGCGTTCTGCTCCAATGTAAGGTCGCAGCACCTCGGGAATAATGACACTTCCGTCGGCCTGCTGATAGTTTTCAATGATTGCAACCCAGGTTCGACCGACGGCCAATCCACTGCCGTTCAGTGTGTGTACGAACTCGGTCTTATTCTTGCCTTCGGGGCGATAGCGTATGTTGGCGCGCCGTGCCTGGTACGACTCGAAATTCGAGCACGACGAAATCTCGCGGAACAACTGCTGCCCGGGCAGCCAGACTTCAATGTCGTATGTCTTGGCAGAAGAAGGCCCCATATCGCCGGTGGATAGAGCCATCGTGCGATAGTGTAATCCAAGCTTCTGCAGAACCTGTTCCGCGTCACGGGTGAGCTTTTCATGCTCCTCGTAGGAATTGTCCGGGCGCGAAAATTTCACCAGCTCAACCTTTTGAAACTGATGCTGACGGATGATGCCGCGCACATCTTTTCCATAAGACCCTGCCTCACTGCGGAAGCACGGCGTATAGGCCGTGAGCGAAATCGGCAGCCGCGCGGGGTCGAGGATCTCGTTGCGGTACAGATTCGTTACCGGCACTTCGGCCGTGGGAATCAGCCAGAGATCTTTCTCGCCGTTCGGCACGCGAAACAGATCGGCGGCGAATTTTGGCAACTGGCCGGTGCCATACATGGAGTCGGAGTTCACCAGATAAGGTGGGAGAACTTCCGTGTATCCGTGCTCGCTAGTGTGCAGATCAAGCATGAAGTTGGCCAGTGCACGTTCGAGCTTTGCGCCCAAGTCCCAATATACGGCGAAGCGCGCGCCGGTAAGCTTTACCGCCCTTTCGAGATCGAGAATGCCGAGTTGTTCACCCAGTTCCCAATGAGGCTTGGGAGTGAAATCGAACTGCGGAGCATGGCCCCAGCGGCGGACTTCAACGTTCTCCTCGGCGCTGTGGCCGACGGGCACGCTCGCGTGCGGGAGGTTCGGAATGCCGGCGAGAATCTCCTGCAGGCGGGCATCGAGGTCGGCGGCAGTTTTTTCCCGTGTCTGGATTTGTTCGCGCAGGTCTTTGGTTTCGGCCATGGCCGCCGTGGCATCCTGGCCGGTCTTCTTCAATTTGGCGATGTCTTCAGAGGCCTTGTTGCGGCGTGCCTTGAGCGTCTCAGCCTCGGTGATCGCGTGGCGCCGCTGGGAGTCGACCTCGCGGAAATCCCGGAGAACAGCGGCCGGATCCAGGCCGCGCTGGCGCAGCTTTTCCTCCACCAAAGGCACGTTGTCACGGACAAAGTTCAGATCAAGCATGGAATTAGATACTGTATCGGAAACCCAGCGGGGAATGCACGCTGGCCCATGTTCGCTTTGGCTTAAAAGCGTTGCCTGTGTAAACTACCATCGCGATGAGATCCCTCCCCCGATCGGCCGGCGTTCGCGTGTTCTCTACGCTGGCCGCGATGGCGGCTGTGGTCAGTCTGTCGATTGCGAGTTTCGCCTCCGCCTACAACGGACATCCCAGGCTGGTCGTGGTTATCGTGATCGATCAGTTTCGCGGGGACTATTTAGAACGCTACCGCGACCAGTTCGGCGACGGCGGCTTTCGCCTTCTGCTCGATCATGGTGCTTATTTCACCGACTGCAACTACGACTACGCAAATACGCGTACGGCGCCGGGACACTCCACACTGTTTACCGGGGCCTATACCAACGGCCACGGCCTGGTCGCGAACGAGTGGTGGGATTTCAAGAACAAGCGCGCGGTTCCTTTTGTTGAAGATGACAAGACGAAGCTTGTGGGTGCTTCGGCACGATACGGTCGGGGATGAGCTCAAGCTGGCCACGCAGGGCAAGTCTCGCGTGTTTGGGATCTCGTTGAAGGACCGAGCCGCCGTTCTACCCGCTGGCTATGCCGGAGACGCGGCCTATTGGATTGAGCCTAAGAGCGGTCTGTGGGTTACGTCGACGTACTACAAGAGCGAGCTTCCGAAGTGGGCGCAGGATTTCAACTCCAGCAATCGGGCAGCGAAGTACTGGGATCGAGACTGGAAAGATGCGCAGGGAAGCGTCTTGCGTTCCACGGCGCACCGTAAAGGGAAAGACGGTTCCGATGCCGGCTTCTATGAAGTAATCGGTGCGACGCCCTTTGGCAACGATTACGAATTCGAATTCGCCAAGGAGCTCATGGTCTATGAGAATCTAGGGAACGGCCCGGCCACGGACTTGCTGGCCATCAGCCTCTCACCCAACGATATTCTCGGCCATCAGGGCGGCCCGGATGCTCCCGAAATGCAGGCAATGGCACTGGCTCTGGATCGGGAACTGGCGGATTTCTTCAATTTCCTCGGTCATCAGATCGGGCTGGCCAATGTATGGATCGCGCTTTCGGCCGATCACGGGATCTCGGCCACCCCGGAGACGGCCGCAAAGATGCGCATTCGGCCGATCGGCATGGATGGCGCGAAGCTCAACGCCGAAATCAATGATGCCCTGACCGCGAGGTTCTCTCCCGGACATCCCGCCGCTTACATCAAGCTGGACTACCCCATGGCTTGGCTCAATGAGGGGGCCTTTATTGCGGTACAAGTGAAAGAGCGCGACGCCGAAACGGCGGCTGGCGAGGCGATGAAGCACGCCGGCCTGCGCGACTATCACGCCAAGTGGCAATTGGCCGAGGGTACTGTCCCCAATACACCGTGGGGACGGAAATATCTGAACAGCTATTCTCCCGAAGGAGGTTGGTGGGTCATGGGTGTTCCCGAACCGTACACCATTGGCCAGGTTCATGGGTCCGATCACACTTCACCCTACACCTACGACACGCACGTGCCACTGGCGTTGTATGGGCTACCCTTTCAGCCGGGGACCTATCGCACGCACTCCGAACCCATCGACCTTGCGCCCACTTTGGCATCGTTGCTCGGCATCAACGCGCCCACACATTCGGTTGGGAGGGTGTTGACCGAGGCCCTAGCTGGCCCGAAACGCTCGTCGATCCCAGTTGGGGCGGGCCAGCAATGACGGCTTCCCCAGCCAGCTCCGGACACGCGACTCCTGATCTCAGCATGAGCTTTGCGGGCATTCAACTCAAAAACCCGGTGATTGCAGCCAGCGGCACGTTTGGTTACGGGGTTGAGTTCGAGGATGTGGTGCATCTCAGCAAGCTCGGCGGTTTTGTAGTGAAGGGGCTATCGAGAGAGCCGATGATCGGGAATCCGCCGCCGCGTTTGTGGGAGACCGCGGCGGGCATGCTGAATGCGATCGGCTTGCAGAACATCGGCGCGGGAGCATTCCTCGAAGAGAAGCTTCCACACCTGCGGCAACTCAAAAACATCGTGGTCTTTGCCAACGTGTTCGGTTACACGCGCGAGGACTATGAGCGAACGATCGAGATCCTGAACGAAGGCGAGGGGATCGCGGCCTACGAGTTGAATGTTTCATGTCCCAACACGCAGCATGGCGGACTTCAATTCGGCAGCGATCCGCGATCGCTCGATGAAGTGGTGACCACAGCCAAACGCGTGGCGCGGCGGCCCCTGATCGTCAAGCTGTCGCCCAACGTGACCAGCATCGCTCAAATGGCGTATGTGGCACAGGAATCGGGGGCTGATGCCGTGTCTTTAGTGAATACATTCGTGGCCATGGCGATCGACGCAGAAACGCGCAGGCCGCGCATCGCCAACGTTACCGCAGGGCTCTCTGGCCCAGCCATCAAGCCGATTGCGCTGCGCATGGTGTACGACGCGGCACATGCGGTGAGGATTCCGGTCATCGGCATGGGCGGGATTTCAACCGCCGCTGACGTCGTGGAGTTCATGCTGGCGGGCGCGACTGCGGTACAGATCGGTACCGCCAGCTACTGGGATCCGTGCGCTACTGAAAAGATCGTGGATGAGCTGCAGGCGTGGTGTGCGGAGCACGAAGTCGTACGACTGGCCGACCTGACCGGCGGCATGATGCTGGAATAGTGCTTGGGGAGTCAGTACCGGTGAGTCAGTGAGTCTTGCTACCGGCCGCGACTGTACCAGATCGAACCCGGCGATTTATAGTTCTGCCCTTCGCCCCACACCGCGTGGGTGACTTCCTGATTGTCGATCGCAAGACCGAAATAGTCACCAAAAGGAAAGCGGAAACCGCCGGGAAGAATGTAGTCGTAGCCCCGGGCAGGGCCGGAAAGTTGCGCTTCGGGAGACCAGGTGGCGCCGCCGTTGGTCGAACTTCGGTAGAAGGTGTTCCACACAGGAGCATTATGCGCGTCCGAAAGTCTCGTATCCGACATCCGCGTATCCATCCAGGCGATGCGAACATCGCCGGACACGCCTGCCACGATTGCCGGGAAGCAGCTTTCAACATTGCCACTGGCTGTGGAAACATCGGCCCGGGAGGACCAGCTCTCACCAGCGGTGGTCGACGAAGAGAAGTAGACCCGCTCGGGGCCTCCGTTCGTTGTGCCCGCGTTCCATAACGCGTAGATGGTACCAGCAGCATCCGATGCCAAAGAAACCTGCGCGCCCAGATAACCGGTCTCGCAGGCTTGAGCTGCGCAATCTGGAGGCGCGCTTGAGACGTCGAGCAGACTCGTAGTCCAGTTGTGTCCCGCATCGGATGAACGGCTGACGTAAACACTGACGGGACGGGTGGGCGCCTCGCGCCGCGCGTAGCTAGTCCAGCCGAAATAGATGTTGCCTGCCGGATCAACCGTGGCGCCACCGGCCAACGACCAACCGGGGCCTGCCCCGGGATTGACGTTTACCGAACTGAATGTCTGGCCAGCGTCATGCGACGCCGCCACGAAGAATTCTTCTTCATGATTGAAGCTGACGTAAACATCCGGCCCGCGCACAGCCAGCACGGGTTTGTCCGTGTCTTCCAGGGAGCGATCGGCCACCGAAAACGACCAGGTGCGCCCAAAATCCAATGATCTGGCAACGACCGTGTCGCGCTTGTTGTTCTGCAGCCACGAAGCGTAGACGACTTGCCGGTCCGCCGGATCAACTACGATCTGGGGGTCAAACTGGCCAGTCGGGAATGGAAGGAGCGGGTGCGGCGGCTCCCACGAGATCCCATTGTCATTGCTTACGAGCAGCGATATCG
>WNFJ01030741.1_pt1 | contig 12173 bp, 12 predicted proteins | sample 5400461 | NCBI WGS metagenome assembly WNFJ01 (sample SAMN13153349, study PRJNA577476) | soil metagenome | isolation source: 115 cm saprolite on Douglas fir-dominated hillslope | place: USA:California | collected 2013-09-17
TGGGCCTGCCGAGCTGGGCGCGAAGCTGGCCGGCAGCGACGAGGCCTTGGCATGCGCGACCACCCAGTGGTTCCGCTTTGCCTTCGGCCGCGACTACGGAGCTACCTCCGGCGATACGTGCGCCGTGACGCAATTGCACGATGCGCTGAAACAGGGGGGCGAGTTGGCGTTGGTGCTCTCCATCCCGCAGACGGCGCCGTTCCTCTATCGCAAGGTTCCCCAAGGAGGACTGTGATGTTCAAAACGATCTCGCGACGGGCGGTCATCCGAGGCGCGGGCGGCATTGCCATCGGCCTGCCGTTTCTCGAGGCCATGCGGCCGAGTCGTGCCCTGGCTGCAAGCGCCGCCCCGAAGCGGCTGATCACGTGGTTCTCCGGCAACGGCCAGATGCCGGCGTACTGGTACCCCACGGGGACCGAGACGAACTTCACCCTCAATACGGCTCACGTCCCGCTTCAGCCCTATCAGAGCAAACTCATCCTCTTCAAGGGAGTCCTCAACGACGCGGGCAAGGATCCGGTGTACGGGGGTCACCAAGGTTCGCATGCCGCGATGATCAGCGGCGTGCCGTTCTCGCACCCCCAGAGCTTCGGTACGATGCGCGGGGGCGGACCCTCGTTGGATCAGCTCGTCGCCGACAAGATCGGCGGCGCCACCAGGATAAAATCCGTGCAAACGGGTGTGAATCCCGGTCACGACGGCGGGGATCCCCTGCAGGTCTGTTCCTCGTGGCGTAGCGACACTGAGCTGTTGCCGCAGATAGCCCAACCAACCGCACTCTTCGACTATCTATTCATGAACGTGGCCCCGGGGGGCGGCATGCCGCAAAACGCGGCGGCGGCCGATGCCTTGCGCATGCGCCGAAAGAGCGTTCTGGACATGGTCATGGGGCGCTTTACAACGTTGCGCGAGCGCGTCGGCACAGACGACAAGTTGCGCCTCGACGCTCATTTGTCGTCGATCCGTGAGGTCGAGAACCAAGTGCTCGCCACGCAACCACAGACGGCGGGGTGCATGGTCCCCACCCGGCCCGCAGACACGTTCAACGCGCTGTCGGGCAACAGCGTGACTCCGTTGACGGCGGCCAACCTGCCAGCGTGGGCGAAGGTAAACACGGATCTGATGGTTCTGGCGCTGGCGTGCGATCTGACTCGCGTGGCCAGCTGGATGTGGGTCGCGATGGGAACCGGAGCCGTGACCTTTAGCTGGCTCGGTCATACGACCACCCACCACAATCTCGCGCACGGCAATGCCCTGAAACAGATGACGGAAATCAACACGTGGTTCAGCACGCAGTTGGCGTACCTCATGGGCTCTCTGGATAAATACCCCGACGTCGCCGGCGGGACGATGCTGGATAACACCCTCATCTTGTGGTGGAACGAGCTCGGAAACGGGTCCGCTCACCTCGCCAACCCCGCCCCCTTCGTCCTCGCGGGCGGCGCCGGTGGCGCCCTGAAGATGGGCCGCTTCCTCGACTACACAGCCGCCCCGATACAGAACGCCCAGCTACTGCTCTCGGTTTACAACGTGCTGACGGGCAGCCAAGACATGACCCTCGGCTCCGGCTCCACGAAATACTGCCCGGGGCCGGCGCCGGGGCTCTGAGGGCGATCTTGCCATTGCTCGCGTTGCTTGCCGCGGGGTGCAGCGCGGCGACAGCGACGCACGAGTCGTCGGGTACGAGTACCACGGGCACGAGCGGCGGCGGCATCGCGGGCCAGAGCGGCACGGGGTCCATGCCGAACGCAGTGTGCGCACGCTCGGCGGCCGACGTTTCGGTGCTCAGAGGCGGCGGGGCCCGGTCGGCGGGCCGCGCCCTGCGATCGATTGCATCAGGACGCAGCGGAACTCTCGTTTCTGGTTGGCTGCGCGGGGGCCCCTGGCCCGGTTCAATCATTTGGCGGCCCGCCGACCACCCCACCGCCTCTTCCGCTCCGAAACGTCGGTCGCCGAGCTGTAAGCGACACGCGGGTACGTATCCGCCCGACCGCACCTCCACGCTGCGCGTTCCGAGCTTGACGGCGGGGTCCGTGCGGTGATGGTGGCGCCTACGTCGCTGCCCGTTCGCGCGCCCGCGAACCTACAGGACAAGATGAGACCCGAGGCTCCACTCTCCTCGCGAAGAGCGGAGCGCTCGGGTCTCTGTGTGTTGCGGCCGTTCCCATTCGGGCGTGCGGCCGCCTCGGCAGTGGCTTAGCTGCCCCGTGGCATCGGCCCTGCTTCTACTTGGCGGAGCTGCCGTCGTTCGAAGCATTCGATGCCTGCTGTGCAGGATGAGCCGCAGGCTCGGAGTGCGCGCCCTTGACGGGTGTGACCACCGCGCCAACGACGTCACCCTTGATCACGGCACGCTTGCGCTTGCCGATGATTCCGCGCGCCTCCCGCGTTGACTTGCGTTTGGCTGCCGCGGCTGCCTTCTGCTCCACCGTGAGCGCCCTCCGCACCTTCTTCGGCTTGATACCGAAGTCGGCGAGGATGTCGGGCGAGTTGCCAAAAGCGGCCTTCACGAACGTGACGAACGCGAGCAAAAACTCACGCAGTCCCGATACCTGGGCCATCTCGTCGGTCAGCTTCGCCTTCCAAACGGCGTGCGCAGCGTCCACGTCGTTGCGCAGATTCGCGAACGAAGCGAGCTTCGCTTGCGCCTCTGCCGGCGTGACCGTGCTTCCGTCGACCACCAGTTGCCCGATGTTCGAGAGATGCTTCTGCGCCCCCGCAACCAGTTGCGTTGCGAAGTCGGCTTGCTTCCTGTTTCCTTTGATTACCGTAGACATTGGAGTGCATCCCTTTCTGGTCGCTTTTGGGGTGACCTGCCCCTGGTCGGGTTGAGGTGACCAGCCCGAAGGATCGTCGCGAGCCGGGCCCGCTTGCCCGGTGTTTCTTCTCGTCGCCTTCACCCCTTTAAGCCCGCGACCGCAGGTCCGTGGCCGCGGCGAGACGAAGATTTTTTCTCGGCCGCGAGAAAATGCCGGAGAGACGCGGGCTTGGAAGAACAAGAAAACATGCGCGGGGTGTAGGACGCACCTCGTCCTCTCCGTTTCCGGCGCCCTCTCTTACTCGCCGCGCACCGTGACGTTGAGCGATGCGGTCAGGACGTTGAGCGATGCGGTCACGCGGCCCACGCGCGGCTCTGGGCGCGACATGGTCGAAAGCCGGCGGTCAAGGAGCGTCGTCGCGACCGGCCGCTCGCAAACCGTGAAGCTCGGACTCCCGGTTGTGGGCCTCTGGCTCGAGGTCGCGAGGCTAGTGCGTGCCATCGTGACGCTTAGGAGCGAGGTCGGCAGCGACAACCTCACCGCCATGAGTCACAACATCGGCGGTTGGAACTCGCAACCACGCGGTCATCGATATCTATGATGCACATCTTGAGCCTCATTGATGCACGCCGTGAGCCTCATGCGCGCCAGCATGTCGCTTTCGCCCTATGTGATGCCGCTTTCGATCGCAGTTGTGAAGCTCACGCTCGCGCTCTTGCAACTCACGGCCCAGATCGTGAGCTTCTTGCTCACCCGACACACACTCTACGCTCGGGCTCCTTGCGCTCTCATCCTCCGGTCCTAAAGCTCACGACCTTAGGCGCGACGCTCGGGAAATGATTCTTGGCGCTCCCGGCCCACGTCAAGAAGCTCACGACGCAGGTCGTGAAGCTCACGATGCCGACTGTAAGCTTTGCACTCGCGAGCATGAACGTTCATGACTCACGTCATACGGCTCGTTGCCCGCGATCATTGCACATCATGACCGCAATCGTGGATCGTCATGCCCGCAAGGATACGGCCTCATCCCGCGCGGGCTGAGGCTTGCGGCTGCGAGAGCAAAGCTCACAATCGCGCGCCATGGCGTCATGACTGCGCGCAAAGACCCCACAAGCGCAATCGTATTGTATCTCGGTCGCGGTCGTCTCGCGGCGAAGGTACGTCTCCCAGCTTCATTCGATGGGTCGAAGACCGCACGGCAACGACTCGATGCCTCGCGGATTCGGCCATGACGTTCACGCCCCCGAATGCGAGTGCCGCGGTCCACGCCACGCTTCCCACTGCGGCATAGTAAGCGCCCGAACATTGGCGGAGAAAGCAGCACCCCTTGCGTGCCATCACATCCGCTAGCGCCGCCCTGGTCCCGACGCAAGGCTCCTTCTCTCAAGGCGAGACCCTCCCGACCGCGCAATCACCTGCTAACGCGGTGCTGCTCGCACTGAATGTGCTCAGCGTCAAACATTGGCAGCGCATGCTGGGCGGCTTGCTCTACGAGGCGACCCCGCGCGTGGCGAGCGGAGGTGTATCTTGCAGGTGGTCAAATTGGGGGCGAACGAGGCAGCTCGAGCGAAATCCCCTGCTAAGAACGATTACGTGGACTCGTCTTGCTGGTCCGAGACCCTTGCAAGACCTTCTCGCTCGCGGTTACTGCGGGCTCTGTCGTCCACGCACCTGGCAGAGGAACGTCGGGACCGTCACCCTCTTCGCAGGCCCGGCAGGCGACATCTCGTCCAAGCCGAAGCTGATCGCGAGTCTGATCTCCAGTCGAGATCCTCGACTCTCGCGGGCGAGATGCCTGCGAGCTCGAGCGTCCTTTCGAGGATCACGCGCGGCGAGATCGGTTGGACGCCGACCATGCACGTCACGTCGCTGAACGCGTCCGGGCGACGCGCCATCGCGTGCATGCTCGCGCTGCATCCAAGGCAGCGACTGAACAAACCGACCGTCATCTCGCGGAGACGCGATTCGCGCTTGGCGAACTGAATCGACCCGACGACGTCGCGCGACTCGTAGATGCCACCCGTACACATGCCGCCGTTCGCACTGCCGCTGTGACCGAGATTGCGCAGGTCGTACGTGAGGACGTTGTAGCCAGCGTCGTGCAGGATCTTGTAGTCGCGGATGAAGCTCACCTCGAAGTCGTTCCCGCCCGCTGCAAACATCGATCTCCACGGCTCCAGGTGCGACGGGAAGCCGTATCGACTGAAGAAGCGTGGATGGTTCGCGATGACGAGCTTGCGCGATCCCGCTCGTGGGATGAACCACGCCTCGAGAGGCACGCCGTCCTCGGACGGGAACGTCACGTTCTCGTACTCCAAACCCGCGCTGCTCGGGGTAGCGAGGATCGGCGAGCGAGGCTGCTGCCGGAATGACGCGACGATCCCTTGGAAGAGGCGACGGGCGCGCTCCTCGTCGACTCCCGCTCGCGGCGCAGGAACGCGCGCTTCGTTTGTGACGTTGCTCATCGTCGTCGCTCCTCTCCCCCGAAATAGTGAGGTTGGTCGAGGTCCGCGATCAGCCCCGGAAGCGTCGGTCGCCATTGCAAACGTTCCTGCGTCTCCTTGCTCGACGCCGTGACGTTGAGCGCGGCGAAGTGCGCGAACCACGTGAAATGCGCGGCAGCCTCGTCCTGACTCTTTGCGACGACCGGGACCGCCAACCGTCGGCCGATGACCTCCGCGATCTCGCGGAACGCCACGCCTTCCTCTGCGACCGCGTGGTAGTAAGCACCCGGCGTCGCCCGCTCCATCGCGAGGCGAAACACCTTCGCCGCGTCGACGCGATGGACGGCCGGCCATCGGTTGAGGCCCTCGCCAAGGTAGGCCGAAGCCCGCTTCTCGCGGGCGATCCTGATCAAGATCGGCACGAACCCGTTGTGGTCCCCTTCACCGTGCGTCGACGGTGGCAGGCGGACGACGGACACGTCGACCCCTCGCTCCATCACCGCGCGCGCCGCTTCCTCGGAGGCTGCGCGCGGATTCGGGCTGGGTGATGGCGGCATCGTCTGCTCGGTCACGAGTTGACCCTGCGGCAGCACCCCGATCCCCGACGTGATGACCAGCGGACGTTTCGAGCCAGCGAGCGCGGACCCAAGCGTTGCGATCTCGCAGTTCTCCTTGAACTTCGAGAAGTCGTGGTTGAAGCCCGTGTGAATGACGCCATCGGCTTCGGAGGCGCCGCGTTCGAGGCCCTCGGGCCTCTCGAGGCCCCCGCGGTACACGACGGCGCCGGCGTCGGCGACGACCTTTGCCGCCGCATCGGAGCGAGCGAGCCCCACGACATGGTGACCCGCCTGGAGGAGCTCACGAACGACCGCGGTCCCAACGAATCCGGAGGCTCCGGTAACGAAGATGCGCATGGTCCTTCTCCTTGGTTGGTTGCTTCAGCTTCCCGGGTTCATTTGTTTGAAGAGCTGCGCCCGCTCGGCGGGCGTCGCGTTGGCCACTTTGGTCGAGAACCCGTAGGTGATCTCCGGGTTGCGCTGGCGGAGTCCGGCCATCACCGCGTCTGCGAACGTGTCCAGATCGATGCCGGCGGTGTTCTGTCCGACACCTCCGAGATCCGTGTTCACGTGAGGCGGGCAGATCTCGATGACCTCGACATTGAGGGTGGTGAGCTGATGCCGAAGCGAGAGCGCGTACGAGTGGAGCGCGGCCTTCGTCGCGCAGTAGATCGGAGACTCTGCACGAGGAACGTGGGCCAGACCCGAGGTCGTCAAGACGACTGCCGGCGCACGTTGCTTTGCGAGGTGTTGCACGAAGAGCTGCGTCAAGTGAAGGGGGGCGTTGAGGTTGGTCTCGAGCTCCTCTTTCGTTGCGACCCAAGGCTCGTTCGCGTCGATGCGGGGGTGACGCTGAATCGCAGCGTTGTTGATGAGAACGTTCGTCTTGGGAAACTCCCGCGTCACCGCCTCGTAGAGCCGGATGCGGTCTGCCTCGACCGACAGGTCCGAATAGAGGACGTGCAGACGGGGCGTCTCTTTCTTTGCCTCCTCGAGCTTCTGTCGGTCTCGACCGCAGACAATGACGGTGTTGTCTGCCTTCAGGAACCGAACCGCGAGCGCCTTGCCGATGCCGTTGGCGCCGCCGGTGATCAGGATGGTGTTGCCGCTCTCGTTCATGGTTTCTCTCCTCGTCCAGGCTGCTCTGGACACCTCGTCACGGCGTTCGGTGTTTCAAAGATTGGTCTTCCGCGAGCATTCCGCACGTGCATACTTGGAAGTGTGAGCATGATCGCCCGTCATTCATCCCGCAGGTTCGAAGGCCCCTCTCTCGACGACCTCGGTGTTCTGCGCGCGGCAGTCGAAGCCGGAACCTTCGTGTGCGCCGGAGAGGCTCTGGGGCTCACACAGTCGGCCGTCAGTCGCGCGATCGCTCGCCTCGAGCAGCGCGTTGGCGTGCGGATGTTTCGGCGGACTGCGCGATCCGTGTCGCTCACTGACGACGGATTGCGCTTCTACCAGTCGATCGCGCCGCACCTCACGGCCATCGAAGACGCAACGATCGAGGCGGGNCCAAAGTTCGAGGACGGCTTCGCGTGAACGTCGACGCCGGCATCGCGCAGTTCGTTCTGACGCCTCGCTTGGAGCCCTTCCTGACGCGGTATCCCGACCTCTCCGTGGAGATCGCCGTCCGCGACCGGATGGGCGACTTGGTCAGCGAGGGGTTCGACGTCGCCGTTCGATTTGGCCTCCCGGAGCCGTCCGCGCTGAAGTCTCGTCTGCTCATGCGCACGGGCGTCGTGACGTGCGCATCACCGGAGTACGTCGCGCGTCACGGGATGCCAACGCGCCCGAGCGACATGGAGAAGCACCAATGCATCTTGATGCGAGACCACACGAGCGGAAGGCACTACGACTGGGAGTTTGTCCGCGGCCAGACGGTCGTTCCCGTGAGCGCGTCGGGCCAGCTGCTGGTGAACGACGTCGGCGCGCTCCTCGCGGCCTGTCTCGGTGGACAAGGGATCGCGCAGGTACTCGATCTTTACACGCGCGAGCTCTTGGCCAACGGGCACCTCGTTCAGATCCTCCCGGCTTGGGCCGACGAGACGTACCCGCTCTACGCGTATCACCACTCCGAGCAGCTCATGTCGGCGAAGGTTCGAGCATTCCTGGACTTCGTCGTTGAGCTAACGCGGGGGAAACCTGGTGGAGGGCACGTCCTATCGGCCGCAACGACGAGGGGCTCGTCGTCGGGAAAGCGTCGCCGCTAGCCCGATCGGACGGGACACGAATCGTCGAGCCCGACTTCGCGGATCGAGTGAGGCACCGACAAAAGAGGAACGCCCCGGCGCTAAGTGGCCGGGGCGTCTCTTCAATCCGGCGCAGAGGGCAAGGGCAGGCGTACGACAATCGGGGTTGTCTTTCGTTCCAGCCGCTTGCAGTGACGGCGCGGGAGACGATTCGGACTCGCCTCCCGCCCTGCAGCCCCCTACCGCACGTTCTTCACAAGCGTAGCTCGCACGTGATCGAGTCGATCGAGCAGCTTCACACCAAAGCGTCACGCGCGTGGTCACGCTCTGGAACCGCTTGCGCGCGGACGCAGACGCAGACGCAGACGCAGACGCAGACGCAGACGCAGACGCAGGCGCAGGCGCGGACGCGGACGCGGGCGCGCGCGCGGACGCGGGCGCTGCGGTGATGGCTCAAGCCGGCGCCAACTGAGTTCGTTTGGTGATGTGGTGTGTGAAGCGCGCACTAACGAAGTGTGAACCTCGGTTCTCACCCCGAAAGTGGCCACAGCGCCCGTTTCGGTGGCGTAACCTTTGAGAAGTCCGCGATGATTCTCGGCTGAGTCGCCGGCACGAATCATGCGATGCGGCCATGATTCAGAGGGGGCCATAGAGCTCGGGAGGATCCATGAGACGACAATTTGTATTGTTGCCGGTGGGAGTGGTGTCGGCGCTGACGTTGTTCGGATGCGGCGGGGCGGCACAGTCCTCCCTTGGGGACGCAGGCACGCAGCAATCGACCGACTCGGGTGGAACTAAACCAACTTCCGAGGGCGGGTCTTCGTTCGACCCTGGGTCCATCGTGGGCCTGCTCGGCGGGACCTCAGATGCGGGTATGATGATGGCGACCATGGACGACGCGGCGAGCGGTGGCCCGGGTGAACCCGATGCCGGCCCCATGATGAGCCTGCCCCCGCAACAGATTATCGACGGCTGCAGTCAGTTGTGCGCCAAGGAGGCGAGCGCCGCATGCCCGGCACAAGCCGCTGTCGACTCCTGCCTTCTGGGCTGCCGCCTGCTGGCGGGCAACCCGGCGTGCTCGACCGAAACCGCCAACCTGTTTTCGTGCGCGAAGAGCGCGACCGCTTCGTGCGACACTGCCGGCAAAGCACAGCTCGACGGATGCGGAATCCAGCAACTTAACTTCGCGTCGTGCCTTTTGACGAGGTCGTCGGATCCGAGCCTGAGCGGGCCTTGCGCGAACTATTGCGCCGGGGTCGCCGCCGCGAAATGCCCGAACGACAAACCCGGTGACTGCCAAGCGAGTTGCCCGGTCGTGGGCGGTCTGCTCGGCTGCTCCGCGCCATGGAAATCGTACGTCACCTGCGCTGAGCACGAAATGTTCACATGCGGAACCAACGGGAAGGCAAGCGCGTCCGCCTGCATCGGGCCGGCGCTCGGCTTCTTCGCGTGCGTCTACACGGTCTACGCGAACATCTCGCCTGACGCCGGCAAGTAGCGCGCTACCTTGACAAGGGCGACGAGCCCGCTCAGCCTCCGGTCTCCTCGAACTCCGCGTCGATAACGCCTTCCTTGCCGCCCTTCTTGTCGCCTGGCGGCGGCGCGCCCGTGCCGTCGGCCCCTGGCGGCGTGGCGCCACCCCCATTGGGGCCTGCGCCCGGACCCCCGCTTGCGCCGTACATCACGCTGGCGAGGCGATGCGCCTCCTTTTCGAGGCGTTCCGTGACGTCTTGCACTTTGGCGTCGTCTTGCTTTTCGACAGCCTCGCGGCCCTCTTTGATGAGGCTCTCGAGCGAGATCAGGTCCGGGCCCTGGATCTTTTCTTTGTTTTCGTTCAGCGTCTTTTCGATCGTGTAGCAGAGATTGTCCAAGCGGTTACGTCGCTCGATCTGCTCGCGGCGATCTTTGTCTTCGCGCTCGTGCTCCTGCGCTTCCTTCACCATCCGCTGAATCGCTGCCTCGTCCAGGCCGGAGTTCGCCGTGATGGTGATCTTTTGGTCCTTGCCCGTCGCCGTGTCCTTTGCATGCACGCTGAGGATGCCGTTTGCGTCGATATCGAAGGTCACTTCGACCTTCGGCACTCCGCGCGGAGCCGGCATGATGCCCTCGAGGTGAAACTTGCCAAGCGTCCGGTTGTATCGGGCCTCGGTTCGTTCGCCTTGAAGCACGTGAATCTCGACGCTGGGCTGGCTGTCGGTGGCGGTGGAGAAAATCTCCTTCTTCTGCGTCGGAATCGTCGTGTTCCTTGGGATCATGGTCGTCATGACCCCGCCCAACGTCTCGACCCCCAGGCTGAGCGGCGTCACGTCCAGGAGCACCAGGTCTTTGACGTCGCCTGCGAGAACTCCCGCTTGCACGGCGGCTCCCACGGCCACGACCTCATCGGGATTGACGCCCCGGTGCGGGTCCTTGCCGAAGAACTTTTTCACAGTCTCTTGGACGAGTGGGATGCGCGTTGAGCCGCCGACGAGAACGACCTCATCAATCTCCTTCGGGCTCTTCTTCGAATCCGCGAGCGCCTTTCGTACCGGCTCCATCGAGCGGTCGACGAGCGGCGCGATCATTTGTTCAAACTTCGCGCGCGACAGGCGCATGTCCAAGTGCATAGGCCCGCCTGCGCCCACCGTGACATAAGGCAAGTTGATGCCGGTCTCTTGGACGCTCGAGAGCTCGATCTTCGCCTTTTCCGAGGCCTCCTTCAGGCGCTGTAGCGCCATCTTGTCGTTTCGCAGATCCACGCCGTTCGTCTTTTTGAATTCGGCGAGCATCCAATCGATGATGAGATTGTCGACATCGTCGCCGCCCAGGTGGGTGTCGCCGTTGGTAGAGATAACCTGCACCACGTTGTCGCCGACCTCGAGGATCGAGATATCGAACGTGCCGCCTCCAAAGTCGTAGACCGCGATGACCTCGTCCTTTTTCTTGTCGAGCCCATAGGCGAGCGCAGCCGCAGTGGGCTCGTTGACGATCCGCTTGACGTCCAGCCCCGCGATTTTGCCGGCGTCCTTCGTCGCCTGGCGCTGCGAGTCATTGAAGTATGCCGGAACGGTGATGACCGCCTCCGAAACCTTCTCGCCGAGATAGTCCTCCGCGGCCTTCTTCAGCTTCATGAGGACGCGAGCGCTCACTTCGGGAGGGCTGACCTGCTTGCCGCGCACCACGAAGGCACAATCGCCGTTAGACGCGCGCACGACCTTGTAGGGCACGCGCTTGATTTCTTCCTGAACCTCTTCGAACCGCCTCCCGATAAACCGCTTCGAGCTGAAGATGGTGTTCTCGGGGTTGGTAACGGCTTGCCGCTTGGCGATTTGACCAACGAGGATCTCCCCCTTGTCGTCCCAAGCAACGACGCTTGGCGTCGTGCGGGCACCCTCCTCGTTGACAATCACCTTGGGGTCGCGCCCCTCCATGATCGCGACCACGCTGTTGGTCGTGCCGAGGTCGATACCGATAATCTTGCCCATAGCCAGTGCCTCCGAATCGTAGCGAACCAGCCCCGTCGCGCTCGATCCCCAGGCCGAGCTGCGACAAGGCTACAGAATGGCGGAAGTCTTCGGCCGCCCCGTAAACGATTGGAAACCGCACGTGAATCGGACGGCGCCATGGGAACCTAACCACCGAGGTGGCGGCGTCAATGGCACGAACTTTGAGCCCATCCCAACAAACCGGGGGCGGGACGCGACCCGCCCCAACAAACCTGGCCGCGACCCGCCCCAACAAACCTGGGGCGGGACCCTAGAGACGAGCCGCGCGCCGTGTTAGCCTTTACGGGCACAGTCCGACCGCGCCGCCCCGAAGCGCGAGCCTTATGCCTCCGCACGACGATCATCTTCCGGCGCCCCCCGACCTGCCCTCTTACACGGTTGAGGAGCCTGTGGCAGCACCCACGCAAGGGGCCGCCGCACCGCGACGCGAGGCACGTGAGGCAACCCAGAGGTACGAGGGAACGGGGCTCGTCCGTCACGACGTCGTCTTCGAAGACGACCGCATTGACCCGGACGCAGCAAAAGTGGTGCGGCGCCTCGAACGTGGGGGTTTTGAAGCCTATCTCGTAGGCGGCTGCGTCCGAGACCTGCTCCTTGGTGGAAAACCCACAGACTTCGACACCGCAACGAGCGCGAGGCCCGAAGACGTCCGAACGCTGTTTCGGAACTGCCGCATTATCGGTCGCCGCTTTCGGCTAGCGCACATTCTCTTCGGAGGCGGGAAGGTCATCGAGGTGGC
>WNFJ01136034.1_pt1 | contig 12173 bp, 3 predicted proteins | sample 5400461 | NCBI WGS metagenome assembly WNFJ01 (sample SAMN13153349, study PRJNA577476) | soil metagenome | isolation source: 115 cm saprolite on Douglas fir-dominated hillslope | place: USA:California | collected 2013-09-17
TGACAACCGTTCCACTGCTCACTGCCGTAACCAGGCCATCGGTGGTGACGGTGGCAATGGCGGGATTGCTGACCGTATATTGTGTTCCGGCGGCAGCCGAGGTGACGTCCTTCGAGGTTCCATCGGCGTAGGATGCAGATACTGTGAGTTGTTCACCCATGCCCGCCTGGGTCAGCGTTGTGGTTTGCACAGCGATGCTCACCGAGGTGGGTATTGGTGTTGTAGGGCCCAGCACAATCGGAGGGACGTTGGTCGAACCGTTCGCCGGAATCGTAAAGAAGTCAGATTGACCAAACTGCGTTGTGCCGTTGGCAGCGCAGGTCGCACGAGCCCGTACAGGACCAAAATTTGCCGGGATATTCGGGAGCACCCAGGTGCCGTCGGCGTTCACCTGCACGTTGCGATTGAGCACGCTCACAACGCAGTTCTGGTTCAGTTGGGCTGCGCCGGGGACGCAAACGAGCGCAAGCCACGCAATCACCGGAACTGAATTCCGAACGAGTGACCTAGACAAGCTCTGCAAACTCATGTCGCCTACCTTTCTCCCGAAACTTGCCAACGATTGCTCGATCATTAGGGCACCGTCTTCATGAGTGTCCCGCTCGTAAGCCCTGCCGCTGAAGTAAATCCGTTAGCCGTAACCATAGCGCCGACCTTGGATACAGTAATGTGCCAAGTACCATCAGATGCTTGATCGAGATTTCTGATGATTTGGTATCCAGAATTGGGTACCGGAATGTTGGTTACGCCGAGCCTGAGACTACTGAAAATATATACCTGGTTTGTGGTTGAGGCGCCGGGGCTAGCTCCTGGCCCCAACAATTGAGAAGGTGTGAAGTGGTGGTCAGTAGTGCTGCCTATACAATTTTGGAGCATGAGCCCAGGTTCGACACCGATCTTCAACGAACCACTTGAACTTACAATCTGGACTTGCTCTACCCACTCGCAAATAGTCAAGTCGTTGTTACTGTTGTTGTTGTTGTAGATGCTGGGCCCGCTATCACTGTTGAAGACAAAGTCCACAGTCATACCCGTTAAAGGGCCCTGTCCATTGAGCATTACATTAACCGCTTTTTGTGGATTGCTCGTGGTCATGCTAATCGGAATGGCCGCTATGCTAAAGCCACTACTCTGACCGGCATTTTGACCTCCCAACAGGATGGCGAGATTGAGCTTGCCCGCGTTACCGCCGCCAGGTGGAGGGGTGGGTGTAGTTTGAAGTGTGCCCTGGAGATTGACCGTGGTCGATGCCGTAAGATCTTCAGATTTGTTGCCATCTATGGTGAAATCGCCATTCGGGAATCCGCTGGTGTTCAAGTTTGCCAAGGTCACTACTTGCCCGCTGGCTCCAAGATTGGGGTTGACCGTGACCGTGATTGGAGTATTCACATAAGGCGGGATTCTGTCCGGAACTCCAGCCGGTGTGTCCGTGTTGCGAATCTTTGGAATGCTCACATCAACAACCGTCATGTTGGCCGTGCCTACTACTCTTCCGTTCACCTTAGCGATGATCTTGACATCATTGGGGCTCTGGCTTACGGCATTCGGAGTTATCATCACGGTCCCGGGACTGCCATTCAGAAGATTGATGGAGGTCTGATCAAAGGTCACACGCCCGACCGGCGTTGCCGACAGAACCACATTCACCGGGCACCGGCCCGGCGTGTGCAAAGAGAGCTGTACCGGAATCGGGTGTGGTGGATTTAATAGAGCCATGTCATCGGTGTTTGTGGGCGTGTTGTTAATGTCAATACTGACGGTCGCGGTCAGGCAACTTCCGCCACAGCAATATCCGGTTCCATTCGAACACGGGGCAGAATTCTGGCTGAAGTCGGCGACGCAACTGCTCCCCTGGCACTTCTGGCATTCCGGGCATGTCCCGGCGCTGCCAGTTGGATTCGGGTTCCCGCCACAATGCCATCCTGCCTTCAGAACCCCAACCCCGGCATTGGAGGTAATGACGGATCCGTCGGCGCTTACCGTTCCCGTTCCAATCGCTATGAACATGCCTAGATCGTGATCATACGAATACATCTCGGTCACGGACCTCGATTGCAGGCCGTCAACATTAGGCAGTGTCATCGGCGCGGGCGGATCAAACTTGGTTCCCGCCGGTTGAATGCTGACGATGAACCGTGGCTGCTGGCCAAAGCCTGGCGACATAGGAACCTTGTCGCCGTTGACTGGCGTCACCGTGATGCAGCCCTGGCGTGAACCTCCCGGAAAAGTCGCGGAACCGGGCAGAATCGTTAACCCAAAGCCGGGGACCTGCGGCAAGGTCAACGTTCCACCGTGGGTTTCATCAACGCAGAGCTTGTTCACTGTGTCGAGAGCGGGCAGGTAAATGGGCATACCGACCGTATTGTCGTTTCCTGCCACGGTCACAATGTCATATTCCAGGGTGGGATAGCTTCCCGGGCCGGTAGCTGTGGTGCCGTCGGCCATCAACTTGAAAGAGCCCACAGGCGCTGGCTGAATCAAAAATGCGCCTTTGGCATCGGTTTGTACCGAGGGGCTGACCTGGACAGGGAGATTGTTGTTGTTTCCCTGGTTGGTTTGGAAGAGTCGAAGCGTGACTCCTTGTATCGGGTTGTTGCTATTGTCGAGCACGACGCCGCTGATGCCCGTATTCGCCGGATTGGCCGGTATTCGAGCCGAGGCTGCAAAGGCCGCGGCAAAACCCGGATTCCCCGGAAATGTTGCTTCCACGACGCTATTTGCGTTGCCCGTCTGCGTGCCCAGAGTAAGGACAGCAATAGCACGCCCGTTACTGTCGGTCTGCACAGTTTGGCTCGAGCCACCGTTTAAATTGCCGCCGCCACTTTTAACCGTAAATGTAACTGGAACATTGGGGACACGGTTGTGTCCGGAATCGACAACCGCCGCCACGAACGGAAACGGCAGCGCCTGGCCCACAACACCGGTTTGATCGCTGCCTGAATCTACAACAATCGTCGCCGCGCTGCCTGTGACCCCCGTAGCAGTAAAATTTGCCGAACCAACCGCCAAGGCTGAAGAAGCTTGAACGGCATTAATGCCTGTGCCGGAGCGTTGGCCCAGAGTCCACAAGACCTGGGCCTGGCCATTCAAATCGGTGTTCACCGTTATTGCCGCCGAAGGAGTAGCTGAGCCGCCGGCGTTCAGCACGCCATCATTTCCTGTGACCTTGAACACCACGGTCTGATTCGCGACTGGATGGTTCGTGGAGTCGGTTAATGCCACAACCAGGGGCGCTGGCAATTGCGTTCCAATGGTGCCGGTTTGATTATTGCCGGAGACCACCCCGAGAGACTGTGTGATTACAGCGGTCCCGTTTGCGGGCGGAGGAGGTTGTGTGGAGAGGACGCGCGTGACCATAACACTGGTCGTGGTGCCGTTCCCCGCGCGGTCATGTGCGACGGCCTGAATGGTGTTCTTGCCCAGCGTGAGCGGCACATTGGCGGCAGCGTACGTACGATTCGCCACCTGGGCTGCGACTCCATTCACAGTTACCTGCACGTCCTGGGCGTTAACCGTGCCCACGACAACATCGTTTGCCAAACCTGTTACCGTAGCGGTCGCGTCGGTGGTAACAGTTCCGTCTGAAGGAGAATCAATCGTGATATGAGGTGGAGTTGTATCCAGGGTCGCCTGGATGGTCGCAGTGCTCACGATTCCGCTCGTGTTGGTGGCAACCACAGTCAGGACGTTGAGTCCTTCCACTAAAGGAACAGGGATTGAAAAGCTGCCGGAGCTCTGGGGAGCAGGAATTCCATTCACGGTAAGAGTTGCCGCCGGGTCGTTAACTGTGCCATTGACAGTGACCGGAGTTAGATTCGTGACGCTCAGATTTGTAGGAGAAGTGATCGTAACCTGCGGGGCTGGCGCGTACGTCAAGTTAAGAGTTGAGGAAGTGGAGTTCCCAGCAACGTCGGTGGCCTGGACAAGAATCGAATTCGCCCCCTGAGTGAGCGAAACGGCGCAGACAAAACCCTGACTGGACATGCTGGCGGCAGCGCGGTTGCACGTGATGATCGAAATTCCAGATAAAGAATCATTCGCCGTGCCGGTAAGACTAATCGAGGATGTGCTCAAGCCAATGGTTGATCCATTGATAGGGGAGGTAATAGTCAGGCTGGGCGGCGTTTTGTCCACATTGAGGGTAACCGAGCTGTTCGCCGCGTTTCCGGCAACGTCTGTGGCTGTCCCCGAGATAGTTTGTTGAGCGCCTTCACTTGTCACTACTTGAGATTGCGGGCAGTTCGATATTCCCGATCTGGCATCAGCACAGGTAAAGGTCACGGTTGGGTCGGTGTTGTTCCAGCCGGCAGCGTTCGGAGCAGGGGACACCGTAGCCGTGATCGTGGGCGGCGTCTTATCCACATTGATCGTTACAGAACTATTGGCCGTGTTACCAGCGACGTCCGTGGCCGCTCCCGAAACGGTTTGCCGGGCACCCTCGCTCGTTACCAATTGAGGTTGCGGGCAGCTCGAGATTCCCGACGTGGCATCATTACACGTAAAGATCACGGTTGGGTCGGTGTTGTTCCAGCCGGCGGCGTTCGGCGTAGGCGAAACCGCCCCTGTGATTGTCGGTGGAGTCTTATCAAGATTGACCAGGACAGTAGTGGTCACTACTTGCCCGGCTGCATCACTTACCGATCCGCGAATGCTTTGGTTTGCGCCTTCTGTATTAACCACTTGCGCCGGTGAAACTTGAAGCGGCGGTACTCCACCACTGTCCTGGAAGCTGACGGTTGTGTCTGCATTGTCCCAGCCAGCTCCATTGGGGGATGGCGTTACGCTTGCCGTGATTCCCAATTGCGCCGCCTGCACACTCAACGTCACACTGGCCGGCGCGCTACTGTTCCCCGCCTGGTCAATTGCGGAGCCGTTAAATAACTGGTTTGCGCCAGGCGTGTTCACAGAGATATCTGCTGGACATGTGGCAATCCCCGATAGCGCATCGGAGCAAGTAAACCTGATAGTTACAACACCACCAGCAGGAATCGTCACAATTCCATTCACCGGTGCTGGTGTGACCGTGGCGATGACTGTTGGCGGGGTCTTATCAATATTCAGATGGGTGGTTGTGCTCGCCGTCTGCCCAGCCGCATCGTTGACGGTCGCGGTGATTTGTTGATCAAAGCCTTCGCTGCTGATCATCTGCGATGGCGGGCACTGTAGCGGTGGAACCCCGCCGGAGCATTGATAAGTGATGGTTACGTCGTTTCTGTACCAGCCATTTGTCGCAGTGATCGCCGAAGAGACCGACGCGCTGATTGCCGGTGGAGATGCCGCTTGCACGTTCAAGGCAACGTTCGCGGACGCGCTGTTTCCGGCGTTGTCCGTTGCCGTGCCGCTAAACACCTGATTCGGCCCTACAGTGGTCACGGAAACGGCGGCTGGACAGCTCGCGATCCCCGATAGGGCATCCGTGCAAGCAAAGTTTATCGTCACCGCTCCGCCGACCGGTAGAATCACAGTCCCGTTCACCGGTGGCGGTATGACGGTTGCCGTGATCGTCGGCGGCGTCTTGTCAATGGATACGTAGATCGCTACTGTCGTTGTATTTCCAGCCTTGTCAACGGCTGTGCCTTGAACGCTCTGAGCCTTTCCTTCACTGCTGACTGTGGCAGGCGCTGGGCAAACGGCAATGCCTGAGGTGGCGTCGCTACAGGTAAACATCACAATCACATCGGAGTTGTCCCAACCCGCACTGTTTGCTGCGGGAGTACTAACCGCGCTGATTGCGGGTGGATCATTGTCTACCCCAAGGATGGAGAGAATCAGCTTGGTGCCCGGCTTGCCTCGGACCTTCACCTCGATCTTGTTGTTCAACAATAGATGGACAGGTTTTTCAATGACCGGCAGCAGGTCCGAATCCTCTCCTTTATCGTGCGCTCCTTCATCCTCTCTATGAAAATCGCGCGGCCGAACAATCGTCACTCCGTTGATGCGGACTACGGCACCGGATGCGGTGTTTGTGTCAATATGCAAAGTATATTGCGCTGCTACATTTTGGACGGAGAAGCTGTCCGTAACGAATGGTTGTTCATCGTCGTCTCTGCTGTCCTCTGCTTCACGCGGCCGTGCCGGTCGGGTATACGTCTTCGGACCGAAAGGGATCCAAGTACAAACGGACCCCCCGCAATTTGTGCTGATCACGGTTGGCACGGACGGTACGGCGTTCGAGGGAGAAGCAATTCCTGGTATTGCCCACAACGAGACAACAACGCTGAAAACACATATCAGCGCGGCAGGAAAGCAAAGAGCACGTGGCGAACTCACTGGAAAACACGTGATCTTACCTCGGATGAACGGCCATCGTTTCGTCAAGAAGTCAATCCTGCCTTTGTTCATTCAAAATGTTCCAACACTAGTACTGGCGCGAGGAGGCCAAAACGCACGCGAGCATGAAAGATTTTTTGTCTCACATTGCGAGCCGCCGGGGCTACAATTTGCCCGAGACGACACTGTGGATGCGAATCGACACGACAGCAATAAAGGCCGATAAATGTGCCAACGCGGACCCTGGCCTTCCTGCCCCACGAGCTGGGAAGCAAGAAGCATAACCATTGTGCTGGCGATCGCCTGCATCACCCTGCGAAGTCTCATCACGCACTTCTTACCTTTCATTCCTTGCTGGCATTCATTCGTTTGACAGCTCGCGACAGGGCCTATTGAAGACCGGCTTGACCCTCAGGAGCAATTGCGTTTCTCCCATTCTGGAACTTCCCTTTTCGAACTGCCGCTGACGCCGTCCACGATTGGGCCTGTTGAACGTCAACCTTGACTCGTACACTTCATCCGGCAGCGAATAAGAGTCTGTTGGGGTGTCAAAGTTAGAAAATGATTGTTACGAAATTATTACCGGCGCATCCTTTTTCAATGAATTTTTCTTGTCGGTTTGGGCGCCGGATCTTTGTCATTCTCTTCACGGTCGTTTTCCTCTTCATTACAAGCATTTTGATTACGGGCATTTTTTCAGGAACTTTCGGTCCGCCCACAAGCACGTCTCTAAACGTTTTCCCGCAACTAGTACTGGATCGAATAAGCCAAAACGTACGATGAGATTTATGAATTTTTAGAGATTTTTTTTGCGCCCGCCTGCCTCTTTGCGAGCCATTGAGAGCTTGGTTGCTCTAAAATGTTCTGCTGGTAGTTCTGGCCAATGAACATGCCGTCACATTGAGGGATGCGGTGCCACGTTATGAGATAATATCCGCATTCACACCTACGCCCTGTGCGCCACGGGTCTAAATCTAATATTTTTGTTTTGGGAGACGGGCCGATGAAGCTCCGCTATTGGGTCATTTCAACGGTAGGCTTGCTGCTGTTGTCAGTGTTGTCAGCTCTTTTGGCTGTGAGCCAGAGCCCCGTAAGTAAGGATGATGCAACACATGACACGACCGAAGTCGTGGTGGAAAAAGTTGTGACGAATTCTGAGGGCGAAAGAGCAGGACTCAAGGAAGGAAACATTTTGCTGCATTGGTCTCGTGAGGATAGCAAGGGCGAAATTGAGTCGCCTTTTGATATTTCCGTGGTAGAAGCTGAACAAGCTCAGCGAGGACCGGTGACACTGGAAGGATTAAGCGGCGCTGAGAAGCGAGTCTGGATACTTGGTTCGAGTGATTGGGGCCTCACAACACGCCCAAGTCTCCCGCCGGGTATCCTTTCGCTCTATCAGCAAGGCCAACAACTTGCCAGTGCAGGCAAACTGACCGAAGCAGCGGAGCATTGGCGCTCGGCGGCTCAACAGATAGATAGTTCCCAGCCTGGCTATGTTCGTATTTGGCTTCTGCTTCACATAGCGGACACATTCAGTGAAGCGCGTCGATGGAAAGAAGCCGACGCCGCCTATCAGGAAGCCATTCCCGAAGCAGAGGGCGCCGGGCCGGAGATCAAGGCACAGTTGTTCCGGGCCTGGGCCAAAACCTTCGAGCAACGGGTGGATTGGGCCAACGCCCAAAAACACTACCTGGAGGCGGCGGCGGAGAGTCGGAAACTAAGCTTCGAGGACTTGCTTCTTGCAGACGCTCTCGATGGCATAGGTCTCTCCGTTTTACAATCTGGCGACCTGGACAAAGCTGAAACGTACTATTCACAGGCGTTGCGAATCCAGCAGAAACTGGCGCCCAACAGTCTAAGTCTTGCAAAGAGCCTCAACGGTGTAGGCAGTGTTGCTCTGCGTCGTGAGGATCTGGACAAGTCTGAGGAGTACCACCGCAAAGCCTTAGCCATCACAGAACAACTTGCTGCTGGCAGCCTGGATGTTGCCGAAAGTCTCCTTGGTCTGGGCCTTGTGGCCCGCCACCGTGGTGATCTGGACAAAGCGGAAAAGTACTATCTTCAGGTTTTGGATATCAGAGAAAGGCTTGCTCCCGAGAGCATCGATGTTGCCGCGGTCCTCAATAATCTAGGTCTCGTTGCCTATGACCGCGACGATCTGGCGACAGCGGAGGAGTATTACACCAAATCGTTGGCCATCAAGCAAAAACTGGCGCCTGACAGCCTCGATGTTTTCAAAACTATCAATAATATGGGTCTTGTGGCTAGGGAGCTGGGAAATCTAGGCAAGGCCGAGGAGTATTACAGTCAAGCCCTGGCAGTCAGTCAGAGGCTGGCGCCTGACAGCCTCTATGTAGCCGGCACTTTCGGGAATTTGGGCATTTTGAATTGGGACCGTGGAGATCTGGGCAAGGCCGAATGGTATTTCCGCCAAGGCTTGGCAATCGAGCAAAAGCTGGCGCCTGACAGCCTCTATGTAGCCGCCACTCTCGCCAACTTTGGACTGCTGGCGTATAGTCGAGGCGATCCGCTAAACGCGGAGAAATACCTTCGTCAGGCCTTGGCCCTTGAGGAGAAAAAGGCGCCGGGCAGCGTGGGTGTTGCCGTGATGCTCGATGACCTAGGCCAGGTGCTTCGAGACCAGGGTGATCTGGCCAAGGCGGAAGAGTACTATCGTCAAGCCTTGGCCATTAAGGAGAAAAAGGCGCCGGGCACCCGCAGTTTAGCATCAACTCTGAACTCGATGGGTAGTTTGGTAACCGAGCGGGGCGATCTGGCCAAGGCGGAGGAATACCTCCTACAGGCTTTGACGATTGGAGAGATGACCGCTCCCGGCAGCGGGACGGTTGCAAGCACACTGGACAGCTTGGGCGAGGTCGCCGTTGATCATGGGGACCTGCCCAAAGCACAAGAGTACTACCAGAGAGCATTGGCGATCTGGGAAAAACTCTCTCCTGGAAGCGCAGACCATGCCGAGACTCTGGCGGCCCTCGCTGAAATCAAGTTGCGTGAGGCGCAACTGGACGCCGCGGCATCATTCTTCGAGCAGGCACTGAATGCCCTGGAAACCCAAATGGCTCGCTTGGGCGGCGGTGAGGAAACTCGTTATAAATTCCGTGCTCGACATGCCGATTACTATCGCGATTATATTGATTTGCTGGTCCGGCAAAAGCAACCTGGGCTTGCGCTTCAGATCCTGGAGCGTTCGCGAGCGCGCACGTTCCTGGAGATGCTGGCCGAGGCACATATCGACGTTCGCAAAGGTGTAGATCCAGCTTTGATCGAGCGGCAACGTTCGCTCGAAGCCGATATCACAGCCAAAACCAACCGCCGCATCCAACTGATGACCGATGAGCACACAAACGAGCAAATAGCAGCGGTCAACCGGGAGATTGAAAAGCTTCTGGTCCAACATAAAGATGTGGAAGAGCAAATCCGGGCAAGCAGCCCCAGTTATGCCGCCTTGACCCAGCCGCAGCCTTTCAACGCTAAGCAAGTTCAGCAGTTGCTCGACGATGACACGCTGTTGTTGGAATACACGCTGGGCGAAGACCGCAGCTACGTTTTTGCCGTGACCCCAAATTCTCTGAATGTATACGAGCTGCCGAAACGCATCGAAATCGAGAGTGCAGCCCGCCATGTGCGCGAGCTTCTCGCTGCCAGCAACCGCTATGACAGCGGCGAAAGCGGTGTCCGTAGGCAAGCGCGTTTGGATGAGAGCGATGCGAACTATGGCCGGGCGGCTGCCGCTCTCAGTCAAATGGTGTTAGGCCCAGCAGCCACCCAACTCCAGCAGAAACGCTTGCTTATCGTAGGTGACGGGGCATTATTATACATCTCATTTGCAGCCCTGCCCGCGCCCAGCCTGTTCTCCGCACCTGCTTCCGGGGCAGTCGCACCTGAGGCGCTCTCCTCCGAGCATGGAACTGCGATGCCCCTGGTGGTAGAGCACGAAATTGTAAATTTGCCGGCAGCCTCGGTGTTGGCAGTATTACGACGAGAGGCAATGGAGCGCAAGCCCGCATCCAAGGCGGTGGCGGTGCTGGCCGATCCGGTATTTGCCAGGGAGGATGTAAGGGTGCGCTTAGGAGCCAAGACCCAGAAGCGGGGTGGCGAAACCGTGCACGGAGCGCAAAATAAGGCGGAAGACAAAAAAGATGATGGTGAGGGGACCTCTGCTTCACCGGTCGAGCATCTGACCCGCTCGATGACCGATACCGGTCTGCAGTCGGAGCGCGGAGGCGTCTACCTGCCCCGTCTTCCCTTTTCCCGGCGAGAAGCCGCGACCATCCTGTCCGTCACCCCGACGGGGCAGGGTATGGAAGCTTTGGATTTTCAGGCCAGTCGAGCGACTGCCATCAGTCCTGACCTGGCGCAGTATCGCGTTGTGCACTTCGCCACCCATGGACTATTAGACAACGAGCATCCCGAGTTATCGGGATTGGTGTTTTCGCTGGTTGACCAGCATGGGAAACCGCAGAATGGCTTTGTGGAACTCCAGGATATCTACAACCTGAATTTGTCGGCCGATCTAGTCGTGCTCAGCGCGTGCGAAACCGGTCTGGGGAAAGAGGTTCGTGGAGAGGGCTTGGTGGGGTTGACCCGGGGTTTCATGTATGCCGGGGCAAACCGGGTCATGGCTAGTTTATGGAGTGTGGATGATGTCGCCACGGCAGAGCTGATGGGCCGCTTCTACCAGGCGATGGAGCAGCAAGGCATGCGGCCCGCGGCGGCCTTGCGGCAAGCCCAGGTTGCGATGCTGAAGCAGGAGCGCTGGAGCAGCCCTTATTACTGGGCCGGATTTGTGATTCAGGGAGAGTGGAAGTAAGTTTTTTGAGCTTCTGAAATCAAAAATGAAAGAGAAAGATCAACAGACCACGGTTGGACAAAAGCGCGAGATGCAGGCGGAAGACTTTCGCCGCCTTCTTGCTCGTCTCCATCCAGATCCGGTGCATGCATCGGAAGCCTATGAGAAGTTGCGGCAACAACTTGTGAAGTTCTTCTGCAAAAACCAACTGCGTTTTCAGGCCGAGGAGCTTGCCGATGCCGCGTTGGACGAAATTGCGAAAAAACCCGACTCCTACCAGATCAAGAATGTCTCCGAATTTGCCATTGGCGTCGCACGCTTTGTGCGCATGGAGAGCTTGCGCAGATACTCAACCACCAGCGAGATTGCAGACGGCCAGGATCTCCCCGCTCGCGGTGAGAATCCGGAACATACCATTCTTCACGGCATTGACGCAGACCAGAAGCTGAGGTGCTTTCTTAAATGCATGCGGGCATTCAAACCTGAGGAACGCTGGTTGATCCTGGAGTATTATCCATCTGAGAGCCGCGATCTTGAGGAGCACAGACGAAGGCTGAGCATCACACTTGGCATAGACGCGAATGCCTTGACGAGCCGAATGAACCGGCTCCGGGCAAAGTTGGTAAAGTGCTGCACCGGTTGCTACACCGGCAGCCCGAGAAACCCATAGTCGTCGAACGCCTGGTCTTGTTGGATAAGATTACCTTGAGAAAAAACGTGACGTTTGCCATGGTTACGTCAGTACATATATTAGGTCAGGATTTTGGAGGGCAGTTTTGGGGTTTAGGGACAACGACCTGCTGGTGCGCTACCTGCTTGGAGACCTTCCCGAGTCAGATCGCGAGCGGCTGGAGACCGAATCCTTGGCCGACGATCAGGCTTGGGAAGCGCTGACCGCGGCCGAAAACGACTTGATTGACTCCTACGCCCGAGGAGAACTGTCTCCAACGCAACGGCGGCAATTCGAGGAAAATTTCCTGAATTCTCGTCAGAAGAACGAACAGCTTGCAGTCGCCCGCATGCTGGTGAATCCCGAAGTTAGACAAAGCATCGCGGTCTCTCCCATTCAAAGCAGTAAAACGTCACGCACATGGCG
>WNFJ01209381.1_pt2 | contig 12173 bp, 13 predicted proteins | sample 5400461 | NCBI WGS metagenome assembly WNFJ01 (sample SAMN13153349, study PRJNA577476) | soil metagenome | isolation source: 115 cm saprolite on Douglas fir-dominated hillslope | place: USA:California | collected 2013-09-17
TGAAGATGGGGAGCGCCGCATTACCGATGCGTGGAGACAGGATTAAAACTTCGTAAGGTTGATAATTTCCGGAAAAATCAATCGGAACAACATATTAGAGAAAGCAACTCGGGCAGGATCTCTCAGCCCTCGCCCGGTTTCGTAAGTTCCGCAAGGCGCGCCTGCTCGGCCTCCGACAGCGGCGCGGCTGGTTCCGGGCGCCGGCCGCCGCGCCGGCGAAACGCCAGCAGCAACGTGACGGCGCCGACGCCGAGGATGCCGAGCGGCGCGAGCCACAACAGCGCCGTGCGCCATTCGAAGCGCGGCCGGAGCAGGACGAACTCGCCGTAGCGCGCGACCAGGAAATCCAGCACCTGGGTATCGCTGTCGCCCGCCTTGAGCCGCTCGCGCACCAGGATGCGCAGGTCGCGGGCGAGCGGCGCGTCGGAATCGTCGATCGACTGGTTCTGGCACACCATGCAGCGCAGTTCATGCGAGAGCGCGCGCGCCCGTCCCTCGAGCTTCGGGTCGGGCAGGATTTCGTCGGGCTGCACGGCGAGGGCCGAACCGATCGAAGCTGCCAACCATACGAGCGTCACCAGAAATAGACGCATTGAACTCATTCCTATCGCTGGGAGGAAAGCCTCCGAACCGCAAAAGCATTAGCAGCGGCTTTGCGGCGCACGCAACAAAGTCGGCGCACCATGCGCCCATTTTCTTCGCAGCGACCCCTTGAATTCAATATCGCAAAATGTAATATTATCGGATGGCGTCTATTGCCTTCACGCCGGCCGCCACCCGTCAATGGGTGAACTTGTCGGAATCCGTTCGAGTACGTATCAACACCAAACTCGAACATTTCGCGGCAACCGGCCAAGGCGACGTCAAGAAGCTTAAAGGACGTGCGGGAGCACGGCTTCGCATCGGCGATTGGCGCGTCATCTTCTATGAGGAGCGCAACACAATCATCGTGGTGGCAGTCGGCCACAGGCGCGAGGTCTACAACTGAGAGGGATGCCATGACAGTTCGCAAGGTCAGATTCGCGACCACGGAGGACGGCGAGGTGGCGATTGTCCCCCGCGCGGAATACGAGCGGCTGAAGGAGGCGGCGCGAGAAGCCAGTGAGGATTTCGACACGGCCAGGCTGGTCGCGCGTGCAAAACGGGAGGCTGCCAAAGGCGTCACGCTGGTGCCAAAAAACGTTGTCGATCGTCTTGCCGCCGGCGAGAACCCGATCCGGGTCTTGCGCCAATTTCGTGGCTACCTTCAGGCCGAACTCGCGGTGTCGCTCGGGATAACGCAGGGCTACCTTTCCGATTTGGAGACCGGCGAGCGCAAGGGCCCGATTGAGCTGCATCGGAAAATCGCGAGCGCCCTTGGAATGCCACTGGAACTGCTCGCGCCCATCACCGTCTCGCTCGAGCAAGCCGATCCGGCAAGAATTGCCAAGCGCAGGCGGGTCGTCGCCGACATGAAACGTCAACGCGGTCGACGCTGACTACTCCGCCGGTTGCAGCGCCGCCTTGGCCTTCGCCGGCCGCGGCGCGCCGACGCGCAGACGGCGGTCCGACAACGAGAGCGCGCCGCCGAAGAACATCACGACGCAGCCGAGCCAGATCAGCAGCACCAGCGGCTTGTGGTAGATCCGCACGGCCACCGACCCATCCGGATTGACGTCGCCGAGCGAGACGTAGAGCTGGCTGAAGCCGCGCGTCAGCAAGGCGGCCTCGGTCGTGGTCATGCCGCGCGCCTGGAACGTGCGCTTCGACGGCTCCATGACGCCGATACGCTCGCCGTTGCGGCGCACGGTGAAGCGCACGACGACCTCGCGATAGTTCGGACCCGTGCGCGGTGTCATGCCTTCGAGGCTGAAGTCGTAGTGGCGCAGCGAGACCTTGTCGCCCGGCTTGAGTGAAGCAATCAGCTCGGTCCCCCATTGCGTCTCGCCCATCACGCCGAGCAGCGAGATGCCGAGCCCGAGATGCGCGAAGGCGGCGCCCCAGGTGGCGCGCGGCAGCCCGACCGCGCGTCGCAGCGAGGTGAGAAACGGCACGCGCAGGAGCGCGGTGCGCTCGACGATGTCGATCACCGCGCCGACCATCACGAACAGCGCGAGGCCGACGCCGAAGGCGGCGAGCACCGGCCGCCCCTCGATCATGGAGACGCCGGCAATGCCGACCAGGGCGACCACGAAGGCGGCGGTGAGCCGCTGCGTCACGCCCCCGAGATCGCCGCGCTTCCACGCCAGCAGCGGACCGAACGGCACCGCGATCAGCAGCGGCACGAACAGCGGGCCGAAGGTGGCGTTGAAGAAGGGCGCGCCGACCGAGATCTTCTCGCCGGTGATCGCCTCGAGGGCGAGCGGATAGAGCGTGCCGACGAACACGGTCGCGCAGGCCGTCGTGAGGAAAAGGTTGTTGAAGACGAGCGCGCCTTCGCGCGAGATCGGCGCGAACAGGCCGCCTTGCTTCAGCAGCGGCGCCCGCCACGCGTAAAGCGTGAGCCCGCCGCCGATGAAAAACACGAGGATCGCCAGGATGAACACGCCGCGCGTCGGGTCGGACGCGAAGGTGTGCACCGAGGTGAGCACGCCCGAGCGCACCAGGAAGGTGCCGATCAGCGACAGCGAGAAGGCAAGGATCGCGAGCAGGATCGTCCAGACCTTGAGCGCCTCGCGCTTCTCCATCACCAGCGCGGAATGGAGGAGCGCGGTGCCGGCAAGCCACGGCATGAACGAGGAGTTCTCGACCGGATCCCAGAACCACCAGCCGCCCCAGCCCAGCTCGTAATAGGCCCAGTACGAGCCCATGGCGACGCCGAGGGTGAGGCACATCCAGGCGGCCAGCGTCCACGGCCGCACCCAGCGCGCCCAGGCGGCGTCGATGCGGCCCTCGATGAGCGCGGCGATCGCGAAGGAGAACGAGATCGAGAAGCCGACATAGCCGAGATAGAGCAGCGGCGGATGGATCGCGAGGCCGAGGTCCTGCAGGATCGGATTGAGGTCGCGGCCTTCGAACGGCGCCTGGGGCAGCCGCAGGAACGGATTCGAGGTGACGAGGATGAAGAGGTAGAAGGCCGCGGCGATCCACGCCTGCACGCTGAGCACGGTCGCCTTCAGCGTCGCGGGAATATTGTCGCCGAACAGCGCGACCATCGCGCCGAACAAGGCCAGGATGAAGACCCAGAGCACCATCGAGCCTTCGTGGTTCCCCCACGCGCTCGTCAGCTTGTAGATGAGCGGCATCGCCGAATGGGAGTTCTCGACCACAGTCGCGACCGAGAAATCGGAGGTGACGTAACAGGCGATGAGGGCTGCGAATGCGGCGGTGACGAATGCGAATTGCGCGAGCGCGGTCGGCGCCGCGACGCCCATCAGCGCGGCATCGCGCAGGCGTGCGCCGGCGAGCGGCACGATCGACTGCACGAGCGCGAGCGCGAACGCCAGCACCAGGGCGTAGTGGCCGAGCTCCGCGATCATTGCGTCGTCCCCGTCGCCGCGCCCGGCTTCTTGGCGTACTCGTCCTTCCAATGGCCCTGCTTCTTCAGGGCGTCGGCTACCTCTTTCGGCATGTAGTTCTCGTCGTGCTTGGCGAACACCGCGTCGGCCTGGAACCGGCCGGCCGCATCGAGCGCGCCTTGCGCGACCACCGCCTGTCCGGGCTTGAAGAGATCGGGAACGATGCCGCGATAGTTCACCGGCAGGGTCCGGTTGCCGTCGGTGATCTCGAAGCGGACATCGACATTGTCCTTCACGATGCTGCCTGGGACCACCAGGCCGCCGAGCCGGATGCGCACCCCCGGCTTGATCTGCTTCTCCACCACGTCGGTCGGCGAGTTGAAATAGGTGATCGAATCCTTGAAGGCGAAGAGCATGAGGGCGACGGCGAGCCCGAGTACGCCGACGCTGGCGGCGATCAAGGTGAAGCGGCGCTGCTTGCGGGTCATGATGGGGCGGTCATCCTTCGATGCCGAGCGCTTTGACGCCGCCGTCGAGCCGGCGCAGCTTGTCGGGCTCGGTCGCGAGCGCGCGGCGGGCGTCGCTTGCCGCGCTCTGCGCCTTGTCGCGCTCGCCCAGCACCATATAGGCCCGCACGAGGCGCAGCCAGCCCTCGACGTCGGAGCCGTCCTCGCGCAGGCGCTCGGCGAGCCGGTCGACCATGCCGCGCACCATCTGGATGCGCTGCTCCGGCGTCATGGCGGCGGCCGCCGCCATATCATCGGCGCTCGGACCGGCCGGCGGAGGTGCGCCCGATGTGTCGACGCGGGCGAGCGCCTCGCGCACGAATTCGAGCCACGGAGCGTCTGCCGGACTGCGGCCGATCAGGGCGCGCCAGACACGGGCGGCCTCCTCGGGCTTGCCGTCCTGCTCGGCGGCGAGACCGAGATAGAACTGCGATTTCACGTCGTTGGCGTCGAGCGCGCGGGCGCGCTCGAACGCCGCCTTCGCGTCCGCGGTGACAATGCCGTTCGCCGCGGCGGCGAGCGCTTCACCGAAGGCCGATTCCCGCTCGGCGGTGGCCCCCAGAATGCGCAGCGCGTTCCGCCGCGCCTTGACGGCGTCGTCGAAACGTTCGAGCCGCAGATAGACCGGCGCCACCACTTCCCAGCCGCGGCCGTCCTCGGGACTCTGCTCGAGATGGGATTCGATGCGCGCGAGCATCTGCGCGAACGGTTGTTCGGCGCCGCGCTCGGCGATGCGTTCCGCCAGCGGCTGCCCCGGCACGCGCGGCGAGCCGAGCGCCGCGTAGAGAAGACCCGCGCCGAGCGGAAGCGCCGCCAGCGCGACGACCGCGGTGACGCGACGCAGGCGCAGCCGGCGCGCATCGTCGGCCGCCGGCGCCGGCTCGTGATCGGCCGCGGCGAGCAGCCGCCGCGACACTTCCACGCGCGCCGCCTCCGCTTCCGCCGCCCCGATCGTGCCTGCGGCGAGGTCGCGGTCGATCTCGGCGAGCTGGTCGCGATAGACCGCGAGGCCGTGTCCGGCGACAAAAGGCGGCTGCTTGCGCGACAACGGCCACAGCACGGCGAAGATCGCCGCCGCCGTCATCAGCGCCAAAGCCAGCCAGAGCGTCATGCCCGGAATCCGTCTGCCCTCTCGGAGCGTTCTCGTTTCTTCTGCTGGTCGTACGTTCCAGGGCGAGGCTAAGTTTCCCGATCAGCCTGCTTTCGCCGGAAAATGCGCCAATACGCGCGTTACAACATGGCGGCCGCCACGCCGCAACCATCCGCCTCGGGCCGCGACCTATGGTCCACCCCCGGCAGAGAATACCGTCACCGCGCAAAAAGAAAATAATGAGGCCGTTTACGCCTTGGCGGCAGCCGCCTTGCGCTCGCCGGCGACCGCGACATCCGCCGCTTTGGCCAGGGTCTCGGCATATTCCTCGCCGAAAATCTTGGCGCAGAAGCGCACGGCCGCGTCGAATTGCGAGCGCCGATAGGCCCGGTCGGTCTTGCCGGCCATGCGCAACCCCTCGAGCAGCTGCTCGACATGGGTCTCGAGATAGTGCTGCACTTCCGAATAGCTGCGCATCGTCATCTCGTTGATGGCGAGCTCGTTGGCGTAGTTGCGGCAATGCCCGAGGAACTCGATCAGCGCCTCGGTGTCCGCCACGTCGACGACGTCGAGGAGCGAGCCCGGGAGGATGTCCTTGTTCGGGCGCAGGCGCAGCAGCCGCCGCACGCGGCCTGGCGCGGATTCGATTTCCGGACGCAGCGCCACCGCGAGCTGACCGCGGATGGCGGCCATTCGCCGCGCCGCGGCCGACTCGGGTCCGAGATCGAGCTCGGTGCGCAATCCGCGCGCGGCGTCGTGGATGTCCTTGAGGAGCGAGGACTCGGCGGCCGCCTGGCCGCGCTGCAGATCGCCGTCGAGCTCGCGCACCAGCCGCTCGATCTCGGCGAGCACGATCGTGAGCGAGGGCGCATAGGGCGTATCCGCTATCCGCGCCGGCAAATCGCTCTCGGCTCCCTTGATGCCGACGCGGATGAGCTGCCAGGGCGAGACCAGCCGGCTCAACACCAGCGCGAGGCCGAATGCATAGACGTCACGTTGCCGGCCGGCGGTCGACGTGAAGAACGACGTGATCGAATTGATCAGGTCGTCGGACAGGTTGCGGATCTTGGGCGGCAGCTTGCCCGCCAGCACTGCCAGCACGTCGCGCTGCTTCAAGATGGCGGCGACGTGCTTGATGTCGTCGATGCCGCGCAGCGTTCCGACCTGGTGGGAGAGCTTGCGGCGTGCCTTGTCGTCGCCCTGCGCCGCCGCGAGCATTCGTTCGATGCTGCGCGCGACGAGGTCATGGAATGCGTTCGCCGCCTGCGTGGCCTTGGCCTGCTGGTCGTCCCGCAGCAGCCGGCTGACATTCTCGGCATAGGCGGCGGATTCGGCAGGGAGAAGATCGCGGCAGATCCAGGCCCAGATCGGCGCGGCCGCGGCGCGCGCCAAGCGCCCTTCGTGCACGTTCTCGGCCCCATCCTCGACGAAGAACGGCTCGAGGAAGGTGAAGAACAGGCGTGCGGGCGCGCCTTCGTGATCGGCCCGGCCTTCCTCCGGCCCGGCATTGCGCAGCTCGTGGAGGATCAGGTCGCTGCCGGGCATGGACTCGCCGCGCTGGAGACCGCGTTCAAGCTCGGTCGTCAGCAGCGCCCGCGCCTGAGGGCCGAGCTGCCGCAGGAATCCACGCAATTTCTCGGCCGTGCGACCATCGATGGCCATGCCGGGCACCACACGGGGTTAAGCTTTGCCCCCCGTGATAGCCGGCGCGACCTTAAGAACTCGTTCAACCTGCGGGCCAAACTGCCTTTTTCCCGCTGGCCCGGAGGCCCGCGGGCGCGCCCGAGATTGCGGAAAAACGGCTCAATCCGCGTGTCAGGACACCGGGTTCCAGCTGCCGTCGCTGTTGCGGCAGGCCGTCCCGCGCGCGGTCTGCGGGCGGCCATCGATGTAGATCGTGTGGGTATATTGCCGGCAATTCATGCCGTTTTGCACATAGGCCGGACCGGGCACGACGGTCCCGTAGCGGCCCGAATCCGGGTTGCGCCAGGACACCGGCGCCCCGGAGGACCCGGTTTCCAGGGCCTGCATCTGGGCCGCATAGGCGCGCTGGCGATCCTCGTCATCCATGGCCGCCCCGATACGGTTGCCGACGAGGCCGCCGATCGCGGCTCCGGCGAGGCCGCCGGCGATACGCGACCCGGTGCTGCCGCCGAATTGCGAGCCGATCAACGCGCCGCCGAGGGCGCCGACCAGCGTGCCGGTATTTTCCTTTGGGCCGGTTCCGGTCACCGGATCAGCCGCACATCCGGCGAGCGCAAGGCTCGCGACGACCAACGCAGCACCAATTCTGAGCATGAACTCCCCCGTCCCTCCGCGCGCCGTCGTCACGTCGCGCGTGCGCGGCGCACCCAAGGGGAGGATTAGGGCAAAACTCTGTTCCAATGCCTTGACGAGGCCATGCTCGCGAGGGGTTGCGGACGCGCGCGCGGATCGCGCAAGCTGATCCCGGATTTCGCGCACCGAGAACCCCATGAAACGCAGCACTGACCGGATCCTCACCACGCATACCGGCAGCCTTCCGCGCCCGCGCGACCTGCTCGCCATGGTGCGCGCGCGCTCGCGCGGCGAGCGCGTCGACGAGGACGCCTACCAGACGCGGCTGCGCCTCGCGGTCGGCGAGATCGTGCGCAAGCAGGCCGAACTCGGCATCGACGTGATCGACGACGGCGAGTTCGGCAAGCCGAGCTTCGTGACCTATGTGCGCGACCGGCTCGCCGGTCTCACCCGCCAGGAGGGCGAGCGCCAGAGTCCCTGGATCAGGTCGCGCGAGGCGATCTCGTTTCCGGAATTCTACCAGGCGCAGGCGGCCGGCGCGGTGAATGCGCGGCAGGCGCTCATGGCGTGCACCGGCCCGATCAAGTACCAGGGCCAGAAGGAGCTCAAGACCGACCTCGACAACCTGAAAGCCGCGCTCAAGGGCGTGAAGGTCGCGGAAGCGTTCGTGCCGTCGATCTCGCCGTCGAACGTCGAGGATTGGAACACGAACGAATACTACAAGAAACCGGACGACTATCTGTTCGCCATCGCCGACGCGATGCGCGAGGAATACAAGGCGATCGTCGACGCCGGCTTTCTCGTGCAGATCGACGACCCGCAGCTCGTCACCCACTACGTGGTGAACCCGACCGCGACCATCGAGCAGTGCCGCAAATGGGCGGAGCGTCACGTCGAGGCGCTCAATCACGCGCTGCGCGGCATCCCGAAGGAGAAGATCCGCTACCACACCTGCTACGGCATCAACATGGGTCCGCGCGTGCATGACATGGAGGTCAAGCACATCGTCGACATCATCCTGAAGGTAAAGGCCGGAGCATTTTCCTTCGAGGCATCCAACCCGCGCCACGAGCACGAGTGGACGGTGTGGGCCGAGGCCAGGATTCCGGACGGTGCCGTGCTGATCCCCGGCGTGATCTCGCATTCGACCATCCTGGTCGAGCATCCCGAGCTGATCGCGCAGCGCCTCGTGCGCTACGCCAAGATCGCGGGCCGCGAGAACCTCATCGGCGGCTCCGACTGCGGCTTCGCCACCTTCGCGGGCTCCGACGAGGTGCACGAGACGATCGTGTGGGCAAAGCTCGCCGCGCTCGCGGAAGGCGCACGGCTGGCATCGCAGGAGCTGTGGGGCGGGCGTCCGGCCAAGCCTGCCAACACGCCGGCCAAGCCGCCGCCCAAACCCACGGCGAAGAAGCCGAGGGCGGCGCGCAAGGCGCCGGCGCGATCCGCGCCCAAGCGCGCGAAGCGGCGCTGAGCAGCGTCGCGCTCCACAAAAAAATCCGGAAAGACGATTCGATGAGCACCGAGATCCGGGATTGCCTGCCGCCCGTGCGGACCCCGCGCAAGCCGCGCATCACCTTGCCGCGCGGATCGATCGACACGCACGTCCATGTGTTCGAGCCGGGCTACAAGCTTTCGCCGGCGCGCGGCTACAATCCGCCCGACTCCACCCTCGCCGATCTCAAGCACCTGCACGCGACGCTCGGTGTCGATCGTGTGGTGTTCACGCAGCCCTCCGTCTACGGGACCGACAATTCCGCCATCCTCAACGGCATGGCGGCGCTCAACCGCGAGACGCCGAACCGGGCGCGTTGCGTCGTCGCGATCACGATGGATACAAGCGAGGACGAGCTCGCCGCGCTCGACGCCGCCGGCGTGCGCGGCGTGCGGCTCAATACCGACAACAAGGGCGGCATGCCGATCGAGATGAGCGCGGTGCACGAGCTCGTCGCGCGCATCGCGCCGTTCCGCTGGCACATCGAGTTCCTGTTTCCCGGCAAGGACATCGTCGAGTTGATGCCGGTGTTCGCCAAGCTCAAGGCGCCGATGTCGATCGCGCACTTCGCCTATCAGCCGGCGACCGCGGGCATTGGCGCGCCCGGGTTCAAGGCGCTGATCGAGCTCATGCGGCGCGGCAACACCTGGATGAAGATTTCAGGCGCCAATCGCGTCAGCGCGACCGACCTGCCGCCCTACGACGACGTCAAGCCGATGGCGCAGGCGCTGATCGAGGCCGCGCCCGAGCGCATCATGTGGGGCACCGACTGGCCGCATCCCAACAAGTACGTCGCCAACCCGAACGACGGCGACCTGGTCGACGCATTCGGCGACTGGGTGAGCGACGACGCCATGCGCCGCAAGATCATGGTCGAGACGCCGGCCGCGTTCTATCGGTTCTGACGACACGCGCTTGCGAGAGGGGGTCAGTCCGACTTGTCGCAGTCCGACTGATCGACTTTGCAGAACTCCTTCCGGCTTCCTGCCGTCGCCTCGCAGGTCGCCATCGCTCGCGCTTCGGCGGCCTCCAGGGTCGGTCCGACCGCCCAGCCGGTGCCCGGCTCGCCGGCCTTCGGATCCATGGCCAAGGCGTAGCACTCACCCTTGAACGTCGTGACCAGCGCGCACCGCTTCGCCATTTTCGGGGCGTCGGTGAAGGCGCGGCAGGTCTTGAGCGCCTGCTCGATGGCCGCCTTGCGCGTCGGCTTGTTGATGGATGCGCCGAACGCAAAGCCGTCCTTCGCCAAGTCGCCAGTGGACCCGACCGCAAACGCGCCTTCCGCGACGGCAGACGACGCCCATGTGACCGCGCTCAGCGCAGCCGCGATGACGAGCGGGCTCAGAACCTTGCAGCCGATAAAGCGTGATATTCCCAACACGAGAGCATTCCCCACTTTTGGACGTTGCCACTACTTCGGCACCGTCCACGCTAAAATATCCAGCGGCGCGCCGACAAGAGCGTGCGCAATCTATCGCCGGTTGCAGCCGCGCAATCGGGGCGTTTTCGGCTCAACGCCCGCCGGTCGCGCCGATCTATCGCCCCACGATCGTCTGGGCGCGCGCGACGAGCGCCGGCGGCGCGGCGTAGATCGCGGCGATGATCTTTTCCGTGTCGGCGCCCGCGGTCGGGCCGACCACCGGCAGGTCGAACTTGTCGGTCTCCGCCAGGAAGTGCACGTCCTTCACGGTCGCGTCGAAGGCGGCGCGCAGGACGGCGAGCCGTTCGGCCGGCACCTGCTTCGACACGACATAGGGCCGGCCGAGCGTGTCGGGCGCGATCAGGACGTCGAGCAGGTGTTTGCTCTCCCGGTCCGGCAAAAGATCGCCCGCGAACGGCACGTCGGCGGGGAGGCCGGGGATCGGATCGGCCGAAAAGCTCACGAACGGATTGATCTTCTTGTTGGCGATCCAGTCCGGCGGCACGCTGCTCCAGGCGCCGCAGTCGCCGTCGAGCTCGCCGCGCTCGATCGCGAGCCGCTGCTCGGCGCTGCCGGCATATCCCATGACGTGATGGACGTTGATGCCGAACATGTTCTTGAGGAGGGCGGAGTTGAGGAAGCTCGACGTGCCGCGCGCCGGCGTGCCCATGTTGAACTGCTTGTAGCGCTTGAGGTCGTCCCACGACTTGATGCCGGTCGCGGCCCAGGCGTAGCAGGCGCGCAGGTCGCGCGTGATGCTGCCCACCCACGCGACATCGGTGAACTTGAAGCGCACCTTGTCGGCATTGATCAGCGATTCCGTGATCATGCCGGGATTGAACGCGGTGATGACGCTGCCGTCCTGCGGCGCGCCCGTGTCGAGATATTGGATGGCCTTGAGGCCGGCGGCGCCCGGCATGTTCTGCACGATCACGGTCGGCTGCCCCGGCAGATGGCGACCGATGTGGCGCGCCAGGATGCGCGCATAGGTGTCGTAGCCGCCGCCGGCGGAGAAGCCGACCACGATGCGCAGGGTCTTGAGATCGCCGGCCGATTGCGCCGCGGCGCCGCACGTCATCGCCAGCGCCATGAGGGCCGCGAGCAACGGCCGATGCGCGAACGCGAGCGTCATACCGCGAGGTCGTAGGGAATCTGCGTCGGGCCGTAGCGCTCGACCACGGTCTTGGCGGCGGGATCGTAGCTGTGCTGCAGCACGGTGCCTTCGCCCAGCCGCTGCGTGCGCACGATGATGGCGACCGAACGGGTCGGGCCCCCCTGCTCCGCGTGGATGGCGCGCGGCGGCACGAGGTCGACCTTGCCCTGCGAGCCGGTCGTGACCGAGGAAAGCTTCAGCTCCGCGTAGCCGGGCCGGCTGCCGTCGTCGACGCGATCGTAGCGCTCCAGGCTCTCGGTGCCGTCGAGCACGCCGTAGAGCACCCAGGCGTCGGCGTGGTCGCATGCGGACCACCGCGTTGACGACGAAATGATGGTCCGGGTCGACGTAGAGCAGCAGGTTCTTGCGCCCTTCGGTCGACGGCCAGCCCGCCGAATGCGCCTTGAGGTCGGGATCTTTCACGAGCCGCTCGACCAGCGGCTTCGCCTTCTCCATCCGGCGCTGGTTGTCGGAGTCGGCGGCCCAGATCGCCCGCAGGTCGCCGATGAATTGTTCCAGGACGGGCATTCGCGCAGTCGACATGGATGCCTCTTTCAGTGAAACCCGGCGCGCCGCCTACTCGTGCAGCGGCTCGCCCTCGACCGTGCAGCGGCGCAACAGCCGGCGCTCGTGCTTGGGAAAATCGGTGCGCGCGTGGATGGTGCAGCGATTGTCCCACATGAGGAAATCGCCGAGCTTCCAGACGTGCTCGAAGATGAACTCGCGCCGCTCGCCGATCTCGTAGAGCTCGTCGAGGATCGCGGCGCTCTCGGTTTCGCTCTCTCCCTCGATGCG
>WNFJ01525417.1_pt2 | contig 12172 bp, 10 predicted proteins | sample 5400461 | NCBI WGS metagenome assembly WNFJ01 (sample SAMN13153349, study PRJNA577476) | soil metagenome | isolation source: 115 cm saprolite on Douglas fir-dominated hillslope | place: USA:California | collected 2013-09-17
CGCCGGAGACCTCGCGCTGCAGGGGCATCACCAGCGGACAAACGCTGCGCTCGCGTGCGCGCTGCTCGAAGCGGCAGCGCAGGGCGGACTTCGCGTGGAATCGCGCCACGTCGAAGACGGCCTGCGCACCGCCCGGTGGCCGGCGCGGCTCGAGCGATTCGAGAACGTGCTGGTCGACGGGGCGCACAATCCCCACGCCGCCAACGCACTGGTCCGCGCCCTGACGGCGCTGGGCACGGGGAAGGTGCATCTCGTGTTCGGGGCGCTGCAGGACAAGGACGTCGAAGCGATGTTGCGGGCGCTCTTGCCGGTCTGCGCGTCGATGCACTTCTGCGCTCCCGACTCGCCCCGCGCCCTGCGCCCGGAGACGCTCGCAGCGATCTGCGCCGACGCCGTCGACCCGGATGGGGAGGTGCGTGCGTTCGTTCATGCCAGTCCGGCGCAGGCGTTGGAAGCAGCGCGGCAGGCCGCCGGTGCGGGCGGCACGGTGCTGTGCTGCGGGTCGCTCTACCTCGCCGCCGAGCTGCGCGCGCTCCTGCTCGGCGAAGAGCGGACGCCCATGCCCACCGAGCGGCTGTAAGTGGAGCTTCGTATACCGGTCGGGCGGACGCGCCCTACCTTGTCAAAGCGCGGACCACTTCGAGGCCGCGACGCTTCCTTTCAGGGAGACATGCGCCGCCTCGACTTCCAGGAACCGCCCGGCATCCGCGGCCTCGCGGACATCCCTTTCAAGTCGCTCTACACGAAAGAGATCTACGACGCCCCGACGACCGACGGCTGGGTGCTGCAGATCTCGCGCTACAAACCGGTGCGCCAGCCGTGGGAGCAGCACATCTTCGGCCAGCCGCTCCTCCTGGTGCCGGGCTGGTCGCAGAACCGGCACGCCTTCTCCTGTGGGAACTTCGTCAAGCAGCTCCTCTCCTGCCACGGCCGCTCCGGCCGCGAGCTGCAGATCGAGCGCGCGATGGAGTCGGGCGGCACCGGCCCCGCCGACCTCGACTGGGGCTGGGACCTCGACAGCTATTTCCTCCACGACATCCCCGCGGGCATCGAGGCGGTCAAGGCGAGGACCGGGCGCAGCAAGGTCTTCTACGTCGGCAACAGCATGGGCGGGATGCTCGGCTATGGGTACGCGAGCTGCCGCGACGATCTCGCCGGCCTGGTCGCCATCGGCGCGCCCAGCGACATCGGCCGCGGCTTTCTCGGGCTGCGCGCGGCGGCGGTGTTCGGCCCGGCGCTGATGGGCCCCTTGCTCGACGCCGTCTGCCGCGCCGCCAGCGAGGTCGAGCGCACCCGCCATGGCGCGGCGCGCCTCCTGCGCCGGCTGCGCATCTTCGCGCGGGCGGCGAATCTGCTCGCCGCGCCGGGCAGCGAGTACAAACCGGTGCAGTTCAACCACGTCCCGGTCGACGCCTTCCTGCGAGCGCTGGCGAGCGCCGCCACCGAGAGCAACCTGCGCCGCTACCAGCTGGTGGCGCGTTACATCGGCTCGCTGCTCAATCCCACGCGCGTCACCGCCCAGGACTTCCGCTGGCTCCTCAGCCAGGGCGGCGAGAAGGAGCCGCGCCGCGTGGTCGAGCAGTTCGCGCGCTGGATCCGCAACGACGAGATGAAGTGCTACGCCACCGGCTACGACTTCAAGGCGCACTTCGGGGAGATCCGCATTCCCATGGCGGTGTTCTTCGGCGACCTCGACAAGATCGCCTCGGCGCGCAGCACCTGCGGCATCTACCACGCGGCGAAGAGCGAGTACCTCCTCTGGCGCCCGGTCAAGGAGAACAGCCACCTGGAATTGACCATGGGGTCCGACATCCACCAGATCTGCGAGGAGGTGAGGGACCTCGTCGAGTACGCCGCGCTGTGCCTGCGCGACGAAGGAGCAAGGCGGGAGCCGGACGAAGGAGCAAAGCGGGAGCCTGACGAAGGAGCAAGGCGGCCGCCTGGCGGGGGAGCAAGGCAGCGGCCGGGCCGTTACGACGGAGAACGGCGGAGCCGCCGCATCGAATAGCTTGGGCCGATCGCACGGCACGTGCTACCGTCGCGCCGCGTGACCGTCGGGTCCACTCTGCGTGATTCCATCGTGCGGCGAAGTCTTGCGGCGGCGTGCGCGCTTTTGTGCGGCGCTTCCGCTGCCGCGGCGGCGACCGGGGACGCCGCCGCCTCCTCGATCGAGTTGATGGGCGATCGGCCGCTGTCCTTCACCACCTTGAGGCTGCACGGGCCGCCGCGTGTGGTGGTCGACTTCGCAGACACCGCCATCGCGCTGGCGGAGCGCGAGGTGGCGGTGGACGACGGCACCATCCGCCGCGTCGCCGCGGCGCCGGCAGGGCAGAAGACGGCGCGCGTGATCATCGAGCTCGCGGGCGAGGCGGAGTTCGACGTGCGCGCGCACGGAAATCGCGTCGAGGTGCGGGTGCCCCGCATCGCTCCGCTGCTCGCGAAGGTGGAGTCGGAGAAGGCGCCGGCGGCCGAAGCAGATCGCGGCACAACTCCTGCGCCCGCCGCCGAGGCCGATCGCGGCGCACCTGCTCCAAGGGCCGCGGCCGAGGCCGATCGCGGCGCACCTGCTCCAGCGGTTGCCGCCGAGGCCGATCGCGGCGGATCCCCCCGGGCGCCAGCCGCGGAAGCCGGGCGCGGCGTGCCTGGTCCAACGTCTGCCGAGGCCGGCCGGGCTGGCGCTGCTGCGCCGGCGGATCGCAGTGCTGCTGCTGCGGCCGCGCCATCCGCAGTGGCGCGCACCGAGGCTTCATCGGCGCCGTCCGCGCCTGTGCTTGGCCCGGAATACGCGACGCCGGGCGCGCCCGGAGCCGCTCTCGCCGCCGCTGCTCCGGACTCTGCGCAGTCCATCGCTGCCCCATCATCGGCCGCCGCAGCGTCAGAGTCCGAATTGCAGAAACGCGCGTCGCTGCCGACGGTGGCGCTGGTCGGCTCCCGCGCTGCCGCGCCGCCCACGGAGAGTGCGGCGGCGAAGAAGCGCCGTGAGCGCGAGGAGCGCATCGCCGCCTACGCCGAGGCCCAGCGCGAGGCGGCCGAGAAGTCTTTGGCGGCACGAAAGGTCGCCAATGAGCGCAAGCTCGCGGCCGCGCAGACGGCCGCCGACGACAGGCGCGCCGCCGCGGCAGAGGCCGCCGCCGCAAAGAAGGCCCGCGCGCTCGCCGCGGCAGAAGAATCCGCCCTCGCGCGTGGCGCCGCCGAGGCAAAGAAGGCCGAGGCGCTCCGCCCCGCCCGCCCGCAGCGCAAGCTCGCGCTGGCCGGGCCGCGCCATGCCATCACCGGCATCGGCTTTCGTCCGGTAGGCGACGGCGAGGTCATCGTCCGCAGCGACCAGCCGCTCGAGTACGGCGTCACAGGCGCCGACAACGCCATCCTCCTCCACCTTCCCGGCGCCGCCATCCCGCTGCAGAACAACCGCCGCGCGCTCGACACCCGGTTCTTCAACGGACCCGTACAGCGCGTGGTGCCGCTCGCCGTCGAGGGCGGCACCGATCTGCGCATCGAGCTGCGCGCCGGCACCGGATACCAACTCGCGCAGGCGGGCGACGTCTTGACGGTGACCTTCTCCGCCCCCCGCTAGTCGCAATGCCTCTCAGTCACGGTGTTTCAAGCGAGCACGAGGACGTTCACGAGCACGAGCACGAGCACGGTGCTAAGTGATCTGCATTGCCGCTAGCCGCGCCGCTGGAAGACGGCGGCCCTGCAGTTTCCGCAGCACCAGGCCGACATGCCCCGACGCAGTGCCGCCACGGCAGCCCTCGTCTCGCTCGCCCTGGGCCTGCCCGTCTTCGCACAGGTCGGAGCGACGCTGCTCGCGGGGCCGCCCGATCAGGAGATGCTCATCGAGGCCGACAAGCTCGTCTACGGCTGGGAGACGCAGGTGCTCCAGCTCGACGGGCACGTCGTCGCGCGGCGGGGCGACGGCATCATGCGCGCCGCCTCCGGCACGCTCGACCGCGCCCACGGCCTGCTCGCGCTGCAGGGCGGCGTGCTGGGCGTGCAGGGCAAGGACGTCTTTCTCGCCGACGAAGCGCTGCTGGACCTGAACACGCGCGTCGCCGACCTCAAGAGCGCGGTGCTATACCTCAAGGAGCGGCCGGCGAATCCGGACGCGCCCACCGCCGGCGCGAATGCGCTCATCCTCCACGGCACCCGCGTGCGGAAGCTCGCCGGGGGCGGGTATCAGGCCAAGGAAGCTCGCCTCACTCCCTGCGACTGCGTCGGGGAGCCGGACTACGAATTGCTCGCGCACGATGCGCTGCTGCAGGACGATCGCGCGCATCTCTCCGGCACGCGGCTGCGGCTGGGCGCCGTGACGCTGCCGCTCTTTCCACTCTCGCTCCCTCTGACGCAGCGGCAGTCGGGCCTCTTGGCTCCGCAGTTCGGCTTCGGCGGCCCGTTCTGGTTCACCTTTGCCCAGCCGGTCTTCTTCACCCTCGGCCGCAGCAACGACGTCACCTTTACGCCCGGGCTCTACACCGGCGGCAAACTCCACGGCCAGGCTCCTGGAGCGCGCGCGGTGAAAGGCCCGCGGCTCGGGCTGGAGTGGCGCTACGCGCCCGTCGACGGTACGACGGGCGCGCTCAGCTTCGATCTGTACGACGATCTCGATCAGCGCGACTCACCGGCGGGGACCGCCGCGTTTCCGGGGGAGCGCGGCACCACTACCGGGCGCGGATTCGGCGGCGTCCGCGGGCTCGCCCATCTCGTTCACCGCACCGAGGACGGCCCGTTCGTCTCCGCGGTCCAGGGCGTCGCCGCGACCGACGTTCTGGCGGGGCGCGATCCACAGCCGTACTCGCTCGACAGCCTGCAGGATCTGCTGCGCAGCGACGTCGGTGCGTGGCGAGCGCGCGGTCCGCTGACCGTAGGAGCCGGCGCGTCGCTGATGCAGGACATGCGCGTCGTCGCTCTATCGACCGGCCGCCCCGAGGCTCCCTACGCCTACGATCGGCGGCTCTTCGGACCCGAAGCGCGCGCCACCTTCCAGCGGCTGCCGGGCGCCTTTGCCCAGCTCGCGCCGGTTCCGCTCGGTCCCGCGACGATCGAGGCCGAGGCGAGCGCGGTCCAGTTCGACAGCTTCGTCGCCCCAGGGCCCGAGGAGCGCCAGACGGGATTCGGCCCCACCGATCGCGGCGCCTCTACGACGCTGCCGGCGCTGCCGACGGACGGCTCCCGATCTCCTGCGCTGCGCTTCGACCTCTCGCCGCGCTTGCGGCTCTCGGGACCGGCTACGCTGCCCTTCGATCTGCGCGCCGAGGCAGGAGCGCGGGTGGACGCGTGGGTGATGGAGGGCCATCCCGATCGCGACCGATCGCGCGCCTACGCGCTCCTCGGCGCGAGCGCGGGCCTGCCGCTCGAGCGGCGCTTCGGCGATCTCTTGCACCGCATCGAGCCGAGCGTCACCGTGCGCGCGCTCTCCCGGCATCTGCAGTCGGGCGGGCCGCCGATCGGAGACCTGACTGACGCGGGCGGGCCGACCTTCGCTTCCTCACCCGACGCTGCCCAGCAGGGCCTCACGCCCGGCGGGACCACCCTCGGCGTCCCGGCGGCGCGCCGCGCCTACGACGAGATCGACTTCGCGGCTCCGGTTTCCGGCGCCGTGGAGACGACGCTCGCTCTCTCGCAATCGCTCTGGTCAAAAGCGGGAGCGGGCGCGGCGCGGGTGCTCCGCTTCGACCTCTTGCAGGACGCGCTCCTCTGGGCCCACGGCGCCAAGGCCCGCCTCAGCGAAACCATCGCCCTCGCCGACGCACAGCTCGGGCCCGTGAACCTTTCGGCCTCCTCCCACTACGACTGGGCGCTGCGCAGCCTCTCCGCGGTGGGCGCGTCCGCCGGCGTGCGCGACGGCCGCGGCGACGAGGCGCACGCCTCGCTCGGCTTCCTGCGGGGCCCCTCCAGCGCGCGGCTGCGGGCCGGCATCGACGAGCTGTTCTCAGCGGCGCGTTTCGATACCCCGCCCGGCGATCTCTCCGGCAGCGCCCACGCCGGCGCTTCGGTGCCGTTGCCGAGGAACTTCCGCCTCGGCTACGACGGCGGCTGGACGCCGGGCACCACTCCGGACAACTTCGCCAACTTCCCGCAAGTCGCATCCCTGACATACGAGACGTCCTGCCGCTGCGCCCTCGTGCAGCTGGTGCTGGTCTTCAACTTTCACGATACGCATCTCCTCAACAACCGGCCGGACTTCAGCTTCCGGCTCGACTTGAAATCTCTGGGGTCCTTCGCGACATTCTAGGAGCGGACAGTTCGTCCGGTGTTTCACTGAGAGTGTCTGGAAAGGGGTCTAAGGTTGGTACTGATTCCGCACAGCAGCGAGTGACCTGGGGGTTCGGCGTCCGGGATGGTACAGGGAAGCGTCGTAAAGGAAGTAGGGCGCAGGATCCGCCAGCTCCGAGTCTCCCGCGTCGGCCCTCGCATGACGCAGGAAGATCTCAGCGAGCGCGCGCGCATCAGCGTCTCGTTCCTCTCGATGATCGAGCGGGGCGAGCGGTCGCCGCACCTCGAGACCCTGGCCAAGCTCGCCGAGGCGCTGGAAGTGCGCATGGTCGACCTCTTCCACTCGGGCGAGGAGCAGGACGGCGTCGAGCCGATGTTCCGCCCGCTCCTCGACGCCTGCCGCAGGTACAACCTCGGCAAGCGCGACGTCGACCGGCTGGTCGGCGTGGTCCGCACCATGTTCGCTTGACGGTCCGCTCGCGGCCCGGCACGTTGCTCTGTCATGGCGGAGCTGCGGGAAGAGCAGCGGGGGCCGGCCCGCTTCCTCATCATCGACCGCGAGGCGCAGCGGAACGCGCTCAGCTTCGGGCTGCTCGCCGAGTTGCGCGATGCGCTGGCGCGGGCTGATCGCGACGATGGCGTTCGTGCGCTCTGCCTGACCGGCGCGGGCGAGAAGGCCTTCTGCGCGGGGATGGACTTCGGCGCTTCGGCCGCCGCGCTGCAGGCGGGGCCGCTCCTGGCACACGAGGGACGGCGCGCCTACGCGGCGGTCCTCGTCGAGCTCTCGCGGGTGGGGAAGCCGGTGGTCGCCTCGGTGAACGGCGCGGCGCTCGGCGGCGGGTTGGGGCTGCTCGCGGCGTGCGATCTGGCGATCGCGGCGGACGATGCGCGCTTCGGGACGCCGGAGGTCGACGTCGGGCTCTTCCCGTACATGGCGCTCGCTCCCCTGTCGCGCTGCCTGGGGCGGCGGACGGCGCTGGAGCTGATGATGACGGGGCGCAAGATCGACGCGGCCGAAGCGCGCTCGATCGGCCTCTTGAACGCGGTGGTGCCGCGCGCGGATCTGGCTTCGCGTACCGCCGCGCTCCTGGAAACGCTCTGCCAGAAGAGCCCGGTCGCGCTGCGGCTCGGACGGCGCGCGTTCTATGCGACGCAGGATCTGCCCTACGAGCAGCAGCTGGAGGCGCTCTGCGCGCAGCTCTCGCTCAACGCGCAGGCGGAGGACGCGGCGGAAGGCGTGGCGGCGTTTCTGGAGAAGCGGAAGCCTGAGTTCAAAGGGCGGTGAGGCATGGTCGAGCAAGGTGTCGAACGGCAAGGTCCCTCAAAAGACAAAGTCATCGTCACCTGCGCGCTCACCGGCGTGCTCGCGAACCGCGACCAGTGCCCGTGGGTCCCCTACACGCCGGCCGAGATCGCCGAAGAGGCGCGCCGTGCGTACGAGGCCGGCGCGGCGGTGGTCCACATCCACGCCCGCACCGACCAGGGCGAACCCACCTTCGAGCCCGCGACCTACGCGGCCATCGCCGCGGAGACGAAGCGGCGCTGCCCGGTGATCCTCAACTTCTCCACCGGCGGCGCGGGCCCGATGGAGGGCCGCGTCGCGCACATCGCGCAGGTGAAGCCCGCCATCGGCGCGCTCAACATGGGCTCGATGAACTACGCCAAGTATTCGCCCAAGCGGAAGGAGTTCGTCTTCGATTTCGTCTTCGAGAACCCGTTTCGCGACATCTCGTACCTCCTGAAAGTGATGAAGGAGGCCTTTGTCAAGCCGGAGCTGGAGTGCTTCGACGTCGGCCACACCAACTCCATCTGGCCGCTCATCGACAAAGGGCTGCTCAAGCGCCCCCTGCAGTTCAGCTTCATCATGGGCGTTCTGGGTGGCATCCGCGCCAGCGCCGAGAACCTCGCGCTGCAGGCGCGCGAGGCGCCGCCCGACTCGACCTGGGAGGTGATCGGCATCTCGCACGAGCAGTGGCGGATGGTGGGCGCGGCGCTCTCGCTCGGCGGCAACGTCCGCGTCGGGCTGGAGGACAACTTCTACCTCGACAGCGCGGGCAAAGAGATGGCGAAGTCGAACGGCGAGCTGGTCGCCAAGGCCGCCCGCATGGCCCGCGACATGGGCCGCGAGCCGGCGACCGTGGACGAGGCGCGCCGCCTGCTCACGCTCGACGCGGCGTGGTGAGTGACAGGTCGCTCCCCGGCGCCGACCGAGCGGCCGCTGGGCATCATCCATGTCCAGGGCATTGCTTGACACTGCGCGGTAACACTCCTATCCAACCCTCGCATTTCAGACGAGAGAGCGCCGTGAAGAAGATCCGCTTGCTGACGCCTGGTCCGACGCCGGTTCCCGAGCGGCTCTCGCTGCGCATGGCGCAGCCCATCGTCCACCACCGCTCGCCCGAGTTCGAGGCGATCTTCGCCCGCGTGCGCGAGGGCTTGCAGTGGCTCTTCCAGACCAAGGAGGAGGTGCTGGTCTTCGCCAGCTCCGGAACGGGCGCGATGGAGGCCTCGTTCGTCAACTTCCTCCGCCGCAGCGATACCGTGCTCGTCGTCGACGGCGGGAAGTTCGGCGAGCGCTGGACCAAGTTCGCCAAGGCGTACGGCGTCAACGCCGTGGTCCTCAAGTGCGAGTGGGGCCACCCGGTCGAGGTGGCTGCGGTGGAGAAGGGACTGCGCGATCATCCCGAGGCGAAGGCCGTCTACGTGCAGGCCAACGAGAGCTCGACCGGCGTCTACCATCCCATCCGGGAGCTCGCGCAGGTCACGGCCAAGACCCCGGCCATCCTCGTCGTCGACGCCATCTCCGCCCTGGGCGCGATGCCGCTGCCGATGGACGCGTGGGGCATCGACGTCCTCGTCAGCGCCGGCCACAAGGCGCTCGCCCTGCCGCCGGGCATCGCTTTCATCGCCGCCGGCGAGAAGGCCTGGAGGCTGAACGAGAGCGCCGACCTGCCGCGCTTCTACTTCGACTTGAAGCGCGAGCGCGACAACCAGAAGAAGAACCAGACCGCCTGGACGCCCGCCATCTCGCTGGTCATCGGGCTCGACGAGTCGCTGAAGATGTACCGCGAGGAAGGGCTGGACAACGTCTTCTCCCGCCACGACCGCATGGCCCGCGCCGCCCGCGCCGGCATGCAGGCGCTGGGCCTGACGCTCTACTCGAAGAGCCCGTCGCCGGCGATGACCACGGTGCTCTCGCCCGCCGGCGTCGACAGCGAAAAATTCACCAAGCACCTCTTCGCCAAGTACGGGATCAAGCTGGTCGGCGGGCAGGACGCGGCCAAGGGCAAGATCTTCCGCATCGCGCACCTCGGCTACTTCGACGACTTCGACATGCTGGTGGTGATCGGCGCCGTCGAGCGCGGACTGCACGACCTGGGCGCGAAGGTCGAGCTGGGCGCGGGCCTGGCGGCGGCGCAGCGGTCGTTCGCCGGAGCTCCCTAGGTGACCCGCATCCTCATCTCCGACGAGCTTTCGCCGGAGGCGAAGGGCATCCTCGAGCGCGTCCCGGGCGCGCAGGTCGATCTCCGTCCGGGGCTCAAGGCGGAGGAGCTGCGCGAGATCATCTCCGGCTACGATGCGCTGGCGATCCGCAGCGCGACCAAGGTGACTGCGGAGGTTCTGGCGGCAGCGCCCAGGCTGCGCGTGATCGGGCGCGCGGGCACCGGCGTCGACAACATCGACCTCGCCGCCGCCACCCGCCGCGGCGTGGTGGTGATGAACGCGCCCGGCGGCAACAGCGTCTCGGTGGCCGAGCACACCGTGGCCTTGCTGCTCTCGCTGGCGCGCTCGATCGCCGACGCCTCGCAGAGCACGCGCGCCGGAAAGTGGGAGAAGAAGAAGTACTCCGCGGGGCGCGAGCTCTACGGCAAGACGCTGGGCGTGGTGGGCACCGGCAACATCGGCCAGCTGGTGGTGCTGCGGGCGAGGGCCTTCGGGATGAAGATCATCGCCTACGATCCGTTCCTCTCCGCGGACGCGGCGGCGAAGCTGGGCGTCGAGCTGGTGGAGCTGCCCGAGATCTTCCGGCGCTCCGACGCCATCACGCTGCACGTCCCACTCACCGAGCAGACCAGGAACATGGTCAGCGCCGCGACGCTCGCGCAGATGAAGCCGGGCGCGCTGCTCGTCAACTGCGCGCGCGGCGGGCTGGTGGACGAGCGGGCCGTCGCCGATGCTTTGAGGTCGAAGCATCTGGGCGGGGCCGCGCTGGACGTCTTCGAGATCGAGCCGCCGGCGGCCGACCATCCGCTCTTCTCCTGCGAGAACTTCATCGCCACGCCGCACCTGGGCGGCTCGACCGAGGACGCGCAGCAGAACGTCGCGGTCATCGTCTGCGAGGCGATGGTGGAGTACCTGACCACCGGCACCATCCGCAACGCGGTCAACGTCCCCTCCGTCTCCGGCGAAGTGCTGGAGCGGCTGGGGCCATTCTTGAGGCTGGCCGAGAAGCTGGGCGCCTTCGCCGCGCAGTTCGCGCTGCAGGGCGAGTGCGCGGCAGCGCCGGAGGAGATCGAGATCTCCTACGCCGGCGAGGTGGCGCAGCACCCGAGCGCGCCGCTCACCGCCGCGGTGCTCAAGGGCGTCCTGCGCACCTTCCTCGCCGAGACGGTCAACGAGGTCTCCGCGCCGGCGCTGGCCCGCGAGCGCGGCCTCTCGGTCAAGGAAGTGAAGACCAGCGAGACCCCCGACTTCGCCAGCCTGCTCACGCTGCGCCTGCGCTGCGGGAAGATGTTCACCACCGAGGTGGCCGGCACCATCGTCGGCAAGCGCGAGCCGCGGCTGGTGCGCGTCGACGGGCTCGACATCGAGGCGGTCCCCGAGGGCTTCATGGTGGTGATCCACAACAACGACGCGCCCGGCGTGATCGGCAACGTCGGGCAGACGCTCGGCGAGGCGAAGGTCAACATCGCGCAGTTCGCGCTGGCCCGCGACCGCGCGCGCGGCGAGGCGCTGGCGCTGGTCAACATCGACTCGCCGGCCAGCGCGGAAGTCCTCGACCGCCTGCGCAAGCTCCCCAACATCCGCCGCGTACACCAGGTGGCGCTATGAAAAACAGGCTTCCGCTCCTGTTCCTGGCTTCGCTTCTCCACGCTGCGTGCAAGAAGGCGGACGCGCCGGAGCCGCGGCCGGCCAAGGCGACGAAGCCGGTGCCGTCGCAGACGCTGGTCGTCGACAAGCTCGCCGACGACGAAGATCCGTCGTGGATCGCCGGCACCTGGAAGAAGGACGGACAGACGCGCTGGCTGCTCTTCAACCTTCCCTCGGACGTAGCCGAGCTCGAGGGCGCGCCCCCGCGCATGGTGCGGCGGGGCAAGCTCTCCAAGCACGGCAGGTTCCTCTCCGTCCTCTTCCCTGACGGAGCGTACGACCTGGAAGCGTCGCCGGACCACGCCGTGCTGAAGGGCGCGGCCGGCGTCGGCGTGTACCGCCGCGGCGCGCCACCGTGATAGGGAACTTCGCATGTCCAACGTAGTGATCGTCGGCGCGCAGTGGGGCGACGAGGGGAAGGGGAAGGTCGTCGACCTCTTCACCTCGTGGGCCGACGTCGTCGTCCGCTTCCAGGGCGGCGCCAACGCTGGACACACTCTGGTGGTGGGCGGCGTGAAAACCGTGCTGCACCTCGTGCCTTCGGGCGTCCTGCACCCCGGCAAGAAGTGCATCATCGGGAACGGAGTCGTCGTCGATCCGGAAGCGCTGATGGAGGAGATCGATCTCCTCAAGAGCAAGGGGCTGCTCGGCGATCCGACGCAGCTGGTGGTGAGCGAGAACGCCCACGTCATCCTGCCCTACCACAAGCGCATCGACGCCGGCCGCGAGAAGAAGGACGCCATCGGCACCACCGGGCGCGGCATCGGACCCTGCTACGAGGACAAGGTGGCGCGGCGGGGCATCCGCGTGCGCGATCTGCTCAAGCCCCAGTCGCTGCGCGCCCGGCTCTCGGCGCGCATCCTGGAGG
>WNFJ01007983.1_pt1 | contig 12169 bp, 13 predicted proteins | sample 5400461 | NCBI WGS metagenome assembly WNFJ01 (sample SAMN13153349, study PRJNA577476) | soil metagenome | isolation source: 115 cm saprolite on Douglas fir-dominated hillslope | place: USA:California | collected 2013-09-17
CGTCGCTCGCGGTGACGCCGTCGCGGTCGCCGTGGTTCGGCGCGCGCACGCATCGATCTCACGCAGCACCCCAACGCTCGCACCCAGGGCCGTGAAATCGGCGCGATCACGGCCGCTGGGCGCGAAGCTGAGGCACGTGCGGCGCACCATGCCCGCGATCTCGTCCTGAGAAAAGGTCGAGCCGGAGAGCAAGCGAATCAGGTCGGACTTGCGCAGCGGGTGCGCCTGTTGTGCGGCGAGCAGCGCCACCGTGGCCGCCACCGTCGCGCCGATCATGGCCGCGGACAGCGCGAGCGATCGAACTGCGCGTCCACGGTGTCCACCGCGGCGAAGAGCGCTTGGTCGCGCGCAAGATGAGCGGGGTCGAGCGGACGCCTGAGTGCCTTGCGGGCCGTGCCGTAGGCCAGCATCTGGTTTTCCACCGCGGCGAAGCCGCGCGTCAGCTCGGCGCAGGTGATTTGCCGCGACGCAAACAAGCCCGCCCGATCGCCATAGTTTCGCACGACGCTCATCGCGCTGTCGGCCGTCGCCTCGAAACGGGCCAGGGTGGAGTCGCCCGCGGGGATCGCGGTGGGCAGAGGCGGCGTCGCCCTGGGCCTCGCCGCGTCGGGACGGAGCTTGAAGTAGTAGTACGCACCGCCGCCGAGCGCGAGAATCAGGAGCAAACCCCATACCCAGCCTCGCCCCGAGCGCCCGCCCCGCTCCGCCGCCGTGAGCGAGGCGCGGACCACGGGCCGTGACGTTCGCCGCCGCGTCGGGTCCGACGGGCGTGGCGCGGGTGCCGGGGGAGCCGGGGGGGCCGGCACGGCTGCGGTCGTCCGGTGGGCAGGCTGCCGCGGAGGCGGCTCGTGCGGCACAGCCGGCTCCGGCATTGGCGAGCCGAGTTCGATGAGGGGCAGGTCCTGCACAGGCGGTGGCGGCGCGGGCGGGGCGGGCGGCGCAGCACGCGCTGCCGCTCGAGGCACCGTAGCGGACGCCCGCGGCGCCGGGGTGGGCGGTGGGGCTGGGGCTGGTGGCGGCGGTGCGGCAGGCGTTGGTGCCGGCGCGGGCGGCGCCGGGCGCATCACCTCGAGTGTCGAGCGGGCTGCGGACGCCGCCCCTTTGGTCGACGGACGGGGCGCGGGCATCGCCGCGCTGGCACCACGCGTCGCCGCGCGGTCGGCCGTGCGGAAATTGCGCCACGGCAGGTGCGACACCTTGCCGCCTGGGGCCGACGCTTGCTGCTCTTCGACCACCTCGTAAAACGGCAGCGCCACAAGCGCCGTCGGATCGCCGCTGGGCGCACGAAACAGCGCGGCCGCCGGCTGGTCGGGGGTGCCGCCCAACACCAGCGCCACGTGCCACGCCTTGCCGAAGAAGGTTACGTGGGTTTCGAGATCGCCCGCCGCGAGCGACAGACCGAGCGGCGGTGGCTGTGATACCAGCCGATCACGTGCCCGTTGGTCTTGGCGAGCTCCTTGTGCACGCGGTCCATCACGCGGCTCACCACCACCGTGGTCTTGTCGCCATAAATCGGTTGCGTGAGACGGACCGTCGAGTCCACCACCACGTAACGGGCGTGCGAAGCGGCATCCTCGCACAAGTCGCCCGTGAGGAACCCGAGCAGGCCGCTCTCGGGGGACGCCCGGAAGTGCTCATTGATGGCGCGCAGCGCGGAGGGGGCGAAAAACACCGGGAACTGCATCGTCGCCGGAGTGGCCCCGCCCTGCGGCACCCACAGAATGGCGTGCGGGGTGGGAATCGGCGCCTGGCGCACGGTCAGACCGCCGGGTGTGGTCATGTGAGCGTCGTGGTAATGAGCGACGCCGCGCGGTCGATGTCGTCGCGCGTCACGTCGAGGTGGGTGACCGCCCGCAGCCGCTTCGTGCCGAACGGCACGACCAGGACGCCCGCCGCCGCCAGCCGCGGAATGACCGTCTCCGCGGTGTCGCCGGGACGGACCAGGTCGATCATCACAATGTTCGTCTCGGGCGCGAGCGGCCGCACGGCCGGACACTTGGCGAGTCGCTCGGCCAGGAGCTTGGCGTTGGCGTGGTCGTCGGCGATGCGCGGCAGATTGTGCTCCAGCGCGTACAGCCCGGCCGCCGCCAGAATCCCCGACTGCCGCATGCCGCCGCCCAAGCGCTTGCGGACTTCCCACGCGCGCTCGCGCTGCGCCCGCGGGAACGCCAGGCACGACCCCACCGGACACCCGAGGCCCTTCGAGAGACTCACCATCACGCTCGCCACGCCCGGGGTGAGACGCGCGGGCGGGACGCCGAGCGCCGCCGCCGCGTTCCACAGCCGCGCGCCGTCGAGGTGCACGGGCAGGCCGGCGCCCTCGGCGACCGCGACGTTCGCCGCCAGCACCGCGGCGGGCATCACTTTTCCGCCCGCCGCATTGTGCGTGTTCTCGAGCGCCACAGCGGATGCGCGCGGCACGTGGGGCGACGGCGGCCGCAACGCGCCGCGCAGCAAGTCGGCGGTGAGCAGGCCGTCGGGCGTCGTCACCGGGCGGATCTGCACGCCCGCGAGCGCCGCAACACCCGCGAGCTCGTAGTGGACCAGATGGGCGTTGGCCTCGACCAGCAACTCGGTGCCGGGGCGCGTGGCGAGCGCGATGCCGGTCTGGTTCGCCTGCGTGCCGGACGGAAAGAACAGCGCCTCGTCCATCCCCAACAGCTCCGCCACGCGCCGCTCGAGCCGCCGCGTGGTCGGGTCGCCGTCCAGCACATCGTCGCCCACCTCGGCCTCCGCCATGGCGCGGCGCATCGCCGGCGACGGCCGCGTCACCGTGTCGGAGCGCAGATCGATCGGCGCCGTCATCCCAGGCCCACGCGCTGAGCGCGCCGCAGGCGGATGAGATCCACCACCTCCGCCACTTCGCAGCTCAGCAGGAACGCGTACGCCATGCCGTACACCCAGAGGAGAAAGAGGAACAGCGCCACGAGATTCGCGTCCGACGCCACGCGATCGAGTGTGACGAAGCGGGCGAGATACAACGCGTACAGCCGCTTCCCCACTTCGAACGCCAGCGCGCAGAACACCGCCGACACGAGCGCCGTGCGCCACGGCAGTCGGCGGCTCGGCAGGATCTCGAAGATGAGAAAAAAGAGACCCGTGCTGAACCCGAACGCCACCAGCTCGAGACTGAACCGGTACAGCCACGCCACCAGGAAACCATCGCCCAGCGCCGCGGCCGACTGCGCCTTGAGCGCGGGGAGCCCGGCGTTGGCGAAGAGCAACAATGCCGTGATGAACACCATCGAGAGGTCGGTCAGCTTCGCGACCGGCCACGGCCGATTCTCGTCGGAATCGAACACCTCGTTCAACGCGACGCGCAGCCCGCCGAACAGGCGCGACGAGAACCACAGGAACAGCGGCACGCCCAACAGCGTCAAGCGGCCGCGCGCGCGCACCAGCGCGCTGAGCGCCGCCTCCGCGTGGCGGAACATGTCGGCGCTGTCGGACCCGCTGAGCGGCAGCAACCGCTCGAGCAGCTCGTGCACGTCGAGCTGACGCGTGGTGATCTGGTGCTGCACCAGGTAGCCCACGGCGGCGAGCAAGAGGACCACGAAGGGCAAAGCCGTGAGCAGCAGGTCGAACGACAGCGCGCTCGCGAGGAAGGGAATGTTGTCTTCGACAGCGGCCTCGAGCGTGCGGCGGATCACGCCGAGTGGCGTGCGATGCCACCCTGCGTCGCGATTCACGCGAGCGTCTCGTCCTCCTCGTCGGCGACTTCCGCGCCCCCGGTGATGTGTCCGGCGCCGCGCCGCCGCCGGCGCGCGGCTTCGAGCCGCCGCCGCACCTCTTCGCGGGCGGCCCGCCGCGCGGATTGCCCCGCACCCTGCGCGGCCGCGACCAGGTCGCCCACTTCGCCGGCCTTCTCGACGGCGAGCGCCCGCAATCCCTGTAGCTTGCCCGACAGCTTGCGGCGCGACGCGCCGCCTTCGTCCGGCGCGAACAGCACACCCAGCACCGCGCCGACCGCGAGCCCCAGCAGAAACCCGCCGACCGAGCCGCCGCTCCCGCCTTCACGCTCACTCATTCGCCTGCCTCCATGTCGTCGGGAGCCGCTACCGCCACCGGTCGCGGCGCTGCGTGCGATGCCAGGGGCGGGCGTACGAGCTTGTCGGTGACGTGTCGCGTGCCCCGCACCCGCAATTGCTCGAACAGGAACGAGAACGTCTCCTCGAGCGTCGCCCCGATCCGCGCCCGCACGTCCGCCGGCAGGTCCCATAACTTCCGCTTGAACGGCCCGATCGCCTTCTTGCGACTCTTGTACAGGAACTGCTCCTCGGTGTCGCCCTTTTTCCACTCATCCTTGCATTCGACCTTCACCCACTCGGCGATCTCGCGTTTCAGGCCAGCGGGCAGTGCCGGGTGATCGAGCACCAGGGTCTGGAAGTTGGTCGCCAGATGGATCTCGATCGCCTCGCACTTGGGGAAGGTGCCGAAGGCATCGTTGGGGAGCGTCGAGGCGCCGGGCTGCACCGCGCCGCCCAAGCGGTACTTCGTCCGCGCCTCCTGCGACAGCGCCTTGAGGGCGTCGAGGTCGATCTGCACCTTGGCGATGCTCCCGTCGGGCAGCACGACGCCGCCGTGGCTCGTCCCGGTCTGCACGGAGATCTTGGCAATGCCAGTTTTCCCGCCGAGGCGTTGGAGCGTACGGTTGTATCCCTCCATGAACGCCCCCAGCTCGTGCACGTCGGAGTTCTTGCCGCCGACTTCGCCGATTTCGGCGCCCACCGAGACCGTCACGCCCGCGGGCTCCTTACTGCGGATGTAGGCGGTGAGCTCCGCCGCGCGCTCATAGTTGGTGCGCTGCTGCTCGTCGAGGTTGGGCTTGGACAGATCGACCAGCGTGGAGGTGTCGACGTCGATGTTGTAGAACCCGGCCGCGATTTCCTCGTCGATCAGCGCCCGGATGGCCGCCAGCTCGCTCTCGGGGTCGGCCGCGTATTTCTTGGCGTTGACCTGCACGTGGTCGCCCTGGATGAACAGGGGCCCCACGAACCCTTCGCGCAGCGCCGCGGCCGTCATGACGGCGACGTACTCGGCCGGGCGCTGGTCCGTGTAGGCGATTTCGCTGCGGGCGATCTCGCAGATCACGGCGCCTGCCTCGAGCCGCTTCGCGGCGCGAAAAATCGCGCGGCCCGAATCGTAGGTGAGCACGCGTACGTTCATCGCCGGCGTGGTGAACGGCGGGGCCTCACCGCGGCCGCGCGCCATGTACAACTCGTGGATCGACGCCGGACGCACGCCCGCATGCTGGCCGATCTCCCAGATCAGCCAGCGGCCGACCTCGCGGGCGTCCTTGTCGCCGAACACCGCCTGGCGGACGAGGTCGTCCATCGCGGCGCTCTGGCGAACGGCCGGGTCGGTGAACCGCTTCAGCGTTTCCTGGACGTTTGGGACCATGCCTGCAAGCCTCCTCCGGACACGAATTTAGACCGCGTCCACCTCGATAGCGAGTCCGTCGTACGCGGGCGCCACGCCGTCAGGTAAACTCGCCGCCAACTCGGCGTGCGGTGTCTCGTGGGTGAGGTGCGTGAGCCACGTCTGCGGGGCGCCGATGGCGCCCGCGGTCTCCACGGCTTCGGCGATCGAGAGGTGCAACGGGTGGGGTTGGCGCAACAGGGCGTTGAGCACGAGCACGCGCACGCCGGCCAACGCCGCGCGCGCCGCGGGCGGTACCGTCTTCACATCGGTGAGATATGCGACGGGCCCGAGGCGATATCCGAACACCCATTGCTCGCCGTGCGGCAGGCGCAACGGCAGCACCGGGAGGGTCGCGATGTCGGTCTCGCGCCCCGGCTCGAGCGGGCGCGCCACCAACTCCGGCTTCGACGTGCCGGGCCGCGCCTGCACCGCGGCGTCGAAGGCGTACCCGAAGCGCGCCACGAGCTCGTCCAGGGCGGCCGCCGGGCCGTAGGCCGGCAGCGGCGCCCCCTGCTTCACCGAAAGCGCCCGCAAGTCGTCGATGCCGTGGACGTGGTCGGCGTGGGCGTGGGTGTACAGCACGGCGTCGAGGCGGGAGACGCCCGCGGCCACGAGCTGCAGGCGCAGCTCCGGCGGCGTGTCGATCAGGATGCGGCGCCCGCCCGACTCGATCAATGCCGCGGTGCGGGTGCGACGGTCGCGCGGATCGGTGGACGTGCACGTGCGACAGGAACACCCGACCTGGGGAACGCCGAAGGACGTCCCCGTGCCGAGGAAGGTCAGCCGCACGTCACACTTCCTCGACCTTGATCAGGTTGGTGCTGCCCGACACCTCCCACGGCACGCCGGCCGTCATGACGATGCGGTCGCCCGGCTTGGCGTAGCCGCGCTTCAGGATGAGATCGCGCACCACCGTCAGCATGGCGTCGTAGCCCGGCACCCGGTCCACCAGCATCGGCACGACGCCCCAGACCAGCGCCAGCTGGCGATACGAGGCTAGCTCCGTCGTCACCGCGAGGATCGGCACGGGCGGCCGCAGCGCCGCCACTTTGCGGGACGTGAAGCCGCCTTTGGTCAACGTGACGATGAGCGGCGTCTTGAGCATGCGGGCCACCGCGCTCGTGCCGATGGCGATCGAATTCTCCACGGACACAGCCGCGTCCCCACGTGGTCCCAGCCGGCGGTCGTCCTTGCCAAGCGCGTGCCGCTCCATTTCGCGGATGATGCGGTCCATCGCCCGCACCGCCTCGAGCGGATAATCGCCCGTCGCGGTCTCGGCGGAGAGCATCACGGCGTCGGTGCCGTCCAGAATGGCGTTGGCCACATCCGACGCCTCAGCGCGCGTCGGCCGCGGGTTGTGCACCATCGATTCCAGCATCTGCGTCGCCGTGATCACCGGCTTGCCGTGCAGGTTGGCTTCGTGGATCAGCCGCTTCTGGACGATGGGGACCTCCTCGAACGGCAGCTCCACGCCCAGGTCGCCCCGCGCCACCATCACCGCGTCGCAGGCATTCAGGATGCGCGGGAGGTCCTCCAGCGCCGTCGCCTTCTCGATCTTCGCCACGAGCTTTATCTGCGGCGGCACCAGCTGCCGCAGCTCGGCAAGATCTTCCGCTTTGCGCACGAAGGAGAGCGCGAGATAATCGGCGCCCGCCGCCACCGCATCTTTTACGTCCTCGCGGTCCTTCTCGGTAAGCGCCGGGGCGCTCACGTGCAGCCCGGGCAGGTTCATCCCCTTGTGCGAGGTGAGCGTCCCGCCGTCCACCACGCGCCCCTCCACGCGCGGCGGCACCACGCGCGTCACCTCGACTGACAGCAAGCCGTCGTTGAGGAGAATTTTCGCCCCCACCCGCACGTCTTTGGCGAGGTCCTCGTACGTGGTCGGCAGCTCCTCGCCGGTGGCGAGCGATTCCGGGGCGAACACCACGCGCGCGCCCGGCACCAGCTCGCGCGGCTCGGCCAGCTGGCCGACGCGGATGCGCGGCCCCTGCAGGTCCACCAGGATCGCGATCGGCTGGCCCTGCCCCTCGGCAGCGCGCCGCACCAGCTTGATCCAGTTGCCGCGGATCTCCGGCGTGCCGTGCGAGGCGTTGATGCGGACGACATTGACGCCGGCCTCGAGCAGGGCCGCGATCTGTGCCGCGGCGCCGGTGGCGGGGCCGAGTGTCGCCACGATCTTGGTGCGGCGGATCACGCGTTACGAACCTCGAGTGGTGGTGACCAAACTTACCAACAGCGGCGTGGATGACGGCTTTGTGGAAAAGTGGACTGACGACACCGGCGACACCAATGTACCGGAGGGGGGTGCCCCGTGCCATCGGGTCGCCGCACGTAACTCCCCGTCGATTCCAATGCTACGCCAGCGACCTCGCGCAACGCCTCGACCTTCCAGTGCGCCGCTCGGCCCCGGGGTGCCTGTGCATAAAGTTGTGCACAGTCGTATAGCTCACGGCACGACCGCGATCTGACGGCCTTCCAGCCGCCGCTTCAGCTCCTGCAGCAGGGCCACCGCGCGGGTGATCGAAGACGCGGGGAGACCCTCGATGGTGCGCGCGGCCAGGCGGCGCTCCAGCTGCCCCGCTTTGAGCAGCGCCTCGAGACCGCGGCGCGTGAGGGTCACCCGCACGCCGCGGTCGTCGTCGGAGTCGGGGGTGGTCTCGACCAGCCCCTTGGCCTCGAGCCGTTGGATGAACGTGGTGGCCGCGGCGCGCGACACCCCGAGCTGGCGTGCGACCTCGCTGGGGCGGGCGCCGTCGGCGCCGCCCTGGTCCACCGCCACCAGGGCGCTCTGGGCACGAGCCCCGAGGCCGTAGGAGCGAAACGCGCGGTCGCCGGAGCGCTGCAGGGTGGCGGCCGCCGCGACCACGGCGTCGGTCAATTGCAGGGCGAGCTCAGAACGGTCGGGCATGGGATATCGTTAATATATTGACCATTAACATACTAACATATTCCGGGGCCCCGCAAGACCCTGGTTTTCCCTACATTCTCCGGCATGATCGCAGTCCACGATCTCACCAAGCTGTACGGCACCCTGCCCGCCGTATCCGAGCTGTCGTTCGACGTCGCCCCGGGCGAGGTGCTCGGGCTGGTCGGCCCCAACGGCGCCGGCAAGACCACCACGCTCCGCAGCATCGCGGGGATCATCCGTCCCACGCGCGGCCGGATCGTGATCGGGGGGCACGACCTGCAGCAACATCCGGTCGCCGCCAAGGCGCTGCTCGCCTTCATGCCGGACGAGCCCCGGTTGTTCGACTACCTCACCGTCGAGGAGCACCTGCGCTTCGTGGCGCGCTTATACGGCGTGGTCGACGTGGACACCCGGGCCCCTGCCCTGCTCCGGGAGCTGGAGCTCGAGGACAAGGCGAAGGCACTGCCCGGCGAGCTGTCACGCGGCATGAAACAGAAGCTGACCATCGCGTGCGGGCTGTTGCACGAGCCCAAGGCCCTGCTGTTCGACGAGCCGCTGACGGGACTCGATCCGGTGGGCATCCGCCGCATGAAGCAGACAATCGTCGAACGGGCCCGGCGCGGCGCCGCCGTGCTGCTGTCGTCGCACTTGCTGCACTTGGTCGAGGAGATCTGCACCCGCGTGCTGATCATCCAGCGCGGCCGCAAGGTGGCGCACGGCAGCATCCCTGAGATCCTCGCCGGCCGGCCCGACCTCCAGGGAAAGAGTCTCGAGGAGGTGTTCCTCACGCTCACGGGAGCCGACACCTGATCGCGGCCGCGCTGTACCTGTCGCGCCGCTCGCTGGCGAACGCCACGCGGCGGCGCCTGCGGCGGCTGCGCGAGCCCAAGTACCTCGTCGGCTTCGCCGTTGGTCTGCTCTACTTCTGGTGGTTCCTGTTCCGGCCCCGCGGCGCCCGGGCCCCCACCGCGGGCTTCGCCACGGCGCTGGTGGACCAGCTGCTGCCGCTCGGCGCCCTCGCCCTGGCGGTCCTGCTGCTGCTCGCGTGGATCGCCGGATCGTCGGAGACGCCGTTCAACTTCAGCTTGGCGGAAACACAGTTCTTGTTCACGGCGCCGCTCACGCGCCGCCAAGTGATCGCCTTCAAGGTGTTGCGCTCGCAGACCAGTCTCTTGTTCTCGGCGGTTTTGTCGGTGCTCCTGTTCTCGGGCGTCCATTTCACCGCCGCGCGCTTCATGCGGATGGGCGGGCTGTGGCTGGTGTACGCGACGCTCCAGCTCAACTTCGCCGCGGCCGCCTTCGTCCGGGCGAATCTCGCGGAGCACGGACTCACGGGCTGGCGGCGCCGCGCCGGCCTCGTGCTGGGCGTCGCGGTGGCGGTGGGACTCGGCTGGTGGAGTGTGCGCCGGGCGCTGCCGGGCATCGCCGCCGCGTTCAGCGACGACCCGGCGCTGGGGGCCGCGGCGCTGGGTCGAGCGCTGCGCACCGGCGTGTTGGGGGTGCTGCTGTGGCCGCTGCGCGCGTTGCTCGCTCCGCTGTTCGCCCAGACGCCCGGCGCGTTCCTGGCGAGCCTCCCTGGTGCCCTGCTCGTTCTCGTCGCCCACTACGTGTGGGTGGTGAGCTCTGCCCTGTCATTCGAGGAGGTGGCAGCCGAGGCGGCGGAGAAGACCGCACGGCGTATCGACGCGGTGCGGAGCGGCCGCGGGCTCGAGATGCCGCTGCCGTCGCGCGTGCGCCGCCCCACCCTGCTGCGTCTCGCGCCCACCGGACCGCCGGCCCGTGCCATCCTCTGGAAGAACCTCACCGGCCTGGCGCGCACCAACCGGCCCCGCACGCTCATCTTCCTCGCGATCTTCGCGACGGCGGTCGCGGGAAGCCTTGGCACGCACGCGTTCACCCCGCTCGACTGGCTGGCCGTCTTCGCGGCAATCTTCGGCGGCTACGCCATGGTGTTCGGGCCGTTCATCGTGCGCTTCGACCTGCGACGCGATCTCGAGCTGGTGGACGTCCTGAAGACGGCGCCGGTGCGCGGGCGCGACGTGGTGGCGGGGGAGATTCTCTCTCCGGTGGCCGCGGTGACGGCGTTCGTGTGGACGTTCACGCTCATCGCCTTCGCCGCGGAGCTGCCGCGCGTCACGGGCCTGCCGCCCCTGGGCGAGCGCACCGCGATACTCGTCGCCGCGCTGGCCGTGGTGCCGGCGTTCACGGGCCTGCTGGTCACCTACCAGAACGCGGTCGTGCTGCTGTTCCCCGCATGGGCCGCGATCGGTCCCGATCGCGCGACCGGCGTCGAAGCGATGGGCCAGCGCATTCTCGTGATGGTGGGGGGCTGGCTGGCGCTGCTGGTGGGGATGCTGCCGGGCGCGGTGCTGGCGGCGGTGGTGGCGGGCCTACTGCAGGCGGTGGGCGTGCCGCTCGTGTGGGGGATTGCGGTGGGAGTGGTGGGCGGCGCCGCGACGGTGGCTGTCGCGATCCTGCTGGCGGTGACCTGGCTGGGCCGCGTGTTCGATCGCTTGGACCCGGCGAGCGCAGGGCTGTTCTAGCAGGTCTCCGACCAGTCCACCTCGGAGTCCTTCCCGCAGCGCGCGCAGGCCAACTGCGCCGGCTTGCCGGTGAAGTCTTGCCGCTCCTGGCAATGCGGGCACACCGCGTAGGTCGTGGTGATTTCCTTGTCGCGCCCGCCGCCCAGGGTGGGACGGAGCACGCCGGTGCGCACCACGATGCTCCAGCGGCTGGGTTGATCCTGGCGGACGCGGATTTCCTGGCGTGACAGCCGCAACTTGCGCTGGTGCACGTCGAGCACCACGTGCCCGTCCCCCGTCTCTTCGAGGATCGGGTACCACGCGCCGCGTCGCATCACGTCCGCTACACTGTCGATGCAGCGAGCCCAACCGAGTGTGCCCATAGGCGGGCACCATCATACTACATTTCGCCAATGCGCGTAATCGGGCCCATCCTCCGCCTGCAAGTTCAGCGCTCCACGCTCAAGACGGGCGAGAAGCCGAATCGCACGTACGATCCGCGTCCGCTGCTGCCGGTACGCGCGCTCGCCGTGCATCCTGACGGTGCCTGCGGCGCGTCGGGCGGCGCCTGGGTGGTGGACGTGCACCATCGCGCGCATCCCGCGACCAAGAACGAAGACGGCTTGCACGGCTTGTCGCTGGGCTTCACGTCACACTACGCGGAGATGCGGCAGCGCTTCGGCCCGCACGTCGCGGTGGGCGTGGCCGGCGAGAACATCATTGTGGACACCGACCGTCACGTCACGTGGGACGAGATGGCCCCGGGTTGCGTGGTACTCGACGCCGCGGGCCGCGAGCTGGTGCGTCTGCGGGTGCTGAAGCCCGCGCAGCCATGCCGGCCGTTCACCGGGTGGGCGCTGGGTGGACAAGTCGAGGCGGCGGTCATGAAAGAGCACCTGCAGTTTTTGGACGACGGAATGCGGGGATACTACGCGCTGGCGGAGGGGAGTGCGGTGCTGGAAGAGGGCATGGTTCTCGCACTGTTGTAAGCTCGCCGTCACCGGTATTCAGCGGAGTTGCAGGCGGTTCCAAATACGAAGTGGCCAGTTGCTCCTCAGAGCAGACTGGCCACTTCGTTTCTTGCGCCCGCTAGCAACCGTCCGGCAACTGTCCCGTCGAGCGCCGACTAATTCACTTCGTCCCACGCGAGACCGGCAGCGGCGTGACACCTGTCGCAGGCCAATTCGGTGAGTCCCGCATCAAATGCCTGCCGATGGCGGCACGTGGGACACACGCCGCAGGTCAGCGGGAACAGCCGGCCCACGCGTTGGATGTCGCGCGGCTCGCAGCGCACGATGCTCCAGCGCTCCGGCGGATG
>WNFJ01180250.1_pt3 | contig 12167 bp, 15 predicted proteins | sample 5400461 | NCBI WGS metagenome assembly WNFJ01 (sample SAMN13153349, study PRJNA577476) | soil metagenome | isolation source: 115 cm saprolite on Douglas fir-dominated hillslope | place: USA:California | collected 2013-09-17
TATCTATCTCATACTCCTCCATCTTGGCGATGTTGTGGCACACGTCGTAGACGAGCGGCATATCCTTGGACGAGACGGGCCGTTCAAACACCGTTGCGAAGGCTTGCCGCACTCCGTGCAGCAGGAGTTGACGATTCGCCCAGGCAAAGTTGGCGCCACAGGCCATCGCCGCCAGATACGCTTTTCCTTCGCTCGACTGCCAGGGCAAACAGGCCAACTGCCGATCTACCAGGTGAAAGCCAAAGTCCTGTTGTTTAGCTTCCGCCAGCCTGATATAATCCTGTGCGATCTGGTGCCCAAAGCCACGTGAACCACAATGCACCGTCACCACGATCTGGCCGATTTGCTGGAGGTGGAAAGCACGGGCAGTCGCTACATCATAGATGTGATCGACCACCTCGACTTCACAAAAATGATTGCCGGAACCAAGGCTCCCAGGCTGTTTGATACCTCGCTGTATCGCTGTACTCGACACGGTATCAGGATCAGCGCCAGCGAGCCTGCCCTGCTCTTCTGTGACCTCGAGGTCCGAAGCCTCGCCATAGCCCTCCTCAACAGCCCAGGCCGCCCCGCTCACCATGATGGCACGAATCTCATCGACACTCACCTCACGCATCCCCGTGCCACCCACACCCGATGGCAGGCGGTGAAACAGTTCATCTGCAAGCCGCTCGGCTTTCTCTTGAATTTGCTCATACAACAGGTCAGTAGCGAGCAAACGAACCCCGCAGTTGATATCAAAGCCGATTCCCCCAGGAGAGATGACGCCTCCTTCGATCTTTGTTGCCGCCACCCCACCTACAGGGAAGCCATAGCCCCAGTGAATATCGGGCATACCCAGCGAATACCCTACAATACCCGGTAACGTCGCTACATTGGCCACTTGCTGCAGCGCGCGCTCCTCTATGATCTGCTCCATGAGTTCCTCATCGGCAAAAACCATCCCTGGCACATACATCCCTGGCTGATAGCTCTGGGGGATACGCCAGCGATAGGCATCCACACGCTCCAGCGGAATCTGCTCTCTCACTTTGTTCATGATATCTTCCTCACTATGGAATCGGGTCTGGCTGCCGTCATAAGTACAGTGACGGTCACGAGGCACCTTGTTTGTGAGGCCCATAGGCCCCAGACACGTCGAGGAGTTGTCGTCGTGTCCCCTGGAGCCGCTCTGCAATGACTTGAGCCACCCGTTTCACAAGCTCATAGCCAAAAACGTTGGCTTCTTCGGCTTTGTCACGCAGGTACACTCCATCCATGACAATGATCTGCGTCGGTTCAACCACCCGTGCACTGAATTGCCAGCGGTACGGCGGGAAGAACCACGACCAGCCCAAGACCTCGCCTCCTGCAAGCGTCTCGATAGTGATCTGACCACGTTGCAGGATGTGTTCCGAATCGAAGAATGTGCCTCCCAGGTTGAAAACTGATGAACACGCGATTCACCTCTTTGTGATGCATATGTGACCTTGTCTTTTGCAATGTGAGACTATCGTGAGACAGGCATAGTATGCTTATAGTACGGGAACGGTTTGTTTGCAATGCGCGTGCTTCTCGTTCTGAACGAACCTGAAGCGCCAATGGAAGGAGAAGATCATGCAGTACAAGGACGTTCCAACCACCTGCAACGAGCATTACGACCTGGTCAGTGTGCTCTACCATGCCCTCGAAGGGGCCTGGAAATGCGAGACCTACTCCAGGGATGCGGAGAAAGCCGGTGATGAAACCCTGGCGCAGTTCTTCCGTGAGACGCAGCGAGAGGAGTGCGCACGGGCAGAGCGAGCCAAGGCACTTCTGAAGCACCGCATGGGCTTGCTGAGCACCCCCCATTAGCCACTTCATTATCGATGATCTGGCAACTACAATGCTGCCAGGCAGGAGTCGGAGCGATAGCGAACAGCAACAGTTGGAACCGAACAGGAGGGCAACATGAAACATGATGAGTTCATTGGACAGGTGCAGCACCGCGCCCGCCTGAGTTCGCGTGGCGCAGCCGAGCGAGCGACCCGTGCAACACTGGAGACGCTGGCCGAGCGTTTGGCTGGCGGAGAGGCCAAAGACCTCGCTGCACAGCTTCCACTAGAGATTGCAGAACATCTCCGGGGCCAGTGGTCGGCATTAGGCGAGCGCTTCTCACTGGATGAGTTCTTTCGGCGTGTCAGTCTACGGGAAGGTGTCGACCTCTCAGATGCCGTCTTTCACGCACGAGCCGTGATTGAGGTACTGAGCGAAGCCGTCTCGAGGGGTGAAATGGACGATGTTCGTGCTCAGCTTCCTACCGAGTTTGATCGTCTGTTTGAATCGGGGAGTACAGGGCACATGCCAGAGGCGGAGTGAAGAGAATCGGAAAAGCGCGTTTCACTTTCGTTAGGGCAAAAGAGGAGGTACAGTGTATGGCAACGCAGCAACAACTCGATCTGCTCCTATCAGGAACAAGCGCTTGGAATCGATGGAGGCAAGAGCACCTTGCGATCATGCCGGATCTGTATGGAGCTGATCTGTCCAGGGTAGATCTCACTGGGGTAAACCTCTCACGGGCAAACCTCAGTGCAGCCGATCTCTCTGGAGCCGATTTCCAGGAAGCAGATCTCTGTGACGCTGATCTCTCCGGGGCTAATCTCAGCGACACCAGGCTGCAAGCTGCCCGCCTCAGTGGAGCGCATCTCGCCCATGCAAATCTTAGCAGGGCTAATCTGCGCGGGGCCGACCTGAGAGAGGCCAAACTCCATGGCGCAATTCTCTACCAGGCAAAGCTTGCAGGGGCAGATCTCACTGGAGCCGATTTGCACGAAGCCGATCTTCACGAGGCCGATCTCTGCAGGGCGACGCTCAGGAAAGCCAACTGCAGGGATGTCGATCTGACTGACGCCGATCTGCACGGAGCTGACTTGCACGATGCAGACCTGCACGGAGTAGATCTTTCTCTCACCATACTCTGACAGGCCTGTTTGAGGCGCAAGGGGAACAGTGTATCATGCGTACATCGGCGCAACTCCTCTCCATGAAAGGCCGGCGCGTGATCGTCACCGGTGCCGCAGCAGGCATTGGCAGGGCCATGGCCCTCCGCTTTGCGGAGGCTGGCGCCGAACTCCTGCTGCTAGATATCGATGAGGCCGGATTAACGCAGACGGCGGCGGAGGTGGGCCGGCTTTCTTCCCGGGTGACGACGCAGGTAGTTGATCTGGCGCGCAAAACCCAGATCGATGCCTTCTGGAGCCACTTTGAGGTGGATCTCCCTGACACCCTCATCAATAATGCCGGTTCCTATCCTCTGCGGACCTATCTGGAAGTAGACGCACGTTTCCTGGAGCAGACCCTGCGCGTCAATCTGGAATCAGCGCTTTGGATGTGCCAGGACTTCATTGCCCGGCGTAAGGAGCAGGGAGGCGTCATTGTCAACGTCTCATCGGTCGAAGCGGTGGTGCCATTCATGGATGACCTCATCCCCTACAGTGTGAGCAAAGCTGGCATCCTTGCGCTCACCCGAGCCCTGGCTCACGCTTACGGCAAGCGCGGCTTCCGCGTGAACGTCCTGGTTCCAGGCGCTATCAAAACACCGGGTACACAGCGGCTCAGGAAGGCGGCCGTGAGACGGCTGGACGTCGATCTCATGAAGACGGGCTACCACTTCGCGAACAGGCTGGCGCTGGGCCGGTGGGGCGAGCCCGACGAGGTGGCCTGTGTCGCGCTGTTTCTCGCTTCTGATCTCGCCAGTTATGTGCAGGGGGCTGCGGTACCTGTTGATGGAGGCTTCCTTTCTTCCTAGCGCTCCACGCCTATCGTTAAACGCTGGAGCCACGAGGTTATTGTCTCGATCCGTTCCGCAAGCGCTTCAATTCTAGTGTTCTTCTGTCCGTGACTGCATATCCCTGGTGGATTGAAGGCGTTGGACAATCATGACATCACTTTTGTGGAAGAGTAGTAGAGAGGTTGCCGTAACCAGACTGTGAGATGGATTCCCTCTCCAGTGATGCGATTGTGAGCATACAGGGATATGCTTGTTCCAGAAAGAAGACAGCGTAGTTGTAGACATCGACAAGGATGTCGAAAGGAGTACAAGCAGATGTTTAAGCGGATTCTGGTACCTCTCGATGGCTCGAAACGATCCGAGAGGGCCATCCCTGTGGCTGCGCGCATTGCGCGTGCCACTGGCGGCACTATCGTCTTTGTAGAAGTCGTCCTTCCCCCCGTCGAGTTAGGGACATACACCGGAGACCGGACTATTGAGCTCAAGCCGAGTGCTTTCGCAAGACGCGAGGAGGCGGCAGCCAGCTACCTGGAGAGTATTCGCGAACCCTATGCAAGCGAACTGGCGGGCATCAACACGGAATTGGACCTGTCAGCCGGTGCTGCGGCGCCGGAAATTTACGAGGCGGCGCGCCTGGAGGGGGTCGACCTGATCGTCCTGTGCAGCCACGGGGAGACGGGCCTGAAACGCTGGGCCTTTGGGAGCATTGCCCAGGAAGCGGTTCGCCACAGTCCCGTCCCGGTGCTGGCCCTCAACGAACACGGGATAATTCCCCCAATGCCGGATGTTGCTCATCCCCTGCGCGTGCTGGTGCCCCTGGATGGGTCGCCGCTTGCCGAAGCCGCGATCCTGCCAGCTGCATACCTCGTGACGGCGCTTTCCGCCTCACCACAGGGTGAGTTCCATCTCTTACGCGTGGTGGACCTGCCATCAGCCTACGGGAAAATGAAGAGCCAGGCGCATATCAGCGACCTCGTGCACGAGGAAGCCAAACAAGAGGCAGAAAAGTACGTGAAGTCCGTTGCCGAGCGTTTCACAAAGGACTTGGCGGGGTTCAATCTCCAGGTGAGTTCGTCCACAATGGACAGCGCCGATGTGGCCAGAACGATCGTTCAGGAGGCGGCACAGGCCAGAGACGTGGCGAAGGCCACCGGCTATGATCTGATTGCCATGGCGACACACGGGCGGAGTGGCTTGCTACGGCTGGTGATGGGCAGCGTCACGGAGCATGTGCTCGGTGAGACGCCGCTGCCGCTGTTTATCGTGCGACCCAGGCAAGCGCAAGCGGAAACGGCGCGCGAAGAGAAAAGCGGTACCGAGCAAGTTGAAGTAACGAAGGTTGAGGTTCAAAGCTGGGTCGGATTGCTCTAGGGCGATCCTTTTCTAGTTGTTCACCCATCAGAGCAAAGCAAGCGGGCCCGCGGGAGCAATGAGCAGCGAGTCGGGGCTACCGGTTAGCCCGGCTAAAGAAGAGGGGAGGAAGATGCTCATGAGAGATGGGGCCGCGTAAGCTCTACGCGTAGAAGAGAAGGAGGCTGGCTACTTGGCGCGCAGATATACCCCTGCTCATCTGAAAAGATATCGTCAGATCGCGGAAGTGCTGGTTCGCCACGGCTTCGGTTCCCTCGTGGGTGTCTTCGGACTCGAACGTTTTGTACCTTTCGCTCGTGGTGTGCATGGCTCGCCGCATCGTTCATCCTCCTTGCGCACGCCGGAGCACCTGCGGAAAGCACTCGAGGAACTGGGTGCGACTTTTATCAAGCTGGGACAAATCCTTTCCACGCGTGCTGACCTGCTCCCCTCCGCTTATCAAGTTGAACTCGCCAGGTTGCAGGACCAGGTCGCACCTCTACCGGGCGACGTCATAGAAGAGGTCCTGCAAACAGCGCTGGGGCGTCCTCTTCACGAGGTGTTCGCCTCCTTCGATCATGAGCCTCTCGCAGCAGCCTCGATTGGGCAGGTTCATGCGGCGACACTCCACGGCGGCGTTGAGGTTATTGTCAAAGTGCGCAGGCCGGGCGTCGTCGAGTGCATTGAGGAGGACCTGGAGATCATGCAATCGCTGGCCGTGGCTGCCAGTCGGCGTTGGGCTATCGCCCAACAGTACGATCTTCCATCGCTTGTTCAGGAATTTGCTCTGACGCTCCGTTTAGAACTTGATTACATTCGTGAGGGGCACAACGCCGAGGGCTTTGCCGCCAATTTCGCGGGGAACCCTTCTCTTCACATTCCGAGGGTCTACTGGGAAACGACGACGGAACGGGTGCTCACCCTTGAACGCATACGGGGGATCAAGATCAGCGATCTGGCTGCTCTCGATACTGCTGGCATCGCTCGCCCTGCCCTGGCCGAGCGGGCAACGCGCGTGCTGCTCAAAATGGTGTTCGAGGACGGGTTCTATCATGCCGATCCTCACGCGGGGAACTTCTTTATCGAGTCGGATGGACGCATCGGCTTGATCGACTATGGGATGGTGGGCACGGTTAGCGCAGATACCCGGGAACAATTGATCGATCTCCTGTTGGCCATCACGAGCCAGCAGAGCGAGCGGCTCGTCGATACACTCCTCCGCCTCGGCATCTCGCGGCAGCGTATCGACCGCGCGCAGTTGCGCCGCGACATGGAGCGCGCGCTGGGAAAATACTATGATCGTCCACTGGGTGAGATCACACTTGGTCCATTTCTGAGCGACTTCTTTGCGATCATCCGGCGGCATCACCTGCGTATGCCCCCCGAACTGGCCTTGCTCTGTAAGACACTGGTGATGGATGAGGGACTGGGAACGCAGTTAGACCCCTCCTTCAACCTGGCCAGGCTGCTGGCACCCTATACCCGGATGCTGCTCATGCAGCAATACAACCCTTTCTTCTGGCTGCCCCGCATAGGCCAGGTGAGCAGAGATGCCGTCCGGCTGGGCCTGGAATTGCCGCAACAACTGCGCCGTATCCTTGGAGATGTGGAGCGCGGCGACCTGGAAGTCGGGATGCATCCCACGGCATTTGAACCATTGATCAACCGCCTCGAGCGACTGGTCAATCGCCTGGTACTCGGCATCATCGCGGCGGCGTTCATCATTGGACTGGCCATCCTGACTCTGGCCTATTTTGTCCACCCGATCAACGGCCTGACCTGGATCGGCGCGCTCTTTATCACCGGCTTCGTCATCGTGTCGGTGCTCGGTGTGTTCCTCGCCTGGAGTATTCTACGCACCAGGCGGCATAGCTGATCAGGAACCGGGTACTCCCGTTTGCCCGCTCTCGCCGGTGCGCTTCTGATCTGTAACTGCATGCACGATGCGGATAAAAGAAGATGAGAGTTTTCCGTGATGCCCAAGGCGCGTGTTGTGAGAGAAATGCGAGTTCGCTATTGACAGTATGCGAGCTAAAAGTTGAGCGCCGGCAGAAAGCTCCTTAAAATTACTCTGCGAAAAGATACAGCATTGTGAGATGGATCGCTCGACTTGTGAGCAAATAGTGAGAGGGATCTGGTAGTATGGTATATGGGAGAGAGGATATTTCATTGGAAGGAAGGGCGAAGAGGCAGAGGCGCTCTTTCATTCTCACTGGACACGATCATTCCTCGGTTATCGGGAGCTGCCACATGATTGCTGAAAGGCAGGTGTATGTATATGTCGAGTAATCTAGAAGACTGGGAGACCCAGCAAGAAGCCAAGCGTGCAGCCGCTCACAAGGAAGGTCCCCTCACCTTCTTAGCCGGGGGAGGGGCAGCGGCCAGCAGAAGAGAACGAGAAGAACGGCAAGTTTCGGATGAACTCGCTCGGGAGGCGCAGGCACGGCATAAGAAGGTGGTCGAATCGACGATGAAGGCCTTACGTGAGGCGGTCTTCCCCGATGAGATCGCGCACTTTCGAGATGCGCTGCTCAAGCTCGACCTGACGCCAGCAGAGCAGGATGAGTTGCGAAAGGTGCTGTGGGAAAAGATCGGATGAGGGCATCCTGAGCCTGTAAGATCTTCAAAGACACGTACAATTGGAGCAACACATGTTGCACAATGTCCTGGACGAGAGATTCATCCATGCATCGGCGGGAGATATAGTCCACAAGCGGGGCGTGATATCGTTCGACCAGGGATTCGAGGGCTTCGTGATCTCCTGCCAGTGACAACTGGACTAATGTGCCATCCGAGGTGTCCAGGTATGAGTCGCGTGGTTGTTTTCTCATGAAGCGCCTCCTTACTGGCTAGCAGAAGCCCCTGCGCCGGTAGAGAGCATGTGAAGTCATTTTCACATCCAGGATACCTTGCTGCGTCGTCGCCCGGTGGGCACCTGGACCCAGGTGCCCACCAGGTCCTACAGCTAGCCGCCCAGGATGCGCTGTTTCTGACGCTCGAACTCGTCGTCGGTCAGCACGCCGGACTCATGCAGCTCGACGAGCAGCTTGAGCTGCGCCAGAATGCCGCTGTCCGCGCCAGATGCTTGCCCCCGCCAAAACCTCCTCTAGGCATGATGGTCCTCCTTTGCTGCAGCCAGTTCTGCACTGACCTTCTCTAACGCATCTTGCGTCACCATCCCTCCGGTGAAGAGGACGCCACCGGCCCTGCGCACCGCTTCCGCCAGCCTGAGCGTCCAGGCGTGTTCGAAGAGGACCACGACCGCCGACGTGCCGGGAGGAATCGTTTCGGCCAGGTGCTCGATATCCTCCGTCGTCAGCAAGCCCGCGATCTCGTCCGCCAGGCCAGCGTAGGCAGGCAGGTCGTCTTCGCGCAGCTCGCCGACTTCTTGCACCGCCATCGTGCCGTCACCTGCTTTGCTGACAAACACCAGGTCCACGACCCGGATGAGGCCGTGCTCCTGGATCGCGTTCAGTTCTGGAAGCACCTCGCTCATAAACTGGTTGTCTGCAAAGCCGAGCACCACGTATTCCAGTGGGCCAATTCCCATCAGAGTTCTCCTTTCCGTGTGCGACATGACGCGGCTCCTCTCATCCCTTGCGCTGCGGGAGCACGATCAACATGGGCGGCCTGGCCGTATCGAGCAGGCGCTCGGTCACGCTGCCCATCACCCAGCGCTCCAGGCCACCGCGACCGTGCGTGGAGATGGCGATCAGGGCGCATCCGCCGGGGCCTTCCTGCTCCGCTACACCCAGCAGGGCACTGGCCACGTCGGACGCGAGTTCGACCGAGGAGGTTACCGCGAGCGTGCTGCCTGTCACCTTCGACTCCACGCGCTCGGCAACCGTAGCCAGGTAGGAGTGGGCCATCTGGCGCGCCTCTTCGTTCAACTCGCTGACGAAGCCCTCCTCCGCTGTGGATTGAAAGGCCTTGACGACCTGCACCAGGTGCAGCGCTCCCCGATCCGGGGCTGCCAGGGCTGCAGCCAGGGCCGCCGCCGGGGCGAGCGCGGCTTCAGCAAGCGGTGAGCCATCCAGCGGGACGAGCACACGGAGCGTCAGCGGCTCGTCTGAGCGCGGCAGCAGGGAAGCGGCTTCGCTCGTGCGCAGCACGAGCACCGGCACCGTGCTTTGATGGACGAGGGTGTGGGCCACGTTGCCCAACGCCCAGCGGATGAAACCGGTTCGCCCGTGGCTGCACAGCACGACGAGATCAATCCCATGCGCCGAGGCCTCCGCGATGAGCCGCTGGGCAGGGAAGCCAAACTGGACCTCGGTGCCGGTGGGAATCCCCGCCAGTACCCGCGACGCAGCCACCACTGTAAGGGAGTCTGTGGCTGCGGCTATATCCGACTCGATCACCTGATCATTCATCAGTGGAACGGGGGCCAGTCCGCCACTGTAGTCAACCGGTGGGCTGACCACCTGTACCAGGAGCGGCGAACCGCCTGTAGCGCACGCGATGCGCGCGGCTACCGGCAAGGCTTGCTCCGCGCGAAACGATCCATCTAGCGGAACCAAAATGTGCTGAAACATAGCAACACTCCTTTGTCGATTTGCCAGAATTCCCAGCCTGGAAGCGCCACCTCCCTCTTCTCCCTACCGCGATCAGACCAACTGAACCTCTCGACGCGCCTTTGACAACGTGCGACTCCTGCGTCGGCAACGTCTTCGAGTCGCTCCCGCTGGTAGTATAGGCCTCGTCCGTCACAGACCTCTCACGGACAGAGCAGCAGCGATCACAGCAGAGTCACAACCGTGTTTCATCTTCGCGCGGCTGAGCTGGATCGAGCGCCCCCTGCAGCAGCAAGACGGGGAAGCACATCTGCTTGTAGAGCGCGATCCGCTTGTGCAAGACCTCCTCACTCATAGCACGAAAGTAGCGCGGCACCGCTTCTGCCACCCCCGGAGGACTGAATTCCTCGATGATTCGCTGCAGATCGGCTTCCGGTACAGGCTGCACCGTGCGCCCTCGGTAGACAAACCCACAAAGGTCTCCGCCTTGGTAAAGAGCTGCCGGGCAGAAGCCTGATCGCGGAACAATGTGAACTGTGGATGGTTCCCAGGATCGAACGTGTCGAGGGGAGCTTCCATTCGATAGACAGGACTACAACTTGCACTGAGAGGGGTCGCACTTCGAGGCATGTTCTTTTTCGTAGGGTTCCTCGCCCGCTCCAAGCTGGAGGACCTGACCGGCGCGGCTGCCATAGCGATAGACTGAGATGCCTTTCAGGCCGAGGTAGTATGCCTGGGGGGTAGACATCGGCCACCATCTCGGATGAAGCCTCGGTCGGCAGATTAATGGTTTTCGAGACAGCGTTATCCACACCTGACTGGAATGCCGCCTGCATCAACAGGTGCTGGCGTGGCTGGATCTCCAGCGCCGTGGCAAACAGCTCGCACACATGAGCAGGCACCCCTGGAGCAGCGACGAGGGTGCCGTGATCGGCCACATGGTCGCGCACCTCCGGTGTGAAGAAACCCAGGCGCTCACTCATCGTCAGCAACAGTTCGGCAAAGCCCATGACCCCCAGGCCGATCTTGCGATTCGCCAAGGTCGCAGCCTCGACCTGCGGCAGCGGGTAGCGGTTCACGACCAGGACATCATCGAGAAAGCGGACGGCCAGCCGCACCACTCCGGCCAGGCGAGGCCAATCGACCGCGACGGCATCGCGCTCCTCTTTGACGAAGTGTGCCAGGTTGATCGACCCGAGGTTGCAGGATTCGTAGGGAAGCAACGGCACTTCGCCGCAGGGATTGGTGGCCTCGATGAGCCCGAGTGCCTGGAGTGGATGGGCGCGGTTGACGGTATCCAAGAAGATGAGTCCGGAATCGCCGGTTGCCCAGGCGGACTCGACGATGCGGCGAAAGACGTCGCGGGCGTTCAGGCGGTCCACCACCTTGCCGGTCGTTGAATGGTGGAGTTCATAGAATGTATTGCGCTCGACTGCAGCCATAAAAGCATCAGTGATGCCGACGGAGAGGTTGAAGTTCGTGGAGGGCCAGTGGTGCAAACGGATATGTCTCACTCTTATTGCGTCACTGCTCAAAAAGTTTCACTTCCTGCTCCTGCAGGGAGTGAGCCTTTTTAACGAGGACGCATCTAGACTTGGATAAGGTCAGGTGGTACAATGCGGCCCAGAAGTATGGGGGAGCTCCCCGAAATGGAGGGATGAAGGGGATGAAAGATCATCCTGAGCGCAAGGGGAGATTGCAGCTCATCGAGGCCATGTTCGCAGGCCACTCGTGGCAGGAAGCTTTGGCCCAGAGCCAGTTGCACATTTCTCGCGCTACCGCTTACCGCCTCAGACAACTGGCTCGTGACGAGGACAAGGCTGAGTTAGCTTTTCTGGATGATCGTCATGGTCATCCCTACAAGTTGATCGAACCAGCGCGAACGTGGCTCGCCGAGTTCTGCACCACCCACCCGCAGGTTGCTTCGAGCCGCGTCCAGGCTGAACTAAAGACCACCTTTGGCGTGACTGTCAGCGTGAGTCAGATCAATCGGGTGCGAGCAAAACTCGGGATCAGCACGCAGCGGCGTGGTCAAACCCAAGGGCGAACTAAAAAAAACTGAACGAGCCTGAGCCCATCTGGCACGAAGGGGTTGGTAGCTTGCTGAGGCTTTCAGCCGTCCAGCAAACCGGACTGCTTGATGCCTTCGTCACAGCAGTCATGGAGGTGGCTGATCCGACCATCCCGGGATTAAGTCCACCCAATCCAGCCGTAGTAGCACGCCTGCTCCTCACACTGCTGTTTCTCCCCGTGGCTGGCCTGGTGCGTATCTGGGACCTGCGGAGTTATAGCGGGACGATGTTGGCGATCCTTTCAGGCCGCGAGTGGGCTTACAGTCAGCGCTACACGGAACGGTTTCTTGCTCGCCTGGCCCACGCGGGAGCAGCCGAACACCTGACCGAGGTGATAGCCAGGTGGACCTGGTCATTGTGGCAAGCAGGTTCTGACGAGCCTCATGCTCCCGCTGTGTTCTACGTGGACGGCCATCGCAAGGCGGTCTACAGTGATGTGCTCGTCCCGCGAGGACCAGTGGGCAAGCTCGACGGGAAAATTCT
>WNFJ01180365.1_pt1 | contig 12164 bp, 12 predicted proteins | sample 5400461 | NCBI WGS metagenome assembly WNFJ01 (sample SAMN13153349, study PRJNA577476) | soil metagenome | isolation source: 115 cm saprolite on Douglas fir-dominated hillslope | place: USA:California | collected 2013-09-17
GCGTCGGCGGACGCCTGGCGTCAGATGCTGGCATTCATCAAGGAGCACACACGACAGACCGCGCGGGCGTAAGCCTCGGGCGCGCCGGCGTCTGGCTCGGCCCGATGGCGTTCCTGTCGACGCCCGACCTGCGACGCGCGGTGACCGAGATTGAAGAGATGGGTTTCGGTGCCATCTGGATCGGCGAACATCTCGCCCGTGATCCCTTTGCCGCCGCCGCGATCGTCCTCCAGGCGACCCGCCATATCACCGTGGCGACCGGCATCGCCAACATCTGGGTGCGCGACGCGGTCGCGATGATGAACGGCGGCCGAACGCTGGCGGAAGCCTGGCCGAATCGATTCGTCCTCGGGATCGGCGTCAGCCACGCGCCGCTCTTGCGGGCTCGCGGCCATCAATACGAACGCCCGCTGACCGCGATGCGTGCCTATCTCGACGCGATGGAAGAGGCACCGTATCGCGGGCCCCTACCAAATCCGCCGGCCCCCATCGTGCTGGCGGCGCTCGGGGTCAAGATGCTGGAGCTCGCGCGCGATCGGTCCGCGGGCGCGCACCCCTACTTCGTGCCAGTCGAGCACACCAGCGAGGCGCGCCGCATCCTTGGGCCGGAGCGGGTACTGGCGCCGGAGCAGGCGGTCGTCTTCGCCACGACCCGTGGGGCGGCTCGTGTTGCCGGCGACACCCATATGCGGACCTACCTGTCGCTGCAGAACTACCGCCAGAACCTGGTCCGGCTGGGATGGTCCGAGGACGACCTGACCCCGCCGGGCAGCGACCGGCTCTTCGATGCGATGGTGGCCTGGGGCGACGATGAGGAAATCGCTCGCAAGCTGCGCCGGCATTCTGAAGCCGGTGCGGACCACGTGGCCGTCCAGGTGCTCACGCCGACGCCGGATCGAGCTCCCACCGATGATCTTCGACGCCTGGCGGCGCTGGTGCTTTCGTGACCGATGCGTGCTAGACTCGGGGCCGCGAAACTCTATCGGGAGGTGAGGTCTACGTGGCTGTGATCCTTGTCCGTCGCGCCTGCGTGGCGTCCACCTCCTCGGGGCTGCGCTAAGCCAAACCCGCGAATTAGCCTCCCGCGGCGAAGGGCGCCGACGCCGTTTGCCGTTACGCACTTGAGGGAGGTTCCCTAGATTGAATTCAAACGACCGCGACGAGCTGGAAGAGCTCGGCTGGAACGATCGATTTTCCTCTGCCTTCGACGATCTTCATGACGAGGAGGTTCAGCCGGGGCGGCTCGCGGCCGACTACGGTACCAAATTCCTTGTGCAGCTTGCCGGCGCCGCGCCGCTGGCCACGCTGGGTAACGCCCTGCGCGAGGCGCGTCTGGTCGCCGTTGGTGACTGGGTTGCGGTTCGTCAGACAACTGAGGCGACCGAGATCCGCGCCGTGCTGCCGCGGCAGTCCGCCATCACCAGGGAGGCACCGGGGTCGGAGACTGCCGCGCAGGTCATCGCCGCGAACGTTGATCTCGTCTTTATCGCCACCTCAGCGGACACCGATTTCAATCTGCGCCGCATCGAGCGACTGCTGACGGTCGCCTACCAGAGCGGTGCCGCCCCGCTGATCGTGCTGACCAAAGTAGATCTCAACAACCCGGACCCGTTTGAGGCCGAGCTCGAAACGATCGCGGCCGGCGTGCCGGTGGTCGCCGTCAGCGGCCGGACCGGCGAAGGCATCGAGGCGGTCCGCCAGCATCTTTCGCGCGGAAAGACGGCCGTTCTCGTCGGATCGTCAGGCGTCGGGAAATCCACCCTGATCAATCGCCTGATCGGGGAGAAGGTGCTGCGAACAGCGGACGTGCACAAGAGTGGCCAAGGGCGGCACACCACCAGTCATCGTCAGCTGATGAAGGTCCCCGGTGGCGGCCTCATCATCGACACGCCTGGCTTACGCGAGATCCAGCTCTGGGCCGGCTCGGAAGCCCTCGCCGAGGTTTTCGTAGACATCGAGGAGTTAGCGCTCGGCTGCCGGTTCACCGATTGCCGGCACGAGACCGAGCCCGACTGCGCCGTCGTCGCGGCGCTCGAGGGCGGGACGCTCGACTCGAGCCGGTTTGCCAGTTACCGCAAGCTGCAGCGCGAGCTGCGCGCGATCGAGGTCAAAGCGGACGTGCGGCTGCAGATTGAGGAGCGGCGCAAGTGGAAATTGATCCACAAGAGCGCGCAACAACGCATGCAGGTCAAGCGTCGGTGGGGGTAGGTCGCTTGCGTTTCGGGCGCGCCAGCTGACCGGAACGATCGGGACCCTGATAGCCGGCCCAGGGGTCATAGTCGACCTCGAGCGCTTCCTGCGGCGGCCGCTCCGATTCGGGGACGTTGCGCAGGTTGAGGCGGATCCGCGTCCAGGTTGTGTTCCGGCCCCGCATCGAGTCGACCAGGATGTCCGAGGGCGCCAGGTGTGACCAGACCTCGGCATGGCGCGCGCGCCAGCGCTGCAGCCCCGCGCGCGCCTCGGCCTCCGTCGCCGCGCGGGCGATCTCGATCAGCGGCATGGTGCTGCGGCGGCGACCCGTCGGGCCGACGGTTTTGCCGGGAGCCGGAGGCGGAACCTCACCCTTGCGGGCTGGCGGCCGATCCTCGCGGCGACGCCTCGAGAGCTGGACGCGTGCCGGTTCGCCTTGCTGCTTCGCGAAATGGGGCGGCCAGGGCGCGTCCCCGAAACCGGCCGCCTCGTGCTGCGCGGAGAGCTCGAGCAGGGCCTCCAGTGACCCAACCGCTTCGTCGATGCCCTTCGACGGGTCGCCAATCCGGGCAAACCGCCTGGAGACCGTGTCGATGGTGAAGGCCTCCAGCTCGGCGGTCGGCACCTCGTCCCAGGTCAAAGGCGCGGACACACGCGCGTCGGCTGTCGGACGGACCGAATACGCCGAGGCGATCGTCCGGTCCTTGGCATTCTGGTTGTAGTCGAGAAACACGCCATGACGCTCTTCCTTCCACCAGCGGCTGGTGGCAATCTCCGGCGCCCGTCGCTCGACCTCCCGCGCCAGCGCAAGTGCAGCGCGGCGAACCTCGGGAAACGTCCAGCGCGGCTCGATCCGGGTATACACGTGGATCCCCCGCGAGCCCGACGTCTTCGGCCAGCCCACGAGCCCGAAGTCCTTGAGAACGTCGCGCGACACCATGGCCACCTCGCGAATTTGCGCCCACGACACCCCGGGCACTGGATCCAGGTCGATCCGCAGCTCATCGGGATGGTCAAGGTCGCTGGCACGGACCGGGTGGGGATTGAGGTCGATGCATCCGAGGTTGATGATCCAGGCGAGCTGGGCGGCATCGCGCACGACGATCTCTTCGGCCGTTCGGCCCGAAGGAAAACTCAGTTCGACGGTTTCGATCCACTCCGGGCGCGAGGTCGGCGCGCGCTTTTGAAAAAAGGCTTCGCCTTCGGCCCCATTGACGAAGCGCTTGAGCGCCATGGGTCGCCCGTAGACGCCCCGGAGCGCGCCCTCGGCAACCGCCATGTAGTAGCGCACGAGGTCGAGCTTCGTATGGCCGGTGCGCGGAAAGAACACCTTGTCCGGATTCGTGATCGTGACCTGGCGTCCGGCGGCCTCGATGATCTCTTCCCTGGGCGCAGCCATGCGGATACCTTACCGGCGCGACGTCACCCGAGATGCGATCAGGACTAGATGGAAGCCGCGCTCGGAATGGGTTGACGGCGCCGCGGAAGCACACCGCCGCCGTCGGCGCGACGCCAGAGCCAGATCAGTGGAACCAACCCGATGATCGAAACCACGATGTAGCCGACGATGCCGTTGATCGAGTCGAACGCACCATGAAGTACCGACACCGCGAGGTAGGTGGCCACCACGCCCCACGTCAGACGCAGGCCGCCGCGGCGGGCGGCCGCATTGAAGATGGCGGCGCCAAGAATCGCCGACCACATGCCGTGGCCGAAGGGGGCGAGGATACCTCGGATCAGCTCGGTGACGACGACGGCGGTGAGTGACAGGTACAGGGTCCCGCCCTGCACGACGAAGAGCGAGGCCAGCGCGTACCCGCTGCTCTCCAGGGCCGCAAAGCCAAACCCGACCGTTGCTCCCAGGACGATGCCGTCCCGGACGTGGAACGGGCGGATGCCCATGGCCACCACGACGATGAACACGCCCTTGACGAATTCCTCGATCAGCCCCACCACGAAGGGTCCCAGGTTGCCGCCGGGCACAAGCCAGTACTCGAGGATCGAGGCGCCAAGGACGCCAAACACGCCCGCGATGATGAACGCGGCCAGAATCCGCCGCGGAGAGAGAGCCGGACTGGGGTCGTGATCGAGGTACCAGACGACGGCCGTGACCGGAACCAGGAAACTGCCGAGGAGAACGATGGTTGGCAGCAGGATGACGTTGCGCGTCAGACTGGCGACGACAAACGAAGCCGCCCACAGGACGAGGCCAATCAGGAAGACGGCCCACCAAGGTGGTGCCCAGCGCTCAGCCGTTAATCCTTCCGCTTGCATCCCCTTGCTCTTCTCACGCTAGCAGGGGGCGGGTCGCCGGCGAAAGGGCCGGCCGACGTCGATCTGAGGGATCTAGAATTGCGGCAAGTCTTCAGCACGGTGTGAGTGGTTGGAGGGACCGTCATGCGCCGTTTCATGCTGTCGCTTGTGACGCTGGCCGCTCTGCTGGCTCCGCAGCCGGCGTTCGCCGGGCAGCCCGCGGTCGGCGTTGTGACCAACTTCGGGCCGAACCTGGCGACGGTCTGTCACATGCCGGAGGGTATCGCGATCGATCCGACCGGCAACCTGTATGCGGCCTCCTTCGCGTTCAGCCCGGTGGCCAATATCTGCGTCGAGAACCGAGATGGACAGATTGTCGACGTCATCCCCGTGCCGGCTGGAAAGGCCGGGGTCGCCTCGCTCCTCGGCGAGCTATTCGAACCAAGCCAGGGACTGTACGTGGTCGATTTCGCGAACGGCGCACCGACCAACGGGCGGTTACTCCGGATCAACGTGGAAACCCACGACGTCACGGTCCTCGCGACAGGCTATTCGGCGCCGAATGGCATCGCCCAGGATCGCCACCGCAACATCTATGTCTCGGACTCCTTCCTCGGTGCCATCTTCAAGGTCACCCCGGACGGTTCGAGCAATACCGTCTGGATCCAGGATCCGCGCCTTGCCCCACAACCTGGCGGTTCGCCACCCTTCGGCGCCAACGGTGTCGCCTTCGACCGCAACCAGGAGTTTTTGTACGTCGCGAGCACCTCAGACAGCAAGATCTATCGCATCCCGGTCGAGAAGGATGGAAGTGCGGGTCCGATGCAGCTCTTCGCCTCCGGCGCTGCCATCGACGCCTCTCAGCACACGACGGAAGCCTTGCACGGCGCGGACGGCATCATGTTCGACGTGCGCGGCAATCTGTACGTCTGCGCGAACTCAGCCCAGCACCCCGCTCCAGGATTACCCGGCGAGATCCAGGTTCTATCACCTGACGCGCAGTTGATCGCTCGGTACGACGGCGTTGGTCAAAACGACCTCGACTTCCCGGCCAGCCTGGTCTTCCATGAGCGAGCTCTGTACGTCACGAACCTCTCGCTCGACACTGGCGGCGCGAACTCCAAGCTGTCGGTGCTCGGCATCCCCTTCCCGGGACTCCCGCTACGCCCATGACGTAAGGAGGCAGGTCGCTCAGTCCGGGGGCGGAGGTGACTCCTCCAGCCAGCGTGTCTCGCCGATGTTAACCACGAGGTGGGCGAACGGGCCGCCTCGACCGGCACCATGCCAGTGTTCCTCGTTCGGTTCGGTCATGACCGCGTCCCCGACCCGGATCCGCTGAGCGCCGGCACGGCGAGACTGCACCCACCCTTCGCCCTCGGTGACGAACAACAGCTGGCCTCCAGCGTGGGAATGCCAGTGATTCCGAACGCCGCTCTCGAACCGAACAAGCGCCACCGACGTCGGGGGCAACGGCCCCGATACCGGCAGCAGCGTGCGGATGCCCGCGCTGCCCGTGAAGTGGGCCGCGTCCACGGGCGTTAGGTCACGGAGGGCCTGGGCTCGCGGGGTGATCGTCATGCAGCAACGCTACGCCGCGGCGCGAAGGCCATGCAAGGCCCCTCGGAGAACGTCCGCCTGATCCTGGATCGGATAACGGCAGTCGGCCCACCGATCGACCGAGCGGTCGAGACGGGCGTCCACCGTGAGCATGTTGGCATCCCGCTGATGGGCCGTCCGCCGAGCCAGCTCGCGCGATGAGACCAGCCAGCACTCCGGGAACAGGGCACGGAGCCGCTCTTCCCAAAAGTAGAGGGCGAGCCAGAAGTCGTCGGCCGGCACGAACGTCTTGCGGCGCACGTGGAAGCGGACCAAGTCGTCGCCCCGGCGCACAGCCGTGCCTTTGATTTGCACGAAGGCAGCGAAGGGGGAGTTCACCAGCTGGACAAGGAGGTCTCGGCCCATGATGTCGAACGCCGGAGCTCGGGGGCTCCACGCCGTTCCAGCTGTAGGCACGGTCGACGCCGTGCGCGTCGACAAGTGGAATGTATGGGATCAACCTGCCGCCGCTTCCGACGACATTCGCTTCGTCGACCGCGAGCTCGCCGAGCCAGCCGATCTGAGCGCATCCGAGTCTTGCCAAAGGTCAGGCCTCCAACCGCAGAATCCTAACTTCTGCTGCGTTCAACGCCGCGTCAGATAAGACCCGGCACGGTGAGATATGATCGTCGGCGCCACCCCACCCCCGAGGAGAGTGCGGAGATGATCCATCGAGGTCCCGCCGTCGAGATCCCGGATATCCCCCTGGTTCCGTTCGTGCTGCAGCGGGCCTCCGAGCTGGGCGACAAGCCCGCCCTCATCGACGGCCTCACGGGCCGCCAGCTCACCTATGGCGCACTGGCTGACGGCGTCAAGCGCGCAGCCTCAGCCTTGCGGCGCCGCGGATTCAAGAAGGGAGACGTGTTCGCCATCTTCAGCCCCAACCTGATCGAGTACCCGATCGCGTTCTTCGCGGTCGCCTCGCTGGGCGGCGTCATCACCACCATCAACTCCCTGTACACGCCTCGCGAACTGGCGGATCAGCTCAAGAATTCCGGGGCCCGTTTCCTGTTGACGGTGCCCGCCTTCATGGACCGGGTCAGGGAAGGGATCAAGGACCTCGCCATCGAGGAGGTCTTTGTCTTCGGCAATGCCGAAGGTGCCACGTCATTCAGCGAGCTGTTGGCGCAGGCCCCAGACGACTTCACGGTGGAGATCAACCCGACAGAAGACCTCGTCGCACTGCCGTATTCCAGCGGAACGACCGGCATGGCCAAAGGCGTGATGCTGACGCACCGCAACCTGGTCGCCAACGTCGTCCAGTCCGAGGAGTGCTTTCACCTGCCCGTCGGCGAGAGGGTGCTCGGCGTCATGCCCTTCTACCACATCTATGGCATGACGGTGATCATGAACCTGACACTTCACTCGGGGGCGACGATCGTGACGATGCCCAAGTTTGAGCTGGACGCGTTCTTGCGCGTCCTCCAGGACCACCGCGTGGAGCGCGCCTACGTCGCTCCGCCGATCGTGGTGGCACTGGCCAAGCATCCGATGATCGACCAGTTTGACCTCTCGTCGGTGACGAGGGTATTCTCCGGCGCCGCTCCGCTCGACGAGGCGCTGGCCGGAGCGTGTGGCCGGCGCCTGAACTGCCAGGTCAACCAGGGCTATGGCATGACCGAAGCCAGCCCGGTTACGCACGCGGTCCGCGACAACGTCGAATGGACGAAGGTCGGCTCGATCGGCCCCGTCATCCCCGGCACGGAGTGCAAGGTCGTCGACATCACAACCGGAGCCGCCCTCAGCCCGGGCGCAGACGGTGAGATCTGGATTCGCGGACCGCAGGTCATGAAGGGCTACCTGAACAATCGCGCCGCGACCGAGCAGATCCTCGACTCGGATGGCTGGTTGCATACCGGCGACATTGGCCATGCCGACAAGGATGGTGACTTCTTCATCGTGGATCGGCTCAAGGAGCTGATCAAGTACAAGGGGTACCAGGTGCCGCCCGCAGAACTGGAGGCGATCCTGCTGACGCATCCCGCGGTCGCCGACGCGGCCGTGATTCCCAGCCCCGATGAGGAGGCCGGCGAGGTGCCGAAGGCGTTCGTCGTGCTCAAGGGTCAGGTCACGCCGGAGGAGCTGATGCGATACGTCGCGGAACGCGTCGCCCCACACAAGAAGATCCGGCTGATGGAGACCATCAATGAGATCCCCAAGTCGGCCTCCGGCAAGATCCTCCGCCGCAAACTGGTCGAACGGGAGCGGGCGAAGACGACGGCCGATTCAGCGCAGCCGAGCTGAGATGCTAACGATCCCGGCGGGAGCGCCACTCAGGTGAGGCCGCCGGGCGTGACCGTGACGCCCTTATCGCTGGTCAGGACGAAGGGCCGCCGGTCCTGGTGCCGCGGCTGAAGCGCGTGCCCGTTGTAGGCGGGCTGAACTGAGAGGTCGATCACCGGCTGGGCGATGAAGTCGCGGGGCGACGTCTCGATTCGCCGCCGCGTGCGCTCGAGCGCGGCGCGGGTTGGATCCTGGCGTGGCTGACAAGGGAGGGGTGCGAGGGCTAAATCGCTCTGCACCCCTCCTCTCAGTTTGTCCGTGCAAGAGGCTGCCGAGCCTCCCGCACACGATTTCAGCTCGTCAGTGCTGGCATTGTCCGACGAACTCATGCGCGGTGTTCCCGACGCTGACTGGCGGAGGAACATTCCTCTCGCACTCAAGGGTATGGGTGATCACATTTCCCGGGCCGATGAACTCCTGCCCAGTGTTTTTGTCGATGTGCACACTCTTGTTGACCCTATTGTGATTGATCGTCAGAATGCCGCTGTTCCTGTCCGCGATGATGTTGCCGCCGATTGTGTTGCCGGCGAAGCAGACGTCAAAGGGGAATCCAATTCCGACATTCATCGTCCCGGCATTTTCCTTCAACAGGATGTTGCCACCGATCGTGCTGCGACAAATGCCACCCGCCGTGCCGGACCTTGTCTTCGCCACAAGAATGTTGTGGCCCACCTTGCTATCAAGAACCCGGATGTCAAAGACGATGGGTCCGGGTGAGAGAACGCTGCCTCCGATCGTGGAGTGGTGGGAGTGGAAGCCAATCGCCCCCTTCTTCACAAGAACATTGCCGCCCACCTTGGCTCCAAGGATGATGCAGAAATGCCCCGTCGGAACCACGAGATTGTGCGGCGCCACGCCGGTGAAGGCCCCGGTACAGGTCGTCTCTCCGCCCTTATCCCTTGAATCAGGGGCGGCCGCCACGCCGGCCGGTATCGCCGCCGCCGCCAACGCAACGCTGAGAGCAACTATGCCGCGTCGCAGTACCGATTGGATATGGGTTGCTCGCATCGAGTTCCTCCACAGAACGTCAACCCAACAGAGACTCGATCACGCCCGGCTTCCCTGGGCGTTCACAACCCTCCTTTGCTCGCTGAGGCTGGACTCGATGAAGACGCCGCAACCCAGCGAAGTTCGAGATGGTCCGACGAAGTAATTAGACAATGCAGCCGCCCTCACGTCAACCACTTTTCGGTGCCAGCTGGGGGATTTTTCTCTATCGATCGCGATGCCGTCAGTTCTTCCATCGACCGACGTTCTATCTCTTTTGGCCTGACCAAAGTTGGAGCTCTGCGACGGCAAGATGGCGGGCACGACGCGTGCCGAGGCACCAATTGGAGACGAGCACCGATGATCAGCATCCCGAGATCCTTTGCCATCTCGCCACCCGGGATCCGATCTACCCGTACGCCGTCGGAACCGAGAAGTCGAACAGCGGGCTATGTGGCTCCGGCCAGAAGGCGGTGCCCAGGCGAGGACAGGTGCGGGTTCTTTAACCATTCTGTGACGGATCCGTGGTTGGCAAAGTGGGTGCCGCCATGGAGAGTCGGTGCCGATGGAGTACGCCCTTATTCGTGCGGATCCCGAGCCGGCGGGCGTCTCGATCCTCGTCGGGCGGGGTCAAGCTCTTGAGCGAATCAGGCCGTTAACAGCTCGGCACCTCGTCCGGCAAGTCGTGCTGGCGGATCGCGAGGCCACCATCGACAATCTACGCAACGCGCTAACGACCGCCAAAAACGGGCTCGCCCGCCGGTCTGTTCTGTTCCTCACCCTGATCGAGCCGGAGTTTGCGTGGCAGTCGGAGTTCGCGGCAAGCCTGGCGGACTATTCCGCGGGTGTGCGCATCTTCGGCATGTGCACAGGCAGCCGCGCCCGATTGGGATCGGTGTCCACCCGAGCAAGTCTGTTGTGGCTCGAATCGCCGGCTAAGGAGGCGATGCAATTCATCGATCGCCTGGTCGCGCTATGGGACGAGGGCACCTACGCATTCGGTTACACCCGCTTCGTCGACGACCTGGCTGCATTGTTGCCCGGCCCGTCCCGGCCGCGCCTCGTAATGCGAGGCGTTGCCGACCCGGCGTTTGAGAAACAACGTCCCTTCACGGTGTCACCGCCGCCGCCGTTGGCCCTTGAGTCCCTGGTCGAGAACTTGGCCGAGGCGATTAGAACTCAGCACCCGGTGATCGTTCGCTACCGCAACGAGCCAGGCAGTGAGTCGAGACTTACGTTCACGCCGCGCTTGCTTGGGACGAGTGGGGGCGAGTGGCGCGTCTTGGGACTGGGCGCAAACCAGTTTTATTGCCTCCATCTCGAGCGCGTGATCGCGTTCGAGGGAAATGGATCCCTACTGCCGCCACCGACGACAACCGTGAAGGCAGGTGATCATTACCAGCACTGCATCCAGGTCGTCGATGTGTGGGTGCGAGCGGCGCGCGGCAATGGCTGATCGACCGCCGTGGGAGGACTCCCACACAAAGAATCCGTTCGGGGCAATCGCTGAAGACATGATCGAAGTCAGCCTCCTGCACACATCGCGCGGTGCGACGACGGTGGCGCGGCCCATGGTGGATCTCGGCTTCGACGGTTACGCACGACGCGTGGGAACTCTTCAGGTCGTGCCCTACCAGGTGAAGGCGCGGCGAACGCTGAACCCGTCGAAGCTGTTGGCCTATCGTGTCAAGGTCGCTTCCGTTCACCAGGATCCAAAGGGCGCAATCCTGTTCGCATACTTCCCCGCACCAGGACCGCAGCCGTTCCAACGCCTCTTTGCCATCCCACTTCCGTATTTCATCGCTCACTGTCCACGTGAGCACGCCGCCGCGGGCGAGTATTTCACGTTCTACGCCGGGCTTAAGGGATCGGGGAGAAGCAAGTGGTCCGAGTTCTTTTTTGAATTCAGGGCGCTCGAGCAGCAGTGGCTAGACGAGCTTCCGGGCTGGAAGAAACGGATGCCTGCGATGATCGGTGGCATTGAAGCCGGACTACCGGCTAGCGACGCCCGGGAGCACCGCGTGAGGGGCGCATGTGCGGAACTCTTCGTGGCGGGCAGCGTGCAAGCCGCCGGCGGACATCGGGTCGTGGTGGCGACGGATCGGGTACGGGTCGATGCGGTCGGGCTCCTTTTACACGACCTTCGGTCTTATGTCATCGGCGGACTCGCCATCCACAGCGGGCTGATCTCGCCCGAGCGCCGGCTGGCTATCTCCTTTGGCGCAACCACTTTTTTCATAGACCCGCGCCTGTGGCTGGTTATTCTGCCAAGCAACCGCGATGGCACGTTCCACGAGACCGCGTTCCTGATCCCCTCAGCTGCAATCCAAGGATTGATCTCAACCACAAAAATGGCCAACGGCAAGATCGGATACCGGGCAACAATCTCCTTGGATCCGGTTAGCCGTCGCTATCTGCCGTTCGCGGTGCCCACCGCCGACCTCGGCCGGGTCATCCTGGAAAAGGTCCTCGGCTAGAACGGCGCTCGATCAACTGGCCCACCGCGAGCGAGCGCAAACCAGGGCGGCTGGCAGGCAACTTCCTGGGGTTTCGAACGCTCTTTGCCACCGCCGCGATCGGATTCGTGCTCGGAACGGTCATGGTCCGACAGATCCCAGGCGTCGGCTAACTAGCCGCCGGCCATGGCCCCAATGATCAGAAACGGCTCGTTCCCCTTCACCACCGCATCGGGGAGCGGGCGGTCAGGCGGGTCGAGCGAGAGATCCTGCTCGCAGGCGAAGAACCGCACCAGCGCGCGGCGCTGTCGCGTGGTCTGATCGCGGATCATCCCGCGAAGCACCGGGTAGCGGGCCTCGAGGGCATCGAGGACCGATTCCCTGGTCACCTGACCCTGA
>WNFJ01050626.1_pt4 | contig 12163 bp, 12 predicted proteins | sample 5400461 | NCBI WGS metagenome assembly WNFJ01 (sample SAMN13153349, study PRJNA577476) | soil metagenome | isolation source: 115 cm saprolite on Douglas fir-dominated hillslope | place: USA:California | collected 2013-09-17
CTTGAAGCGAATGCCGACGTCGCGCGCCAGCACCTCGGCATTGTAGTAAGGGCTCTTCGGATCGGTCGAGAGACGGTCGGGCAGTTCGTCGGTCATGGCGTGGTTCTTCTCGTTCACAATAGTGCCTCGATTTCCTTTGCGAGTCCTTCCGGCTTCGCGGTCGGCGCATGCCGCGCCACCACCTTGCCCGAACGATCGACCAGGAATTTGGTGAAATTCCATTTGATCGACGAGCCGAGCAACCCGGACTTCGCGCTCTTCAAAAAATGATACAGCGGATGCGCGCCTGAGCCATTGACGTCGATCTTGGCGAACATCGGAAAGGTGATCGCGTAGTTGCTGGCGCAGAACTGCTCGATCTGCCTCGCGTCGCCGGGTTCCTGAGCGCCGAACTGGTTGCACGGAAATCCGAGAACGGAAAAGCCGCGCGGGCCAAGTTCCTGATGCAGCGCCTCGAGACCCCTGTATTGCGGGGTAAACCCGCAAGCGCTCGCGGTGTTGACGATCAGCAAGACCTGACCCTCGAACCGCTTCAGTGGAACGTCCTCGCCGGCAAGCGACTTTGCAGTAAAATCGTAAATGCCAGCCATCGGGTTTCTTTCAGCTTGAACTGACGAATCCATTTAGCTGATGGGATCGACCGGCGTCGATGGCGTTCCGCCAGCTTCGATCGCCTCACCCGCCAGCAAACACAGATCCTCGCGGTAACGGGTAGAGACGACCTGAACGCCGACGGGAACCCGCCCCACAAATCCGGTGGAAACCGTTAGCGCAGGCAGCCCCATGAAGGGAATGGCAATTTGCGTTAGCTGCGCCCGCCAGACCCGGGCAAACGAAGCGTCGTCGCGCATGTCGAGGCCGTCGGGGAACGGCAGCTCGGCGGATACCGGCATCAGCAGGACCGAATAGGTCTCAAAGAACTGCAGCCATTCGCGCGTCAATGTCGCCCGCCGCGTCAGGGCTTTCGAGAACGCAGCCGCGTCGAACGGATGCACTTTGGCCTTGTTGCCGCGCAGGCAGGCGAGCGCGCCGGGATCGCCTTCGCGCTCGGCGGCGTCCAGTTGCGCTTCATAGCCATCGCCGAGCCACAGCTTGGTCTGGAGGTCGGCGGCCTCACGCAGCGGCGGCGTTGTCGCGATCTCTTCGACCACCCATCCCGCGCGCTCCAGGCGCTTGGCCGCATCCGCGACCGCCGCTTTCACCTCCGGGACGGTCTCGAGGCCGTCGGGATGAAGACACATCGCGGCCCGCTTCGGCATTGCGGGTCCTTCCAGCGGCGCTGGCACCCACCAAGGGTCGCGCACGTCTTTCCCGGACATCGCCGCCAGCGCAATCCTGAGATCGCCGATGGTGCGCGCCAGCGGGCCCGACACTGCACTGATTTGCGGCCCGATGGTGCGCTCCGGCAGCGACGCATTGAAGGCGGCGATTCGGCCAACCGTCGGCCGCAGGCCATGGACGCCGCAGGCATAGGCAGGATAGCGAATCGATCCCGCAATATCAGTGCCGTGCGCGATATGCCCGATCCCCGCGGCGACCGCCGCCCCTGCCCCGCCGGATGAGCCTCCCGGCGTGATGTCAGCATCGCGCGGATTTTTAGTGTCGCCGTGGATCAAATTGGTGGTGAACCAGCGGTAGGAAAACGCCGGGCAGTTGGTGCGTCCGAGAATGACGGCACCGGCCTTGCGCAGATTATCGATCACCGGACTATTGGTGCGAGCGATGACATCGCGCTGCAGTTTAAGGCCGTTGGTGGTAGAAAACCCTTCCTGATCGATATTGACCTTGACGGTGACCGGCACGCCCGCCAGCGGACCGATGTCTTCGTTTCGTGCGATCGCCGCATCGATGGCGCCGGCCTGCGCCAGCACATCTTCCGGGCGGTGGTCGACGACGGCATTAATTGCCGGGTTGACCGCGCCAAGCCGCGCAAGCGCTGCCGATGCCGCCTCTTTCGCCGAAACCTTTTTTGACCTTATCAGCGCCGCGATATCAGCGGCCGACAGACGCCAGAGATCTTCCATTGCCAACTCCGTTTTGATCGCAAGCCTTGTAGCGCCGCGTACACGCGAGCGCCACCGGGAAACCGCCGCGTCTGCATAGGCAAGCTCAGCGCAGGCGGGCGAGATAATAAGCGAGATCGGCAATCTGCTCCGGCGTCACCGGCTGCAGCACTTCCGCCATGGTGGCGTCATAGCCGTGGCGGCTGTTGTCCTTGTATTCGCGCATGGTTTTGGCGAGATAATCCTCGCGCTGGTCGGCGATGCGCGGGACATTGTCGCGCCCGGAGAAGTCGGTGTTGTGGCAGGAATTGCAGTGATGCAGCTGCACCAGCGCCTGGGCGCGCTGCAGCCGAACTGGGTCGCCGGCGTCGGCCGGCGGCGCCGGCTTCGGCAATTTGCCGATGAACTCGGAAAATATGCGCAGATCGTCGTCCGTGAGCGCCTTAGCCATCTCATTCATCGGTTCAAATGCGCGCAGCTTTTCGCGAAACATGAAAAGCTGGATCAGCGCGTATGGAGCCTGCTGGGCGCCGAGCGACGGGGTATTTTCGGTCTCGGATCGTCCATGCTCGCCATGACAGGCAAGACAGGGGGCGGCACGCTCTTCGAGCGTCTCCGCTGCGACTGGCCAGGCAAGCAAGGCAGACGTCAGAGCGGCAATCAAACTACGCATCGGCTGTCCTGAAAATATAACCGCGAGCTTTTTGAATCTCGCAAATCCCATTTCTTCGTCATGGCCGGGCATAGCCGTCCGAAGGACGGCGTCGCTTCCGCTCGCCTATGCCCGGCCATCCACGTCCTTCTTGTTGCGACACCGTCAAGACGTGGATGCCCGGCACAAGGCCGGGCATGACGAGCATCGCGATTGACCTGCGTTATCGCCTATTGCGAAGCGACCTTCGGCTTGCCGTAGGTGATGCGATAAACGGCGCCGTTCCAGTCATCGGAGACCAGCACCGAGCCGTCTTTCATCTGCAGCACATCGACCGGCCGGCCGACGTAGCTGTTGTTCTGCAGGAAGCCCGTGACGAGCGGCTCCATGGACTTCACCGTGCCGTCCTTGTTCAGCTTGACGACGACGACATCCCCGCCAAACTTCTTGGACCTGTTCCACGAACCGTGCCGGGCCACGATGATGGCGTTCTTGTAGCTCTTCGGGAACATGTTTCCGGTATAGAACCGCATGCCGAGCGAGGCCGAATGCGGGCCCATCAAGCCGACCGGCGGCGTGAATTCGCTGCAGGAATGTCCCCAGCCGAATTCGGGGTCCGGAATATTGCCCTGGTAGCAGTACGGCGCGCCGAAATCCTCGCCGACCTTGGTGACGCGATTGAGTTCGTCCTCGGGCACGTCTTCCGACATCCAGTCGCGCCCGTTGTCGGTGAAGTAGAGTTGCTTGGTTTCCGGATGCCAGTCGAAGCCGACGGTGTTGCGAACGCCGAGCGCGACCACTTCCGCGCCTGACCCATCGAGATTCATCCGCCGGATCTGACCGTGGGCGTCGTCATGCAGGACGTTGTTGCCGGGCTGTCCGACCGGAACATACAGCTTGTTGTCGGGCCCGATGGCGATGAACTTCCAGCCGTGGGCTTCGTCCTTGGGCAGGTTGTCGTAGATGACGGTCGGCTTCGGCGGGTTGTCGATGACGTCTTCGACCTTGTCGATCTTGGAGACCTTCGAAAGTTCGGCGATGTAGAGCGTGCCGTTCTTGAACGCGACGCCGTTGGGCCGATAAAGCCCTGAAGCAAGAACCTTGACCGTTCGCTTGCCGTCCTTGTTGATGATGGCATGGACCTTGTCGACGAGGCGGCTGCCGACAAAGACCGTGCCCTTGTCGCCTACCGCCAACGAACGGGCGTTCGCCATGCCGGCGGCGTAAACCTCGATATTGAAGCCGGCCGGCACCTTAAGCTTTGCCAAGGGCAATTTGTCCACCGCGGTTGGAATCGGAGGCGGCGCGACAGGCGCAAGCTTCGCCGCGGCCTCATTGTCGGCGGGACGCCCGATCAGGGGCGAACCCGGCGGAAGCGGCGCCGCCGCGACTGGCGGATTGGCCGGCTGCTGCGCGGCAGCGCTGAGCATAAATACGCCGATAAAAGCGCCGGCGAGCAACAGGCTGCGCGGCGCGGACGAGCAGATCATCATGAAGTTCTCCCCTGTATGGAAGCCCTTATCCTTACGCGGGGAACTACGATGCCCGCGCCGGTGGCCTTCCTGGGCGGCACTCTCCAATATTTTCCGGTCGCTGCGCAATCGGAAACATTTTGGCTAGGCGGGTGACGCAGGGTGATACGGCGGGAATAGATAATTCACATCGAGATTCCCCGATGTGCAATGGCACATCTGAGATCTGGTCCTTCGGACCGTCCCGGAATGATTGCTCGTGCTCTCAGTGCTTTGTGACGGGTTCGTCGGAGAAATCGAGAATCGCTTCGGCAAAGGGGAATTCAAGCACGATCTCGCCTTCATCGTCGGTCACTTCGAGGACTGCATTCAAAAGGCCGCCCTCCGCGCCTTCGGTCTTCAGTAGCTCCCGGATCATGGCCCGTGCAATTTCCCAGGCGCGATCGGGATTGCGCAGCACTTCGCCTTCGGGATCGGAGATCAACTCGTCGCCGATGCGTGTGTTGAAGAAATACCGCGGCATGGGCCAAAATCCAGTTCGGTTGAGGGCTTCAGTCGCCAACCAGTGACATCTCACAAGCTCTTTGTGCGGAATTCGCCTGATGACGTCGGACCGAGATCAGCTTCCTGCCTGAGCGATGCGACTCTGAACCCGTTGATTTGTCTTTGGTTTGACGCCGAGTCGCACAAATAGGTGAATTCCTTTTGCGCTGCAGCATAAAAATATACCCGCGTTTATGACAAAAGATTTCACTGGCGAACTTTTCGTTCCGCATTAGTTTATCGGCGAGGGCGGAGTTCGTCCGGTTTACACAAGGAGAGCCTAAATGGCCTGGAAAACACCGAAGATCGTCGAAGTGCCGGTCGGCATGGAAATCAACATGTATGCGTGCGCCGCCCGCAAGTAAGCGGCGACAGCTCCAGGTTTGGACTAAGGTGGACCTCCAGGCGTGACACGTTCCTGATCTCGGGAACGTAGCAATGCCGGTGTCCACCTTCGAAACGTTTGAATATCAAGGCTTCGGAATTTCCAGGAGACGGATCATGCTTCGCGTCGTCGTCCTGGGCGCCGCGGCGGGTGGTGGCGTTCCGCAATGGAATTGCGGATGTCCGGTTTGCCTGAAAGCGCGAACCGAACATCCCGAACTCCAAAGCACCCAGGCTTCGATCGCGATCAGCGCCGACGGCGACCACTGGTTTCTGATCAATGCGTCTCCCGATCTGCGCCAGCAACTGACCGCGACACCGCAGCTTCATCCCAAAGCCGGCAAGCTTCGTCATAGCCCGATATCAGGCGTCATCCTGACCAACGGCGAAATCGATGCCGTCGCAGGGCTTCTGTCGATGCGCGAAGGCTGGCCGTTCACGATCTATGCACACGCAAAAGTGCTTTCGATCCTGAAGGCCAACAGCATCTTTAATGTGCTGAGCGAGACGAATGTGCGGCGCCAGCCGATCGACGTGGACAAGGTGTTCGAGCCGACACTGCCCGGCGGCACGCCGTCCGGCATCGAGATCTTGCCATTCGCCGTTCCCGGCAAAAGCGCTTGGTATCTGGAAGGCAAGGCTCACCCCGCAGGAGATGACGGGGCGGGCGATACGCTCGGGCTTCGGATTCGTGACAAGGCCAGCGCCAAGTATTTCTATTTTCTCGCCGCCTGCGCTGAAGTCACCGACGATCTCAAGTCCCGGCTTGCCGGCGCCCCTCTGATCTTTTTCGATGGCACGGTGTGGCGCGACGACGAGTTGATCACCGCCGGCCTCGGCAACAAGACCGGGCAAGGCATGGGACATATTGCAATGTCGGGCGATGGCGGCGCTATCGAAAGCCTGGCCGGCCTCGATATCGGCAGGAAGATATTTCTGCATATCAACAATTCCAACCCGGCGCTGCTGCGCACCTCGCCCGAGCGCAAGATAGCCGAGCGCGCGGGCTGGCAAATTCCCGCTGATGGGACGGAGATTACGCTTTGAACGCCGTGACCTTGAACGAGGTGACCTTGAACGGGATGACAGCCTTCTCGCTCGGTGGCAGCGCGCCCTTGAAAAGCGCCGAGGAACTGGAAGCGACGCTCCGCCAGATCGGGGCTGCGCGCTATCACAATCTGCATCCGTTTCACCGGCTGCTGCACGGCGGCAAACTGAACAAGGGGCAGGTGCAGGCCTGGGCGCTGAACCGCTATTATTACCAGAGCACTATACCGATCAAGGACGCGGTGGTGATCTCGCGCTTCCGCGATCGCGGCATCCGGCTTGAATGGCGGCACCGGATCGAGGATCATGACGGCGACCTCGGCACCGAAGGCGGCATCGAACGCTGGCTGAAGCTGACCGAGGGTCTTGGGCTCGACAGCGCTTACGTGGAGTCCGCCGAAGGCATCCTTCCCGCGACACGCTTCGCGGTGGACGCCTATGTGCACTTCGTCCGCGACAAGACCCCGCTCGAGGCCATCGCCTCCTCATTGACGGAACTGTTCGCGCCGAACCTGCACGAAGAACGCATCTCGGGGATGCTGGCGCATTACGATTTCGTCAACCCTGATATCATGAGCTATTTCAGCCGGCGCATGGAACAGGCGCCGCGCGATGCCAACTTCGCGCTCGACTACGTCAAGACCCATGCGAAGACGCCCGCGGAGCGCGAGGCGGTCTGCAATGCGCTGCTGTTCAAGACCAACGTGCTATGGGTTCAGCTCGACGCGCTGTATCATGCCTATGTCGATGGTCATGTGCCGCCGGGCGCGTTTGTTCCAAAGGCAAATTAAGGGCGAACCAATGACGGGCCGCAGCCGCAACATCAGTGTCAGCGAAGCAAGCCGGCCGCTCCTGCCGCGACATGCGAAGTTGAGGTTCGATGAGACACGGCAGCGCTGGGTCATTCTGGCGCCGGAGCGCGTGCTGGCGCCGGACGAGGTCGCGGTGGAAGTGCTTCAGCTCTGTGACGGCCTCCGCTGCGTCGAGCAGATGATCGATCAGCTCGCCGAAAAATACACCGCCGAACGCGACGCGATCGCCACCGACGTGATTGCCATGCTGCAGGACCTTGCCGACAAGGGATTTCTCACCGAAGCGCGCGAGAAGACGTCATGAGTCCGACGCTAACCGATGCCGGCGTAGCGGCCAGCGACCCCTCGGACGGGCTCGCGGCGCTGGAGCGGCGCGGTTCGACGGCGGAGGCGTTCGGTATTCCGCTCGCCGTGCTCGCCGAGCTGACGCATCGCTGTCCGCTGCAATGCCCCTATTGTTCAAACCCGGTTGAGCTGGAGCGCGGCGGCAGCGAGCTTACGACCGAGGAATGGAAGAAGGTCCTCTCCGAGCTGGCCGAAATCGGCGTGCTGCAAATCCATTTCTCCGGTGGCGAACCCACCGCGCGCAGGGATCTGGTCGAACTTGTACAGCACGCCAGCGATGTCGGATTGTACTCCAATCTCATCACTTCCGCCGTGCTGCTGACCAGGGAGAGACTTGCTGCGCTGGACGACGCCGGGCTGTGTCACGTGCAGATCAGTTTTCAAGGCAATGAGCCCGTCGTCGCCGACCGGGTGGCCGGCTTCAAGCACGCGCATGAAAAGAAAATCGAAGTCGCGAGGTGGACCCGCGAGCTGGACCTGCCGCTGACGGTCAATGCGGTCATGCATCGCCAAAACCTGTTCCAGCTGCCCGACATCATCCAGATGGCAGTCGATCTCGACGCCGACCGGCTGGAGGTAGCCAATGTGCAGTATTACGGCTGGGCGTTGAAAAATCGCGCGGCGCTGATGCCGACCATCGCGCAGATCGAGGAGACCAGCCGCATCGTCGAGGAAGCGCAAGCGCGGCTGAAGGGCGTACTCGCCATCGACTATGTGGTGCCGGATTATTACGCGCTGCGGCCGAAGAAATGCATGGGCGGCTGGGGCCGGCAGTTCTTCAACATCTCACCCTCGGGGAAAATTTTGCCCTGCCACGCCGCCGAAACCATTACCGGGCTCGAATTCGAGTCGGTGCGATCAAACCATTCGATTGCCTGGATCTGGCAGAATTCCGAGGCCTTCAACCGCTATCGCGGCACCGGCTGGATGCCGGAGCCGTGCCGGAGCTGCGAGTTCAGGGAAATCGATTTCGGCGGCTGCCGCTGCCAGGCCTTCGCACTGACCGGCGATGCCGGCAATACTGATCCGGCCTGCACGCTGTCGCCGCTGCATGAGCAGATTTTCAAGCTGGCCGAGGCCGAGGCTGCGGCCGGCAACAACCGTTTCATCTATCGCAATTTCGCCGGGGGTACGCCCGAGACGGGCGGCGACCATGGCGCCTGACGCCGACGCGGGTAAGTCCTCTGGCCACCGCTCCGATCCGTTCGCGCCGCTGACGTCGCAATTGCTGCCGGTTGGCGAAAGCCACGAGATTTACGTCGAAACCGTCGGCCGCGCAGATGGCATCCCCGCGGTCTATCTGCACGGCGGCCCCGGCAGCGGTTGCCAGCCCGACCACCGGCGGCTGTTCGATCCCGAGCGCTTTCACGCGGTTTTGTTCGATCAGCGCGGCGCCGGCCGAAGCCGCCCGAAAGGCCGCCGCCAGGACAATACGCTTCTGCACCTGATCGCGGATATGGAGACGATCCGCGAGAAATTTGGTTTTGAGCGCTGGATGATTGTCGGCGGCTCCTGGGGCGCGACGCTGGCGCTGGCCTATGCGCAAGCGCACCCCAACCGGGTAACGGGCATCGTACTGCGCGCGGCGTTTCTCGGCACCCGCGACGAGCTGGAAGGCGCATTTTCCGATGCGCTTCCGCGCTTCTATCCCGATCTCAGCGACGATTTCCTCAAGGTGTTGCCAAGCGAAGAACGTGCGCAGCCGCTCGATGCTTACTGGCGCCGCATTCTCGATTCCGATCCCGCGGTGCACGGCCCGGCCGCCCGCGCCTGGCATGACACCGAACGGATACTTTCCGAACATGCCTCGACGCGTGTCCGGCTCGATCTTAATTCGCTGAACTCGACAAATGCCCTGCCCGCCACGCCGTTCATGGAAGCGCATTATTTTGCCCATGATTGCTTCATGAAACCGGGACAGCTTTTGGCGGAAGCCGGAAAGCTTGATCGAATCCCCGGCATCATCGTGCAAGGCCGGTACGATCTCTTGTGTCCGCCGGCAACCTCGCACGCGCTTAACGCCGTTTGGCCCGGCTCCGAAGCTCGCTTGGTCGAGGGCGCCGGCCACTCGCTGTACGATCCCGGCGTCAGGGATGCCGTGATGAAGGCGATCGCGGATCTTGCTTCCAAAATCACCAAGTAAAGGACGATTGAAAATGCCGCTCGCCGGAAAAGGAATGCTGCTGACGTCGATGGACATCGATCCATCAGACGAAACTGAATTCAACCGATGGTACGACCGCGAACATCTTTGGGAACGCGTCGCCATCGACGGCTTCCTCGAGGCCCGGCGCTACGTCGCGCATAAGGGCAGTCCGAAATATCTCAGCCTTTATTCCACCGCGACGTTCGACGTGCTCGATAGCCCGGCCTATCGCACCGCGCTCGCCAACCAGACCGCCTGGTCGAAGGCGAATATCGCCCGTTTCAAGAACATGATTCGCGCGGTCGCGCGCATCACGGTCAGCCACGGACAAGGGCGCGGCGCCGCACTCGGCATCATCCGCCTTCGCCCGGCAGCGGGCAGCGAGGACAAGCTCCGTGCCGCGTTGCGGGATCAACTTGATCCGGCAAAACACGACGGGATTATCTCGATGCACCTGATTGAGAGCGATCCGGCCCTTTCCAAGCCGATCAGCGACGGTCCCTCGGCTCCCAATCCCGGTGCCGGCGACTGGTTTGTGCTGATCGATGCAACGCATGTGAACGCGGTGCCGACGGCTATGTCGCCCCTTGGCAATGTCACCGGGTCCGCCGTGATCTCGAGCGGCTCCTACAGTTTGATGTGGGACCTTGCGAAAGGCGACCTTCCGCGCGCCTGAACCATGCCGCACATGTTGCACTGCCGCAAATGGACGCGATGACATAACATTATGGCACTTCGACCCATGAAAGCTGGCGATCAGGCAAAAATGCCTTTGTGGAACATGTTGAATGGCTCTAATAAGATAACCCTATGATCCAATTCAAAAACCACAAGAACGCCAGCTGAGCGTTCGCAGGAAAAAGTAAGGCCGCGCTGTTCTTCGTCTCGGCGTCGGACAAGGTAGGAATGAAACCGACTGATATTTCGGCGCCCGACTACTTTCACAAAGTGGTCGACTGCCAGTGGGCCTGTCCCGCGCACACGCCAGTTCCAGAATACATCCGCCTGATCGCCGAGGGCCGCTATAGCGACGCCTACATGATCAATTGGAGATCGAACGTGTTTCCGGGAATTCTCGGACGCACCTGCGATCGTCCGTGCGAGCCCGCGTGCCGCCGCGGCCGCGTCGAGGAAACACCGGTCGCGATCTGCCGTCTGAAGCGTGTCGCCGCCGACTTCAAGGATGACGTCAAGCACCGCATGCCGCGGCTGTCAGCGAAAAACGGCAAGCGTATTGCGATCGTCGGTGGCGGCCCCGCCTCGCTCACGGTGGCCCGCGACCTCGCGCCGCTCGGCTATCACTGCACCGTGTTTGATTCCGACCCGAAAGCGGGCGGCATGATGCGCACGCAGATTCCGAAATTCCGCTTGCCGGATTCGGTGATCGACGAGGAAACCGATTACATTCTCGATCTCGGCATCGAGTTCAGGGGCGGCCAGCGCATCGACAGCCTGAGGAACTTGCTCGGCGAAAGCTACGACGCGATCTTTGTCGGCTCCGGCGCGCCGCGCGGCCGCGAGCTCGAGATTCCCGGCCGCAGGGAAGCGGCGGCCAATGTTCACATCGGTATCGACTGGCTCTCGAGCGTGTCGTTCGGCCACACCGACAAGATCGGCAAGCGCGTGATCGTGCTCGGCGGCGGCAACACCGCGATGGACTGCTGCCGCACCGCGCGCCGTCTCGGCGGCGAGGACGTCAAGGTGATCGTGCGTTCCGGCTTCGAGGAGATGAAGGCGTCGCCTTGGGAGAAAGAGGATGCCATTCACGAGGATATTCCGATCCTCAATTTCATGGTGCCGAAGGCGTTCACCCACGACAATGGCAAGCTCGCCGGCGTTACCTTCCAGAAGGTGAAGGCCGAATACGACGCCGATGGCCGGCGCAATATGGTGCCCTCGGGCGAACCGGACCAGACCATCGCCTGCGACGACGTATTGGTGGCGGTCGGTCAGGAGAACGCCTTTCCCTGGATCGAGCGCGACTGCGGCGTCGAATTCGACAAGTGGGATATGCCCAAGGTCGATGCCAAGACCATGGGCTCGACCAACCCCAGGGTGTTCTTCGGCGGCGACGCCGCGTTCGGCCCCAAAAATATCATCTGGGCGGTGGCACACGGCCACGACGCCGCGCTCTCGATCCACAAGCTTCTCTCCGGCGAGGACATCACCGAGCGTCCGCTTCCCGACGTGCAGGTCTCGTCGCAGAAGATGGGCATCCACGAATGGAGCTACGACAACGACGTTTCCGACGACAAGCGCTTCAAGGTGCCGCATCGCGACAAGGTCGTCGCGCTGAAGGATATCCGCGCGGAAGTCGAACTCGGCTATGACGTCAAGCTTGCGCTCGGCGAGGCCCGACGCTGCCTGAACTGCGACATCCAGACCGTTTTCACGGCGCCGTTGTGCATCGAGTGCGACGCCTGCGTCGATATCTGCCCGATGGACTGCATCAGCTTTACGCAGAACGGCGAGGAAGCCGATTTGCGTGCGCGGCTGAAGGCGCCTTCGCCGCGTCTGGACCAGGACCTCTATGTCGCGGACGGCCTCAAGACCGGGCGCGTCATGGTGAAGGATGAAGACGTCTGCTTGCATTGCGGCCTGTGCGCCGAACGCTGTCCCACCGGCGCCTGGGATATGCAAAAATATCTCATCGACATGACCCACGCAGGTACATCATGCCCGTCCAAAAGCCGATCAGCAGCGTAAACGACTTCGTCGTCCGCTTCGCCAACGTCAACGGCTCGGGCTCGGCGAGCGCC
>WNFJ01112107.1_pt1 | contig 12160 bp, 11 predicted proteins | sample 5400461 | NCBI WGS metagenome assembly WNFJ01 (sample SAMN13153349, study PRJNA577476) | soil metagenome | isolation source: 115 cm saprolite on Douglas fir-dominated hillslope | place: USA:California | collected 2013-09-17
CTATTGGCGTTGCTGAAGGTGATCACGCCGTCCATCGTGGCGGTCGGGAGTGCGACGCTCATCACAATGCCCGCGTGCCCAATGCCCGCGTCCATGAAGATCACGACATCGCCTGGGGCCGGGATGCCGCGCTGTCCAGGAGGTGCGGAGGCACCGGGAATCTCCTGCCAGCCCGGCTGCCCCGCATAGGTCGCCCACAGGTCGAAGGCGTTGGCCGTAAGCGTCATAGGATAGACCTGGGAATAGGCTCCGCGCACGAAGCTCACGCACTGGTAGGTGCCGTTGGCCCAGGCCGAGCAGCCCGAACAGACCCGCTGGCCGTACTCGATCACCGCCTGCGGGAAGCTGGGCACCCCGGGTGGGTAAAGGCTATCGGGTGCCTTGTACCAGGTATAGTAGCAATCCGGGTAGCTGATGTGTCCCCCGCAAGCCGGGTTCACGTAGAGTGCGCCGGCCATCGCCCGTGCCCAGGCCACGACCTGCGCACCGATGGCGCTCACTGGTACGCAAGTGGGCACAGTTCCATCAGGGGTGGGCGTAGCACCAGGTATGCCTGGTGTAGCGGTCTGGCAGATGCCAGGCCCGCTCCCGTACCCACCGCCTTCTGTCCAGGCGAACGAGGCCGACATACCGGTAAGCGCCACAAACGCCATCAGCATCATGACGACGACCCCACCGGTCATCGCTATCAGGACTTTGTGTGAACTGTGCATGCGCTTCCCTCCAAAAGCTAAAGCAGCGCCAGCAGGCGCGGCGCGACATCCGCTACAAAACCCGCTGCTCCCCCGGCGGCCCCCGCTGCGGCTCGCGAGGCGTCCATCATGGGACGCAGGGCAAAGCGATGCACGATGCCGGGGATGCGCAAGACGAGATAGAGCAGGGCCACACACACCAGCAGCGTCGCCAAGGTGCCGCCCACTCCGAAGAGGGTGGAAGCCCCCAGCGAGGTGAGCAGCGTCCCACCCAGGGCCAGCGCCACCACCTGGAAGAACTGCACCATGACCGTGCTGGCGGTGAACGAGAGCCACATGCGGCCAAAGCCCATCGGCTGCGGGAGCGCGGAGCACGCCAGAGCGCCAGGCGCACCACCATCTGCGCGCCAAGCAGGATCGCCATCACCCCCAGCACGAAGGCCAGCACCCACACCAGGAGACCCTCGCCCGGCAGATTGCCCTGGAATATTCCGGTGATGATGGTGGTGAGCATCGAGGTACTCGCCAGGGTGGTCGCGACGCCGCAGAGGGCATTCTCCAGGTCGATGAACAGGCTAAGGAAGTACAGGCTGAAGTGCGCCGCGCCAAAGGCCAACAAGAGACGTGGTAGGAACTCCGCGAGCCCCGCGTGGGGCAGGCCGAGCTCGCGTCCCACGATGACGTTGTAGCCGCCGATCACGATCAGGCTGGCCAGGGCGAGATCGACCACGGTGAGGAAGGCAGAGAACCAGGTGAGCACCGTGGGGGTCTGGTACGTATCGGCAGGCGGTGTCTGGGTAATGATGTTGAGCGGGCTCTTCAGGATGGCGTTAATCACGGGCTGCAAGGCGTTGATGATTTGCTGGGCCACCCACTGGGCGGCGTTCTGCAACCAGCAGGTGACATCGAGCGGGTTGAGACATACCGCCGCCGGGGTGTTCGCGCCCGTCCTCCCACTCGTAGAGGCTCCAACTCCCATACCAACTGATGGAGGAGCACCAGCTGCGGTAGCTAGACCCATCCGGACTGCTGCATAATCAGGCAAAGTATGCTGCGCAGACAGCATATTCCTTTTGCCCACGCCTGAACCAGCAGCGTACAAACGCAGTCCGAAGAGCACCAGTACCAATAGGACGCAGACCCGATAGCGCCGAAGATGACGGCGTGAGAGCGTTTGTTGCTCGCCGATAACGGCTTGCTCACGAATGAAACGATCTGGAAACATGGCTGGGATACACTCCTTCCTGTCCGGGACTGTCCGGTGCATGACCCATCTGAGTGTAGTGGAATCCCGGATGAAAAGGAGAGACAGGTATTGCAGGTTTCTTGAGAGAAGTGTTGATGGAGGAACGAGACAACAATACTATATAAAAGAAGGCAAGAGGTGAGTGCCACACACCCGCATTGATACCACTGGCGAAGCCTTTCATACAGTCTCCTTTCAGTAGCAAAAGTTCGAATGGCGTTTTCCCGACGAGTTGCTCCGGGGTCATATGCACCTTAGCCACACGCTGCCTTTGAGCGAGCGTATACCGGAAGTCGCGGTCGAGGATGTTCACCAAGGCGTTGGGGAAGTGCTGGAAGAGCGCTTCGAGCTCTTTGCGTTCAGGATGCGTGCGGAAGGTAATCACGAGCGTGACCCACAGTCTCGTGATTATCTCTTCCATTATCTTCGATCACTGATTATCCTGAACTATATCACTCGCATCGCTCTTCCCGCGGGGAAGAGGTGGTCGCACGCTATATTTCGTTGTACTGGATGGAGCCGGACGGTTTCCTGGTATCGCGCAAATCACGATAGCTTTTGGGCGAGCTCGTGGCACCTGGGGATCGACTGGAAGTGAGTCAACCCTGAATCCTTCTTGCCAGCCGTAGAGCGATACCATTGCTGCCTTTTCTTCTCCCCGACGAGCTTTTGTCTTACGAGCACGATGCCTTTGTGCATGTATATCGCGCAAATCAAGGATGAGCAGGAAGGACACGCGATCGGACGTGGCGGCATAGATATCGGCTTGAAGGAGATAATGTTCCCGCACATGCTCTGGACTGATGGAGCTGAACTCATGCTTGATCTCTATGGGTATTTTGCACTCCGGGAACTGGAGACCGGTATCGACACGCCCACCTCCAAGTGGGTTGAATTCGTAGACAACGCTGTCATCGAAGCGCTGGCGAAGCCAGCTGAACAACGCCTTCTGTAAGTCTCTTTCCGACGCCCTTTGTCCCATCCCGCCATCCTCTTGACATTTTGCCCACTCTGGCAACGTATCAAACACATATTTGGCAAAAGATACGACCGTTTCAACGACTGTAACGAGACGGTGCCATTTGGGAAGAGGATACGGCTCCAGGTATGCTTCCAGTTCGCTCAGCACTTCTGTCGCTATCTCATGCACCGGTCCATTCCCGCCAAACATCTCTGGCCTGTCGACAGGAAGCGGCACTGGCCCCAATCCTAACTGTTGTACCCAGCCAGCATCGTTCCCCTGTCTATTTGCACGTAAAAAGCTTTGAACCATCGTCTCTGGTGACTGTCCTCGCGCAAAGGCGAGTTGGGACAACTGCATTGAGAGATCTTGAGGCACAACAGGATAATGCACTTCCCTGCTCTGATTCTCCTCAATAGCAGTAACCACACGTACAAATGCACGCAGCCCTGCGGCGTATTCGTCATCACCGTGTGTCGCCACGTAATTGTCAGCCACTTTAACCAGGCGGCGACGACCGATCGCTGCCTGTAGCACAGGGCCAAGTTGAGGAACAAAGACTTTGTCAGCAAATACTGAGAAGGGCAAGCGGCGCACGTCGGCTCCCTGCTGTGAACAAATGACTGCATACAGCGCGGCAAGTTCCGTCAAAGCCTCGTCCAGATTTGTCCAATCCTCAGCCTCCTGCACGGACACGGTTGCCCGCTGGAGGGCGTCTGCAATCTCCAACACACGCGCGACACAAACATCGGCCAACTCAGACCGATAACTTGACCACCACTGCTTCGCCAGAACAGTATACAGATGGTGAATCAGATCCTGTAATCGCTGAACAGTCCTGGCTCGATCGGTAGCAAACTCGCGAAATTCAAGCAGCATCTCGATGAGGCATGCGAACAATTCGGCATCGGGTCGATGCTCCTCCATGAGCCCGGCGTGTGCAAACATTACTTGTGCCTGCGCGAGTCGTTGATAGAGTTCTATCGCATCGGCGGAGAGGAGTGCGTCAGCGAGTTCAACGAATGCCTCCTGCACGGCAACTTCGGCCTTTACACCCAGGTCCGAGCAAGCCTCTAGCTCTTGAAGTTTTTGACGGAGATCTGGCAACTGCCGGAGGGAGTCCAGGCGGCCGATGATCTGAGCGCCTTTGATCAGCAGGTATCGAGAATCCCGACACGTCAGCCGGATAAGAGCGCTTGCGGTTTCAGCTCGGGCAATGGGACTTCGCCCTGCGAACAGAGCGAGGGAGTCGAGTAACACAGGCGCGAGAAACACGTGCGCACGATACTGTCGAAAGGATTCGACGAGCACGTCGACTGCAGCCGTGTCATCTGGTTTTGCTGAGATAGCAATGGCGAGCGCAGTACTGCGCAGCGTCAAGGCACGTTGTGCCAGGGGAAGCGCTTTGATACAAAATGCTGCCACATCTGGTTCCCCTGGTGGAGTCCTCATTGCCCGGTCAACGAGCTCGTCAATGTAATCGTCGCGCTCCGGTCCTGCAGGCAAACTGGCGAGTTTCTCCCTCGCCTCTTCCCATTGCGCCATGTGAAGGCCCATCGCTTTCCGAATTGCGTTGCGTCCAAAGAATGATCATGCTCTATTAACGCTCATTCTCTTGCTAGAAAGCAAAAGGGGCAGCCTGGGGGCCATAGACACGTGAGCTATCGGTCGCCTCCTCGAATTGGGGGCGTGCGGTAAAGCACAGCACCTGTATCTCTGAACCAAACTCCCGGTCAACCTGTCGAAAGATCTGTGCCAGGGCGCTGAAATCGTTTGGAACCATCTCGTTTGATCCCGGCTGATCGATGATGAGGAAACCTGGATGGCGCCCTCCTCCTGCTTCTCGGCCAAGCCGCATCATCGCGAGGAAAAAAGCCAGCTTGACGCGCAGCCGCTCACCATCATTCTTAATCCCCGTGAAGGCGACGGGTTGATCGTGCTTGAGGAGCTGCACCACTCCAAGGGGCGAGCACGTCACGTTCGTCACGCTTTCCGCACCGATTCGCCGGGCGATATCCTGTGTGAGTTCGCCCAGCCGCTGCAGTTTGTCCTCGTTGCGGCGTGCCGCTTCTTTTTTGAGCGCTTCTCGTACTTTCTCAACTACCCTTCGGTGGAGATCCAGTCGATCGATCTCTGGTTGTCGTCCCCTGGGCCGCTCACGGGCAATCGTCAGATCTCGCTGTATCATGCCTGCTTTCGTGAGTAATGCATCGTGCTCCGCTTCTTCTTCGGGAGTGGGAAATGCAAAAGAAAGGCCTTGAGCGGACGCGGTTTGCGCCTGTTCAATATCCGTGGTCAGGGCGGACAACTCCGTGCGCAGGTGTGAGATTCGCTGCTCAATCGCATCGCGGTCGCGCTCCGCCTCCTTTCGTCGTCTTTCACAGGCATCTGCCTCCGCCTCCATGGTCGCGATTTCTTCTTCGGGGGCATGGTGTGCGGGCTTTCCACAAAGACGACACGTGTGCGTTTCCTGCTCGCGTGTTACCGCTTCCTCGTCAACGACGGTGTCACAATTCGGGCAAAGGGTCACGCTGATGCCAGTGAAGTGGAGTTGGAGCCTGACCGCCTCGCGCAGTTGGCGTTCACGTCTACGATCCTGCAGGATGCGGACCCCTAGATTCTCCTGCTCCGCCTGGTGTGCCACAAGTGCAGCGTTCCTTTCTTGAAAGGTCGCCTGCATCTCCAGAAGGCGGCGGTTTGACTCGGCATTTACCACCGCCCGGCGGCGGGTCTGCTGGGCAGATGCAATCTCTTTGAGACGGTCACGAGCAGTTTGTAGCTCCGACGTGAGAGCAGCAATCTTTTCTTCTGCTTGTTCTATCTCCTGGTCAGAAAGAGATTGCTCATGTTGCACCTCCTTGCGCGTCCGGGAAGCCTCTACCCCCAGCTTATTCAGAGGGTCGGTAAGGCTCAGCCCCAAGAATGCTGACAGGATGAGCCCGGCTTGATTACCGTATGCATGCTCCGGGTCACAGAGGAGGTAGCGATCGCCTCCATCAGGAATGAGCAGCGCCTGGAAGTAGGTCAGCCAGCTCGCTTTGCGTTCGGCGAACTCCCCCGGCTCTCCGGAAATCGCTTGTGTCCACGAGAGCTGTGCGAGGCCCAGGCGGTTGAAAAAGAAATGTTGAAGCTCGGCTTTCACGCTCTCGGCCCCTTGAGCATCAAAGAGGATGCTGGTAGCGGTCGCAGCCTCTTCGAGAGCGCGGCTTTCCTCGCCGGGGACGAGGATCGCTCGCAGGACTTCATTGTCCCGCGATAGAATGATGGTATACGGTTGGTCATTGAGCGCGAAGGTCAACCAGATAGCGACGATCCAGGAGCGCACATCGGCATCGTAGTCACCGCTATCTCCAGTCAAAGCGAATTTGATGGTTTTCCAGATCGACGATTTCCCGACTTCATTCTCCTCGACCAGCAGGACATTCACGCCTTGAGCAAATGCTTGGTCATAGGCGATGGGAATGGGTTCCTGGTGGCCATGCAAATGCTTGGCGCCAGTGAATCGCAGACGCCGAACCTGCAGGTTCGGCGCCCTGAACTCTAGCAGGTAGTCGCTCAGATCAAGGGTCTCCAGGACGGCGGCAATGTCTTCGGGTTGAATGCGCTCTCTATATCGCCGGGAGAAACTGGCATAAATAGCGGTGCAGAGCATTTCTTTGCTCAGTGGCTCTGCGCCAAGGTCGAGATCTCGATCGAGATCATCTGATACGAGACTCATGCTCCTACCTCCAATGCTAACGGTTCGCCGAAGACACGTGCAAAGTGATCTTCGATCTCCTCTGAAGACAAATCCGGGATAAACTCATCGATCTGCGCCTGCCGATATGCCTCATGGCTGTACTGCAGGTCTTTGATCGTAGCAGCGCTCAAGCCGCCGAAATACCGGTAGAGGAGCGCGATTCGGTTGGCATACCACTGCGCATGTGGCACCTCTGTGACGAGACGATCCGCTTCAGCCATTCCGTGAGCAGTGATGAAGTAATATTTCCAGGGCCGTGCATTGCCCCTCGGCTCAAAACCGGTATAGATTAACTGGCGCGCGTGCCACCACGCTTCCACGTCATCGAGACGCTCAGAGGCACCCCGCCAGAATTTGCGAAATTGCTGGGTCATTAGCTCTGGCTCCTGCAAACGCTCGATCGAGCGGATGATGGTCAGCAATTCATCGCGTTGTTGGTCGGCGATCAAGCCCAGGCGGAAGAGTTCGGTCAGTTCGTAGATAAAGTAGCGTGGATAGCGCAGGAGAAAATCGAGCTTATGCAGGTAATACTCCGGCGTAAAGTAACCAACAAACGGGTATGATGGACGGCACCGCAGGTGCGCAGGAAGTTCTTCAGACTCTCGAGCAAAGCGAGCAATAATGAGTAAGAGGCGGGCGGCATCAACTTCGACAAAACGTTCGGGAATGACGCCTCCCACGTAATACTGGTCCTTCATCACACAACTCCTTAACACAATGCATCCGCAATTTATGCTCGTCTACTGAGGTATGTTGTGGAGCCAGTGTAGCGGAAGGAAATGAAGAGCGCAATATTGTAGGAGTATCTACCTACCGATAGACACTCATCGAACACAGAAACGAAGTTGCGACGCCAGGATTGGCAGAGATCAGAATAATGTTCGGTTCCTCATATGCCCCCCCTCCCGTCTTTACTGAGTAGAATTACGGAAAAGTTGGACGTTCTCTGCCCATGCGAGGAGAGCCCAAAGCATCATTCAAAATCAATCTTCTGCCTTGCTTCTTTCATGAGTAGGTACTCACTACTGAACACTGGAAATTGACAAACTATCCATTCAGTTACCATGGAATGCCGATGCCTCCCATGCATTTATACAAGCAACAGAAACGCCGAAGTTGTTCGTTGAAAAAAGCCAGGTACTGCATGAGGGGATCACCAAAGGAATTTGGGGGAAAAACACTATCAAACTGGACTGCGAGCCGTTATAATAAGCAAATAAGAATACCAAGACAAGGGAAAGGGTGTCCAATGACCCTGGCATCTTCGCACGAGAACATAGCAAGGGAAAGCTCGTTGCATCCTGGGCCGACCGACTGGAGGGGGAGATATGGGAGGTGATACGCTCTGGGATTCGTTTTCCGCATCTCAACTGACGTTTCCCCCCGAGATGAACCCGCTCGTCCTGCCTTTGCAAGAGAAAAACGGGGCCGTCTATACAAAGCCGTGGGTGGTTGAACTGATTCTGGATTTAGCAGGTTACACATCGGAGAGCAATCTTGTCGAGCGGCTCGCCATCGAACCGGCGGCCGGGAATGGAGCATTTCTCGCGTCCATGGCCCTACGTCTGACCATCTCATGCCAGCGGCAGAACCGCCCGATTTCCGATATGACCGCATCTCTTCTCGGCTATGAGCTTGATCAAGACAGCGCTCATAGAGCTCGCTCCGCGGTTACCAGTGCGTTGACTGAGCTGGATATTCCTCGTGAGGAGGCCTTGCATCTCGCGGACGGCTGGATTCGCATCGGCAATTATCTCCTCGATGCTCCAGGCTTGCCCTCTGCTGATTTCGTGATTGGCAATCCCCCATACATTCGACTGGAGGATATGGACGAGGCCACTATGGGAGCCTACCGGGCGATGTATCGCACGATGCGTGGCAGGGCAGATATCTACGTCGCGTTCTTTGAAGCGGCGCTGCGTGGGCTCGATCCCGGTGGAGTATGCGCGTTCATCTGCGCTGATCGCTGGATGTTCAACCAGTACGGAGCGGAGCTCAGACGGCTGGTGACCAAAGGGTTCAGCGTTGAGACGGTGGTCGAGATGCATAACGCAGATGCCTTTGATCTGGAGGTGAGCGCCTATCCGGCGATCACGGTGATTCGCCGCGGGAAGCAGGGGCCGGTTGCTGTGGGAAAGTTGGGATCACATGGAGAAACGCCGGGAAAAGATACGCTGGCGGCTTCCCTTCACGCTATCCGGTCAGGGAGCAGCGAGCTCCAGGTTCCCTCAAGTATACAGGCTGCTCGCGTTGAGACGTGGTTCACAGGCACTGATCCCTGGCCGTGCGTGGCGCCAGCGCGACTTGCGCTCTTGAGGAGGCTTGAGGAAGAGTTTCTGCCACTGGAAGCGGCTGAGTCGGGTACGAACGTCGGCATTGGCGTGGCCACAGGTCTGGATGAGGTGTTTATTACGTCGGATCCTGAACTTGTCGAGCCATCCAGGCTCCTCCCTCTGGCAATGGCAGCAGATACCAGGGACGGTCGCTTCCATTGGTCTGGTCATTACCTGGTGGATCCCTGGCTGCCGCAAGGTCTGGTGAACCTGGAGCACTTCCCGCGCCTCAAAGGGTATTTGATGCTCCATGCAGAGCGTTTACGAGAGCGGTACACATCCCAGCAACACCCGAGACAGTGGTACCGAACGATCGACCGGGTCGACCATACGCTCACAAAGAAGCACAAGCTGTATATCCCTGATATTAAGGATCGCCTCAATCCAGTGTTGGATGGGGGGCAGACCTACCCGCACCACAACCTCTATTTCGTGCAGTCCGAGCAATGGGACCCCGAGGTCCTCGGTGGACTCCTGCTGTCTGCAGTGGGCCAGTTCTTTGTGGAGTGCTATGGTGTGCGCATGCGAGGAGGATATTTTCGCTTCCAGGCCCAGTACCTGCGGCGCATTCGCGTGCCCAGGCCCCAGGATATTTCTGCTGTTCGGACGGCTACACTCGTCGACGCGTTTCGCCGACGAGACGTGGCGCTGGCGACGCGTATTGCCCTGGATGTTTACCATATTTCCGAGTTGCCCAAAGAGGAGACCGACGAATGAGTCTGCTAGATATTGAGGCTCGCTTACAGGAAGCAGTACAGCATTTCTGGAATACACGCGAGATTCAGCAGCAGAGACAAAGTGAGTTCGGGAAAACTGATGCCGGGACACGAGGAGCAGTTACCGGTGGCGCTCAAATGGCTGAGATTGAACGGCTGGTTGTCGATATTCTCGAACAAACTGGCTTGAATCGGCTCCACATCCGCACGAGAACAGAACTGGAGCTTCCTGGCTACTACCGTCCCGAGAAAAAGTGGGACCTCTTAGTCGTGTCGAATGACCAGCTGGTAACCGCTATCGAGTTCAAATCGCAGGTCGGACCATCTTTTGGAAACAACTTCAACAATCGGGTTGAAGAGGCGGTTGGCAGCGCAACTGATATTTGGACCGCGTACCGAGAGGGCCGTTTCGGCATGAGTCCACGCCCTTTCCTGGGGTATTTCTTTTTATTAGAGGATTGCGCGAAAGTGCATCGGCCGGTGAAAAACGAAGAGCCGTACTTCAAGGTGGACCCGGTCTTTAAAAACGCCTCCTACAGCCAGCGCTATGAGTATCTTTGCCGACGCCTTGTGTTGGAGCGGGTCTATGACGCAGCCAGCCTGACCCTGGCTACGAATGAGCCCAAGACACGGATCTCACACCCGGCGACAGATGTTTCCTTCCGCCGCTTCGTGGCCGAGTTGCAGGGGAATGCCTACCGATTCGTGCAGAGCCAGCAGTGATGGGTGACCCGCCTCGGATGGACTGCTATAGACCTATAAGGAGTGTGACCATGTTTGATGATCTCATACGAGCACTCGAAGAACTAGAGGCTGGCGTGGCTCTCTCAGTGCCATTTCAGATCGATGACGACGGGTACTTTGATCGGCAGTGTCCCTGGTCGGAGTGTGGATTCACCTTCAAGGTCTTGTTTGAGGATTGGAGGGACAAAGTTCCTGATGAGTGGGCATACTGCCCTTTCTGCCGCCACCGGGCGGAGCCGACCGAATTCAATACACCTGAGCAAATTGAATATATGAAGCAGCTCGCTTATAATGAAGTGCTGCAACGGTTCGACCAGGGGCTTCGCGCATCCGCTGAATCATTCAATCATCAACCACAGCGCGGCTTTGTCACTCTGCGGCTAGAGGTCAGCACTCCGCAAACTACGATACCCATGCCGCCAGCTGCCGAGGAAGCAATGACGCTGCGGATTGCCTGCGAGGTATGTGGATGTCGTTTCGCTGTGATCGGAGCAGGGTACTTCTGTCCAGCTTGTGGGCACAATTCAGCGGGACAAACGTTCATCCAGTCCCTCGCTCGTGCACGTACGCTGGTAGCAAGCCTCTCGACCATCGCCGCACTTGTCGACCCGGACACCAGGGCACAAATGACTACTGCCTTGATCGAATCCGCGCTTGGTATGCTGGTCACCGCCTTCCAGCGGTTTGCCGAGGCGGAATACCCGCATCTTCCCCATCCCGTACAAACGCCGCGGCGCAATGCTTTCCAAAACTTAACAGAAGGAAGCGCGCTGTGGGAGGCAGCTGGTGGAACGGCGTACGAAGCGATTCTGAACACGCAGGAAATGATGCATTTGCAACGATTGTTCCAGCAACGCCATTTGCTTGCGCACCGAGAGGGCATTGTTGACCAGGAGTACGTGAGGCGAAGTGGGGATGCGACCTACGCCCCTGGCCAACGGCTGGTGATTCGTGAGCAGTCAGTACTACAGCTTGCAGACCTGCTTGAAAAGCTTGTCAGTGGCATGCGGTCTGATCTCCCGTCGTAGCCTTCGAAGTTCACTCAGGTCGTCTACCTTAACTACACTAGCGGCTCTCGCCTCTAACCCTCTGGTTTCCATTTTCCCTCCCCGCAACTTAGAACGTGGATGAGGTTTTGCTGGAACAATATATCTTGAATGAGGCGAAATAGGCAAAGAAATTCTGCTAGTTGACGTTAGACGAGAGGTTGGAGAGACTGTATCGGCTCGATATAGCCCCATTGCAGAAACCTGGCAAGTGTATGGGCAACATCAAGCTGGCTGCGTTGCGTCAGATGTGCCAGGTCAGCAACAGAGCGCCTGCCATCTACAAGCAGAAGTACCCAGCGTTCCCGGCGCGGGAGTTGGCTGGCAAGCGTGGTGGTTGGTATGCCTGTGATCGAAATTCCATCACCATTCCTCTCCTCGTGCCATATGGTTGAACGTCATCATCATGCGCTCTGCCCAATGAAATAAACGCCGGGAAGGGTCACGTACGCGGTGCCCACGCTCGCAGGAGGAAGGACAGCCCGCAGAAATCAGGGCTGGCAAGCTCTCCTTCGAGTTGGTCGCATACTGCGGCGTGTTCCATTTCTTCGATCACCCCGGTGCGCAGTAGGAACGGCTTCACCTGATGGGCAAAGCGTCTCGCCTGCCGCACGAATCCCCCATGAGCTGGCTGCCCTGCCGATACTTCAATCGCATATGCCGTTTCGTGGATCACGCGCTCT
>WNFJ01035769.1_pt1 | contig 12159 bp, 9 predicted proteins | sample 5400461 | NCBI WGS metagenome assembly WNFJ01 (sample SAMN13153349, study PRJNA577476) | soil metagenome | isolation source: 115 cm saprolite on Douglas fir-dominated hillslope | place: USA:California | collected 2013-09-17
GTGCTTTTTCCCGACCCGCTGCCACCCAGCAAGACCATCGTCTCTCCCGGTTCGATGTCCAGGTTCAGCCCATCCAGCACACGGCGACCGTCGTATTGGACAATGAGGTCGCGAATCGTGATGATTGCCATTAGTGTTTCCCTGTGAAGTAGAACATGGCGGTGAAAATGACATCCGCAACAATGACCAGAAACGTGGACTTGACCACGGCGGTCGTGGTGGATCGTCCGACCGCATCGGGCCCGCCATGGACTCGAAACCCTTCCAGGCAACCCACGTGGACGATGATGGTCGCGAATGCCAGGCTCTTGATCAGCCCGCTAATCACGTCGCGCAATTGGATCGAAGTCAATACGTAGTGAAGATAGAGGGCCGGGCTGAGGTGGGTGCTGAAAAACATGAAGATTCCGCCCGCCAGAATGCCGCAAACATTTGAGGCGATGGTGAGGCAGGGCACCATGATCAGCGCGGCCAGGTACTTGGGCGCTAACACGAATTCAACCGGTTCAAAAGCCATGACCCGGAGCGCGTCGATCTCCTCAGTCACACTCATGGTTCCAATTTCGGCAGCGAATGCGGAGCCTGAGCGGCCACTGACGGCGATGGCAGTTAGAAGAGGTCCCATTTCCCGTGTGAAGCCAACCGCGACCAGGTCAATTACGTAGTGCATGGCTCCGAAGCGGCGCAGTTCAGAAGCTCCCTGCATTGCGAGAATGAATCCACTGCACATCGCCATGAGTCCAACCATTGGGAGTGCCGAAACGCCAATCTGCAGCATCTGGCCAACAGATGCTTTCCAGCGGTAGCGGTTCCCCACAATGGGCAGGGACGCGCCCATCGCGCGGAGGGCCGCCCACAGTTGAGTGCTCAGACCTCCTACGTAGTCGAAGTAGTTGAGGGTCTTTCTTCCGACGCTCTCGGTTAGGGTTGCCATCACTGCGCTCTCCGAATGGAAGGAACACCGATGCCAGAAGTTTCGAACAACGACAGCAGACCTGTGACCTCCAGCAGATAACGCGGGCGATCGTGCAAACCTTTCAACTGCAAGCCCGTCTTGCGACTGCGCGCTATCCTCAGAGTTTCCAACAGAGTGGCAACGCCGGAGAGGTCTACGTACGGGACATCCGACAGGTCGATGACGAGGCTTTCCAGCGCCTTTCCGTAAAGCACCGCAAGAAGCTGATTCCGAAGCTCTGGCGAGGAGTCGATCGTGAGCCGACCACGCAAGGAGACCAGCACACCGCCTTCAATGCGGGTTACACTAATTGTTAGCGAGCTGCCAGTCTGTGTTGCTTGAGCCAACACTCCAACTCCTCAGGTGCTGTTTCATTTCTTGACCTCTTTACCCGTCCGTGCGTTTCCTTCATGAGCACTTGGATTGCCAACTCGCCCGTCCGCTCCAAAGCAGATTTGTGAATGCGACTATCTATGGCAAGAACTTGTATCCCATGCCATGGACCGTTTCCCGTACCGGAAATACCGGAAAGGTGGGGGAGGATCTTCCCTTGCTCATATGCTAGGCTCCAATTCTTCTCAGGATAAGGTTGCGCGATCGAGGCAGGGACCTTCGAATCAACGTAAGGCCAGCTTAGGTGAGGTCACGAACTTCTGAAACCCCAGAAACCACAGCATTGGCCCTGTGTTGTTTCTGCAGGGGTCAATCTACTGACGACAAAACTTGTGGAAAAAGTACTGAGCAGTAGACACGGAAATTACGCATTAGAAGGCCAACATGATTTGGCGCAGTGGTGATTGTCACGAGGCCCAAGCTGATTTCGTATCCTAACTGCAGAGGTGATCCAGCCTTCCACGAGGGCATCGCATACCTCGAAAGGGTTACCCATCTGCAAGCCTTCTGGGGTAGAGAACAAGTACTGCATCTCGTGATGTGTTCTCAGTAGGGATTTGAAACACTGGCGGCCACCACAGGACAGCAAGTCGAAAGCATGGAGAGGCAAGGAGTGGATTATGACGGAAGCCGCACTTGCAGCGTACACTTTCTGCCGAGGGAGTGCAGGTCCAGCAACGCCATCGACGGTGAAGGCGAAAACGGTTCGCATCCTGAGCGTCGAGGACCATCCGGTCTTCCGCGAAGGACTGGCTACGATTATCGGCTCTCAGCCGGACATGCTTCTCGTTGCCAACGCGTCGGATGCCGTAGGGGCGGTGGCTGAATTTCGTCGTCATCGACCCGACATCACGCTGATGGACCTTCGGCTCCCTGGCACCGACGGTACCGACGCCCTTATCGCTATTCGAGGGGAGTTTCCCCACGCTCGAATCATCATGCTGACAACCTCAGACGGCGATGGGGATATCCAGCGGGCGCTTCGAGCGGGCGCTTCGGCTTACATACTTAAGAGCATGCCAAAAAATGAATTACTGGGCGTGATCCGATCCGTCCATGCTGGCCGGCGGCATATTCCGCCCCAGGTGGCGGCTCGTCTCGCCGAACACTTAGGGGACGACGACCTTACGACGCGGGAGTTAGAGGTTCTTCGATTCATTCGCGATGGCTATCGCAACAAGCAGATTGCTGGTCAACTATCAATTTCGGAAACCACGATTAACTTCCACATCAAAAACTTAGTGGATAAACTGCAGGCTAATGATCGCACCCATGCAGTCACCATTGCGCTCCGACGTGGCTTGCTGCAAATCTGATCGTATTTCGTGGACCTGTAGAAAACTGTAGGATGCGGGCCGTAGATTTCTATGTTCCGCGAAGTCAGGCAAACGCGGTAGCGTAAACGGTGCTGCCAAAACGCCGTCTATTGTTCTTGAGCATTGCCTTGCGGAGGTGGCTTGCGGCGTCCGCACTTTATGCAGGCTTCTCAACGAGAGGTAGCTCGGATTGAATCTGAGGCTGCCAGAAAGCCGCGGGCGAATTGGATCAGGACGAAAACTGTGAAGATTCCGCAATCGCTCTCACGATGTTTTCTGTTGCTGTTCTTCTGTTCCCTCCTTCTTGACGGGTGTCAACGAGGCACATCCGAGCCTTCCGTCGAGTTCACCAAGATTCCAGTGTCGGCTGTAGGCGGTCTGGATAACATGGATACCATCGAGGGAAGGGTAATCGGTGTTCGTCCAGAACAACGGATCGTTTTGTATGCCAAAAGCGGAGGCCGCTGGTGGATACAGCCTTTCGCTCGAGATCCGTTATTCACCGAAATCCAAAGGGATTCCAAATGGAGGAATGTGACCCATTTGGGCGAGGAGTATGCCGCTTTGTTGGTGGATCCCAGCTACTCTCCGCCACAAACGACGGAATTCCTACCTGCCACAGGCGGCGGGGTCGCGGCAGTTGCGGTCGTCAAAGGCCGAACTGCCGATCCTTCTTTGCCGCCGAAAATGCTCCATTTTAGCGGCTACGATTGGTTAGTACGCGATTTATTGCGCTATCGCGGTGGCTCAATGAACTCGTTTGATCCGGCCAACGCCTGGACCGATGAACATGGGGCTCTGCACCTCCGCGTGGCGAAGAACCGCGAGGGATGGAGTTGCGCGGAGGTCCGGCTAACCCAGAGTCTAGGATACGGGACGTACCTGTTCGTGGTGCATGACATTTCGCACCTCGAACCCTCTGCTGTTCTCACCCTCTTTACCTGGGATGGCATGGTCGGCACTGACGAAAATCATCAGGAACTAGATATTGAATTGAGCCGCTGGGGAGTCCCGAAGAACGACAATGCGCAATACGTCGTCCAGCCCTATTACATCCCAACCAACATCGTTCGCTTTAATGCGCCAGCTGGCGTGCTCACTCACGCGTTCCGGTGGGAGCCTGGTCAGGTGACCTTTACGACTTACGTCGGAGCACAGGTTGCCGGACGAGCTCGTCCCCTGAACCAGCATGTTTTTACAGCGCATGTGCCGGCGGCAGGTGGCGAGCTGGCGCGCATAAATCTGTACGTCTTCGGATGGGGGAAAGTGCCGCTGCAACGCGAAAACGAGATCGTTGTTGAAGCGTTTAGGTACTATCCGTGATCCATGCGCCAAGTGCGCCACGATGGCTCGCCACCGGACTAGTACTAATCTGCTTGGCCGCTGAACTGCGCGCTCTGGATCCAAACCACACTTTGTCACAGTACTTGCGTGAACAATGGACTGCCGATAACAACTTTCCGGGCGGAGCCGTCGACGCGATCACGCAGACGGCCGATGGCTATCTGTGGTTGGGGACGGAAAAGGGTTTGGTGCGTTTCGACGGGGTCAACTTTCGTCTGACCTCATCGTTTCCTGAATTTTCAGGCGGTCTCGTTTCAGGTTTGACCACCGATGGCGCCGGCAGGCTCTGCGTAATCTTCTGGGGTGCGGGTGTGCTGTGCTATCGCGACGGTAAATTTGTGAACCTGGCATCTATTCTTCAAAGAAGGACGCTCGAAGTCGCAAGCAGCTGGCGAGAAGAAGACGGGGCCTCGCTGCTCACAGACCTAATAGACGGAGTTCTCCGGGTTCGAGGAGAAGACGTCCAAGTGCTGGCTCCCCCCGCCGTCCTTCCACCGTCTTTGGTCCTAGCGATGGCGAAGACGCGCGACGGCAAAATCTGGCTAGGGACCGCTGCGGGTCTCTTCTATTTCGCAGACGGGCGGACTACCCGCGTTACAGGTATTTCGGATAGCAAGATCAATTGTTTGTTACCTGTAGGTGACAGGGAATTGTGGGTCGGTACTAGTAAAGGATTATATCGATGGAATGGCACTCTGTTCAGCAGGGTTAACCTGCCCCCAGCTCCGGCTACCGTCGAGGTGCTCTCGCTTTTGCGAGACCGCGATGGGAACATATGGGCCGGAACAACAAGAGGTCTTTTTCGCATCAACGCCTTTGGCGTTTCGTTCTCCGATGAGTCAGGCTTTGGAGGCCGGGGTATCAACGCGTTGTTTGAAGATCGCGAGGGGAATCTCTGGGCCGGAGGTGCACGCGGCCTGGAGCGCATCCGAGACGGCATATTTGTCACCTACATGTCCGCTGGAAACCCGCCCTCCAAACAAGACGGGCCAGTCTATGTAGACAGCGAGAATCGCACTTGGTTCGCTCCCGCCGGAGGTGGCTTGTATGTGGTGAAGGACGGCCGAGCCCAGGAGCTCAAGTCGTCTCTGCTCCAGAAGGAAGTGATCTACTCCATCGCAGGCCGCCAGAACGAGATTTGGATAGGCACACAACACAGCGGTCTAAAACGCTTCGAATATAGAAATGGACTGATAGGCGGCAAAACGTACACGAAAGCAAATGGTCTCGCCGAAAACAGCGTGTTTTCTGTCTATCAAAGCCATGATGGAGCAGTGTGGGCCGGAACTTTGACGAGCGGCGTCAGTAAGTTCAAAGACGGAAGATTTGTAACGTTCTCGACGGCCGACGGTCTTGCGTCGAACACTGTCTCAGCAATCCTGGAGACACGCGACGGAACGATTTGGTTTGCTACTCCGAATGGCCTGAGCTCATTGTCACGCGGGCACTGGACTACGTTTGCAACGGGAGACGGGCTGCCCTCCAACAGTGTGAACTGCCTTTTTGAAGACTCCTCCGGTGTCCTCTGGACTGGAACGTCGCGGGGACTGGCCTTCTTCAAATCGGGGCGCATGCAAGTTCCTCCCGATGCTCCGGACTCGTTGCGCGAAGAGGCATTGGGAATGTCCGAAGATAAGGAGGGATGGCTTTGGATCGCGACTTCAGACCACGTATTGCGCGTGTCAAATCAGAAGGTATCAACTGGAGTCTTAAGTTCGGGGGACGTCAGCGAGTATGGGGCTGCCGATGGCCTGCCAATCACCAAGGGAGTGAAGAGGAGCAGATCGGTGGTTGGGGACGGAGAGGGAAGGATTTGGTTTTCGTTGACTCGTGGCCTGTCCGTTGTCGACCCGTCTCACATCACGAACACTTCCGCTCCAGCACTGCCTCATGTCGAGAGCCTTATGGCGGACAACGATCCCATTACGGTGGGCGAGCTAGTTCGAATTCCCTCTTCTCGAAAGCGAATTACGTTTATGTATTCGGGCTTGAGCCTCGCCGTGCCGGAGCGCATTCGCTTTCGATATTCTCTTGACGGTTTCGACCGTGGTTGGAGTGAGCCAACTGCTGCCCGGGAAGCTGTCTACACAAATCTAAGCCCAGGCTCGTACCGGTTCCGTGTGATCGCAAGTAACAGTTATAGGCAGTGGAATGAATCCGAGGCTGCGATTTCGTTCGAAGTCGATCCGGCGTTTTGGCAAACATGGTGGTTCCGCGTGTCGTGCGTGGCCACTTTTCTGGCATTGCTCGGTGTGCTTTATCAACTCCGGCTCCGTCAGGTGGCGCACCAATTCAACATGCGTCTGGAAGAGCGCGTGGGCGAGCGCACACGCATGGCGCGAGATCTTCACGAACACATTTCTCCAGACCATCCAGGGCAGTAAGCTGGTTGCGGATGATGCCTTAGAGCCCTCCGCCGATCCCATCCGCATGCGTCGAGCCCTGGAGCAGCTATCCGTCTGGCTCGCGAGCGCCATGCAAGAAGGACGGGCAGCGCTGAACTCGTTGCGCACGACGGCGACGCAGACCAACGATCTCGCCGAAGCGCTCCGGCGCGTGACAGAAGACGGCCTGATTCCTATCTCCATGGCGGTCACATTTTCTGTAGTTGGCGATGCCCGAGAGATGCATCCCATCGTCCGCGATGAAATCTATCGCATTGGTTACGAAGCCATCCGCAACGCCTGTATGCATTCGCGGGCGAGTCGATTGGAAGTAGAGCTCAGATATGCCCACGACCTCACGCTGCGTGTGAGTGACAATGGCACAGGGATTGACCCCGCTGTCGCGGATAGGGGGAAGGACGAACATTTCGGATTGCAAGGCATGCGGGAGCGTGCCGCTCGCATCGGAGGCAATCTCACGCTCGGGAGTTCTTCGAACTCGGGGACGGAGATTAAGCTAATAGTTCCTGGAGGCATCATCTTTCGAAAGATGACGCCCGCTCGACAGCCTTTTCTTTACAGGATAAGAACCCTTTTTCGCTGAAAAAGACCCGTACATGAAGATAAGCCTGAACCGATCCCTGCCAGGCTTATCAATCGCATCAAACACTCGTATACTAGCCCGAAAGTGGGCAGGCGGAGTGCTTTCTAACCATCGGGCCGTCTGAGATAAAGTCAGAGAGTGTTCTTGTCGACGGCTACGCCCAGAGACCGTGGCGACTATGCGTCAGCCGAAAAAAGGGGCCAATTCTGGCGAGTTCGCTGGCGGGGCTGGGTGCGTGAGGAAATGATCAATTCAGCAGGACGATCAGGCCGCAACTGCGGCCGAGCGGCACGGGTCCATATTTCTCCGAAGCCGCTGTGTGTTTTGCTGATGATCGGCGTCGCGTTGACAGCTCCCGCCAACGCACTTGACCCGCAGAAGTTCATTAGCCAGTTCACGCACACATCCTGGACGGCAAAGGACGGCATTCCCGGACCCGTCCGAGCAATTGCTCAGACGCCGGATGGTTATTTGTGGCTCGGAACAGAAGCCGGTTTGTATCGGTTTGATGGCCTGCGATTCGCCGCTTGGAAACCGAGTTCTGGACAACAGCTCCCCGATTCCTCTGTGTTGTCGCTCTGTGTGGCTCGGGATGGAAGCCTTTGGATCGGGTTTGGCTCCGGCGGAATCACCCAGCTTCGCGATGGCCATTTGAAGAATTATTCGCATGCTGATGGCGTTCCAACCGGCGGAATTCTGTCTGTTGTTGAAGACGCGAACGGTTCGATCTGGGCGGGTGGACAATACGGACTGAGCAAACTGGAGAGCGGCGGGTGGCGCCAGGTCGGAACGGAACTAGGATACCCCGCTCCCGGAGCACAGGTACTCTTCGTTGATCGCCGGGGGAACCTTTGGGTGGCAACTGACGGCTTCGACTTCGGACTCGGTAAGGACTCGGTCCGGAGGAACACGATACTCACTCTTGCGGCAAACGCAAAACGCTTTGCAGCCACCCAAGAAGCCGTTGGGCAGGTCTGGATGATGGCGGAGGCTCCTGATGGAGAGGTTTGGATCGCTGACACAACCGGGCGAACAGCAAGACCGATCATGCGCCAAAGTGGCCGGAAGCTAGGCATTACAGTCGGCGCGGAGTCCGTTTGTGTTCTCTTTGACAGCAATCGGAGCCTCTGGGTCGGACTCATTCAGGGGGGACTTCGCCGTGTAGCTGACTCGAGACAGCTGGAACGGAATGCCCTTGATGAATTCTCGACTCGCGACGGCCTTTCCAGCGGTGGGGTCTATTCGGCCTTGGAGGATCGTGAAGGCAATATATGGTTTGGCACAACCGGCGGACTCGATCGTTTCCGCGAGAACAAAGTCACCCCCTACTCCAATCGGGAAGGTTTGATTCCAGATCAGAAAATCGCAATGGCACCAACGCAGGATGGAAGTGTCTGGTTTGTCAGTTATACCCGCGACACTGTCCAGCGCTTCCGCCAGGGACGAATCACTACTTCGAAATTACCGCTCTACTCCAGATCAGACTCGACACGCATTCTGAGTTTGAACGCAGACCGAAATAACCATGTTTGGCTCGGAGGAAGTTTCAAACTCGCGGAGGGAGTCGACGGGAGGTTTTCCTATACAAGAGGCCCGCCCATCGAGAAGGGAGCAATGGTACATGCTATTGCGCGAGACGCCGGCGGCAACCTTTGGATAACGGTATGGGGAGCCGAAAAGGGTGGGGGACCTCTGCGATTGCGAGACGGCAATTGGACCGATTTCCGCGGCAGAGTGAATCTCCCACGATATCGCTGCCGCGTTCTATATGGGGATCCTCTGGGGCGTGTTTGGCTGGGATTCGAGGATGGAGAAGTCGCAGTTCGTGAAAATGAAGAATTCCACGTCTATTCTTCGAAGGACGGACTTCCCGGCGGCAGAGTGCTCGCAATTACGAGTGACCGGGCGGGAAACTTTTGGATCGGCACCGAGAGCGGGCTAAGCCGCTTTGATAAGGGACACTTCGTTACGCTCACCAAGGGCAACGGGCTGCCAGGAAATTCGGTGTCGGGGATACTGGAAGATGATGATGGTTTTCTCTGGCTCGCGGGAGCCCTCGCAGTCCTCCGCGTAAATCCGCAGGAACTGGAAAAGGCGCTGCGCTCGTCCTCTTATCGGATGCAATTCACATCTTTCGATGCGACCGACGGCCTTCGAGGACTTCCGCGACAACGGGAGCCGCTTCCAACAGCGACGCGGGCAGCGGACGGACGACTTTGGTTTTCGACCACCGAGGGCGTTGCCGTGATCGACCCGCGGCACTTGCCGAGGAACATCGTGCCGCCTCCGGTAACCATCGAAGCAGTCAAAGCGGATGATCAGACGCTTCCCGTTTCTTCAGGGTTGCATCTCCGGCCAAGAACCAAGAGTCTGCAATTTGAATTCGCAGCTCTGAGCCTGACAGCTCCGGAACGCGTCAGCTTCCGCTACAAGCTTGAGGGCTTTGACGCGGATTGGCGCGGCCCGGTAAGCGCTCGCGAAGTTGCATACACAAATTTGCCACCACGGAACTATCGGTTTCGCCTGGTTGCGTGCAACAACGACGGCGTATGGAACGAGGACGGAGCCGCGCTGGATTTCACTCTTCTTCCTGCCTTTTACCAGACCAACTGGTTTCTTCTTCTCTGTGTAGCCGCGGCTGGGTCGTTCGCTTGGGCGACTTATCAATGGCACATCCGCCAGGTGGCAGCTCGTTTGGATTTGAAATTTGAAGAGCGGCTGGCGGAACGAACTCGAATTGCACAGGAGTTGCACGACACGCTCCTGCAGGGATTTCTTAGCGCCTCCATGCAGCTTCATGTCGCAGATGATCGCTTGCCCGCGGATTCGCCGGCGAAACCTATTGTGAGCCGCGTTCTCGAGCTGATGGGACAGGTGATTGACGATGGCCGGAAGGCACTTCGGGGTCTCCGCTCGCCGACTGCGGAATCAGACGATCTCGAGCAGGCTCTCTCCCGAATTCCACAAGAATTCGTTCCTCAGCAACCCATCGATTTTCGTGTGATTGTCGAAGGCCCAGCCCGGCCACTGCATCCCGTTATTCGTGATGAGGTCTACCGTATCGGCCGGGAAGCTTTGGCGAATGCGTTTCGCCACTCGCGAGCAAACAGCATCGAAGTCGAGTTAGAATATGCGGAGAAACAGTTGCGGGTTGTAGTCCGCGATAATGGCTGCGGGATCGACCCGGAAGTGCTGCGCTCAGGGCGCGACGGACACTGGGGCCTATCGGGCATCCGCGAGCGGGCGGAGAGAATTGGCGGGAGAGTCAAAGTCTGGAGTCGCCCAGCAGGCGGAACCGAAGTTGAACTGTCGGTTCCAAGCCACGTCGCCTTCCGGCAATACTCTTCGGGCGGCGGGCTGCGATGGTTCAACCGATTTCGTCTGCGAAAGATAGAGCAGAACGTCCAGGAGCAGCGGGGCGGACAACAAAAGTGAACCAACCTACCGGCATTCGCGTTCTCTGCGTCGATGATCATCCTCTACTGCGCGAGGGTATCGGTACCGTCATTAATAATCAGCCGGATATGCTTGTGGTAGGTGAGGCGTCCAACGCTCAGCAAGCCATCGAGCAGTTTGGCAAGCTCAGACCGGACGTGACGCTCATGGACCTACGCCTTCCCGACATGAGTGGCATCGACACCATGGTCGCTATCCGGATGAAGTTTTCCGAAGCCCGCATCATCATGCTGACAACCTTTGAAGGAGACGTGGAGATTCAGCGTGCTTTTGAAGCGGGGGCTCGCGGCTATATGCTCAAGAGCATGCCTCCCAAAGATATGGTCGACACAATCCGACAGGTCCATGCGGGGAAGAAGCGTATTCCCCCAGAGATCGCGATACATCTGGCGGAACATTACAGTGACCAAGCTCTTACCAGTCGTGAAGTTGAGGTCCTGAGCCAAATCGCCGGCGGTAACCGTAATCGGGATATCGCCGATAGACTCTTCATCACCGAAGAGACTGTGAAGGTCTTCATCACCGAAGAGACTGTGAAGGTCCACATCAAGCACATCATGGAGAAGCTGGGTGCCAGTGATCGCACCCACGCGGTCGCTATCGGGGTGCGCCGCGGAATTATTCAACTCTGAAGACCTGGTCCGTCCGATCCAGGCAGTCCCCAAAAGTGGTAGGAAAAAATTCCGAGAACTAGGGATTCCCTTCAGGTCTGCAACCAGTAGTCTGAACCACGGTATCGTCGGGTCGATTCCGAAGAATACCTTGGAGGCGCTTGCTGCAAAGGATGTTTCCCACGTTTCCAGGCGGCTGGCCCGGCGTCGGCCTATTGCTGTTGCGCCTAGCCGTGGTCGTCACAGTCCTTGCGCAGGTCCTTGCGCAGTGTGTTGCTTCTGCAGGGGATTGGCGTCATCTGGGATTAGTGACGGCGGCAGTCGGTGTGTTGGCGATCGCCAGTAGCGTTTCACTCCTGATTGGCTATCTGACTCCGTTCAGCGCAGTCATAGTGGCCCTGACTAGTCTGGGCACCGCCATTTCATGGTTTCCGGTGCCAAATCCAAACTTATTCGATACCAAGCTTGCGACTGCGCTAGTTACGGTAATTGCCGTTGCGATCGTTTGCCTCGGTCCGGGAGCATTTTCACTCGACGCCCGCCTCTTCGGACGGCGTGAGATCACGATCCCTACTAGCTCACCTTCGTCGCAATCGTGATCAAGCGTGGCGCCGGCGTCGGAGGCAAGTTCATGCTCGTGTGTTCTTCTGGTTCAGGGATTGAGATTAAGTTAATCGTCCCCGGAGGCATCGTCTTCCCAGGATCATGAAGTCTTGATGTACGCGATGTCGATGATGGGATCTACAAAGTTTTCAAAACCACGCCTCTTCGGCGAAAGCGGCGAATCCGATAATGTCAAAAGACCATGCGATCGACAAGTTTCAGGGGCCAATGATCCGACGCACACCGTCATGATTCCAGTTTGACGCGGACTGTTTCAAATCTGACCCCACCTGCAGAAAGATCTGGTAAAGAGGATTCGAGGTTCTTATGGGGCGGAAACATTGTCCACCCGCTACGCTTTTGAGAATGTTGATCGCTTTGTTTATTGCAGCGACATTGGGCGCTTGCCACCAGTCCGCGCCAGAGCCGGTGACACTTAATTACCTTCGCCTTGGATGGATACCTTCGGGCGAGTTACCCGCGACGGAGGCTT
>WNFJ01180487.1_pt2 | contig 12159 bp, 14 predicted proteins | sample 5400461 | NCBI WGS metagenome assembly WNFJ01 (sample SAMN13153349, study PRJNA577476) | soil metagenome | isolation source: 115 cm saprolite on Douglas fir-dominated hillslope | place: USA:California | collected 2013-09-17
GTCAACGAACAACTCCTGCGGCCTCAAAGCCCATGATGAAGGGCGGCTCTTTGGGGATGCGATATCGGCCTTTTGTCAGTTCTAATTCGGCAAAGTTGACTCCAGCAGCTTTGACTTCGAGCAGCACTTCGTTTTGCGCAGGCTTCGGTTTCTCCACTTCGAACACCTGCATGCTGTCGAATCCCTTGTAACCCGTCAGTTGAATTGCTTTCATGTCCAATTTTGCTGTGTTCGTTATGCGGCGCTGGCTCGCGATCTCAGATTGCGATCGAGGAAATTCATGATGGTCGCAGCAATTTCCTGATTGTGTGTTTCGAGCGCAAAGTGACCTGTGTCATAAAACTGCACCACCGCAGTAGGGTTGTCGCGTTTGAACGCCTCAGCGCCTTGCGGAAGAAAGAATGGATCGTTCTTGCCCCAGACCGCGAGCAATGGCGGGCGCGCTGTACGGAAATATTGCTGGAACTTGGGATAGAGCGTGACGTTCGTGGCATAGTCGAGAAACAAGTCGAGTTGGATTTCATCGACGCCGGGTCGCGCCAGTAGCGCCGAATCCAGCATGTACGCTTCCGGCGCCACGAGAGTGTCGTCGTGAACACCGTGCAGGTACTGCCACTTGGTCGCTTCTGGGGTCAGAAAGGCACTCAGCGCAGCGCGATTCTCCCTGGTAGGGTGCTTCCAATATTTCTGGATCGGATTCCATCCTTCGCTGAGGCCTTCCTCGTAAGCGTTCCCATTCTGCGTAATGATGGCCGTGATGCGCTCAGGATGCTGGAGGGCCAGTCGAAATCCAACCGGCGCACCGTAGTCGAAGACATAGATTGCGTAACGCTCCAGGCCAATTCTTTCGATGAAACGACCGATCACCTCTGTCAGGTGGTCAAAGGTGTACCGGAACTCCCTGGGATCAGGCACGTCCGAGAAGCCGAAGCCTGGCAGGTCCGGAGCAACAACATGATAGCGCTCTGCAAGAGCAGGAATGAGATTGCGAAACATGTGCGAGGACGTGGGAAAGCCATGTAGCAATAGAACAACCGGAGCATCCTTCGGGCCGGCCTCACGGTAGAACATTCGGTCGCCGTCGACGGTGGCGTACTGGTACCTAAGCATAGAGATCGCGTCTCCTTCACAATCTTGTTGGTCGAAGTTTGTGGATCATTCCACGGTTTCTTTCCATCAGATGACCTAACCAATATAATGATTCATTATCGGTGTGTTAATTTACAAAAGTGTTGGATTGGGTCAAGAATTTGAAGAAACAGGCTCAAGTCGGAACTGATGGGTTCCTTTTTCTAGGAAATCACGTTGCGCTCGACTTCCTGAATACGCATCCTGTCCTGGACGGGGCATCAGCGGAGTTACTGCCCGATTTCGCCGCCCTATTGCGATGGTTTCAGGCGGCCGGATTGCTCAGCCGTCCCGATGTCAAGCGTCTCCAAAAACGGTGGAGAGACTCGGTGCGAATGCGGCGCACGGTCGAGGCTGTCCGACAACTCAGAAAAACGTTAAGGACGGCGGTTCTCACCTGGGAAAGAGATGGATCGGTTCGCGCAGCTGCCATGCGGGAACTGAACCGGCTCATGGCGCGGCACCCCATGCGCACCAGGCTGAAATTGAAGGAAACCGGGCCTGTCACAGAACTATGGTTTGAGCCGCGCGAGCCAGAAGACCTGTTCGCCCCGATCGCTTACAACGCCGCAACCTTGTTTACTCATGCGGATCGTAATCGGGTCCGGAAGTGTGCCACCTGTGTCAGCCACTTTTATGACACTAGCAAGAAGGGCACGCGGCGCTGGTGCAGCATGCAACTCTGCGGGAACCGCGTGAAGGTTGCAGCCTATACGGCACGACAGCGCGAATTATCGACATGAACCATTAGGATCACGTCGATTCGAGAAGTTGCACGGCCCAAGGGACCAGCGAATGAAACATTTTAGTCTCAAGTGAATCTCATCCTCAGCAGCATCACTTAAGAGGTGGAGCGGTGGAGCGAGACAGAGAAATGGGCGAAAGAGCGATTCACGCGCGACTGGAGTCGATTGGGGTCGGGGTATCACGCTACGGATTGGTTGTCGTCTTAATGCTAATCGGATTGTTGAAATTCACTCCCCAGGAAGCCGCTGGAATTCAGCCTTTGGTTACGCATAGTCCTCTCATGTCTTGGATGTATGCCGTGCTCAGCGTTCAGGCTGTCTCCAACGTGATCGGCTTTATTGAGATCGTCGCCGCTCTTCTGATCGCGTCCCGCCCATTCTCCCCCAAAGCATCGTTTTTGGGTAGTTTGGGAGCGATCGTTACATTCTTACTGACTATCAGCTTTCTGTTTTCAACACCCGGCGCTCTCCAAATGGGGCACGGCATTTCAATACTGGGGGATACAGGTCAATTCTTGATCAAGGATCTGGTCCTATTCGGCGCCTCATGTTGGATAGCCGCAGAGGCCCTGAGTGCCGCCGGAGGGACAACCAACCAGTCAGTCTGACCTTTCGTGACCTGTCGATACACAGAAAGATTTCGGAATCGGAGCTCATGAACTGCTGGGTAGTCAGCTTTTTGCCTTTTCGAATTCCTTGGCCAGCATCTGCCTGACGCGGATACTGAATCCGGCCGGCAACTCGGCGAGCGGTCTCGACGGAGTTATCGACGCCGAGCGCGCCGGCGCCGCCGATGCCAACAACGTTGCGGTCAACGCCGGGCTGTGAGACCAGCGCTTCGAATACGATATCCAGGTCTTGGGGCCACAACGTCTTCCGTGCGCCCCCACCCCGATTCTCGGATTTGCCGCTGCTCTCGCCGTGTGTGCGGCTATCGACGGTGAGGACGTTGATGCCAGCTGCAGCAAGTTTGCCTGCGACAGCGCTCCATGACTCGCGCGTGCGATTGCTTTGGTGATAGAGGATCACGCCCGAGCCGGGCCCTGGCGGCGGCGAAATACGTTCCCTTGAGGACACTGCCGTCGGGTGTTTTGAAATCAACGACGCGAGGAGCGGGAGGCTGCAGTTGCGACTCGCTCTTAGAACCATTCTGTACGATGGCTGCTGAAGCGAGCACGAGCACAAGTGAAAAGACCGTTCGTGGGCTCATTGCAAGGTTCCTCTGTTACGGTTTGGTCAGATCGTTCCGCACCACTTTGCCGTCTTTCATCACAAAGCGAACGCGCTCCAGTTCGGTGATATCCGCCATCGGATCCCCGCTGACCGCGACAAGATCTGCGAATCTCCCGGGCGCAACGGTACCAATGCGGTCCTGCCAGCCCAGCACCTCTGCCGCATTGATGGTGATGGCACGAATGACATCGAGGGCGGACATTCCCGCGTCCCGCAGATTCACAAAGGTCGCAGTGCTCGATTGGCCACGGGTCTTTCCCGGATAAAACCAGCACATGTCAGATCCCGCAGCAAACTTCACGCCTGACTTCAACACTCGCTGGACCAAGTCCTTGTATTGTTTGTCCCTACGTGCACTGGAGCTGACTCTGGAAGAGCGAGTCTCAGCAGACTGCACTATGCTCGGCTCCATGATCTTCAGGAAAAAACCGCCATACGAGGTCGGCGTCAGGTCGAGGAAGATGCCTTTGTCACGCATCTGCCTCAACTGCTCGTCCGTCGAGTCATTGCCGTGCTCGATCGAATCTGCGCCCGCATCGATCGCAGTCTGAATGCTAGTGGTGTCGACGGCATGCACGGCAACTTTGAGGTGCTGACGGTGCGCCGCTTCGACCACCGCCGCCAGTTCAGGAACAGTGAGGTTCTCATCGGCGGTGCCCTTGATCACATCTACGTTCTGGAACGCATTCTGCCGAACTGTTTCCCGCGCCCGGTCTGTCCCGTCGATCAACAAGAACTCCTGCTGGAGGATGGGCTCAGCCAAGGCGGGATTGAGATTCTGAACATATGAGCCGCGCGTGATCAGTTTACGTCCGGAGGCCAGGATTCGCGGGCCGAGGACTCGGCCGGCGTTGATCGCATCGCGCAATTCAGTGTCGCCGTCAACACCGGAGTGGCCCAGGTTGCGAACGGTGGTGATACCGCTCTCCAGATCCTCACGGGCCATCTGTGCGCCGAGAAACGCACGTTTCGTAGGAGATTCAACAATGGCCAGCAACATCGCCGGAGCAAACAGCCCGTTCCAATGGCGGGAAATCTCCGCTTCGGGGGGCACAACGATGTCAAGAAACAGGTGCGTGTGGGCGTCGATCAATCCGGGAAGCAGTGTAGCGCCGGCCAGATCGATGATTTTCGCACCGGACGGTACACCTATCTGGGAGGATGATCCGACCTGCTTGACCTTATCCCCCTCGATCAGGACAAACGCAGGCGTGAGCGCATTCCCGGTAAGCGGATCGAGCAGCCGGTCGGCTTTGACTAGAGTGACGGAAGCGGCAGATTGGGCGCTCAGTTGCACCGACACCAACGTTACGAACACTAACGCAAAAGAAGTGGCGATCTTTCGCATGCAAGTCAACGGCGGCCGCTCAAGCAACTCGAAAGCCTGGCGTATGGGGATCTGCATGACGCTTCCTCTCCTACACACGCCGGCCATGCTACTATATTGTACGTTTATACTTCAAGTAGACGCGGTAGCCGCTCGTAGGTGAGCATGCAACTACGCGGCAATCATCGCTTTAGCAGAAAACAGCAGGCGGTATGCGCGATTGTTTGAAAGATGGCAGCCGCGATGACAGCGGCAAATAGTGAGGTCAATAGCAGGGTTGCTGCGCGGTTTGTGGTCTGTGTCGGCCCGGCTAGGCGCGCCAAGCGATAGCTCAAATGCGATGAGGCTGTTGCCTGCAGAAACCCGGATTGTTTTGGGACTGCAAGTTTGGCGAGCGCTGAGACCAGGGCCTCTCCGTGGGCACTGTGGATGACAGACTCATCGCAGGAAAGCTCGCGATAGAGTGCCATCCGCATTCCAGCGAGCCAGATGAGCGGATGGAACCACAATGCGCACAACGCGCCTTCGTAGAGTAGGCGAATCAAATTATCCCGCCTTCTTGCGTGGGTCAATTCGTGCAGTAAGACAGCTTTCAGTTCCCGTTCATCGAGTAACCGATCGATTCCGATGGGAAGCGAGACATGCGGATAGATAACGCCGCTGACTGCGGGAGCCGAATGCCTTATGCCGAAACTCACCGGAATTCCATCTGCTACGAAACCAACAATAGCACGTTTTTTCAGCCCCCCCGTAACTTCAGTCTCGCGACGCTCTCTGCGTATGCGCGAGATCAGCCGCATCAGCATGCCCAATGCACCAGCGATCCATATCCCGGCAAGCAACACCACCGTCCGGCCTTGTGTCATGTTCCATATGGGCCCGCCAACGGCACTAAGCGGTGTGGCCCATCTCAAATGCGGCGCCCAAAGCTTATCGATTACCGCGCCTGTCGGCATGATGAAATTGAGTGCCGTCACAACCCAGATCCAATACTTCGTGCTGGCGCTGGCGCCACGGATGGTCGTCAGCAGCCACGCGGCAGCGCCGACGATGGACGCATATAGCAGGTGGACGCTGAAATAGTACATCGCGCGCGCGATATGTTCATGCACGTTTACCTCCACGACTGCGACCGTTCTTATCACTTCGGGTCGCACTCTGCAGCGCCTTCAGATCCCGCAAGGTTAGGGCGCCATTCTCAAGCAGGTTGGATACTAGAAGGCGCGGCGAGCCGCCAAACAGATCCAGCAGGTCGCGTATTAATCGGCTCCGGTATTGGCTCTGATCGAGGGCCGGCTGAAAGAGTTGGGCATTACCGATTTTTTTCACCTTCCTCAAAGCGCCCTTCTCCTCAAGTCTATAGACGAGGGTTTGCACTGTTGTGTAAGCGACACGTTCGTCCTCAGGGAGGCTTTCCAGGACCTCGCGCACGGACGCAGTCCCCAGTTTCCAGTACTGTTCCAGGATGCGAGTTTCGGCTTTGGAAAGACGCGGCTCTTTCATAACCTCCTACTCATCCCGGCAATGCTACTACAAGGAACGGCGTATTGGCGATACTCCGACGACCGCGATTCACTTCTTGACTTCGAAAGCGGCTTGTATGCTACACGGGTGTTGCCTGGCACGGCTATCGCTACCGCGGCGTGAGGAGCCGATCGTGACGCAGTGAGAACGTCTTGATCATCTCACCTCTCGATGGATTACACGCGTGAAGCGACTGCCAAGATTCCGGGCGGCAGTAACTCTCGATCCGGCACACTGCGCGGGGCTGGTTGCCTGGGAGTTGCCGCATGAAACCAATTTCCAAAATCCGCCAATCTCGATCCATCTTTCGGCTCGATCCGCCCTCGTGCCCCTTGCCGCCCAAAAAAGTTCTTGTCCCTGCCCCGGAATCTCTTGCAACCGCGATCCTCTTCTACTTCCATCCAATGCCTCCAACCATACTGCTCTTCTCCCACCAAGCACACCGGTCCATCGCCTACCTCATGCCGCCCATCCACGCTATTGAAAACCCATAGCCACCGCACCCGATCGCACCGCGGGGCGGCTTCCTTCAAGTCGTTGTATCAAGCGACCGCCGCAGATTCTGATGAGGCTACCAATTTCTCCTCTGCGTTCGCTTCTGATACAACACTATAACTTCTCGTTACCGATAGCGTCACTATTCCTGGTGCTCGATGTTTGTGTCACGTATCCGAGGTATCTTCAAGGGGTTGCCGTCCTGGATTGACTCCGGCATCAGTGCGCATGGCATGTTTTGATAGCTGACTGGCCTCAGGAACCTATCGATTGCCCCGGCACCCACTGAAGTTGTTCGACTATCCGAGGTCGCGGGAAAGGAGCCGCCGTGGACCATGGCCCATGAAACCTCGACGCCGGTCGGGTACCCGTTACAGATGATGCGTCCCACCTTACGTTCCAGCACCGGAAGCAGGTCACGAGCCAGTCCAAGGTCTTCATCGTCAGCGAACAGCGTAGCCGTAAGTTGACCCTCCATCTGCTCGGCGACCGCTTGTATTTCTGCGGTCGTCCTGCAACTCACCAGGATGGAAGAGGGACCGAATACCTCAGTGGCCAGTTCCGGATTTGTCAGAAAATGTTTTCCCTCCACTGAGAATAATGCTGGTGATCCTAAACAATTGCCCTCCCCAGGTTCAACCTGCATCACTGTGTTGATGCTCTCTGCAGCGTTTAGTCGTTCGATACCTCTCTGAAATGCCGTGTGGATTCCTGGAGAAAGCATCGTGGCTGAGCCTCGAGAAGACAGCTCTTTCTTGGCAGCGCCGCTGAATCGTTGGAAATCGCTACCCGCGACGCCGACCACAAGCCCCGGGTTCGTACAGAACTGCCCTACGCCCAATGTAAAGGAGTCTACAAAACCCTTCGCAAGCCCTTCGGCATTCCTTGCAAGAGCCGATGGAAGCAGAAAAATCGGATTGATGCTGCTCATCTCTGCGTAAACCGGAATCGGTTCCGACCGGTTTGCAGCTGTCTTCATTAGGCTTAAGCCACCTCGTCGCGAGCCTGTAAACCCAACTGCTTTAATCCCAGGATGACCGACCAGCGCCTGGCCAATTGCATTTCCATCTCCCAACAAGAGCGAAAAGACGCCCTCCGCAAAACCGCATGCGGCGATCGCCTCCTGAATAACGCGTCCAACGAGCTCTGATGTCCCAAGATGCGAAGGGTGAGATTTGACGATCACCGGACATCCAGCCGCGAAAGCGGAAGCCGTGTCCCCTCCCGCTACGGAGAAGGCCAAGAGGAAATTGCATGCTCCGAACACAGACACTGGCCCAAGAGCTATCCTACGAAGCCTAAGATCGGGGCGTGCCTGTGGTTTCCGGTCCGGCAGGGCCGAGTCTATGGTCGCGGCGATCCATCGTCCTCCCTCTACGATCGACGCAAACATCTCCAACTGGCCCACGGTCCGTCCACGCTCTCCCTCTAGCCGCCCTTTAGGCAAAGACGTCTCGGCGCGGGCTCTGTCAATCAGCGCATCCCCAAGGTTCAGAATGCCTTGGCCGATCCTGCGAAGAAAACGCGCTCGTTCAGCAAGACTAGTCTCCCGAAAAGAATCGAACGACTGCTCCGCGAGTGTGCCGGCGCGGTCAACGTCCTCTTCGCCTCCTACGCCGAAGCTAGGATCAAGATAGATGTACGCTGCAGGGTTGAACGCGCGGACGCTGCCGTGAGTACCCATGACCTCTGATTTACCGATAAGCATGGCTCCGGTAATTTTCATCATCTTCCTTGTTCCAGCGCTTCGAACCACTCTCGGTTTCTAGCCTGAAGCCCTGCGGTCGCAAGCATCTCGTAAGTAGAGGATCGGGATTGTAGTGATCATCGAACGGATGTAGGGTTGCCAGAAACGTTCTGGCGCTTCCAAACCATGTAAGCTTCTTTCGTCGCCTCATTTGGTGGGTATGTCCCAGTCAAGGGAGCACCTTCTTCGATGAGTTTAAAAATGAATTCCTCCAAGCCTTCCTGTTCGGCAGCGTCTACAGCAATTTCTTCAGCCAAATGGTGAGGGATCACCACGACGCCGTCTATGTCGCCAACGATGACGTCCTTGGGGAAGACTGCTACACCGCCACAGCCAATGGGCAGATTCATGTCCACCGAATGATGCTTGATCAGATTGGTTGGTGCACTTGCGCCTGCACAGAACACAGGCATACCGCAGGTGGCGATCACCCCACTGTCGCGAACTGGCCCATCCGATACCATGCCGGCAACGCCGCGCATCTTCAACCGGGTTGCCAAGATGGAGCCAAACGATGCCGCCGTCTTGTCTCCGCGGCAATCCTGCACGAGAACATAGCCTGGAGGCACGGTTTCGACGCCCTTCCGTTGCGGATTCTCAGGGTCCAGAAAAATTTCTAGGACGTCGATATCCTCACGAGCCGGGATATTGCGGAGAGTGAAGGCGGGCCCGACCAGGTTGCCGTTTTCAAGGGTGCCAAGAGAAGCGACTCCCTGCATGAACACATTCCGAAAACCGCGCCGGAACAGTTGAGTGGTAAGTGTCGCTGTGCTCACATGCTTCAATAGATTGCGAGTTTTGTCACTGAGTTGGGTCACTTTGCACTCCTTGGATAATTACGATGACGTCTAATGAATTTCAGGGTCGGTGAAGCTTCTGTTTCGCGCTTGCAAAGGCTCCTGTAAGAAGTCGAAATCGCAGCCCGTGTCAGCTTGCATTACATGAAGTTGGTTGAGCATTCCGTACCCGCGTGCAAACTTTGGCTTGGGTGGGATCCATCCGGCCTTCCGCCGCGCCATCTCTTCGCCCGAGATCAGAAGGTTCAGTTTGCGTGCTGGCACATCCAGTTGAATAAGATCACCATCCCGCACCATGGCCAGCGGACCGCCAATAAACGATTCGGGCGTTACATGCAGAACGCAGGCTCCATAGCTTGTACCGCTCATACGCGCATCCGAGACGCGAACCATATCGCGGATCCCGGCCCTCAACAGCTTCTCAGGAATCGGAAGTTGCCCCCATTCAGGCATTCCCGGGGCTCCAACTGGCCCGGCCCTTTGCAGAACTAGCACGGAATTGGCGGTCACATCCAACGACGGGTCGTCAATCCGTGCAGCCATATCGTTGTAGTCAAGAAATACGATGGCGGGCACGGTGTGCCGCAGAAGGCGAGGCTCCATTGCAGGGGGCTTGATTACGGCTCCTCCGGGCGCAAGGTCTCCATGCAATACTGCGAGTCCGTCTCTCTCAATGAGCGGATTGGAACGGCCCCGGATGACATTGTCGTTGTAGTTCTTCGCTCCCCGGATATTTTCTCCCAGAGTTAACCCATTCACCGTCATTTGCGTTCCATCTATTAATTCAGCCAGTTCAGCAAGCATGGCAGGGAGTCCGCCAGCATAAAAGAAATCCTCCATGAGGAATTCGCCGGCTGGACGAATGTTTGCTAAAACGGGTGTGTGCCGTGCAAGTTCATCAAACCGATCAAGCCTGAGATCGATCCCTGCGCGACGCGCCAATGCGATTAAATGAACTATAGCGTTAGTCGAGCCCCCAAGGGCCAGCACGGTCGTGATCGCGTTATCAAATGACCTCGCCGTGATCAGGTCGGAAGGCTTCATATCTTCCCAAACCATCTCAACGATCCGTCTGCCGGTGAGCGACGCATGCTGCGCATGGCGCGAATCAACGGCAGGAATTGAGGAGAAGCCCGGCAGAGTCAGCCCCAAGGCTTCGGTTGCGCTCGTCATGGTCGAAGCGGTGCCCATGGTCATGCAGGTCCCCGCCGATCGTGCGATGCCTGCCTCCAAGCCCCTCCAGTCGAGTTGAGTTATCTTGCCTGCCTTGAGTTCGGCTGAGTATTTCCACGTATCCGTTCCGCTGCCTAACACCACCCCGTTCCAGTTGCCGCGAAGCATCGGACCTGCGGGCATGTAAATGGCAGGGAGGTTCATGCTGAATGCACCCATCAAGAGTGCCGGAGTGGTCTTGTCGCAACCGCCCATAAGCACACAGCCATCAAACGGATAAGAGCGCAACAGTTCTTCGACTTCCATCGCGAGGAAATTTCTGTAGAGCATAGTTGTAGGTTTCTGAAAGTTCTCAGAGAGAGTCATCACTGGCATTTCGACGGGGAATCCACCGGCCTGCCAGATCCCACGCTTAACTTCCTCAGCTCTTTCCTTAAAGTGTGTGTGGCAGGGATTGATTTCGCTCCATGTGTTGACAACGGCGATGACTGGCTTGCCCGCGTAGTCCGAAGGCGTGTACCCCATTTGTGCCGTTCGCGATCGATGTCCGAAGGAGCGGAGGTCGTTGACTCCGTACCAGAGATGACTTCGCAATTCCTCGGGAGATTTACGGTTTTTAGAGCGCTCTCGCATCTAGGTATCCGACTATGAGGGAGGTAAGCGAATCCCAGGCGGATTTTGCCTGGACACAACCCTCAGGACCGTTCTGCGCTGTCGTCGAGTGCCCTGTTCCGAGGCGTTCCACCTCGAATTTCGTGAATTCTTCCACCACAATTGCACAATGACCGGTTCGTCGGATCGATGAGCGATACGAACCAAGTTTCCTTCGCTCTGTGACTCGTTCCGGCCGTAGATGCTCACGACCGTTTTGCCGGTGTCTCCATCTGTCCGCATTCTCTGAAGATCGCCTTTGGCAGTGTCGGTTTATCGATAACACCCCTCTCCAGCGTTTACATGCAAGGGCGAAATTTGTCAAGGCATGTCAGACAAATTACTCGCCGCGAGGCGGTATCGAAAACGTTCGTAAGGGTAACCAGTCGATATAAGACCCACGGTCCCGCCGTGCTAGAGCCAGAAAATCTGTAGGTTAAGGAGCGTGAGGTACCTCGATGACCCCCCTTTTTACGCAAACAGCACGCCGACAGCACTGCGAAAACATGTCCGTCAGGTCGGGTGATAAGTGCTTGACAGGAATTATACGCTGGACTACTATCTGCCACTGTAATCCTAACCTGTCCTACTTCTTAGCGGAAGAAGGGGCTATTTTGCTTAGCTTAGGTTGAGAAAGCGGGGATCTGGTTTCTATGGCAATTCGCTAAGCAGCCACCACTGGGTAAATCAAAAGTTCAACAGGTTCATTGCGGATTTCAACACCTCTCGCGTCCCGTCTGTACGCACGATTTGTGGAACTTCCTCACATGTCCGGCAGTTGAAACAATACCGAATTTGGTTGATTAGCGTAGCGCTCGGAGAAATTGCTCGTGTAGACACATCCGGTCCTTGCCGAACCCATGGCTGGCAACTGGCCGATGTCCGACGAACGAACGCTGAATCTGCGGCTCAAGCGTCTAGCTCAGGAGGGAGTTCGATGAACCCGACAATGTCACGGCGAAATTTTCTTGGCCTTGTTGGTGCCGCGCCTCTGCTTGCTCATTGCAACCTGCTAGCGGAGCCAATAAAGCACCGACACAAGATAAGCGATATTCAGTGCATGGTTCTGTCCGGCGAACGAACGTACACGCTAGTTAAGGTTGTCGCAGATGGTGGGATGTATGGGATCGCGGAGGCGTATGGCAGCCCCTCAATTGGGACTAAAGAACAAATATTAAAGTTGAAACCCCTCCTGATCGGAAAGGATCCGCTAGGCATAGATGCGATCTATACCTATTTAGGCAGAGGGGGAGATAGCCTGAGTGGTACCCGAACGGACGGTTCGGCACACAACCTGATGCGGGCGGCTAGCGGCATTGAGATGGCACTGTGGGATCT
>WNFJ01216667.1_pt1 | contig 12158 bp, 13 predicted proteins | sample 5400461 | NCBI WGS metagenome assembly WNFJ01 (sample SAMN13153349, study PRJNA577476) | soil metagenome | isolation source: 115 cm saprolite on Douglas fir-dominated hillslope | place: USA:California | collected 2013-09-17
TTTCGAGTCCAACCTTTAGCGCCTCGCCACGGAGCGCGTAAGACCATGCGGTCGAGATTCCAAGCTCGCGTTCGCGATCGCCGGACAAATTCTGCTCCATGAAGAGATTAGCCGCGAATTCAATAGATTTTCCGATCTCCTGACCGAGTAACAGCCGAACTTCGTAGGAATTGGAGATACTCTTGGTCACACTTGCTTCACCCGAATCGCCGCCCTCGCCGCGGTCTGTTTCCTTGCCAAAATAATCTTTGCCAGTGCCCCATTTGAATTCGGCCAGGAGCGTTGGATTAAGCGGAATTTCCCCCCAGTCCGCGAACGCATAACGACCTTCGATCAGAGTGAAAGGAATCTGCCGGTGTCCGTTAATTGCTTCCTGATAAAACTCCCAAGCTATTTGGAATCGGCAGGGCAAGCCGAGTTCGTACTCTTGCACGAACAAATGATCCGGCTGGCCTTTTCTCGGAAAGGTCCCGTTATAATCAAGATCGAAGTAAAAAGAGTAAGGAGGCAAGACGTAGACATCTGTATCTGCCGAAAAGCGTCCGCGCGCAGACCAACGCGGCTGCGCGTACGGCCCGATTAACTCTTCGCCGGCCGGCCGCTCTTCGACTTCCTGGACAGGAAGCCGCGTTACGGTTTGCGCCGGAGAGGGCTGGGGCAGAGCTGCCGCTGCAACAATCGAAGTGGCCAGTGTCCGGTCGAGGAACATCCTTTTCGCTCGAGTAAGAAATTCAAACATGCGCGGATAGTGATTGGAAATTTCAAGTCGTGGGGGAGACGCCGGGGCGCGGAAGTCATTTGGCGGGCAAAAAAATGAAGGATGCGATGATTACTCGCAATGCGGTAAAAGTGACATTTTCGTCACTTTTGATCGGTAGAGACGCGCTTCCGCATATTTTCGGTAGGGATCGGCTCCTGCCGGTCCGTGTCCGGCATCGGGATTGCTGGCGACTTGCTGACTGCCTGCTACGGTATGCGATGCCAGTTTCTCCCAATACCTGGACGAACTTTGCCGTCGTTGCGTTCCTCGTCTCATTGTTGCCGGGTCCCGCGTTTATCATTGTGCTGTCGACCGCTTTGCGGCGAGGATTCCGGTCAGCGCTTTATGCTAACGCTGGTGTAGTGGCGGGCGACGCGATCTATTTCTTCTGCACTGCGCTCGGGCTTGGATCGCTATTGGCCGCCTCGTATTGGGCGTTCACAGTCGTCAAGTGGCTGGGCGTTACCTATCTGATTTATCTAGGCTTGCGTTCGTTGCTTTATCCCGCGAGCGAGATCGTCGGTGAAGGCCGAAGCACAGGTTCGGGACGAAAGGCCTTCCTTACTGCAATTACCGTTCAACTAGCAAATCCGAAACTGTTACTCTTCTTGGTCGCGTTGGTCCCGCAGTTTATCGAGATTGGCCGACCGGTTGCCGCCCAATTTGCTATTCTGGGCGGAACTTTCATGCTATCAGACGCTGTCGTTTACTTGATTGTTGGGCTCTTCGCGGCGCGCGCTCGGCCGCTCCTGGCCAAGCCCTGGGCAGCACGTACCACCAGTCGAGTCACCGGACTCGCGATGCTTGGAGCTGCGGTTCGAATTGGCTCGCAACGCTGAATCAAACCGCATTCCAGGTATCCCGAATAAACTGGTATCCTTCAGTCACCACGTCGTCCGGTTGTTTGAAAAAATCGCGCCAGACTCGAGTCGGTTCTACCAACTCCGGAAGCGCTCTTCCGAACGCCTCAATAGTCAACCAGCCATTGTAGCCACTCGACCTGATTACTCGAAAGATAGCCGGGAAATCGATATGGCCACGTCCTGGTACCCCGCGGTCGTTGTTTGACACGTGGACATGCGCTATCTCCGCGACGTTTTCAGAAAAGGCCCTAGGTAGATCTTCTTCTTCGATGTTTGCGTGGAAGGTATCGAACATGGTCTTCAGGTTCGGATGATTAACCCGACGGACGTAAGCAGCGGCGGCTGCGGTTGTGTTCAGAAAGTAACATTCGAATCGATTCAGAAACTCGATCGCAAGACAAACCCCTTGGCGTTGCGCTTCATCTGCTACTTCTCGGTGAACATCGGTAGCGCGTTTGAACTCTTCTTCGGTCGGCCCAGTTCCGGAGAACACTCCCAAAGCCTGATGGAACGGCCCACATAGGATGTCCGCCCCGAGAATGGCGGCTTGGCGAACGATCGTTTTCAGCCGTTCCGCCGCCGCTTTTCGGATCGCGGGATCGGGGCTGATCGCACTGGCTTCGGGAGTTGCGACCGTGACAGTGGAACTCTTGAGCTGCAGTTCATCCAATTTCCGGCGCAACTTTTTATAATGGGCGTCATCTCCGCCAAAGATGGGGATTTCAACGCCATCGAATCCAGTCGATTTAATCTTTTCCAGGTGGGGGTAGTGCTCCTCGGTCACGTGCGTAGTCCAGAGCAACAGATTCATGCCGATTTTCATAATTGTTCAAGTGGGAGGATGCTTCGCTCAGCAACAATTCACCGGAAGATTTCACCTTTCGAGCTCATTGCGTGAGTTGAATTAGCTATTAAAACAGGATTCGAAAAAAATTGGAGTGCGAAGGTGTATCTATTTTTGGGGACCGGGAGGGATCGCGGCCCCGACTTCGTCCGGCGCGGCCGACCATGCGCGTCAACTTAAGGGCTTAGGATCGTACCGGGAGAACTTGTCCCGGCTTGTCCGCCGTAGCGGCGAGCCTGGATTTTTCGGTAGCGGCGACTAGCTTGTCCGACATAGTCAGGACGACGAAGGAGGAACGGGACGATCGACCAACGCTGGCCATCGCTGAGCGTGTGCGAGACCAGAAGTCGGGCGTTTCTATCGTCTCCCATGGGGCTTGTCGGACTTTGCTGGGCGAAAATGCGCTGGGTTTCCCAGTCCTGCAGCTGCCGGATACTGGCTACTTTCACTGAGTCCCTTCCTCCTTCGCCCCGCCGTCCTCACCGTACAATCCTAAGCCACCTAAAGTTGACGCGCATGGACAGCTGCCAGATAGCGGCCGAGTTCAATGGCGTCTGCTCAATCTACTGTTCGGGCGCGCCAAAGCGGAGGGACGGCCCCCTAACCACCAGCGAGCAGCGATCTTGGCGGCAGGAATGAGGATTGAAACCGTACCGGTTAGGTCTAATATCTATCGGTGCGGCGAGTAGCCAATACGCCGCGGTCCAGACGTCTGCGGACCCTAGCTATTACCCCCAATTCAAAATAGAAATCATCATACTGCCGAGGAACCGATAAAGGCGCTCTGCGAGACCACCTGGCGACGCCATGCTCTCCCCATTTCGATCTTATGAATAACTTCCCCAAATTACACAATGCGATGTGGCCTGGTTTAGTCGGTAAAGGGCCAGGCTCGGAACCTTTCATCGATCTGGATACGATGCTGAATCTCACCGCGTCGGCCGAAACCATTGGCCCGCGATTTGAGGGAGTCGATTTATTCCTGTCCGATCCGCATATCAGTATTGATTCGACGGATGATCAGCTAAAGGAGCTCGTTGAAAAAATCGCTTCCAGAAATCTCGTCGCTGGTTCCGTGGTCGCGCCGGTTTGGCCGCCAACCGGAGGCGGATCCTCGATGGGTAAGGCGGAAGACCGGCATCGTTTTATCGAACAGGTTCGGAAGGCTTGTCGGATTGCTGCGAAACTTCGTGAGCTGGGAATCAGACCTTACGGAATCGTCCGCATTGATTCCGCGACCGATCCGGAAACATGGGCCAATGACCCGGAAGGTTCGAAGAAGATAGCATCGACCTTTCGAGAGTGCTGCAATATCGCCGAAGGTCACGGTGAACGCTTGGCTGCGGAGGGCGAAATTTGTTGGGGCGGTATGCACAGTTGGAAACGAATGATTGAGCTGTTAGAATTAGTTGGGCGACCCGATACCCTCGGTTTCCAAGCCGACATGGCCCACACTCTACTCTACACGACGGGGTGTAACGCTCCGGAAGATGCCATTCTGCCCGAAGGCTTTGATTGGAAAGACAAGGGGAAGGTGCAGGAGGCTTTAAAAACTATGACGAACGCCCTGCGTCCGTGGACGATCGATTTTCATGTTGCCCAGAACGACGCCACGGTCAAAGGCAGCGGCTCGCATGACAAGACTGGAAAGCATTGTCTTCCCGATGACCCAAATGGGAAACTAAATATTGCCCAGGATGCCGGATACTGGCTTCGCGACGATCAGGGAAAATTGACTAAGGCTTTCCAACATATCTGTTGGGACGGCTGCATGTTCCCAAATGAGGTGATGCTGAAGCAGCAGACCTGGAATTCCATTCTCGGCGCAATGGTTTCCGTCCGAGAAGCGCACGGCTGGGAGGGGTAGGAAAGGCAGGTGAAAAGTGAAAAGTGATTGGTGAGAGGTGATTAGTACGTTAAATAGCGGCGCCAGTTGGGGGAGAAAGGAATGCGCTACTACGTTCGGCGTTTGGCGTTTTCCGTTTCCGGCGTTCTCGGCGTTCCCGGCGTTTCCTGGAGAGGTGATTGGTGATTAGTCCCGCGAATTCGTTACTCCATTACTCCCGGGCTCACAGATCCTGCCTTCGCTGGGTCTGTGTCGCCTACCATTACTCCATTAATCCGGGACTCCAACCTTTATGAAGAAACTAAACATTGGTCTCGTTGGGTATGGCTTTATGGGACGTGCGCATTCGAATGCGTATCTGACCGTCAGCCAGTTTTTCGATCTCAAGTATCAACCGGTGCTCAAGGGCGTTGCTGCTCGAGATCCGGAGAAGACAAAACAGTTCGCGCATAAATGGGGCTACCAGTCTCACTACGTGGACTGGAAACAACTAATCGCTGATCCCGAAATCGACGTCGTCGATATTGCTAGCCCAAACGATACCCATGCCGAAATTGCAATCGCCGCCGCTCAGGCTGGTAAAATGATCTTATGCGAAAAGCCGCTGGCGCGAAATCTGGACGAAGCGCAACAGATGGTCGATGCCGTCAAAAAAGCCGGGGTTCGAACGATGGTTTCGTATAACTATCGAAGGATCCCCGCAGTGACGCTGGCGAAACAGATCGTTGCATCCGGCAAGCTGGGTCGCATCTTTCATTATCGGGCAAAGTTCCTGCAGGATTGGACGATCTCGGCCGATGTGCCGCAAGGCGGCAAGGACTGGCGATTGGATGTAAACGTGGCCGGGAGCGGGGTGACCGGCGACTTGTTGGCCCACTGCATCGACACGGCGATCTGGCTGAACGGCGAAATGGACTCCGTCTCCGCAGCAACCGAAACATTCATTAAGGAACGGAAGCATAACTTGACCGGCAAAACGGAAAAGGTCGGAATCGATGACGCCAGCCTGTTTCTAGCCCGGTTTAAGAATGGATCGTTGGCAACTTTCGAAGCAACCCGATACGCGCGAGGTCATAAGGCGCTTTATACTCTCGAGATTAACGGCGAGCATGGTTCTATCGCTTGGGATCTACACGACCTGCATCGGTTGCAATGGTTCGATCACAAGGATGAAGGATCGTTGCGGGGCTGGCGATCTATTCATGTCACGGATGGCGATCATCCATATATGGCAAACTGGTGGGTGCCAGGATTAGCAATTGGGTTTGAACATTCGTTTATCCATCAGGTGGCAGATTTTTTGAATTCGCTCGACGAAAAGAAACCGGCCGAACCGACTTTTGAGGGTGCCATGGCGACGGAGAGAGTGGTAGATGCGGTGCTTCGATCGGCAAAATCAGGCAAGTGGGAAAAGGCTTCGTAAACGTCGGGTAAACCTTTGCCTCGTGTTTGGTCGCACTCGAGACCACTGGTGTCTTGACACTGGTTTCCAAGCTTTCTAATCTGACTTGGTCCGACCGGTACACGGTCTAGCGACCGAGGTCGGACATTTTTTTTACCCCCCAAACAATATCGAAAGAACGAGGCGACAATGATCAGGTGGCTTCTCAAGTCAGTGGGCATTACCGTGCTTTTGGCACTTAGCACGGCCAGTTACGGAGCGGAAAAACTTACGATCCTATGGGCGCAATGGGATCCGGCTAACTATCTGCAAGAGTTGGTCAAAGACTATCAAAAAGAGACCGGCGTAGAGGTCGTGGTGGAGACCACCCCATGGGGCGATTTCCAAACCAAAGCATTCACCGAATGGAATGCTCATGGCGATGCTTACGACATGGTGGTCGGAGACTCGCAGTGGCTGGGCGCGGGTTCGACTGCAGGCCACTACGTCGAACTGACGGATTTCTTCAAGAAGAACGACGTAGTCAACAAAATGGCGAAGGCGACGGTCGTCGGTTACGCGGAGTATCCGGGCAAGAGCGGCCATTACTGGGGAATCCCTCTGGAAGGAGATGCGAACGGATGGGCATATCGCAAGGACTGGTTTGAAGATCCAAAGGAGAAGGCAGCGTTCAAAGCCAAATATGGCTATGAGCTGGATGTGCCCAAAACCTGGGCACAGCTGCGCGACATCGCCGAGTTCTTCTATCGACCAAAGGAAAAGCGCTACGGTTGCACGGTCTACACGGATAATTCATACGACGCGCTCGTGATGGGCATCATGAACACGATCTTTGGCTATGGCGGTGACATGGGCGATTACGCCACCAATCAGGTCGAGGGCATCACCAACTCAAAGGAGGCGGTCGAAGGGCTCAAATTATACAAGGATCTCTACGGATTCTGTCCGCCCGACTGGAGTAAGACATTCTTCCTGGAAGCGAACCAGGCGTTCACTAATGGCCAGGCGGCGATGAGCATGAACTTCTTTGCGTTTTTCCCGGCGTTGGCTAATCCCGCTACGAACAAGTACGCTAACGTAACCGGCTATTTTGCGATGCCGGCCGGTCCTACCGGCAAGCGGTTTGCGGCGCTAGGGGGACAGGGACTTTCAATCATAAGCTACTCTAAGAAGCGCGATGAGTGCTTCAAATTTTGCGAGTGGTTCATTCGCCAGGACGTGCAGAAGAAGTGGGGCGAACTAGGCGGCTATACCTGCGATGCGAAGATTCTGTCGTCCGAAGAGTTCCGCAAGGCTACGCCATACAATGAGGCCTTCTATGAATCGATGCAAATGGTGAAGGACTTCTGGACGATTCCCGAGTATGCCGAGATGCTCTCGACCGCGCAAAAACATTGGCACCCATACATCGTTGCTAATAAAGGAGGGACAGCCCAAGACGTACAGGATGCGCTGATGAAGGATTGGGAAGCTATCCTTAAGAAAGCAAATCTCCTGAAATGAAGATTTTCGTCACGCGGGAGCGAAACGCTCCCGCGCGACCTTCCTGCTTATGCCGTCGGTATGCGTCCATCGTCGCATACACTTCCTACGATTAGCCGCTTAATAAATGCATCGGGCTCAAACCAGAGGATCGTCGCTGGCAAGGCAGGGGATGTCAGATCTGGCGATCCGTAACTGGTTCATCATTCCGACGATCGCTTTCTTGATCGTCTTCAACATCTTTCCCTTGCTCTATTCGCTCGGCTTTTCGTTCACGGATTATCGAGCGGCGCCTGGAGAACTACCAGGAGTTGCTGACCGATGATGGGATCTGGAACAACTTCACGATTACCGCGAAGTACGTGATCATATCAGTCGCTGGGCAGGTGATAGTAGGCTTTGGCCTTGCCCTGCTGCTCAACCGTCCCATCCCGGGTAAAGGCCTGCTAACGACCATATTGCTGCTGCCCATGATGATGTCGGCGGCAGTGGTGGGGTTGTTCTGGCAGTTACTGTACAATCCGTCCTGGGGAATCGTGAACTATCTTCTCGGTCTGGAGAGAATGGAATGGCTCTCCAACCCCGATGTGGCCCTGTATGCGATCGCAATCACGGACATCTGGATGTGGTCACCGTTCGTGATGCTTCTCTGTCTCGCCGGACTTTCGGCTATTCCCTCTTCCCTTTACGAGGCAGCGGCCATCGACCGCGCGCCGCCCTGGTTCGTGTTCAGGCGTATCACCCTACCTCTGGTCGCACCGCTTTTATTGATTGCCATCATCTTTCGCACGATGGAGGCGTTTAAGACTTTCGATATCGCCTTCATCATGGCGAGTTTGGATGAAACCGAGCTGGTTTCGATCCGGCTCTATAAGTTGGCATTTCAGGAGTGGCAGACTGGCCGTTCCTGTGCCCTTGCTTACATCGTGTTGTTGGCGGTGCTGGCGATCACAACGATCTACATCAAGTATTTGAATCGACTTAAGGAACGCTAGGTATGGCGGCGGTTCAGTCAAAGATGCAGCGACTCTGGGACCGGATCGCGGTCGCCTTGGTGCTTGCCGCGCTGGTGATCATGATGATCCCGCTCTATTGGATCTGTTCGACTGCATTCAAGCCGCGGGCCGATGCTACCACCGTGCCGCCCACCGTCTTCTTCAAGCCCGAGATCACTGCTTTCATTAAACTCTTCACGGCACGGGTCGAAAGGCGAGGTGCGCCAAACAAGGAGGAGTATGCCAAGGCGCCGTGGTGGGAAAAGCTCGTCATGGACGGAGGCGAGCGCTTTATTCGAGACGATAAGGGCAACATCGAGAGCTCCGGTTATGTTGGCCGATTCACTAACAGCCTGATCATCGCAGTGACGAGCACTTTTTTGGCCGTGGCCATGGGAACAGTGACTGCCTACGGATTTTCTCGCTTCAAAATGCCAGGGGAGTCGGACTGGCTGTTCTTTATTCTCTCAACCCGCATGCTGCCTCCGGTCGTGGTGGCCATACCGATGTACCTCATGTATCGCACGGTTGCATTAGTCGACACGCATATCGGACTAATCATCCTCTACACTGCATTCAATCTGTCTTTCTCAGTCTGGGTGATGAAGGGCTTCATCGATGAGATCCCGACGGAGTACGAGGAAGCTGCGCTGGTCGACGGATACACCCGGATGGAAGCGTTTTTGAAGATTGTGTTGCCCCAGGCTGTAACCGGGATTGCGGCGACGGCGGTGTTCTGTTTCATCACGGCTTGGAATGAATACGCATTTGCACTCATCATGACCCTAAGGAAGGCCCAAACGGCACCCCCCTATATCCCGTCCCAGCTTGGATCGGGTCTGACGGACTGGACGACGATTGCGGCCGGGGCTGTTCTGTTTCTCCTGCCGGTAATGATATTCACCTTCCTATTGCGCAATCATCTGTTGCGCGGAGTCACCTTCGGCGCGGTGAGAAAGTAAAGGAGACTTGCGATGAGACGCTCTGCCAGAAAACTTGAGCTGCTGTCCATGCTGGTGATGATATTGGGGGTAATCGCCCTTTGCCAACCGTGGAACCTGTTTCTGCACAGCTACGGCGCAACGATCATTCTGGTGGGCCTAATCCTGTTCAATATCTTTTCCCGAATCAGTCCACCGAAGACGCGGCAATCAGCACCTTTGGAGCGCTCGTCCACGCACTGACAACCAAGAAAAGCATCGTACTGTGGCTGATCTAGATCTTATCGACATTGAAAAGCACTTCGGAGCTAACTGGGTCATCCGAAAACTTAATTTGCGAATCAACCACGGCGAATTCGTTGTTCTACTTGGACCGTCCGGCTGTGGCAAAACCACAACCTTGCGGGCGATCGCCGGATTAGAGGAGATCGATTCCGGCGAAATCCGCATTGATGGCAAACCGGTCGAATCGTTGCCGGCGAGCGAGCGCGATATCGCTTTTGTTTTCCAGCTTTACTCGCTCTATCCGCACATGACAGCGTTTGAAAATATTGCCTTTCCGCTGCGCGCTTTCCGGATGAGCGATAAGGAAGTTCGCGAGAAAGTAAAGAGTGTCGCTCAGGTGCTGCGGATCGAGCACTTGTTGCAAAAAAAGCCGTCCGCATTGGCGGGTGGTGACATGCAGCGGGTGACGATTGGACGCGCCTTGGTCCGGCGCCCTAAAGCGATCTTGATGGACGAACCCATTGGCGCGCTGGACGCGAAATTGCGTGCCGAGATGCGGGTTGACCTGCGCCGCTTGCACATCGAAAACAATTCCACCACCATCTATGTGACTCACGATCAGGTGGAAGCGATGTCGATGGCCGACCGGATCGCAATCATGAACGAGGGTGTGTTGCAACAGGTTGGTAGTCCAACCGAGGTGTATTCATGGCCGGCTAACCTGTTTGTGGCCCAGTTCGTTGGTAGCCCGATAATGAATGTGGTTAATTGCCGGGTCGAATTGTCAGATCCGACGACCAAGGTGCGACTCGATGGAACGGAATCTCCTTTCCAATTTGGGGGCGAAGTGTACCGGCGCGTAGCCGCGGCCGGACACGACGATATTGCGCTGGGTGTCCGACCCGAAGCTGTGCTGGTCCAGCGAACCGAGCAGCCCGGTTATCTGCCGGGCGAAGTTCATCTGATCGAGCCGCTGGGCTCTTACGACATCCTGGATATCGGTGTCGGGAAGACGGTGATCCGAGCCCGCACGGAGAGCCGGTTTGTGACTCGGCTCCACGAACCGGTCTGGGTGCAACTTGACAAGGAGCGGACGCACTTTTTCGATAAGAAGAGCGGCCTGGCGCTGTCTAGCGAGCGATAATCAACGTGGCAAATTTAACTCTGAAGAATCTATCCAAAAGCTATGACGACATTGCCGCGGTGCGCAATCTTTCGCTCGATATTCATGATCGGGAATTCTTCGTTCTCTTGGGCCCAACGGGGGCAGGGAAGACCACTACGCTGCGTTGCATTGCCGGCCTGGAAAGACCCGAAAGCGGTGAAGTCTGGATCGGCGACGACCTGGTGAACGAATGGAGCGCGGCGAACCGAGATGTCGCTCTCGTGTTCCAGCAATATTCGCTTTATCCGAACTATACGGTGCGCAAGAATCTCGAATTTCCTCTGAGATCGAAGCTGCGTCAGATTCCGGTGAAGGAGATTGGCCTTCGAGTGCAGAAAGCGGCCGAAACCTTGCGAATTTCGCATTTGCTGGAACGGCGTACCGATCGGCTCTCCGGCGGAGAAATGCAGCGGGTTGCGATCGGCCGGGCGATCGTACGCGAGCCCCGATTGTTCCTGATGGATGAGCCGCTTTCTAATGTCGACGCCAAGCTGCGCGAGCTGTTGCGGTCCGAACTCAGGCAGCTGCAATTGAAACTAGGGGCGACATTAGTTTTCGTCACGCACGATCAGGTCGAGGCTATGACCATGGGTGACCGCATTGGCGTGCTTTGCGATGGCGAGCTAATACAAGTGGGTACGCCCTTCGAGGTCTACAATTCTCCCGGCAACACATTCGTGGCCTCCTTTGTCGGATCGCCTGCAATTAACCTATTCGACGCCGCGATCTACGGAGATAAGCTCGTTGTCGCACCGGAAAAGTTTGAAATCGTCCTTCAATCCGCGATCCGCGCACGGCTTAATGGGATTATCGGCCCACGCAATACCGTACGTGTGGGCGTTCGCCCCGAACATGTGAAGTTGATCCCTAGCGGAGACATCGCGGGAAGGTTATACGGTGCCGAAGACCATGGCGTTGAAATGATCTTGACGATCCAGGTCGCGGATAAATTGATTCGCGCCACGTCCGCTGCCACTACCAGGGTACCAGTGAACGCGCCGGTACAGATTGTGTTTGCCCAGGACAAGCTGCACTTTTTTGATCCGGAAACCACCAAGAACTTGGCGCAGACATGAAATGGATCGTGAGCACGCTTTTCCTGTTAATCACGAATCATCTGGCCGACGGACAAGGCGAGAAGGCCGGCCTCGCAGAAACGCATCGCGAAAAATTCGAAGAAGCGCTGCGGTGGAAGCTTTCTGCTGGCGACCCCTCCGGGGACACCAAGATCGAGGTGAGCGGCAACCACGTCCGAATCACGCTGACCGGCAGCAAATTCTGGAACGAGGCGACCGCGGCCTTCGATGCGAAGTATTTCGGGCTCCTTTGCTTGTTGTGGGACATCGAAGCGCGGGATCAAAATCAACGCGAATATGTGCTTACCGACTCGTTCGATATTACATTGGTTCAGGGACCCGACAGGATCGTGGCCAGAGCATTCGTGAATCGCGCCGATTTTCCGACCATCGCCGATCTTAGCACCGCGATCCTATTAACAAAATCTCAGGTGCGCGACATCCTCAAGGGGCAAGCCATCCAGTCAAACGCACGTCACTGAACGGCAGGCTTCGTATCAGCCTGCGGTTTTAAGCCCGCGGCGCGCCGTCGTTGCGCTCGCTATGCCCATCAGGGTAG
>WNFJ01556251.1_pt2 | contig 12157 bp, 16 predicted proteins | sample 5400461 | NCBI WGS metagenome assembly WNFJ01 (sample SAMN13153349, study PRJNA577476) | soil metagenome | isolation source: 115 cm saprolite on Douglas fir-dominated hillslope | place: USA:California | collected 2013-09-17
GAGTCTTGCGATCGGCTCGCACGGGTTGCCGCTGTTCGGCGCCGGTGATTGGAATGACGGCATGAATCGAGTCGGCGCGGCCGGGCGCGGCGAGAGTGTCTGGCTCGGATGGTTCTTGCACGCCGCACTGCTCAAGTTCGCGCCGATCGCCGAGCGGCGCGGGCAGTCCGCCGCCGCCGCGGTCTGGCGCAAGCATGCCTTTGCCCTGCAACAGGCCATCGAGCGTGAAGCCTGGGACGGTGACTGGTACCGGCGCGGTTACTTTGATGACGGCACGCCCTTGGGATCGGTCGCGAGCGATGAATGCCGGATCGATTCCATTGCCCAGTCGTGGGCGGTGATCTCCGGTGCCGCGGAGCGCGAACGCGCGGTGCGGGCCATGTCGGCGGTCGACTCGCAGCTGGTCAGCCGCAGCGACGGTCTCGTCAAATTGTTCACGCCGGCGTTCGACCGCACTCGGCACGACCCGGGCTACATCAAGGCCTATCCGCCCGGCATCCGTGAAAATGGCGGCCAATACACTCACGCGGCGATGTGGTCGACCCTGGCGTTTGCGCTGCTGGGCGACGGTGATCGGGCCGGAGAACTATTCTCCATTCTCAATCCCATCAATCATGCAAGCACCCGCGCCGCCATTCATCGTTACAAGGTCGAGCCCTACGTGGTCTGTGCCGACGTGTACTCGTCGCCGGAGCTGGTCGGCCGCGGCGGCTGGACTTGGTATACCGGGTCCGCGGGGTGGATGTACCGCACCGCGGTGGAGGGCATTCTGGGCATCCATTTGCGCGGCGGAATTCTATCCATCGATCCCTGCATTCCACGCGCTTGGCCGGGCTTCGAGATCACTTATAAGCATGGACGGTCGCGATACCGCATCGCGGTTGAAAACCCGCGGGGCGTGAGTACAGGCGTCAGTCGCGCCACTCTCGACGGTCGAGAGATGTCGGGCACCCCGTGTGAAATCACCCTGGTGGATGACGGGACCTATCACTACGGACGCATCACATTGGGTTGAGGGTTCAGCCGGCCAATGCCTATTCTTGTTTCGTCCGCAGTGCCGCAATAGTGCGCAACAGCAGCGTCTTGCCCACTGCGCCGACGGGCAGTATGCGTAGAAGACGCAGCGCCAAGCCAGGACGCGCAATCAGAAGACCGACAGCGGCCGCACCGATGGTTCCGAGTCCGGGGCCGCTCATGAGCGCTTGCATGGTGCGGCTGCGGGGGAATCCCCCCGTGTGACCGCCGTGTGTCGGGTTGCCGGCGTCGGAGTCTTTGCGCGGCGGATCGAGGGCGCGCCGCAATTCTTCCCGTGACGCCGCTAGCCTCGCGAGAATCAAGGCTCGAGCTGCGTCCTCTCGGTCGATCATGAGCGGATCAATCCTGGTCCGGCGACAATATGCGTTCGAGGATCACACGATCCTCTTGCCACTCCCGGCGCACGGAGGCAAGTAACTGCGATTTCGCCCGCACGGCATTCGCCCGGTACGCGGCCGCCCCGATGGCCAGAGCCAAAAATCCGCCGCCCATCCAGGCGATGGCGCTCACTCGGTGGGGCGTGTCCCAGGTGCAGGCCACCACGACGAGGCAACCCATGAAAACAGCAAACAGGCCGCAGATGGCTGCGATAGCGGACGCCAGGAACTCCGCCGCCATTTCGCGCGACGCCCTGGCTAAATCCAAGCTCGCGAGGTCGACATACGCCACGAAATGCCGCAGCAGCGCCGGCGTCGCTTTCGCCAGTGACCACAGCAGCAGTCTCACCGTCTCGAGACCTTAAGAACGGCGGGTCGCTAAAATCCCCACGACGGCGCCGACCAGAGCGGCAATGCCAACCGCTTGCCACGGGCTATCGCGAACATAGTCGTCAGCCGTGCTGGCGACGCCTTGCGCGTGCTGCCGTATGGTCTCGGCCCCCTCCGCCAGGCTTTGCTTCGTCGCATCAACCGCGCGCTGAACTTTGCCTCGCACCCGCACCACGTCCGCGTCTTTCAAATCCACGATCCGCGCCATGAGCTCTTCAACGTCTGCGATCAAGTTCTTGATCTCGCTCGAAGCAGTCGCCTTGATATGGTTCACGCCTTCGCTCAAATCGTTCTTGAGGCGACGTCCGGCCGCACGTGCCTGCTCAGTGGTTCCGTCGTGTGTAGTTTCCATTTGTTATCTCCTAGAGAACACAGAGACAGTATCACAGACATGGTCGCGACGGCCGAGGAGCTGCGCCATCGGTAGCGCTTGGCCCTTCCTGTAGGAATCGCCCCACATGCTAAACTTTGGGGTTATAGCGCGGAAGATCACATGAAAATCTTGGGCGAGGAATTGGGCGAAATCGGTCGATGGTACATCGCCTTACCCCCGCTGCTGCTGATCGGCTTCTTGATCGGTCTATTTTTCCTGGCTGTGGCCGGGCAATCGCGGCTCAATACCGCCAATGAGCGGGTGCACGACTCGCAGTTGCGGCAGCAAGCCCTGAGTGAATTCATCGCGCTGATAAGCGATGCCGAGTCCGGCCAGCGCGGCTACCTCTTGACCGGCGAAAGCTCCTATCTGCAGCCCTACACCGAAGCGGTGGCGAAGGTCGAGGCCGCGCTGGATCGCGTGCACGAGGCCTACGGCGGCAACGACGACAGCCGCGAGTTCCAGGAGCTCAGAATTCTGACCGGGAAAAAACTCGGTGAACTCGAGGATACCCTGGCGCTGTTCAAAAAAAGAGGCACCACGCCCGCGGTGAACGTGGTCCGCACCGACGTGGGCAAACGCACCATGGATGAAATATCGCGGATCGTCGGCGACATGCGTCTCGCGGAGGCGCACGAGCTTGCCGCGGCCACGGAGCAGTGGCAGGCGGATTTTCAAGTGTCGCGCTGGGTATCGGCTGCGGGGGTCATCCTCAACATCGGACTGGTGCTGCTCGCGACGCGTCTCGTCTATGGGGATATGCGCCGGCGCGCGCGGCAGGCCATCAATCTGCGCGATCAGAAGCAGGAACTGGAACGTGAGGTCGACGAGCGGACCCGGGAGCTGACCGCGCTCTCCACCCACCTGCAGGGGGTGTCGGAACAGGAGAAATCCGCCCTGTCGCGCGAATTGCACGACGAACTCGGCGGCCTGCTGGTGGCGGCCCGGATGGATTTATCCTGGCTTCAGCAGCGGCTGCCCACCAGCGATCCTGCCATCGAACAGCGCTTCAAGCGCATCCACGAATCGTTGAGTTCGGGAGTGGATTTGAAGCGCCGCGTCGTCGAGGAGCTCAGGCCCACCTTGCTCGACAACATGGGCTTGTTCACGGCGCTGCGCTGGCAATTCAAAGAGACCTGCCGCCGCGCCGGACTCAGGTGCACGGAAACGATTCCCGATTCCGAGCCCGAATTCAATCCAGATGCCGCCATAGGCGTCTTCCGTATCGCCCAGGAAGCCTTGACGAACATCCTCAAGCATGCGGAGGCCAAGTCCGCGGACCTGGTCATCGGCATCGATCGCGATACCTTTGGCAAAGGAATCCCGTCGAATCGGCTCCAGACCATTACATCCCACGGCCTCGCATCCATGCGCCACCGGATCACCGCGCTCGGCGGCAGCTGGGACGTGCGCAGTCCGAGTTCCGGCGGCACCATCGTGACCGCGGTCATTCCGTTGCCGAGAATGCTGGGGGGCGAGCCCGCGTGATGCGCGGATGTGAAGCGCGGGCGCTTCGAGGCGATTCAGTGTTTCGCGAGATGGGCTTCGCAGATCTCGTGCAGGACTTCCGGCAGCCTGCCGTAGTCGCGCGCCTTATCCAAGAAATGCGAGGCGCCGAGGGCGATCGCGGCATTCTTGTATTCGGGCAGGTCGTAGTTCGTCAATACGATGATTCGCGGCTTCAAATGAGCCGTGGCCACCGTGGCCAGCGCGCGCATGACACCGAAGCCCGTGCCCTGCTTCAGATGCAGATCAAGAATGATCACGTCGATCGAGTCGCGCTGCGCGGACGCCACTGCCGTCGCCTCGGTGTCCGCGGTGCCGATCAACTCCACCTGAGGGATTTGGCGAATCGCTTCCGTCAATCGCTCCGTCAGCACCTTGGAGTCTTCGACCAATAAGACTCTCAAATGCTGAGCCATTGACATCGCGTCCATAGTATTGCTGTACATGCTTGTCGCAGTTTAGCGTCATGCGCAGTATGCCGGCCAGACCGGCTTCGCAGGTTCTGATGTAGGAAGATTCTCACACGCGTCGCTTATTGAATGAGCCCGTTGCGCAATGCATAGGACGTAATGTCGGCATTCGCGGTAAAACTCATCTTTTCCAAGATACGGCTCCGATACGTGCTCACCGTCTTTACGCTGAGACTGAGCTCATTGGCGATATCGGAAACGCCGCGCCCTGCCGCCAATTTGCAGAATATCTGAAACTCACGGGTCGAAAGGCGCGCATGCAGCGGTTTGTCCGGGTCCCCGTCCAGATCCGCCACCAATATTTCCGCCAGCGCCGCGCTGACATAACGCCGGCCCGCCAGTACGGTGCGCACGGCTTTCATCAACTCCTCGGGCGCGCTGTCCTTGGATAGATAGCCGCTCGCGCCGGCGCGCAGGACATTGACCGCGTATTGCTGCTCCGGCAGCCCGCTCATCACCAGCACTCGCACGCCGGGGTGGCCGGTTTGAATATGCCGCAAAATATCCAGGCCGCTGCGATCCGGCATGTGAATGTCGAGCAGCACCAGATCCCAATCTTGTTCCCGCAGCAAGTCCAGGGTCTCGTTGCCGCTGGCAGCCTCCCCCACGGCATTGATGCTCGCGTCGGCTTCGAGGAATTGCTTGAATCCCGCTCGGACCACCGCATGATCATCCGCGATCAGTACTCTTGACACGTTCTAGTCTCCGTTGAACTACTCGGCGGCACGCTCGAGTGCTCTTGCACCCCCCGCTCAAGAATTCGCGCACTCTTGGTTCTGTGAGTATCCGTTGAGCTTGTTATACAGCGTCTTCAGGCTGCAGCCCAGCGCGTCGGCCGCGCGCCGCTTGTTGCCCTTGAAGTAATCCAGGGTCGCCTCGATCAACGAGCGCTCCATGTCGTGAATGCGTGATCCCACGCGAATATTCAAGCGCTCGCGGTCGCCGTTGGGTTCGCCGTCGCGGGCGGCGCCCCCGGGGATCAGCGGGGCCAATTCGAGAACGGCGTCGCAGAGAATGTAGGCGCGCTCGATGCAATTCTTGAGCTCACGGACATTGCCCGGCCACGTATGCTGCTTCAGCATCATTCGGGCCAGCGCCGAGAGCCGCTTTTGCGTGCCCCCCTGCGCGTTCAACTCAGCCAGGAAATGCTCCGCCAGCAGTTCCACGTCGCCGCCTCGCTCACGCAGCGCCGGCATGTGGACCGGAAACACCGCCAGTCGGTACAGCAAATCCTCGCGAAGCAGGCCGTTCTGAACCGCCTGCAACGGGCAGCGGTTGGTCGACGCGATGATGCGCACATCGGTGGCGAACTCGGTGTTCGCACCAACGCGATAGAACTTGTGCATCTCCAGGACGCGCAGCAACCGTGTCTGCATATCGAGCGGCATTTCCGTCACTTCGTCGAGCAGCAGCGTCCCCCCTTGGGCACGTTCGAACACCCCGGCGTGTGCGCGCACCGCCCCGGTGAAGCTTCCCTTCTCGTAACCGAACAATTCAGCCTCGATGAGCCCGGCCGGTATGGCGCCGCAGTTGATGGCAATGAAGGGGCCGTCGCGGCGCGCGCTGCGCTCGTGAATCGACTGAGCCGCCAACTCCTTTCCGGAACCGCTTTCACCGGTCAAGAGCACGTTGGCCTCGGTGGGTCCGACCCGCTCGACGAGCCGAAACACCTCTTGCATCGCCGGGGATGCGCCCAATAGGGAACCTACCGCCGTCGAGGGAGCCGGTTGCCCCGGAATCCGCTGCTCGGAAAGATCATAGCTGACACTGTTCATTACAAATCTCCTCCTGGTCGCGCTCGTGTAATCGTTACATCGAACACTGCCGGATTTGTAACCTGTGCCGACCGAGGTAGCCATGGATAGGCGCTGAACCTCGGCTCAGAATTCGCGCGATTTTATGTCAGTGTTTGTCCGACACGCACTTCAAACATTTGCCATGAATCTATGGCACATACGATGCATTCGATCCGCACCGCCAGCAGCTGGTGAACTGCGGTTCGAGCACCTCGCCGCAGTGTTCGCAGGTCCAGGAAACGCCGGTCGGCGCGGCTGCGGCGCGGGCCAGGGCGCGCAGGGCGGCCTCAACATCATCGTCCTCGACATAGAGCTGCGGCCAGGTTTCCAGCATCGGCAAATCGCCGAGGGCACCCGCCAGATATTGATTGCGCAATTCGCTTTGGATCCCGGCGGTCAGCAGCACATTGCGCGCATGTGCCACCTGGATGAGCGACGCGGCACGGAACACTCGCTTCATCGACCCGCATGCCTCGTGCTGGGCGTCATGCTCAAGCCCGACGCAGGGACCTCAGGAAGGGGCCGACATCCTCGCCCGGCTCCAAGACCTCCACCAAGGCGGAGCCAACCACCACGCCGTCCACGTGGCCGGCGAAGCGCGCAACCTGCTCTGGGGAACGGATGCCGAAGCCGGCACACACCGGAATGTTGGAGCAACGTTTGACCCTGTCCACGTACTCCAGCACCTCGAGCGGCACTTCGGTGGCTTTGGGCGACCCGGTCGTGCCGGTCATGGTCACCGCATACACGAAGCCTTGTGCGTCCCGGCACAGCATCTCCAGCCGGTCGGGAGGCGTCACCGGCGTCACCATCTGCACCAGCGCCAGGCCTTCGAGACCGAGCGCACGTTTGAGATCGCCGCTTTCCTCGAAGGGTAGATCGGGAACGATGAAGCCGGCCACCCCGGCCGCCGCCGCCGCGCGTGGCAGCGCATCCAGCCCAAGGCTTAGCAGAGGGTTCAAATAGCTCATCAGCAGAACGGGCTTCCCGTGCCCCTTCATGGCCCCGAGTTCCTCCAATATCCACGGCAGCGTGACGCCGTTGGCCAGAGCGACGTAGCTCGCCCGCTGAATGGTGGTTCCGTCCGCCATCGGATCGGTGAACGGCACCCCGATTTCAACCACGTCGCAGACGCCGGCGACGGCAGTGAGATTGGCCTTGAACCCCTGTCGAGTCGGAAATCCGGCCGTGAGAAACCCGACCAACGCCGGCCAGCCCTGCCGGGCCGCCGCGTGGATGGCCGCGGAGACGGTGTCACGCGGTGCCATGATCGGCGCGTCCCTCACACCTAAAAATCCTTCAACAGAGTGCGCTGCAGGATGGGCATGTCCTTGTCGCCTCTGCCGGAGCAGCCGATGAGAATTCGCGTGCCGGGGTGTGTTTGGGCGTAACGCCGTGCGCCGAAAAACGCATGCGCACTTTCGATTGCGGGCAGTATGCCCTCGAACTTGGCGCATTCGGCAAGCGCATCCAGGGCTTCGTCGTCCGTTGCCGACTCGTAAGCGACTCGCCCGCTCTTCATCAAGTAGGCGTGCTCCGGGCCGACACCGGAGTAATCGAGGCCGGCGGACACCGAATGCGTCTCGCGCACCTGGCCAAAGGCGTCCTGCAAAATCAGCGTATAGCTCCCCTGTAGAACGCCGGGAGTTCCAAAGGTCAGAGAGGCCGCGTTATCCCCGAGCCCCGGGCCGCGGCCGCCGGCCTCCACGCCGATCAGTTTCACTCCGGTGTCGCCCAGGAAGGGATGAAACAAGCCGATGGCGTTCGAACCGCCGCCCACGCATGCCACCGCCACGTCAGGCAGGCCGCCTGCCCGCTCCAGCATCTGCGCCCGTGCCTCGCGGCCGATCACAGCCTGGAGTTCGCGCACGAGGTAAGGATACGGGTGCGGCCCCACCGCCGAGCCCAGGCAGTAATGCGTGCCGTTGGGGTCGGACACCCAATCGCGCAACGCCTCGTCGATGGCGGCGCGCAAGGTCGCCTCGCCGCCCGTCACCGGCACCACGGTGGCCCCGAGGAGCTGCATGCGTCCGACGTTGGGCGATTGCCGCTCCACGTCGACCGCGCCCATGTAGACCACGCAGGGCATTCCCAGCCGTGCGGCCGCGGCGGCGCTCGCGACACCGTGCTGGCCCGCACCGGTTTCCGCGATGACGCGCTTGGCGCCCAAGCGCCTCGCCAACAGAATTTGGCCCACGGCGTTATTGATCTTATGGGCGCCCGTGTGCGCAAGATCTTCGCGTTTGAGCCAGACTTGGGCTCCCCAGCGCTTGCTCAAGGTGGGCGCATGCGAGAGCGCGGTTGGGCGGCCCACCCAACTTTTGAGCTCATGATCGAACTCGGCCAGAAATTCGGCGTCGTGCAAATACCGCTCGACACCCGTTTGCAGCCGATCGAGCGCGGGCACCAGGGTTTCAGGAACATAGCGCCCGCCAAAGGCGCCGTAGCGGCCGCGGGCGTCGGGAACGCCGGACATTACCGGATCGCTGCGCAATACTGAATTCATCATGTATTCGGCACGGAAACCCGGGTCTTTGCGCCGGGTAGGAAGTGCCGCTCCTTATATTGAATTACCGTCAAGAATCGCTCTCCAGGCTTGCCGCTGCTGCGCGCGCTGCGCGGACGAATTCATGAATCTTTGCTGGGTCTTTGATTCCCGGTACTTCCTCGACGCCGCTGCTCACGTCCACCCCGAACGGGCGCACCGCCTGGATGGCCTCGGTCACATTCTGCGGCGACAGGCCGCCGGCGAGAATCAATTCAGTTTGCCGCGCGAGCTCGGCCGCCCGTCCCCAATCGGCGAGCTCGCCGATGCCGCTCGTCGGGCCTTCGAACAGCATGCGCGCCGGCAACGGGCTCGGAGTCTTACGACCGAAGCGCACGACGGGAAGCACTTTGATGTGCGCCGGGATTTTCAATTCGCGCAGATCTTCGACATCCGTTTGAAAATAATCCGGTTTGAGTATTCGACAGATTTCGTCGACCTTCATTTGCAAGGGGTGCTGCGCCACCGCGATCCGCAATATGCCGGGCGGCGCCAGCGCGGCCAGCTGCGCCGCCTGGCCGGGCGTCACTTGCCGCGGACTGGGCGCGAACACGAAACCGATGGCGTCGACATTGGCCTCTGCGGCCGCAGCCACTGCGTCCGCACTGGTGATGCCGCAGATCTTGATCCACATGGCGCCGAGTGTAGCCATTTAAGGTTGCACTGTCCGTGTCGCATCGAATATATGGCGCAGCAGCTGCGACGGGTCGCCGCTCGCCATCAGAGCGGTACCGATCAACGCCAGACGATATCCCAGCTGCTGCATCCGCCGCGCATCCTCACCCGAGGCGACGCCGCTCTCGGCAACCGCCGGCCAGCCGGCCGGCAACAGAGGCGCAAGCGCTGCGAAACGCTCCCGAACGACCGTCAAGGTCCGTAAGTCGCGACAGTTTACACCGATCAATATCGGCTGGACGCCGCCCACCGGTTCCGCACCGCCCGCACCGTGGCTCGCGCTCGGCGCCGAGCGCGCTGTCTCGAGATCGTGCGCCATGGCCAGATCGACGTCGTCGAAGGCTTCGAGCAGCACGAACATGCCATGCTCGGCCGCAACATCCAGCAGCTCTTCAATTCTGGGACGCGTCAACATTCGCAGGATGACCAAGACGCCGCCCGCTCCGGCGGCGCGCGCTTCCAAGACCTGGTAGGGATCGACAATGAAATCCTTGCGCATCGCCGGCACGCCGAGAGGCGCCAGCGCCGCCGAGGCTTGGCGCAAATGCTCGAGCGATCCATCGAAACGAGAAGGTTCGGTCAGAACCGACACGGCCGCGGCGCCGCCGCGTGCATAGGCGGCGACGCGGCCCAGCCAATCCTCGCTCTCGCCCCCCAACCGGCCGGCGGCCGGGGAGCGCAGCTTGAGCTCCGCGATGACGTCGAACCCTGACGCCGACAAACGCAAGGGGTTGCTCGGCGCCGCCCGCCGCGCACGGCGCTCCAAGGCACTCGCAGACTCATGCCGAATCGCCTCCGCCACGCGCGCCGCGCTCGAGCGGGCCATGTCGTCCAAAAACCCGCTCATGACGTTCCTCCGTTCAACACATTCTCCTCATCATTGGCTGTCCGCCGCGAATTGCCGCAGCCGCCGCAGCCATTCATCCGCCCGGCCGCTGTCCACGGCCGATCGCGCCATGTCGATGCCTGTCTGAATGGACGCGGCGCGGCCGGCAATGAACAAGGCGAGACCGCACTGCAGCGCCAGCGCCGACAAATGCGCACCGCGGTCACGGCCTGCGAATACCTCGAGCAATGCCGCGAGGTTCGCGTCCGCATCGCCGCCGGCCAGATCGCCGGCCTTACATACCGCGAGGCCGAAGTCGCGCGGATCGATTTCGCACCGACGGATCGCACCGCGCGTAACGTCGAACGCCAGGAAGGGACCGATGGGCGTGGCTTCATCCCAACCCGCCGCGCCGTGCACTACCCAAGCTCGTTCGATGTCCATCCCCGCCAACGTGCCGGCCATCAGCTCCGCGGTCGCCGCATCATAGGCGCCGATCAAGCGAAAGCGCGGCGCGGCCGGATTGGTCAACGGCCCCAGCAAATTGAATACCGTGCGAATGCCGAGCGCGGCGCGGATCGGCGCCAGAGCCTTCATCGCCGGATGAAAATACGGCGCGAACAAGAACGTGAACCCGGTGGCCGAAAAACACCGCGCCGCCTGGGTCTCGTCCAGGGGCAGCGTAAATCCCAGCCGCTCCATCAAATCCGCGCTGCCGCTGCGGCTGGAAATGGAGCGATTGCCATGCTTGACCACGGGCAGGCCGCAGGCGGCCGCCAGCAGCGCCGCGCCCGTCGACAGGTTGAGACTGCCCGAGGCGTCGCCGCCGGTGCCGACGATGTCGATGGCATCGAGCGCCTCCGGCAGCGCCGGTTTTCGCGCAAGCGAGCGCATGGCACCCGCAAAGCCGCGTACCTCAGCCGCCGTGACGCCCTTTGCGCGCAGTGCAGTCAGGAGCGCGCCGGCCATCGCGGGCGCGACTTCGGGCGTCGTCAATAAAGTCAGGAGCGCCGCGGCTTCGGTCTCGGCAAGGTCGCGCCCCTGCACCAGGATGTCGAGCGTGTGGTGCGGGCTGGTCGCCATTTTCAAGTCTTCAGAAAATTGCCCATGAGAATCGGACCATCCGGCGTGAGCACGCTTTCCGGGTGGAATTGCACGCCTTCGATCGGCAGCGACTTGTGGCGAACGCCCATGATCTCGCCTTCCGCGGTTCGCGCCGTGATGTCGAGCTCCGGAGGAATGCTGTCGGCGGCCGCGATCAGCGAGTGATAGCGGCCTGCCTCGAATTCGCGCGGCATGCCGACGTACAGCCCCTTGCCGTCATGCATGACGGGCGACACCTTGCCGTGCATCAGCCGCGCCGCGCGTACGACCTTGCCGCCGAATACCTCCACCAGCGACTGATGGCCCAGACAAACGCCGAAGATCGGTATGCGCCCGGCGAACGCCCGAATCATCGGCATGGAGACCCCGGCGTCCCGGGGCGTGCCCGGACCGGGCGAAATGACCAGGTGAGAAGGGTTTAGCTCGAGTGCCTCGTCGGTGGTGATCGCATCGTTTCGATGGACCTCGACCACGGCCCCCAGCACCAAGAATGCCTGCACCAGGTTGTAGGTGAAAGAATCGTAGTTATCGATGAGCAGGATCTTGGGCCGCATGTCAGTGTCCTACAGACCTTCCGCCGCAAGCTCGAGCGCACGCCGCAGCACGGCGCTCTTCGCCATCAGCTCGGCGTATTCGGCTTGCGGGGAACTGTCGGCGACGATACCGCCCCCGGCTTGGTAACTGTAGGAGTCGCCTCGAAATACCAGGGTGCGGATCGTGATCGCTTGATCCATGTCGCCGTGCCGGCCGAAGTAGCCGACCGTCCCGCCGTAGAGCTGACGGCCCACCGGTTCGAGCTCGTCGATGATCTCCATCGCACGCACCTTCGGAGCGCCCACCAAGGTACCGGCTGGAAAGGTCGCGGCAAACAGGTCGAAGGCATCCTGTCCCGGCCGCAGGCGGCCGTTGACGCCGCTGACGATGTGCATGATGTGGCTGTAGCGCTCGATCACGCGGTAGGGATCGACCGCCACCGAGCCCGCGGTCGCCACCCTGCCCAAGTCGTTGCGCGCCAAATCGACCAACATGACGTGCTCGGCATTTTCCTTGGGATCCGCCA
>WNFJ01082685.1_pt1 | contig 12156 bp, 12 predicted proteins | sample 5400461 | NCBI WGS metagenome assembly WNFJ01 (sample SAMN13153349, study PRJNA577476) | soil metagenome | isolation source: 115 cm saprolite on Douglas fir-dominated hillslope | place: USA:California | collected 2013-09-17
AGCTCCGCGCCCGCATCGATGGCGACGTCCGCATCCGCCGCGAGGTGGCGGAGGCGCGGGACGCGCTGCGCTCGCGCGACCTGCTGTTCGACATCTTCCAGGAGGTGTCGGCGGCGCTCCGCGCCGACGAAATCTTCCAGACCCTCGTGCGGCGAGTGGGGCAGGCGTTCGGGCTGACGCACTGCTCCTTCGTGCTCACCACCCCCGGCGAGGACAAGGGTCGCGTCGTCGCCGTGTATGAAAACCCCACGATCCGCGATCTGCGGGTGGAGCTCGAACGCTACCCGGAGATCCAGGAGGCCATCCGCACGGAGCGACCCGTCATCATCCCGGACGTGCACGACCATCCCCTCTTTGCCACCATTCGCGAGCGCTGGGTGCAGCAGCGCATCGAAGTGAACGTGCTGTCCGCGGTGGCGCTGCCGGTGTTCGTCCAGGGCCGCGCGGCCGGGGTGTTCTTCCTCCGAACGGTGGAGGGCGATCCTCAGCTCCGCTCCCAAGACGTGGCGTTCGCCAACACGATCGCGCAGGCGGCGGCCCGCGTGCTCGAGAACGAGGAGCGGCGCGCCGCCATGTATCGTCGGCAAATCAGCGCCGGGGTGACGGACGTGCTGACGGGCTGCGCCAGCCTCGACGCGCTGGATCGCCGGTTGCGTGACGAATTCGAGCGGGCCCGCCGCTACTCGCTGCGCTTCGCGATGATCCTGGTCGACGTGGACCGTCTGCGCGACGTCAACGAGCGGCTCGGCCAACAGGCGGGGGACCGCGTGCTCGCCGAGATCGGTGCCATGATGCAGCGTGAAATCCGCGCGCCCGACTTCGTCGCCCGCTACGGCGGCGACGAGTTCGCCCTCATCCTCCCCGAGACGGACGGCCAGGGTGGCCGGCAGTTCGTCGAGCGGCTGCGGCAGGTGATCGCCCGCCACACGTTCCCGGATCTCGGGCCGGGTCAGGTACCGAGCGTCACCGCTGGGGTGGTCGCGTTCCCGCATCCGGAAGTGCTGCGGCCCGAGGATCTGTTCAGTCAGGTCGAAGCCGCGCTCGAGCGCGGCAAGAAGAGCGAGCCCGATCGGATCGGGCTGGCGGAGCCCAAAAGCTAGGTGGCGCCGGGCCCCACCGGCTCACGCGGTCAGCGTTTCCCCTTCAACCAATTGATCGGATCGAGGGCGATGCCGCCCTGGCCACGGATCTCGAAGTGGAGATGGGATCCCTGGTCGCTCGCGGCGCCGCCCACGTGGCCAATGACCTGACCCTTCGCGACCCGCTCCCCCTGCGCCACGGCCGCGTCGTTCAAGTATCCGTAGAACGTGTAGTAGCCGCCGCCGTGGTCCAGCAGGACCGAGGTGAGGTAGGTGCCGAGCGGCCCGGCGAGGCTCACGGTGCCGTTCGCGATAGCCCGCACCGGCGTGCCCACCGGCGCGGCGATCCCGATGCCGTGCCAGGGGATGCGGGTGTTGTTGGGCCCGGTGGCGGTGCCGAACTGGTAGAGAATGCGGCCCTCCACCGGCCAGTCGAGTTGGCCGAGATCGGCCGTGGTGATCGCCGCGGCGGCCGTCGCGGCGCCGCGCGCCTCCGCCTCGCGGCGCGCCCGTTCCAGCGTGGCAATGCGATCGTTCAAGCTCTTCTCGTCCCGCTCGAGCTGGGACAGGCGCTGCCGCGCCTCGCGGGCGCTGCGACGCGTCTCCCGCAGCGAGGCCTGGCGCTCGTGCTCGAGCTGGAGATAGCGCGCCAGCTCCTGCGTGCGCTCGTTCTTGCGCCGCCCCAGGGCGTCGCGCGCGTCCACCAGCGTTTGCCGCTCGCGCGCAATCCGCCGCTGCAGCTTGGACATGTCGTTGGCGAGCAGGCGGTCCTGCCGGCTGACGAGGTAGAGGTACTTGTAGCGTGATAAGAGGTCGCCGAAGCTCTCGGCGGCGAGCAAGACTTGGTAGGCATACAGGGGACCACGCTTGTAGATGTCCTCGAGCCGCCGCTCGAGCACCGCGCGTTTCTCGCTCAGCGCGTCCTGCGCCAGCAGCAGGTCCAAGGTGGTGCGGTCGATCTGATTGGAGAGGCCGTAAATCTGGCGGTCCAGCTCGTTGACGATGCGGTTCGTGGTCTCCTTCTGCCGCTCGATGTTGGAGAGCTCGTCCGAGAGCGAGTGTACTTCGGTGCGGAGGCGCTCGAGCTCCTGCTCCACCTGCGATCGCTCGCGGCGGATGCTCTCCAGCCGTTGTTGGTTGTCCCGCAGCTGTTGATCGAACGGGGCCGGCCGCTGCGCCGCGAGGAAGGTCGGGAGGCCGAGCCCCACGAGCGCCGCCCGAGCGAGCCGCGTCATACCCGCCGCAGATGCCTGCCCACGCTGGCGGCCGACCCGAAGAAGCCGATGAGCATCCCGAACCCCACGATCGCGATCGCCTGCTCGCGCGAGAAGAACGACGCCTGGAACAGCCAGCGGGTGATGAGCACGTAGGCGCCGAACGACAGCCCCACTGCCACCAGGCCTCCCAGCATGCCCTTGATCGCGCCCTGCAAGAGGAACGGGCGGCGCACGAAGCCGTTGGTGGCGCCCACCAGCCGCATGATGGCGATCTCGCGGCTGCGCTGCAGCACGGCCATGCGGATCGTGGTGCCGATGATGATGATGGCCACCACGGCGAAGGCCGCCCCCACCACGAGCCCGACCGCGGCCGCGATCTGCCGCAGCCGATCGAGCTTCTCGACCCAATCGCGCCCGAACCGCACGTCGTCGACGAACCCGAAGCCCCGGAGCCGCTCGGCGACGTCGTTGACGTGCCCGGTGTCCCGGAACCGCGGCCCGAGCTTCACCTCAATCGAGGCGGGGAGCGGATTGCGTTCGAGCTCTTGGAGCACGTCCCGGAACTCAACCAGTTCGGCCCGCGCCCGCGCCAGCGCCGAATCCTCGCTCACATAGGTCGCCGACTGCACCTCGGGGAACGCCTCGATGTCTTTCTCGGCGGTCGTGATCGTCTCGATCGGCGTGCCGGGGAGCAGATAGGCCACGATCTCCACGCGCTCGGCGACCCCGCGCAGCGCCTCCTGCAGGTTCACGGCAACCAGGCCGAACAGCCCGATCGCGAACAGCGAGAAGGCGATCGTGGTCACCGAGAGCGCCGACAGGAGCGGCGCGCGCCGGAAGGCGAGCAGCGCCTCGCGGATCACCAGGTTCACGGGGTTGCCGCCTCGTCGCGCGGCTCGTCCACCGCGGAATCGTACACCAACGCGCCTTCTTGCAGCTCGATCACGCGGTACGGCGCCTGGCGCACCAGGTCGAGGTCGTGCGTCGCCATGACGACCGCCGTGCCGCTCGCGTTGATGTCCCGCAGCAGCTGGAACACGCCGCGCGTGGCCCGCTCGTCCAGGTTGCCCGTCGGCTCGTCGGCGAGTAACACGGTGGGCTCGTTGACGAGCGCGCGCGCGATCGCGACACGCTGTTGCTCGCCCCCGGAGAGCTCACGCGGATACGCCTGCGCCTTGGCGGCCAGCCCCACCTGGGTGAGTACGCGCATCACGCGCGCGGAAATCGAGGCGCGCCGCGCGCCGGTCACCTCGAGGGCGAACGCGACGTTCTCTTCCGCCGTGCGGTCCTCGAGCAGCCGGAAGTCCTGGAACACGATCCCGAGCCGCCGCCGCAGCATCGGCACGTCCTTGGGACGCAGCGCCGCCACGGTGAAGCCCGAGACGCGCACTTCGCCGCTCGTGACGGCCTCTTCCGCGTAGGTCAGCTTCAGCACCGTCGATTTGCCGGCGCCGGAATGTCCGGTGAGAAACACGAATTCGCCCTTCGCGATGTGAAACGACACGTCCTTGAGGGCGAGCCCTCCCTTGGGGAAGGCCTTGAACACATGGGTGAATTTGATCACTCAGAGCTCGGCCAGGGCGTGCGCGAAATCGGCGACGAGGTCGTCGGCGTCCTCCAGTCCGATGGAAAATCTCAGGAAGCCGTCGGGAATGCCAGTCCGCGCCCGCTCCTCGGGCGTGAGCGACGCGTGCGACGTCAGGCGGGGCTCGGACACGAGCGTCTCCACGCCCCCGAGGCTCGGGGCGTGTGCGGCGATCGTGAGCCCGCGCAGAAACCGCTCCGCCGCCCGAGCGCCGCCCTTGAGCTCGATGCCCAACACACCGCCGAACCCGTTGAGCAGCCGCTTGGCGTCCTGGTGCTCCGGATGGGACGGCAAGCCCGGGTAGTGGACCGCCGCGAACTGCGGCTGCTGGCTGCACCACTCGGCCACGCGGAGCGCCGTCGCGTTCTGACGCTCCACGCGCACCGCCAGCGTCTTCATGCCGCGGTCGATCAACCACGCCGCCATCGGATCGAGCGCCTGACCCCACACCTGCATCAGCTTGCGCACTTCCTCGATCACCGACTCCGTCCCCGCCACGGCTCCGGCGATCACGTCGGAGTGGCCGTTCAGGTACTTGGTCGCGCTGTGAATGACTAGGTCCGCCCCGTGCTCGAGCGGTCGGAAGTTGATGGGGCTCGCGAATGTGGAATCGACCAGCAGCGCCAGCCCTTCCGTCTTGCACAGGGCCGCGATCGGCTCGAGGTCGATCACCCGCAGCAGGGGGTTGGTGAGGGTCTCCACGAAGATGGCCCGCGTGGTCTTCTTCAAGGCCCGCTTCCAGGTGCGCGACTCGAGCGGACTCACGAACGAGACATCGATGCCGAGGCGCCCGAACTCCTGGGAGAACAACCGGTGCACGCCGCCGTAGATCAACTCGCTCGAGAGCAGATGGTCCCCCGGCCGCAGCACGGCGAGATGGGCGAGCGCCGTAGCGCCCATGCCGCTCGACACGAAGATCGCGGCTTCGGCGCCCTCGAGCCGGGCCAGGCGCTTGGCGATGGCGACCTGGTTGGGGTTGTTGCCGTAGCGGGTGTAGAGAACTTCCTGCGTCGACCCGATGGGGTTGGTGAAGGTGGCGCTCTGGTATAGGGGGCTCGCGATCGGGGCCCAGTCGGGACGGCGTTCCGGGTCGCCGTGGATGGCGCGGGTGGAGAAGCCGAGGCGGCGCTTCACCGGCGGCTCACGCCGGCGTCAGCGCGAAGGTCCCTCCGGGGGTGCGCGCGGCGAGCCGCCGCGTCACGAGTTGCGCCAGCAGGACCGCCGCCGCCTCGGGGGCGCCGAGCGGCTCAAGCACCCCGCCCGGCCCCTCAATGAGGGTGGCGAGGCCGTGTCGCGCCAGCACCGGCTCGATCGCCTCGCGGTGGCCGTCCGAAATCCCCGAGAGCACGAGCACCGTCAGCTGACCGCGCAACAGCTTCGCCACGATCTCGTCGGCGCAGGAGTAATCGATGCAACCCACGCCCGTGAAATCGATGCGGGCGATCGCCCCGTCGTCCCGCGCCGCCGTCGCGATCGCCCGCTCGATCCGTTCCCGCACCAACCGACCCGTGGGCCGAGTCACGAGATCGGCGTAGACGCCGGGCAGCGACTCTTGCAGGACCGCGTGCACGTCGATGTGCTGTATCACCGCGTAGTGGACCCCTGTTCCGGTATGATGATCAGCACCTGCGCGCCGGGGAACGGCGGCAGGCTATCCTGCAAGGGCACGTCGTCGTCCCATGGTGGCACGATGGCGATGCGCGCCGTGCCGCTGCGAATGGCGATCTTGCCGTCCCAGCGCGCTAGGTAGCGCCGGATGCCCGCCAGCCCCTGGCCGCGGCCGGGGTCGCGGAACCGGCTCACGCCCTGAATCAGCGCCGCCTCCAGTGCCGCGGCATCTCCCCAGCGCGCGCCAAAGCGCTTGCTCTGCGTCGGCTCGAGCGAGTGGCGGAAGCCGACCCCGGCGTCCGCCACCGCGATCACTACCACCCGGCGGGCCAGCTTGCGACGCCAATGGTAGGCTTGCACCGCCACCCAGCCGCCCGTGCCGGCGTGCTCTACAATATTCTGACACGCTTCCGAAAGCGCCATAGCGAACCCCATCGTCGCCTTGGGATCGAGCGCGAGCTCGGACGCCAGGATGGCAGAGGCGCGCTGCTGAATCGCGCTGACGACGGCGTGCACATCCTCCGCCGCGCGGACCGGCGTCACCGGCAGGAGCACGTCGCCCTCCTCCTGCACCTTGCCCCGCGGCACCTTGCCGTGGATCTCGAACAGGTCCGCCGCTTCGCGAAAGAAACCGGCGCGCACCAGGTAGCGCACCACGTCGGGCTGCGTCGGCGCCGTGAGGAGCGGCTTGTCGCCGCCGCTGTGCCGCGCCGCGTGGCCGGCCACCAAGAGCGCGACGAGCCCGTAGGGCGACAGCCATTCCGCGGCGTGCGCGTCGAACAGCAGGCGGTCGCCGTCCTGGCTGGCGGCGGCGAAGGCGGCGGCGAACTGATCGAAGGAGCGGTCGTCGAATTGCGCCGGCACCTCGACGAGGCGCGTCACGGGGAGGACAGCCGGCCCAGGAGGTGATCGCGCAGCCCGGTCGCGCCGCGGTGGGTCACGTTGCGCGCGCCCATGCGGGTCCCGAGCTCGAGCGCTGCGTCGAGGTCGGCGCCCCCGAGCAGGGCGGCCGCCACCGCCGCGCCGAACACGTCGCCGCACCCCGTCGGGTCACCCTCGGGGTCGCTCGGGTCCGCGGCGACGCGCGCAGTGCGCACCGGTTGCCCGGCAAAGTACGCCGCGCCCCGCGCCCCGAGCGTGACGACCAGGGCGCGACAGCCGCGGCCCAAGGCGCCGGCGGCCACGGCGAGGGGGTCCTCGCCCAGCTGCCGCAATTCGTCCTCGTTGAGCTGCACCACGTCGAAACAGCCGAACCACGCGGGGGCGTTCGGCAGCGGTTGCGGCACGCGGGTGCCGTCCGGCTCCTTGCCGAGAAACAGGCTGTGCAGATCGGCGTAGAGAAACCGCGGGAAGGCGCGGCGCAAGTGCTCGGCCGTGGCGAGATCCAGCTCGTAGCCCGAGATGAAGTTCACGTACAGGGCGTCCAAGTCCGCCACCAGGGGCCCGAGCTCGGGCCAGGTCCAGGGCGGCACGCCGCCCGACATCAGCTCGCAGCGGCGCTCGCGCTGGAAGTAGCGCAGCGTGACCCGGTTGTTCGGCACGGCGACCTCGAGGAAGCGCGCGCCGGGGGCGACGTGCCCCAACGACCGCAGCAGCGCGGTGGCGCGGGCCGCGAGGTCGCGGCCCACCTTCACGAGCGGCACGATTTGCCAGTCGGGGCCGAGCGTGGCGTCGAGGGCGGCCAGCGAATAGGAAATCCCGCCCCACTCCTCCACCGTCGGCTGCATGGGGTCGCGGCCGTAAATCGTGTCCCACACCATCGACCCGATCACGCCCAGGCGCTTCACACTCGCCCCCAGGTGCGCTGCATGAACACCGCCGCGGCACCGTACACGCCCGCCGTCCCCGTCAGCTCGCCCGGGACGATGCGGCACACGTCCACGGCCGGTTTGAAGGCGCGGCGCTTGACGGCGCGACCGAGCGGCGTAAACAAGCGGTCGCCCGCGAGCGTCACGCCGCCGCAGATTACCACGACCTGGGGGTTGAAGATGTTGATGATGTTGGCGACGCCCGCGCCCAGGAACTCGGCCGTGTCCCGGACGACGTCGCGCGCGTACTCGTCGCCGTCGTGCGCCGCCTCGTACACCACCTGAGCCGTAATCTTCGTCAGATCGCCGTCGACGTATTGCGGGAGCGCCGTCTCGGCACCCGCCTCGACGCCTTCCACGGCGCGCGCCGCGATCGCCGGCCCCGAGGCGTAGGCCTCGAGGCAGCCGTAGTTGCCGCACTTGCAGCGGCGCCCCGTCGAGTCGATCGTCATGTGCCCGATCTCACCGGCGATATCGGAGGCGCCGCGATAAATCTGCCCGCCCAGCACGACGCCGCCGCCGATCCCGGTGCCGATCGTCAGCCCCACTCGCCGAAGACGGCGCAGTTGGCGTCGTTATCGAGCGTGGCCGGCAGGCCCAGCGCGCCCGCCAGGCGATCGCGCAGGGGGTAGTTCGTCCAGCCGAGGTTCGGCGTGAGCAGGACGATGCCGCGCGCCGTATCGAGAGGTCCGGGCGACCCGATGCCGAGCCCCACGATGTCGTGGTGCCGCGCCGCCGCCATCGAGGCCCGCGCCAGCCTCACGATGCGCTCGAGCACGGCATCGGCGCCCTGTTCGGCGAACGTGGGCTCCGAGACGAGGCCCAACACCTCGGTGCCGTCCTCGGCCACGGTGCCGACGACGATGTTCGTCCCGCCGATGTCGATCCCGACGACGTAACGCACGCGAGCTCCTCTCCGTGACTTCACGATGGCGCCGGCTGGCCCCGAGGGGGAGGGGCGCGTCCGGCCGCCGGGCTCAGCGCCCGGCGAGCGCGCCGGTCGCGTCGATCGCCGCGCACACCCGCAGCACGTCGATCGCCCGCATGCAGCGGTGATGGCCCAGCGGACAGGCAGCAGGGCCGTGGGCCGAACAGGGGCGGCATTCGAGATCGGCGAGCTCCACGATCTGGTCGCGCGCGCCGCGGGGGCCGAAGCCGAAGCCGGGGATGGTGGAGCCGAAGATCGCCACCGTGGGCGTCGCCACGGCCTGGGCGAGGTGCAGCGGCGCGCTGTCGTTCGTCACCAAGAGCGCCGCCCGCCGGATTACCTCCGCCGCTTGTCGCAGCGTCAGCGCCCCGCAGCCGCTCGCCGCCCGCCCCCCCGCGCGCTCGACCGCTGCGGTGATCTCCGCGGCGAGGGGCGCATCGTCGGGGCTGCCCACGACCACGACCGCGGCGCGCGCGGCCAGACGCTCCGCCAGGGCCGCGTAGTACGGCCAGCGCTTGGTGCCCCAGATCGCCCCGGGGGCCAGTGCCACGAACCGCTCGGCGATGCCCGCAGCGGCGAGGAAGCGATCCGCCGCCGCGCGGTCGGCGGCCGTGATCCCGAGCGACGGGCCCGGCCCAGACGGCGCGTCGTCGGCCAAGGCCAGCAGGCGGTCGGTCTCGTGGGCGCCGAGCGGTCGCGGCCGCGCCTCCGTGTACAACAGCGGCCACCCGTCGCGGAACCCCACCCGCGCCGGAATGCGCGCCAGCCACGCCAGCGCCGCCGTCCGCAACGAGCGGTGTGGCAAATACGCGGCGTCATAGCGCGCGGCCCGCAGCCGCCGCGCGAGCCCGAGCAGCGCGCGTAGCCCCCGATCCGCGCCATGCTTGTCGTAGGGGATGACGCGGCGCACGGTGGGCAGCGTCTCGAGCAACGGCGCCGCCGCGGGCGTCGTCACGACGTCCACCGGCCCGTAGCGCGCCGCCAACGCGGCGAGCAGCGGCGTCGTGAGCACGACGTCCCCGAGGAACGCGGTCTGGACGACGAGCCTAGTCAACCTGGAGGACCGCGAGGAAGGCTTCCTGGGGAATCTCCACGGTGCCCACTTGTTTCATCCGCTTCTTCCCCTCCCGCTGCTTCTCGAGCAGCTTGCGCTTGCGCGTCACGTCGCCGCCGTAACACTTCGCCGTCACGTGCTTGCGCAGCGGACGGATCGTCTCGCGCGCGATCACCTTGGTGCCGATCGCCGCCTGGATCACGACTTCGAAGAGTTGGCGCGGGATCAGCTCGCGCAGCTTTTCCGCGATCTTCTTGCCCCACTCGTACGCCTTGTCCCGGTGAATGATGACGGAGAAGGCGTCCACCGCTTCGCCGTTCAGGAGCATGTCGAGCTTCACCAGCTCGGCCGGCCGGTAGTCGAGGAACTCGTAGTCGAGCGAGGCGTAGCCGCGGGAGATCGTCTTCAGCTTGTCGTAGAAATCGAGAATGATTTCGGCGAGCGGGAACTCCCAGCTGAAGTCGACGCGCGTGGGGTCGAGGTAGTGCATCGCCTGGTACACCCCGCGCCGCTCCTGCCCGAGCTTCATGATGGCGCCGATGTACTCGGCGGGCGCCACGATCCGCGCCTTGACGTAGGGCTCTTCGATGTGATCCACGGTCGACCCGTGCGGCATCAGGCTCGGGTTCTCGACCAACTGCACCGTCCCGTCCGTCTTGTGGACGTGGTATTCCACGTTCGGGACCGTGCTGATCAAGTCGAGGTTGAATTCGCGCTCCAGGCGCTCCCGCACGATTTCCATGTGGAGCAGCCCGAGAAAGCCGCACCGGAACCCGAACCCGAGCGCCACCGAGGATTCGGGCTCGTAGTGCAGGGAGGCGTCGTTCAGTTGCAGCTTGGCGAGCGCGTCGCGCAATTCTTCGAACTGCTCGGCGTTCGTCGGGTAGAGACCGGCGAACACCATTGAGTTGATGTCACGATAGCCGGGGAGCAAGGCCACGTCGCGGTGCTCGGCGTCGAGCACCGTGTCCCCCGACCGGGTATCGCGCACGCCTCGGACGTTGGCGATGACGTAGCCCACCTCCCCCGCCTCGAGCTGCTCTGTCGGCTTCTGGCCGAGCTGCAGATACCCCACCTCGGCCACATCGTAGCGGTCGGCGGGGTGCGCCCCGAAGACGATCGTCATGCCGGGACGGATCGCGCCGTCCACCACACGGATGCTGGGGATGGAGCCGCGGTAGCGATCGTAATAGGAGTCGAAGATGAGCGCGCGCAGCGGGGCGGTGGGAACGCCGGAAGGCGGTGGGACGCGCGCGACCACGGCCTCCAGGAGCTCGGGAACGCCCGTGCCCACTTTCGCGGAGATCCGCAGGATGTCCTCGGGGCGGACGCCGATCAGCTCGTGGAGCTCGCGGGCCCGGCGGTCCGGCTCGGCGCCGGGCAGGTCGATCTTGTTGAGCACGGGGACGATCTCGAGCCCCGCGTCGAGCGCGAGGAACAAGTTGGAGATCGTCTGCGCCTGGATCCCCTGGGACGCGTCCACGACGAGGATGGCGCCTTCGCAGGCGGCGAGGGAGCGGGATACCTCGTAGGTGAAGTCGACGTGTCCCGGGGTGTCGATCAAGTTCAGTTCGTACAGCCCGCCGTCGCGGGCCCGGTAGTTCATTCGGACGGCGTTGAGCTTGATCGTGATGCCGCGCTCGCGCTCCAGATCCATGGTGTCGAGCACCTGGTCCCGCATCAGCCGCTTGTCGAGCGTGCCGGTGAGCTCGATCAGCCGGTCGGCCAGCGTGGACTTCCCGTGGTCGATGTGGGCGACGATGCAGAAGTTGCGGATGTGGTCTTGGCGCATGCGCGGGGAGAAATATAGCCGCCGCCCCTCGTCGTCAGTCGCGCGCGGCGACGCTATCTTTCCCCGACCAAGGTTCCGTCTCTGACCCCAGTCATCGGCTGGTTCGACCCGACCTCCAATGGCGGCGCCCTCCGCCTCGCCGCCCACAGCTACCTGCCGGCCAAGGGCGATCCGCCGGTACGGCTGCCCGGGCTGCGGCGGGGCGACCTCGTGGCGCTCGAGCAGGGTCGCGTCGTGCGCGTCAACGACGCGCCGCCGGCCGGACTCGCCGAGCGCCCCGAGTTCGCCAAGCTCGGCGCCGTGCACCCGTCCCGGCCGCTGCTGCTCGAGACGCCGCAGGCCTCGAGCCCGCGCACGGCCGAGACGCAACGCGTCATCGATCTCATCTGTCCCTTCGGCTTCGGCCAGCGGGCGCTCCTCGTGTCGCCGCCCAAAGCCGGCAAGACGATGATGCTCCAGGCGGTGGCCGAAAGCGTCGCGCTCAACCAGCCGACGGCGACCCTCCTGATTCTGCTCGTCGACGAGCGGCCGGAGGAGGTCAGCGAGATGATCGATTGGGGTCGCGGCGAAGTGATCGCCTCGAGCTTCGACCTGCCGCATGAGCGCCACGTCGCCGTCGCCGACATGGTGTTCGAGCACGCGCGGCGCCAGGTGGAGCTCGGCAAGGACGTCGTCATCGTGCTCGACTCGCTCACCCGGCTGGCCCGCTCGCACAACACCACGGGCCGCGGCAGCGGCCGCACCATGTCGGGTGGGCTCGACGCCACCGCCCTCGCCCAGCCGAAGGCGCTGTTCGGCGCGGCGCGCGCCGCGCCGGCCGGCGGCTCGCTCAGCGTCATCGCGACCGCGCTGGTCGAAACCGAGAGTCGCATGGATGACGTGATCTTCGAGGAGTTCAAGGGCACGGGAAACGCCGAGCTGCGGCTGGCGCGCGAGCTCGCCGACCGGCGTATCTATCCGGCCGTGGATATCGCCGCCAGCGGGACGCGACGCGAAGAGCTGCTCGGCGACGCCGCGACCGTCGCCGCCAAGCAGAAGCTGCGGCGCAACCTCGTGGGCCTCCCGCCCGAGCAGGCGATGCAGGC
>WNFJ01436667.1_pt4 | contig 12154 bp, 10 predicted proteins | sample 5400461 | NCBI WGS metagenome assembly WNFJ01 (sample SAMN13153349, study PRJNA577476) | soil metagenome | isolation source: 115 cm saprolite on Douglas fir-dominated hillslope | place: USA:California | collected 2013-09-17
TGAACCTTGCCTGGCGTTGGATCTCGATCAGGCTGCTCAGCAGGCTATGCAGGAAGCCTATATCCAACTCAGCGCGGTTTCTCCCCGGTTGCGCTTGTTGCTGGCAACCTACTTTGGCAATCTTGGAGAGAATCTCTCTCTGGCACTTCAACTGCAGGGGGCGGGCCTGCACCTGGACCTGGTACGCGCTCCTGAACAACTGGAACAGGCATTGGCGAGGGTTCCATCGACGCTATCCCTCTCGCTAGGCGTCATTGATGGCCGCAATGTCTGGCGCACCAATCTGGAGCAAGCGTTGGCTATGATTGACCAGGCCGTGCAAGTATTAGGTACAGAGCGTGTGCTGGTGGCATCTTCCTGTTCGCTATTGCATGTACCACTTGATCTACAGCAAGAATCTCAGCTCGATGACGAATTGCGCTCCTGGCTCGCTTTCGCACAACAGAAACTCGATGAAGTGGTCCTGCTAACGCGGGGAAGTAACACAGGGCGGGAAACAATCGCTTCAGCCCTCGAAGCTAATCGCCAGGCATTTGCCCGGCGGCGCAGATCCCCACGGATCCACAATGAAGATGTCATGCGTCGCGTACAAGCCATCGTCGATGTTCCAGCGAGACGTCAAAGTCCCTACGTCGAGCGTCACCAGCGGCAACAGGAGCGGTTTCATCTGCCGCTGCTGCCAACAACCACCATCGGTTCATTCCCGCAGACTGCCGAGGTACGGGCAGCACGCGCTGCGCATAAGAGCGGCAAGCTCTCACAGGACGATTACCAGGCGTTCCTGCGCAAGGAGATAGAACGAGCCATTCGCTTTCAGGAGGAGATTGGGCTGGATGTGCTGGTGCATGGTGAGTTTGAGCGGAGCGATATGGTCGAATACTTCGGAGAGCAACTGGACGGTTTCTTCTTTACCCAACACGGCTGGGTACAGAGCTATGGCTCACGATGTGTCCGTCCTCCCATTATCTATGGCGATGTTGCGCGGCAGCAGCCAATGACAGTCGAGTGGTCGCGCTATGCGCAATCGCTCACCGAACTGCCAGTCAAAGGTATGCTCACCGGGCCAGTGACGATCTTGCAGTGGTCATTTGTGCGTGACGATCAGCCCAGAGAGCAGACTTGCTATCAACTGGCCCTGGCAATGCGCGACGAGGCGCAGGATCTGGAGGCAGCAGGTATTGGCATTATTCAGATCGATGAGCCAGCATTGCGCGAAGGTCTGCCACTGCGCCATGCAGAGTGGAGCAGCTATCTGACGTGGGCTATCAACTGCTTCCGCCTTGCCAGTTCCGGCGTGCGAGACGAGACGCAAATTCACACACACATGTGCTACTCCGAGTTCAACGACATCATTGAGGAGATCGGTCGTATGGATGCCGATGTGCTCTCTATAGAAGCCTCCCGCTCACAACTGGAGCTGCTCGACACCTTCGTCACTTATCACTATCCCAACGAGATTGGCCCTGGTATCTATGATATTCACTCCCCGCGTATCCCGAGCGCAGCCGAGTTCGAGGCCATCTTGCGCAACATCCTGCGCGTCCTGCCGCCTGAGCAGGTCTGGGTCAATCCAGACTGCGGCCTCAAAACACGCCGTTGGGAGGAGGTCCGTCCCGCTCTGGCGAATCTCGTGGCCGCGGCCAATACCGTGCGTGCTGCTGTAGGCAAACAAGGAGAGAACCAGCGTTAAACCCGAAGGAGAGAAATGTAGCGAGAAAAAGAGGGCTTTAAGAAATCCCTGCCTCCTGGAGCAGCAGCCCTTCTTCGTAGATGCGGCGAATGACATCCTCGATCTCTGGCTCCTGGAAGGTGACATCGCGCAGGCTGTAACGGGCTCCCAGCCACGCTACAAGCTCATGGGCGGGGATGGCATCCCGGCTGAAACCGAGCCAGATACGCGGTTCTTCAGCGCGCAGCAGACGCACGCCCATGGGCAAATCAGCTATGATGGGCCGGCCATTGGCATCATGCGGTAGCGTGGCTAACGCTGTAGAATCTAGCACGGCAACGAGCGCGCGTTCACCGCCAAAACGTTTGCGAATGTTGCTGACAGCGCCATCGAAGAGCTTACGACCGTGATCAATGATGAGCATGCGCTGACAGAGTGCCTCGACATCATCCATGTCGTGTGTGGTCAGCAAGACAGTCACTCCTCGCGTAGCGTTGATCATCAAGAGAAACTCGCGAATGCGAGCTTTGGCTACTACATCCAGGCCGATGGTTGGCTCATCCAGGTACAAGAGTTCAGGGTCGTGGAGCAATGCCGCTGCCAGATCACCGCGCATGCGCTGTCCGAGGGAGAGCTGGCGAACGGGTGTGTCGATAAACTCATCTAGAGCCAGCATGGAGCGCAATTCTGCCAGATTGGCATGGTTCTCTGGTTGAAGGGGTAAAAATCGGGCTGTCGGTCATCTGAGGGGCTAAAATGGGCCTGTTCTGTGTGAGGTTGTCAAGGCTTTCTATAGTCTTTGTGATGGATATGTTGAGAGAATAAGCGCAATGAAGGTTATACAGACGCAGGATATGCTGAGATGTTATATGGTATGATGTGTTTCGGAGTTCGGTTATATCAGAAAAGGGGCGAAACTATGGCATGGCTCAAGGACAAGCGAGAAAAAGAGCAAGAGCGAGAGGCGAAACTAAGGACGAGAAACGTTGTGATCAACATGAGCATGCCGCCTGTCGTCTATGCAAGGCAATCGACAAAAGATCAGCCTATTAAAAACAAAGAAGCCAAGGCGATGCAAACCGACGATCTTATTGACCTCGCTGAAGAGTACGAATTTGACCGTCAGATAGTTTTGCTGTTTGTCGAGAACTATTATGATCAGTATGGGAAGTATGATGAGCGCGGCAAGGCGCGCAATGCATCAGGGAAGCTGCGCATCGACCAGAGGGCAGGATTGCAACACGTCTTACACTTGATTGAAACCGACCAGATCAGCGCCGTGATCTGTCGGGAGGTGTCCAGGTTATTCAGAGACGAGTCATTAGTAGGCCCATAAAAAACATAATGTTGTGATTATCACACCGCATCATGTCTATGACTTCAATGCAGAGAAGCGCGACGATCTGAACCGCTTTATTGAAGAGGCGAAAATAGCAGCGGCATACTTGAAGCATATGAGCGAAGTCGTCAGCGCAGCCAAGCACCGCAAGGGCGCAAGGGGCGAGTATAGCGGTCACGCTGTACCTACAGGACTGATGCTGACAGAAGATAGGACAGGCTACGAGCCGAACCCGCTATGGGCACCGATTGTATGGGATATCACACATCGTTATAGACAGTTAGATGCTGATTTAGCGACCCTGCGCCGTGAGTTGTTTGGGAAGCGCTTGTTTCCTGACTTGCCACCTGAGATAGCCGCCAGAGTTGGGAAAGTGTATCTTGAAAAAGTCAACGGCGGATACACCATCAAGAGTCGTACCGGACTTGTCGGTATCCTGACTAACCCCGCTAATATAGGCCACATGCGCTTTGACAGAGAGATTGTAAAGCGCAACGCACATAAAGCCATTGTAGACATTGATGATTATATGTTCGCTATCCATCACCTGATGGATGCTGACCTTGATGAAAACCCTATCAATAAGCCGGAGAGGACTATCAGACTTCCACAGAGAGATAATGAAAATCCGCGTGATGGATTGCTTGCGGGTGTACGCGAGAACGGCAAGTCGGTGCTCTCAACTGATCAAGGCTATGTCTACCTCTATCAACGCATAAACGGTGCTGCCGACGCATGTTACACGATTAAAAATGGGAGCGCAATGTCACTAGGACAATACACAGGCTCTATATTCGCATCCACGCTTGACGCTGTGTTTGAAGCGCACCTGATAAAGCGACTTGATGACTTGTTTTATCTGGTGCAACAAAAGAAGATACATGAAGGTCAAAGCGGTGCTGCATATGAGAGTGAAGAACTGGAAGAGGTAGCGACTGGCCTGGACAGCTTAGTTGCTGATCAGGAAGATCAGGCCGAGATAGTTATTGATCACTTTATGAAAGTGAGGCAAGAGGTAGCGCGCAGCGTTGCGGGAGTAGATAATAGTATTGCTGAACTGAACCGACGCATTGCTGTATTAAAAGGTGATCTTGACAGGGATAGAGAAAACCCGTTCATGGACCCTGTAGACCGCGAAGATGTGTATGTTGCCTTGAAAAACCTACGCGCTGACCTTGCGGCCATCGAACGCAAGAAAAAAGATGCTGATAAGACGATGCAAGCCATAGAGGATACGAGCCGCAAGATATTAACAGCGCGTGACTATTGGCCTGATATGAGTTTAGAACAGAGAAAGTTTTTTGTAAGGCTCATCACGCGTGATATTCAACTCCATGATACGGGCGTCGGGTTTATGGAAATGACCGTTTCATGGGTTTCTCTCATGGGATACCCTGAGGTAGAGCGCGTACACATTCTGCAACAGAATGGGTCAGCGGCTAACTGGACAAATGAAAAGATAGCCATATTAGCACAGCACTACCCGCGCAGTACAAAGACTGAGATCACGCGCTTATTGCATACTCGCTCATGGCGAAGTTGCATCACAAAAGCCTCTAGGTTAGGCATACCGCGCTATACGAGGGCGCAAGAGGATACAGGGATATCAAATTTCGTCAGTTGGGATGCATCGCTGTATATGGCCGAGCATGGGTTTGAAGAGGCTGAGAGCGGTGTTTATTAGAGCATTGTTTCAACTGTCAAGCAGAGTTATGGAGCTCGGCTCCAAGGACCAGCACAGACATAAACATCACTGAACCGCTGGCAATACCCCAGAACGCGACAGCATTGTAAAGAACCCGGTAAGCGATACCAACCGAGGCGCCAAGGGTGAGGCTGAGCAGGAAGGCGAGCCAGTTGCGCCAATCGCCCGGCGCGCCGAAACTAAAGAGCAGCATGCCCGCCACGTAGGTCGGTAGGCCGCGATAGATCAGGTAGTAGATGTTTCGTCCAAATTCGCGGCTGAACCAGTACCAGTAAAAGTCGCATGGTTTGCTGAGGTCTGAGATCACCGCCCCTGAGCGAATAGTGAGCATCATATCATACCAGCCGAAGGTCATCACGATCATCACCATTGCCTGTACTAACCAGGTATAGCGCAGCGTATCGCGCACATCAAAGCCAGCGACCGAAGGCCTGGCATGAAAGAGGGCTATGACGACGTAGCTAAAGATGATGCCAAAGAAGATGTTGGTGAGCAATCCAGCCAGGTTCGCCCAGCGATAGATCAATTGCCGCCGAAACGCAGTACGAGCCACTTCAACGTAGAAACGTAGCATGCCATCACCTCCCGTTGAGTGTGCATTGTTTTGCTCAACACAAAAACCCAGCAACCCGCCCAACGTGGGGGGTCCTGGTTCGTTCGTCAATTTCGCAGACATGCAGTTATGCGGGATAGCTTGCATCTACCCCGTATGCCTGTTTACCTAATATATTGACGTAGTATACAGGCTTTTTTTACATACGCTTCTGGTTTACAGAATAGCAACAGGAGTTATACCATATTTTGGAGAGTGCTGTCAAAAGTGGACATCTTATACATCAGGATTTGGAAAGAAGCTAAGGAGATTGCCTTCTTGTTTGAGATGACCGACCAATAGTGTGGCCGTGCTCAGGAGCAAGTTAAAATAATTAATATGCCTCACACTGTCTGGCAAGAAGGGATTGCCAACTTGATGCTGCTAGCAGCGACCAAGCGGACTGGACTGCTTGATGTTCTGTCACGGCTAACATGGAGCTGGCAGACCCTACGATTCCAACCAAGTATGGGCTGCCCAATCCTGCTGAGGTGAAACCTTATCTGTGGTATATTATTATTGTGTATCATTGCTAGAACGCATTCGATCCTTAATAACTCGAATGTTTGCGTTGTCCTTCTACTATCTAAGAGTGAACAACATGAAAGAGAGACTTATGTTGATAGTTTTTGCTTCTGTTACCAGTATTCTCATGAACCCAATTGTGATAATTGTGGCAGGTTTAGTACTTGTCGTAGTTATCCTGGTGACAGTTCTTTTACTTTTTCGCAATAGAGGAAAAAATAAGGCAGCAAAAGCTGATAAAGGCGTTCCGGCATCGGATTGGCAGCGCCAGGGACAACAGGCGGATGCGCCAGGAGCGTGGAATCAGGCCGGTGCCGGAGCTCCAGCCGATTGGGCAGAACAACAGCAGTACGGTGCATGGGATGCCCAAACCCCAGAACAACAGCAGCCTGCCGCTAACTCTTGGGGTGCTTGGCCCTCCTTACCTCAGCAGCCAGTGGAATGGGGCGCCGCTCCTTCTAGCACGCCATCTGAAGGTGCGGGCATAGGTGGGAACCAATCTGCTTGGGGCCAGGATGCAACATTAATGCCTCAAAAATCAGCGCAGGACCCCTGGAGGCAACCGCAAGCAGCTTCACAACAACAAAAAGAGCCCGGTCAAAGATCCAAGGTTTTTAGGAAACAAGCAAGAGATCTTACACTCGAAGATTTACAGTTTACTGCATTTCACCCAAGGGTAGTTTCTATTGAAACATGGAATACCTTATTAGTATATGCATACATCGAGTCTGCCTTGCAGGCAATTCATGCCGATGCGTCCAAGTTTCAAGACGAGTTGGGTCCTTTTCCGGGTAAGGTAGATGCTTTGGCCTCACATCCGGTGACTCGTGGAATCCAAATCACGATCGTGCCGACATGCCAGGGAGTAACTTTTAACCCGGAGAGAGTATCATTTATTTGGATTGAAGATTGGTATCAAGAAAAATTCCGCTTCCAAGCGGATAGGAGATTAGTAGGATCAACAAGGAACGGTGATATTACTATTTATGCTGGTCCTCTTATCATCGCATCACTGAAGATATGGTTGCGGTTTGTAGAACAGCCTTCCCTGCCTTCAGTAGAAGATAACAGTAACCGGACAGAGACATCATCCGCATATTACTACAGACGGATTTTTACGTCATACAGCCATGCTGATAGCCCTGTTGTCCTCGCTTGTCGCAACACTTATAAAGCACTCGGCTTGGATGTCCTTATCGATATTGATAAACTAAGGTCAGGTGAGTATTGGAACACTGCACTGATGCGAATGATAGACACCTGCGACCTTTTTCAGTTGTTTTGGTCAGCGCGTTCGGCCCAGTCGCAATATGTGCGCCAAGAATGGCAGTATGCACTTCAGCACTATAAGGGCGAAGGCTTTTTCCGTCCAGTGTACTGGGAAAAGCCTCTGATAACTCCACCTGGAGAACTCTCACATCTGCATTTCGAGTACATCCAATTGCCCAAATTAGAAGCATCTGATGTGGCATCCCCGTTTGATGGCGAGGAGACGATTGTGCGCCCGGGTAGTATTACTACTCTACAAGGTCGGCTTGGAATTCTGTACGTGAAAGGAGGGAAAGATCTAGGGCGCATCTACGAACTACGCAAAGAGTCGCTGACTATCGGGAGGAGCCGTGACAGCGATATCTTCTTGGAGGACTTAGCCGTTTCACGTCTGCATGCCTCCATTGTGAATGAAGGCAGTGGGAACTTTGCTCTAAAAGATGAGGGCAGTGCCAACGGGACGAAGGTGAACGGTCAAGTGGTGAACAAAAACCAGTTCTATCCTCTGCAAGAGGGAGATAATATCCAAATTGGACAAACTGTGTTAGTCTTTGCCAAACGATAATTAGGGCAAGCGATTCTGGATGTTGATTAGATGATATGAAACCTTGTGTAGCTGTCATTCAGGCCGTAAACTGTCAATTAAGGGCTCTGACGCAACTTGACACTGTTAGTAAACCCCCACTCGTGCATCCTTCATGCTACAATCTAAGAGCGCTGTAATGTTCCATAAGCTTCCCCACTATCTGTAAAGAATCATTCACCATTCTTAATGGATGGAGAGCCCGTACAGGAATCTCGAGTTCCAGGTATTGCCGGCTATTGCAGCGGAACTGCCTCCCAGTTGACCAGCGCATCGAAGTGATTGAGCACTGTAGGATCGTCATCGGCAGCCCAGCCATCAGGATGAACCAGTACATGGCGGCGCAGATACAAAAGCGCGACGAGCCACTTGCGCTTACCGGTACCGTGGGGGCCGCGCAATAACTCAAACTCGGCCTGTTCAAGCAGGAGTGTGATGATGGTTAACTGGGCCATACGCTCTACAAGACCGCGCAGTGGCAGTTGTGCACTGTCTGCGCCAAGTGTCGGGAGCGAACGAACACGTTCTGAGATCTGGTGGATCTGCGTTAGCACTTCCTGGGCGACAGGAACGACGACAGCGTTCTGTAAAGCTTGCAAGCGGTTCTTCAGCATCGCGAAAAGGGCGGCGTCGACACCCTCTCTAGCCATAGCGCGAGCCACGTCCAGCACGATGACATTGCTGGACCCTTCCCATACGACATTGACAATAGCATCGCGCAGCAAACGAGGATTCGCCCATTCTTCGATATAGCCATTTCCACCAAGCATCTCCAGAGCCTCAATCGTCACATACTCGCCACGCTTTGGTATGTAGTATTTACAGAGCGGCGTGAGAATGCGCAAGAGGCGGCGATCCTCCTCTACGCCGTGGTGATCTACACGCTCCAAGACAGCCACAGTCTCAAAGGCCAGGGCAGCACAGCCCTCAACCTCGATGAGCAAATCTACCAGCTGGCGGCGCATCAATGGATGTTCCGCCAACGGGCGACCAAAGGCGACCCGTTCACGTGTATAGGCCAGTGCTTCAAGAAAACTGCGGCGCATTGCTGCCAGCGAACCAAAAGCAGCCCAGATACGAGTGAGATTGATCATCTCGGTCATCTGGACAAAGCCGCGCTGCAGGTTACCCACCAGGTACGCCTGAGCGCCATGCAGTGTCACTTCTCCCGTCGCCAGTGAGCGCGTCCCCAGCTTGTCTTTAAGGCGGTTGATGGTGTAGGCATTGCGTGTGCCATCTTCGAGCGTCCTGGGAACAAGGAACAGGCCGAGCCCGCGAGTGCCGGCGGGAGCACCTTCTGGCCGCGCCAACGTGAGGATGAGGTCGGCTGAGACATTGGAACAGAACCACTTATCACCCCATAGCTCCCATTGTGGTTGCAACGTATCGTCCGCGAAGCTCTCGCCCGGTCGAGGCCTGGCTATTGTAGCTGTCAAACCCACATCTGAGCCGCCCTGCTTCTCGGTGAGAAACATTGCACCCTGCTTCAGTTCGTCCATCTTCAGGGCTGTCAGGGCAGGCAAAAAGCGTTGTTTGAGGGGCTGGCTGGCGTGGCGTTCGAGGACGCGAGCAAGGGCGTCGGTCATAGAAACGGGACAGAATACACCGGCTTCGGCCTGCATGCCGAGGTAACCCAGGGCAAATTTGACCTGCTGCGGTACTTTACCTGGCCAACCCAGGGCACCTTCGCGGTGTGTGCAGGCGGCAATGGCAAAATCTTCGTAGGCGATACGTTCCAGCTCGTGATAGGCAGGATGAAACACTACCTCATCGATGCGCTGTCCGCGTTTATCATATTGTATCAGTGCGGGTCCCTGACGGTCCGCGACCTGGGCAAGTTCGTCCATCCTCTGCGACGCGACCTCGCCCATCTTGCTGAGAATCCCCTCTGCCCGTTCAAAATCCTCTGTTGAGAGGGACTGGTGCATGTGATACGATAAGTCAGGATCAGCTATATAGAAGTTTATTCCGCTGGTATCAGGTATCGCTCTGGATAGATCGGCGATGGTCGTCATTGATGTGTATCCCTTTCGCTCGCGCTTATCGTGTTTCTAGTGAACCACGCGTTGAAATCTATTCCCTTATCAAAGGATATCACAAACATGCGGACAATACTGATACTGAATCCCGTCGCAGGCAACTCACCAATAGCGGAGACAGAAGGAACAGGCGAATCGAACGAGGAAGCAATTCTGAGAGCATTGCGCTCCTATGGCATCGAGCCAGACGTGTGGTATACCACTTTAGAAGATGCTGGTGAGGGACTGGCGAAAAAGGCTGCGGATGAAGGGGCGGAACTGGTTATTGCCGCAGGTGGTGACGGGACTATTCACGCAGTGGCAGCTGGCCTGATCGAGCGTGAGAGTACACTGGGTATTATCCCGTTGGGGACAATGAACAATCTTGCCCATAGCCTGGGTATTCCTTTGCCGATCGAGGCCGCATGCGCAATCATCGCAAAAGGAGATACACGAGCCATTGACGTTGGAAATATTAATGGTAAAGTCTTCACCGAGGTCGCTGGAATAGGGCTTGAAGCGGCTCTCTTTCCACATGCGGAGGAGATAAAGAGCGCTGGCTTCATTTCAGCAGTGAGTGGTGTAACCAAGGGACTGTTCACGCTCTACAGCTTCCAGCCCGCGAAACTCAGAATTTCTTTTGACGATAAAAAACGCCGCCCCTATGAGGCGATCCAGGTAACGATCTGCAATGCGCCATTCTATGGCCCGCATTTTCAAGTTGCTCCTGATATTGTCATGGATGATGGACTGTTAGATGTCTTCATTTTCAAACAATTCAGTAAACTTGAATACATCCGGCACGCCATCTCCATCAGCCAGGGACGCCGCATATTCCAGCCAAAGATTACGCATCGACGTGTGAAGTCTCTGCACATTTTCACTGATCATCCCGTAGAGATCCAGGCAGATGGACTGCCCCATGGGCATACACCTGCAACAGTTACTATTATTCCTGGCGCTTTGCGCGTACGCGTACCCACCATCAACGCTCCTGGCCTTCGAGAGGAAGCTACTTCTCCAAGTGAGCAAGAAAGCAGTCTGCTAGCGAGTAAGCAGAATCAATAGCAGCTACAAGAAAGGTGTGCTCTATGCCTGCAAAAACAACCCAACAAGGTAATAACAGTGATATTTCATCAATGAATAACCAGGCACTACCACAGCTTGCAGCCACAGTGGAACAGAATGTCAAACCTGTGATGACGGAGGCACAACGTATCGCGTCGCAGACCTCGTTCTCAGGCCGAAAAGCGGTTTCACGCGGCACCATGTTCCTGGCATTTTACCTCTGGCTCCTATCAGGGGCAGTAATGCTTTCGTGGATTGCACAACGCACACAATTTTTCCCCGGTGATATGGCGATCACGAAGATACTACAAAAGCGCAAAAATCCGTTGGTACGCAAGTTTATGCTTGGTATTTCAGAGATAGGATTCCCCAAGCTCTCTATTCCTCTTTCCATTGGTTTTGCTGCTATATTCTGGACGCTACGCTTCCGCTTAGAGGCTTTTTTTATTCTGTTGACCAGCTCTTCCCATCTCCTCAATGCGCTGGTAAAGCGTCTCATCAAACGCCCACGACCCACTAATGAACTGGTGACGGTTGCGCGCGTGATCAACGAGCCGAGTTTTCCCAGTGGTCATGTTATGCACTACATAAACTTCTTCGGCCTGTTGAGCTATCTGCTGGCAACCAACTGGCATTCCGGGAGACTGAGAAACATCTTGATTGCCATCTGCATCGCATTGATTGTCTTCATTGGACCTTCGCGCGTCTATCTCGGTGCACACTGGCCTAGTGATGTGATGGCAGGCTACCTGTATGGGGGACTCTGGTTTGGGGGGATCATGGCACTCTATTTGAGAGTGAAGTCATGGATACACCCGCCCAAGGGGCGTACACCGGAGGCAATGAAACCATTGCAGCAACCACATGAAGATGAAGAGGAGTAACTCAGCAACTTTTTCTTGACAAAACACCAATATTAAGGTACAATCCAGGCTGTGATCTGCAGGCCTCGTTCGTCTAGTGGCCAAGGACGCCGCCCTTTCAAGGCGGAGATCACGGGTTCGACTCCCGTACGAGGTACTTATTTTTAGACAAGCCTGGCATTCCTGCTTATTTTGGTGTGCCAGGCTTGTTTGTATCTATCTCTTCGGAGGAGAAGAGGGAGGCTACACATTTATGATTAGCGTCGAAGAAGCCCTGGCACGCATACTCGCCGAAATTACGCCCCTCAACGCCGTGCAGGTACCACTCTCAGAAGCTTGCGGGCTGGTACTTGCCCAGGATATCGTGGCACAAGAGGATATGCCGCCGTTCGCCAATTCAGCCATGGATGGTTTTGCGCTGCTTAGCCATGACAGCCAGCCACAACATGGACAACCTTCTCGTCTGCGCATTACCGGTGGAGTGGCAGCGGGCTATGTGGCGGATCACGCGGTCGAAGAGGGC
>WNFJ01658600.1_pt1 | contig 12153 bp, 9 predicted proteins | sample 5400461 | NCBI WGS metagenome assembly WNFJ01 (sample SAMN13153349, study PRJNA577476) | soil metagenome | isolation source: 115 cm saprolite on Douglas fir-dominated hillslope | place: USA:California | collected 2013-09-17
TGAAATCGTCGGCGCTCTGCGGCCAGAATTCGCCGAGCCACCAGCTTCGCGCCTTGCGCATTTCCGCCTCGCGGCGCAGATCGTAGAGCTGCATGATTATTTGAGCATCGCCAGCGGTCGCTTTCTTCGACATAACTTCCTCCGTTGATTTGCAAACCTTCCTGTGGCTGGGTTAACCAGTTGAGTAAAATGTAACTTGATAGCGCGTGAAATTACGCGCTGGTCGCTGCCGCTTCCGGGGGCGGCGCGGGCCGCTCGTAGTCGCACTCTTTATTGGGGCACGCAATCACCGGTCCGGCCTTCAGAAGTTTCTCCACCAGATATTCGCTGCCGCAACTCGGACACTTCTCCGCAATCGGCTTGTGCGCCGAAGTGAACTTGCACTTAGGATAATTTCCGCAGCCGTAGAACGTGTTTCCTTTGCGCGCGCGTTTCTCAACCAGATCACCCTCTTTGCACTCTGCACACTTCACTCCGATATAGTTCTGCTTCACATACTTGCATTCGGGATATCCACTGCACGCCGTAAACTCGCCGAAACGCCCGTGGCGGATCATCATATTATTCCGTCCGCACTTCGGGCAGGGCTCGTCGAGCGGAATATCCGGAACCTTCTTGCCCTGGTCGAGGCGTCGCGTGGTCTTGCAATCTGGATAGCCCGTGCAGGCCATGAACTGCCCGAAGCGTCCGCGCTTGAGCACCATCACTCGTCCGCAATTTTCACAGTATTCTTCTTGCGTCGTCTCCTGCACGTCGGCCGAATCGAGGTCGGGCAGGTTGATCGGATTTTCTTTCGTGAACGTACAAGTGTTCGGATCTTCTTTATCGTAGGTGCTGCACGCATAGAACGATCCGTGCCTTCCCCACTTGATCACCAGCGGAGCGCCACACTTCTCGCACTTCTCGTCCGTGGGCTTCTCCATGCGCTTGATGTTCTCCATATGCTTTTCGGCATATTTCAGATCCTTCTGGAATTTCTTGTAAAACTCGGCGAGAGTGTCGGTCCATTTCTCCTTGCCCTCTTCAATTTCGTCAAGTTCCTCTTCCAGACGCGCAGTGTATGCAACGTCGAAAATGTCGCGGAAGTTTTCCACCAGCAGATCGGTGACCACTAACCCAATCTCGGTAGGTGTGAACTTCCCGCCCAGCTTCTGCACATACTGCCGCTCTTGAATTGTCGATAGAATCGCCGAATACGTGGACGGACGCCCAATGCCGCGCTCCTCGAGTTCTTTCACCAGCGACGCTTCGTTGTAGCGCGGCGGGGGCTCAGTGAAATGCTGCTCCGGCTTCAGCTCTCTCAGCGTTAACTTCTGCCCAGCTTCCAGCGCTGGCAGCTTGTGCTTGAGTTCTTCGTCTTCCTCATCTTTGCCTTCCTTAGATTCTTCGTAAACTCGCAGGAAGCCGTCGAATTTCAGCACCGATCCGGTCACGCGGAACCAAAATATCTCTGCCTGACTCTTGGCGTCGATGTCGACGGTAGTCTGGTCAAACACCGCTGGCATGATCTGCGACGCGACGAAGCGCTGCCAAATCAGCTTGTAAACCTTGAACTCATCTTCCTTCAAATACTGCTTCACCTGGTCGGGGTGGCGCATGGCCGAAGTCGGTCGGATGGCCTCGTGCGCCGCTTGCGCTTCCTTCTTCTCTTTAAATGTATTCGGAGTCTCGGGCAGATAGGCCGGGCCATATTCCTTGCCGACGTATTCGCGCACTTCCTGAATTGCCTCAGGCGCAACTCGGGTCGAATCCGTACGCATGTAGGTAATCAGACCCACCAGTCCTTCTTCGCCCAGTTCCACACCTTCGTACAGCCGCTGCGCGATCATCATTGTGCGCTTCACGCTGAAGCGCAGCTTGCGGGAAGAATCCTGCTGCAACTTGCTGGTCGTGAAAGGAGGCGCTGCATTGCGGCGTCGTTCTTTCTTGTCGACTGAGCGAACAACCCAGTCAGCTTGTTCCAGCGCGGCGCGAATCTTTTCCGCATCCTCGCCGTTCGTGACCTCAATTTTCTCTTCGCCCTTGCCCAGGAACCGGGCATCGAATGCCGGCGGCTTGCTGGCTGCGAGGTGCGCGTCGATGGTCCAATATTCTCTTTTCTCGAACGCCTTGATTTCGCGTTCGCGTTCGACAATCAACCGGAGCGCGACAGTCTGCACACGTCCAGCCGAAAGACCGCGGCGTACTTTATCCCACAGCAGCGGCGAAACCTGATAGCCGACCAGCCGATCGAGCACCCGCCGTGCTTGTTGTGCGTCTACAAGATTCTGGTCAATGGCTCGCGGATGTTCGAAAGCCGCTTGCACCGCACGTTTTGTAATTTCATTGAAAGTGACACGCTGAATTCGGGGCGGTCCCGCTGCTTCATCCTTTTTCTTCTTCTTTGCCTTTTTCGTTCCGTTGCCGTCGAGTTCGAACGCAAGATGAGCGGCAATCGCCTCACCCTCGCGGTCCGGATCGGGCGCCAGAAAGATCGCATCCATCCCAGCCGCCATCTTCTTCAGCTTGGCTAGAACTTTTTCTTTCCCGGGGATGACGACGTAATCCGTTGCGAAGTCGTCGTTCGTATCCACGCCCAGAGTGCTCTTGGGCAGATCTTTCACGTGGCCCAATGAGGCCTCCACGGAAAAACCCTTCCCCAAATATTTCTGGATGGTCTTCGCCTTGGCCGGCGATTCGACAATGACTAAACTTTTTACCAATACACCCTCATTTCTTAAGAATTGTCTCGAAGCTAGCACGAAAGGGACGGCGGCAACAAGTTACTGCAAGAAGCTGTCAGCTGTCAGCTATCAGCTCTCAGCGTCTTCATCAGAGATGCCAGCATACGTTTCACCTCCACCGCCTCGCCGGAAAGCCGCTCATAATCTGACGCCTGGAGCAGTTAAGATCGCGGGCAAGGAGTAAGTGATATTCCAACTCGCTGGCAGACCCTGCTGCAATCTGGAGGAACCGTGCAAAGTCCGCATCTCCTCTGCGACACGTCCCCTCGGCAATGTTGGCTCCGATGGAAGCCGACGCCCTTCGCATTTGACTAGTCAATTCGTAGATTTCCTCCGTGGGAACGACTTGCTCGATTGGTAGACGTCAAGCGTCAGAGTGTGAGTCTCTTTCCCAGACCTTGAGATTCCTGAAGCTCTGCATTGCGGCCTCCGTCATATGCGAGCAAGCTGAGAGCTGATAGCTGACAGCTAAAAGCTCTTTACAAAATTCTTCCCCGGCATCTGCCTGATTTTGCCTGAGAGCTCCAGTTCAAACAGCGCTGCGAAAATTGCAGAGGAGGATAACTCGGCCTCCAACCGTTCCACCAGTTCGTCGATGTGGGTGGCTTCGTCGGCCTTCAGCAGGCTCAGGATTCTCTTCTCGTGGGGAGGAAGCCCTTCGTCCGGGAATAGAGATGCGGAAGTTGCGCTCCCGGATTCAGATGAGGCGGGAGGAGTCAACGCAAGTTTCACTTCTGGCGGCAGATCTTCCCATACATCTTCCCAAGTGGCCACCAGCTTCGCGCCTTGCTTAATCAACGTGTTAGGTCCCCATGAATTCTTATTCGTGACGTTGCCCGGCACGGCAAACACGTCGCGATTTTGTTCGAGAGCGCACCGCGCCGTAATTCGCGTCCCCGAATATTCCGCGGCCTCAACCACCAGCACGCCGACGGACATGCCGCTCAAGATTCGATTGCGAATGGGAAAGTTTTGCGGCGCGGCAAACGTTCCCATCGCGAATTCGGAAATGAGCGCGCCGCCGAGCGCAAGAATCTGCTCCGATAAGCGCGAATTTTCTTTGGGATAAATCACGTCAACACCCGTCCCAAACACCGCCACCGTCTTGCCCTTTGCCGAGATCGCGCCGCGATGGCTGGCGGTGTCGATCCCGCGCGCCATGCCGCTAATAATCACCAGCCCCTGCGCTGCCAAATCGCACGCCAGACGCTCCGCCATTCCCGAGCCATACGGAGTCGGGTGGCGCGTTCCCACCATGGCAATGCCAGGCTGTCTCAGGACCTCGGGATTTCCGCGAACGCAGAGTACCAGCGGTGGATCGTAAATTTCTCTCAGGCGAACTGGATAACAGGAATCTTCAACCGTGAGCACGGTTACTCCCGCGGCAGCGGCGCGAGCGATCTCTTCCCGCGCCAGTTCCGCCGATTTTCCTGTGGCGATCGATTGCGCCGACACTGCCTGAATCCCTGTGCTCTCCAGTTCGGTGAGCGAAGCGTGGAACACCGCCTCGGCGCTGCCGAAGTGTTCGACCAGTTTCCGCGCCTTCGTCGGCCCCAGGCCGGCCGTCAGCGAGATGGCAAGCCACTCGAGAATATGAGTTGCGGGTGTAGCTACTGCGTTGGGCACGTCGATGCTCCAATCTTTACTGGCAGGGCCGGATACAGGCTGGGCGGACTGTAGTCATTCTCGGAAAGCGGTGTCAAGGGAAGCCGTCACAGGGCCCTGTTAAAAAAGGTCTGCTAAAATCAAAACAGGAATGAGACGTCTACGCATCTCTGCGATTTCCTACCTCAACACCGCCCCCTTGATGTGGGATTTCGAACACGGCCAGGCCGGCCGCGACTTCGACATTTCCTATACACTGCCGTCGGATTGCGCCCGTGCGATCGAGACCGGAACCGCAGATATGGGAATCGTTCCGGCTGCCGCCTACGCGCAAGTCCCCGGCCTAATGGTGCTGCCCGGGGTTGCGATCGCTTCGCGCCGTCCGGTCCGTTCCATCCTGCTGGTCAGCAATCTGCCGCTGGAAAAAATTCGTACCGTGGCTCTTGATACATCTTCCTTGACCTCGGTGGCGCTCACAAAAGTACTGTTTGAGAAATGGCTGGGCGGGGGCAGGACGTTCACCGCGATGCCTCCGGATATCGAGAAAATGCTAGCCTCGCACGATGCCGGATTACTGATTGGAGACCCCGCCCTGCAGATCGACCGTTCACGCTACTTTACGCTCGATCTCGCCGAAGAGTGGATTCGCTATACTGGCAAGCCCTTCGTCTTCGCTTTCTGGGCGCTTCGTCAGGACGCGTTGCGCGAAGCTTCGCCGGTGCAAGATTTGGCGGCGGTGTTTCAGCAATCCCGCGACCATGGTCTTGAACCTGAAAGCCTCGACTATATTTCCCGCGAATGGGCGCCGCGACTCGGAATCACCGAGTCCGATGTTCGCTCTTACCTCACCGAAAACATTCATTACCGCCTGGATGCGCCGTGTCTCGAAGGCCTGTACCTGTTCTATCGCTATGCGGCCGAGATTGGAGCGTTGCCAACCGCGCCGGAGATGGATTTCATCGGCGCTGCGAAGCCCGCAATTGTCTAGCGCAACCTCATCCCACCCTGTAAACTCCCTCAAACCTGAATGCTTCCTCATCTTCATCCTTTGCTTGCGGTTTCTGTCTGGCGGCAACTGCGCCGCATGGGTGGACCAGGCCTGGTCTTGCTCGGCATCGCCGACAATTCCGTCATTCCTCTCACGGGCAGCATGGATGTTTTAACCATCTGGCTCGCCGCCCGTCACAGGGAACCGTGGCCCTACTACGCCTTGATGGCGACGCTGGGCGCCGTCATCGGCGGCTACATTACGTATGCCCTGGCTCGCAAGGGCGGCAAAGAAGCGATGGAACGCAAACTCTCGAAGAAAAGAGCGGTACAGGTTTCCCAGGCATTTGAACATTGGGGATTCTTCGCAGTCGCCGTGCCCGCCCTCATGCCTCCGCCGTTTCCCTTCGTTCCGTTCTTATTGGCGGCGGGCGCCATGCAATACTCGCCAAAGAAATTTCTGGGAGCGTTAACCCTTGGCCGTGGGGTTCGCTACTCCATAGCCGCCGGCCTCGGCTATCTCTACGGCAGCCACATCACGCGATTCTTTTCCCACTACTACAAACCGGCAGTAGGGGTACTGGTGGGCCTGGCAGTCATTGGCGCCGTCCTGTCGCTCGTGCAATACCTGCGAATGAAGAGGATGTCGTAGAGACTTTGCTTGCAACGTCTTTGCCAGCGGCGTCTCTGAGCTTGCCATGGATGCGCCGCCAGCAAGACGCAGCAAGCTACGTCTCTACGACACGGCGGCTTCATTTGGCCCCAGCCGCTATCCTCCGTTAGAATTGACATGCACCCATGTCTCTCACCAAGTCCCAAGCCCTGGAGATGTTCGAGTCCGACGACCTGATCGGCATCGGCATGGAAGCCGACGCCGTCAGGCGGCAGCTTCATCCCGAAGGCACGGTAACCTACATCATCGACCGCAACATTAATTACACGAACTTTTGCACCGAATACTGTACCTTCTGCGCCTTCTATCGCCCGCTGAAGGGCCCCGCGGCGAAAGAGGGCTACATCCTCGATTTCGACACCATCTATGAAAAAATTCGCGAGACCGTCGAACTCGGCGGCACGGGCGTGTTGATGCAAGGCGGCCTGCATCCCGACCTAAAGATTGACTGGCACGAGAAAATGCTGCGCGGCATCAAGGAGCGCTTTCCGCAGGTCCACCTGCATTGTTACTCGGCTTCCGAGATCATCGCCATCGCCGAGTACAGCAGCCTCAGCATCCGCGACACGATTCTCCGCCTGCGCGATGCCGGACTCGATTCCATTCCCGGCGGGGGCGCCGAAATTCTCGACGACGAAGTCCGCTACAAAATCGCCCGCCTCAAGTGCCTCACCAACGACTGGATCAACGTTCATCGCACCGCCCACCAGATCGGCATGCGCACCACCGCCACCATGATGTTTGGCGTTGGCGAGAATTACGAAAACCGCATCAACCACTTCCAGCAACTCTACGACCTGCAGGAAGAAACCGGCGGCTTCACCGCATTCATCCCGTGGAGCTTTCAGCCGCACAACACCGCCCTCGGCGGCCGCCATTGGGACGAAGCCACTGCCGTCGAATACCTGAAAGTGCTGGCCATCTCGCGCCTCTATCTCTCGAACTTCCTGAACGTGCAATCCAGTTGGGTCACGCAAGGACTCAAAGTCTGCCAGATGGGCCTGCGCTTCGGCGGCAACGACGTAGGCTCCGTGATGTTGGAAGAAAATGTAGTGAGAGCCGCAGGCGTGACCAACTGCACGACGGAAGAAGAGTTACGCCGCATCATCCGCGACGCCGGCTTCCGCCCCGCCCAGCGCGACACCCTCTACCGCCAGTACTTCTTGAACTAGAAGCTATCGTTCCGACTGCTAAGCCGGGCAAGATTCATGTGGGGACAGCCGCCCTCGGCTGTCCGCGAAGCGAAGCGACGCCGCGCCCGTCTGGAGCGGGCACTCCTGCCCGCTGCTTTGACTTTGCCGTGGACTTTCGCCTCTTAGGCCAAACTTGCATGCAAGTCGACAGCCGAGTGACATCCGCCCCTCTCCGCGCAAGTCCAGGCCGGTAACGGATATCCGGGCAGGCCGCAGCACAATGCCAGCCTCAATTAAGAGATTTACAGAAATATTTACACGTACTCGCCAGTGACGAGGCCGTTTATGTTGACAACAGCAATAATTCAGAGCAGGCGTGAAACAAAATTAGCAACGCTAGGGTTCTGAAAACACGGCACTTTGTTGCAGCTCCCCAGACTGTGCTTGCGCTTGGCAAGGGAATTGCTACCCTCAAGAGTGCTGCAATTGGAGGTGTTTTCATGTCCGCAATTGGCGACGCAGAATTCCTTCGACTGCTCAAGAAAGATATTGACTACTTCGGACGCGCGATTGTTCGCTTCGAAGATTTGATTCCGCGCGTATGCTCATCCGTTCAGGATCAGTGGAGATTGCAAGCCCAGTCCCGCCGCAACTTTGCCTTGGAACTGGAAATCCTGTTGGAGAAGGCCGAGCAGTGTGTAACAGCGTCAGTCAGCGGCGGGAAAACTAAGAACCCCTCCGATTCAGCCTCGTGGTAGTTTTGCAGCCGACCTTCTGGCTTGGAAACACTTGCTCCCTCAAGTCCGTCAACCCGCCGTATCCGGTAGAATAAAGGTTTTCACCGGACCGCTTGCTTCGTTCTGATCTCATACTGTCTTCGATGTTGGCCGCATGGACCGCTCCCCGCGGCATCGGTCCCTATCTCCGCCAGCACTTGCTGGATAAGACTTTCCAGGGTCTCTACCAGACCGATGCTTTCGATCGCACGCTACTGGTTCCCTATTTCATTGTTCTGTTCCTGCTGGCAAGCTACGGAATGCACCGCTACATTCTGGTTTATCTTTATTACAAGCATAAGGAAAACCGCACCACCGAACCTACCGCGTTCTTCGAGGAATTGCCCCGCGTCACCGTACAACTGCCCATCTTCAATGAGCAGTACGTCGTCGAACGGCTGCTGGAATCGATCTGCAAGTTGAAGTATCCGCGGGAAAAGCTCGACATCCAGGTGCTCGACGATTCCACCGACGAGACCGTCGCCGTGGCGCGCAATCTGGTCGAGCGTTATGCGGCTCTGGGAAACCCCATCAGCTATCATCACCGCACCAACCGCGAAGGCTACAAGGCGGGCGCGCTCGCCGAGGGCCTGAAGACAGCGAAGGGGGAATTCGTAACCATCTTCGACGCCGACTTTACACCTCCGGAAGATTTTCTACTGCGCACCATCCATTACTTCACCGACCCAAAGATCGGCATGGTGCAAACGCGCTGGACGCACATCAATCGCAATTATTCGTTCCTCACGCAGGTGGAAGCCATCCTGCTCGACGGTCACTTCGTGCTCGAGCACTCGGGACGCGCGCGCAGCGGAGTCTTCTTCAACTTCAACGGCACGGCTGGAGTTTGGCGGCGGCGGGCGATCGACGATGCCGGCGGCTGGCAACATGACACGCTTACCGAAGACACCGACCTTTCCTATCGCGCCCAGCTCAAAGGATGGAAGTTCATCTATCTGCAGGATGTCGAATGCCCCGCCGAACTCCCGGTGGAGATGACCGCGTTCAAGACCCAGCAGGCGCGCTGGGCCAAGGGCCTGATCCAAACCGGAAAGAAGATCCTGCCGCGCGTGATGCGCAGTGACGCGCCGCTGCACACCAAGATTGAAGCCTGGTATCACCTCACCGCGAACCTCAGCTATCCGCTGATGATTGTGTTGTCGGTGCTGATGTTGCCGTCGATGATCATTCGCTTTAATCAGGGATGGTTCCAGATGCTTTACATCGACCTGCCGCTTTTCCTGGCCTCCACGTTTTCCATTTCGAGTTTCTACCTGGTTTCGCAGCGCGAGCTTTTTCCCAGGACGTGGCCGCGCGCTTTGCTGTATCTGCCGTTCTTGATGGCTCTCGGCATCGGATTGACTGTCACCAACACCAAGGCTGTGATCGAGGCGCTTGTCGGCAAAGAGAGTGCCTTCGCGCGGACGCCCAAGTACAACGTCGAATCCCGGAAAGACAAGGTCGGGGCCACCAAGTACCGCAAGCGGCTGGGCTTGGTGCCGTGGGTTGAACTGCTGATTGGAAGTTACTTCGCACTCACCGTGTTTTACGCCCTTGAAAACGAGAACTTCGTCACGGTTCCTTTCCTTCTGCTGTTCGTGTTTGGCTACTGGTGCACGGGATTGATGTCTCTGCTGCAGGGCCGGTTCTCAGGAGTCGCACTCCGCGGCGAGTCCCATACCAAGCCCTTCCCGGTGGGAGTGTGACGCCGGCGCTACTCGATCATTACGCTGGCACTTTCCTTCGCTTGAGCGCTCGGTTACAATCCAGTCGCCAAAGTTCTCATCCAGCTCGCCGCCACAGTATGTAACGTCGCGTTTCGAAGGAGGAATCCGATGCTCCGCTCTCGCAGGCTGTTTTCTGTTGTCGTGCTGGCATTGTTCGTCGCCTCTCTGCTCAGTTGTGGCTCGGGGCACGATTCTGATGAATACTTCGTTCTCGTAGCGGCCAACCTCCAAGTGCCCTACTGGCAGGCTGCCGGTCAATTCAAAATACGCACCGACTACCTCGGTCCGAATAATTACGACCCCAAGGCCGAACGCGACGCGCTCGATAAAGCGGTGCAACAAAAAGCTACCGGCATCCTGCTCGCGGTGACCGACCCCGCTCTGCTTAAGGACAGCATCGACAAAGCCATCGTCGCCGGAATTCCGGTGGTCACCATAGATTCCGATGCCCCGGCCAGCAAGCGGCTTTTCTTTATCGGCACCAACAACTATCAAGTTGGCGTGACGGGCGGGCAACGGCTGGCGCATGAGCTAAAGGGCAAAGGCAACGTTGTGGTCTTTACCATGCCCGACCAGCACAACATGCAGGACCGTCTGCGTGGTTACCGGGATGCGCTCGATCGCGCTGGCATCAAGATCACCCGCGTCGTCGATATCCAGGGTGACCCGCGCATCGCCTTCGATACCACGACGCAGATTATCGGCAAGGAAAAAGATAAAGTCGATGCTTTCGTCTGCCTGGAAGCGCAATCGGGAAAAGAAGTTGCCGGCGTGCTCAACAGCTATAAGGTAACCGGCAAAGTGGTCATGGCGATGGACACCGATCCCGAAACGCTCGATTGGATCAAGAAGGGCGGCATCGCCGCCACCATCGCGCAGAAGCCCTACTCCATGGCATTTGTCGGCATGCAGATGCTCGACAACCTGTACCACCACAAGCCAGCTTCGCTCGACACGGACTGGTCGAGGGACAGTTTTGCACCGATCCCGTCATTCGTGGATACTGGTTCTGCCTTGATAGACAAGAGCAACGTCGACTCGTTCCTGCAGGCAAAGCAGAGCGTCACCGGCGGGCAGAAATAGCTTGCGGCATTTTGCTGGGCGAGCGCGCCCATGCAGTATTCCGATCAATGCTGGCATTTCGAACCGAGGGATCAATTACACGATGCGAAAACCGCAATTTTCTTTTTTCACGGCAGGTTTTGTCGTAATTGTTTTTCTTCTTGCCGCGGCTGAGCCTGGTGTCGCCCTCGACCGCCAAACTAACTCCGACTATCACGCCCGCCGCGAAGCCCTCGCCAAGAAAGCCGGAGGCGTGTTCGTTCTCTTTGCGGCCATCGAGAATGACGGACCGAACGACCTTTATGGCTTTCGGCAGGACGACAACTTTTTTTATCTCTCTGGCCTGAGCGAACCAGGCTCCGCTGTGCTAATTGCTTCGGCCTCCGAGGCAAAAGGTGATATGCCCGCTCGCGCTTATAGCGAAATTCTCTTTCTTCCTCCACGCAATTCGACTCAGGAGAAATGGACGGGACCCAAGCTTGGCCCGGAGAACCCCGAGGCGCCAAGGATTACCGGCTTCGATCGCGTCGAAGACATGGGACAACTGCCCAATGAGGTGGCCCGGTTTGTGAGTGGAACTCGTCCTTCGATATACACCGATGTTGCTTCGCAGGGCGAGACTTCTCCTTCAACCCAGCCGCTGGCATTTTTGAAGCGGCTCAGTGCTTATCTTTTCTTTCAAGACGTGAAGCCCATGCTTTCTTCACTGCGCACCTCCAAGGACGCAGGCGAGGTCGCGCTGATCCGCAAAGCGGTGGATGCCTCGGTGGCGGCGCACTTCGCGGCGTTCAAGGCGGTGAAGCCGAATGTCAACGAACGGGAGATTTCCGCGCTTATGCAATACGAATGGGGTAAGCGCGGCTGCGAGCGCGTAGCTTATGCCCCAATCGTGGGCTCGGGCTATTACTCAACGGTTTTACACTACTCGGACGACGACAATGTCATGAAATCCGGGGACGTGGTTGTCATCGACGCTGCCGGTGAGTATTCGATGTATGCCGCCGACATCACGCGCACGCTGCCGATCAATGGCCACTTTACCGCGCGGCAGCGGGAGATATACGACATCGTTCTGGGCGCGCAGCAGGCCGCTGTGGCTGCCTTCAAGTCAGGTAAGTCGACCATGAAGCGCGACGATCCCGAATCGCTCTACAAAATTGCTTACGACTACATCAATACGCACGGTAAAGATCTGCACGGCCAGCCCCTGGGGCAGTACTTCATTCACGGACTCAGTCACTATATCGGCCTCAACGTTCATGATCCCGGCGATTACAATGTGCCTCTCGGACCCGGCATGACTTTCACGATTGAGCCTGGCATTTATATTCCGGAGGAAAATCTCGGCGTGCGCATCGAAGACGACTACTACGTCGACCAGGACGGCAAGCTGATTAATCTAAGCCAAGCGCTGCCTTCGAAAGCGGAAGACGTGGAAAGGCTGATGATGGGAAAGTGAGAAGTGAG
>WNFJ01511698.1_pt1 | contig 12152 bp, 7 predicted proteins | sample 5400461 | NCBI WGS metagenome assembly WNFJ01 (sample SAMN13153349, study PRJNA577476) | soil metagenome | isolation source: 115 cm saprolite on Douglas fir-dominated hillslope | place: USA:California | collected 2013-09-17
CTGACCAAAGAGGCCGACGTTCTCATCTATTCAGTTGGCATTTTCGACCGAGAATTCGCCACCCGGGAAGAGCTTCTGGGTCCTGAGCTTCTCACTGAAATCTCCGAAGTAACCGGCGCCCGGTGTTACACCCTCGACGATTCCAAGTATCTACCAACTATTACTCGACACATCGGGGTAGCGCTTCGCAACCAGTATGTGCTCGCTTATCGTCCGAACAACGCGAAAGATGACGGCAAGTGGCGGAAGATCAAAGTCAAGTTGACACTGCTTCCCAAGAGCCTGCCGCGACTGAACGTACACGCCAAAACGGGTTATTACGCACGGCCGCAATAACCGCAAGGAGAAACAGTTGATGACGACGACGGCAACAAGAGCAGGTCAAGGCGTCATATTAGCGGTTGCGAAGTGGGTGTGCCCCGAATGGGTTGGACCGCGATTGCGATGGGCGTGGTTACGTTACTTTCTGCACGTGCAGCGACAAGCAGGCGCAGAGGGCGACAGCCTCAGGATGTTGTGAGATGCCGAATGCAATTTCGTGAGCTCTTGGGCATTGGACGGTTGATGGTGATCAGTTCCAGCATGTTGCTCTTTTATCCTTTTCCCTTGTTTGTTCTGAGGTCGTTATGTGTTTAGCGAAGCCACTGCGAATTGGCAGACGCCGAAAACTGAAGGCATGTTGTTCTCTATTCAGCAGCGCTGTGCCCGTATGTGGACACCGTTGACAGCGAGTGTTAATCTGCGCACTTTCTCTGGCACCCCAATCATTGTTACGGTCGTCGGCCCATCGTAAATCTCCTTTCCCCTAAGTCAATTCCACGGCAACGTGTCCCTCTGCCTCCTGCTCTTTCCGCCACTACTCTGGAACTGCGATTGCACTACCGCGATGAGTGTCGAACGCCACTTCTACAGACCGCCAAGGGCGTGTTCAAGTCACCTGTAGCCACTGGGAGAACTGATGTTCGATACCACAACGATCCCTGGGGAGGTTTGCGTTTATGTCCTACAGAACCTTGTTGCTCTGTGCGCTCACATGTGTGCTCGTAGCATGCTTGACGACTGCGGCAGTGTCCCAGTCACTCACCTCGGGTGACCTGACCGGGCTCGTAACCGACCCGTCTGGGGCGGCGATTCCGAACGCCAACGTGACGATAACAAATAATGCTACGGGCGCTACCCAGACCCACACTACCAACGGTCAAGGCACTTACCGATTCTCTCTGTTAAGTCCAGGAACCTATACACTCGCAATTTCTGCCGCTAACTTCCAGGACGTGCACCAAACTGCTACGGTCACGGTTGGGCAAGCGACCAGCGTGAACGCCCAACTCCAACTGTCGTCTGCGAGCCAGAGTGTCGAGGTAACCGGAGAAGCTGCGGTTGTGCATACGGAAAATGCGGACTTAACAACCTCGTTCTCGCCGGAGCAGATCTCTCAAGTCCCGAATCCCGGTAACGATCTCAGCTATATCGTGCAGACTGCCCCCGGGGCAATCATGAATACCCAGGCAGGTTTCGGAAATGCGTCCATCTACGGACTGCCAGGGACGTCGAATCTTTTCACGGTTGATGGGATGAACGAAAACGACCCGTTTTTGAATCTCAACAACTCAGGAGCCACGAACCTGCTTCTCGGTCAGAATGACATTCAGGAAGCCACCGTCGTAAACAACGGCTATTCCGGCCAATACGGCGGTCTAGCTGGAGCCAACGTCAATTACACGACAAAGTTTGGGTCCAATCAGTGGCATGGGAACGCGCTTTACTGGTGGAATGGCCGCACCCTGAATGCCAACAATTATTTCAATAATCAAACTGGCACACCGCGGCCTTTTGACAATGCGAATGAATGGGCAGCTTCTCTGGGAGGACCAATTCGCAAGAACAAGACCTTCTTCTTCGTAAACACCGAGGGTTTGCGTGTCCTGCTTCCTACCAGCAACAAAGTCAACATTCCCAGCCCGCAGTTCCAAGCGGCTACGCTCGCCAATCTGACTTCCACCTCACCGGCTTCGATTCCGTTCTACAACAATCTATTTGGACTGTGGAAGAATGCTCGTGGAGCAAACCGCGCCCAAAATGTGCTTCTTCCCGGAACCGCTGCCAACGGCCAACCTACAGGCAACGGTTGCGGTACCTTTGCTGGACTGGGAACAGGAGCCGCGGCAGCCCCGTGCGCGCTGCAGTTTCAATCGACCGCCGGAAATCAGACGAACGAGTGGCTTCTTACGACTCGTGTGGACCAAAACTTCGGAAGCAACGACCGGGCTTTTGTGCACTTCCGCACCGATCACGGGGTGCAGGCGACCTATACCGATCCCATCACTCCGGTGTTCAATGCACAGAGCAACCAGCCGCAATACGAAGGACAGATTCAGGAGACTCATTCGTTCGGAAGCACTGCCGTAAACCAGTTCATAGTTTCAGGATCGTGGTATAGTGCGGTTTTCGCACCCCAGAACCTCCCTGCTGCGACCCGACTCATGCCCTTCCGCCTGGGCTTCAGTTCAAACGCTTTCTTCTCGTTAGGCCGTGATTTGAACATCTGGCCTCAGGGTCGCAATGTAAGCCAATATGGAATCGTGGACGACTTTTCCAAAGTGAAAGGCAAGCACGCGCTGAAGGTCGGCATAAACTTCCACCGCAACGACGTAACAGATTTTTCGCCTGGCATTGGCACCACCGGGTACAGTCAGGGAGAAGATCTGTTGAGCTTCTTCAACGGCCTGGGGGTCAGCTACGCACAGAACTTCTCGACGCGTCGAACGCAGCCTGTGGCAGTTTATGGCCTGGGTTTTTACGGGCAGGATGAATGGAGCGTCGGCCCCCACTTTAAGGTGACGGTAGCGTTGCGCGGCGACCATAACTCGAACCCGGTATGCCAGACCAACTGCTTCGCCCGATTCGCCACCAATTTCCTCAACCTCTCCCACAACCCCAACACACCCTACAACCAGGTAATCCAGACCGGCCTTCACCAGGCGCTGGCTAACTACACGAACGTCAGTTGGCAGCCACGCATCGGCTTTGCCTGGTCACCGCTTCATGCCGCGACGGGCACAGTGATTCGTGGTGGCTTCGGTTTGTTCACGGACATGTTCCCTACCACCATCGCGGACCTTCTGCTGAACAACGCTCCACTGAACAATCTGTTTATCACCGGCGCCGCTCCATTGTCGCCCAATGTGAACGGCAACCAGGCAGTCCTGGCGGCGCAAGCCAATACCTCGTTCGTGCAAGGCTTCCGTGCGGGCGAGACCTTAGCCCAAATCCAGCAGCAGAATGCTGTCTTCGTCCCACCATCCTTTTTCAACGCGGCGCGCCGGATCATTGCTCCGCAATATGAGGAGTGGAATCTACAACTGGAACAGGCGTTGGGCTCGAAAACCAGCCTTGCCGTGAACTACGTTGGTAATCATGGCGTTCACGAGGCCAGTCAAAATGCCGGGCTGAACGCATTTTTTCCGACCGGATTCGGAGACTTTCCTACCACTGCGAGGGACCCTCGCTTCGGAACCATCACCGAAGTCTCCACCCCTGCGGTGTCTAACTATAGCGGGGTGACCGTGACAGCCAGGCGGCAATTGTCGTCACTGCAGGTACAGGCAAATTACACCTGGAGTCACGCCATGGACGAAGTCTCGAATGCCGGCTTCCTCCAATACAATTTCCTCAGTAACATCAGCGTGCTGTCGCCCCAGGATCCTCTCAACCTGCGGCGCTTTAACTACGGCAGCGCGGATTATGATACCCGCCACTACTTCAGCATGAACTACGTCTGGACAGTCCCACACTGGAAGGGGCCGAAGGCCGCAGTGGATGGATGGGTCTTCTCAGGCACGATCTTTGCGCGCAGCGGTCTGCCATTTACTGTAGTAGACGGCAACGAGACGGGGACCTTAGCCGCATTCAATTACGGGGGCAACCTCAGCGGTCTCGGCGCTTTTATCTTTGCCAATTACCGGGGCGGCGCTCCGCGTTCCTGTAGTGCCAGCGCGGTGAAGACACCATGCCTGACGGCGACGATGTTCACGCCTGCTACCACAAACTTTGGTGCCCAACACCGGAACCAGTTTTACGGGCCGCACTACTTCGACACAGATTTCGCGGTGATGAAGAACTTCAACGTCCCGCACTGGGAAAGTGCGAAAATCGGAATTGGAGCTCAATTCTTCAATCTGTTCAATCATGCCAACTTCGATCAACCCGTCGGTGATATCTCCAGTCCAAGTTTTGGAAAAATCATTAGCACGGTCAACACACCGACTAGCATCCTGGGCTCGTTCCTGGGCGGCGATGCTTCACCTCGACTGATCCAATTCAAGGGCAACCTCACCTTCTGAGTGAGCCCTATACCTCACCGGGCGGCCCGTCTCGGGCCGCCTTTTCTTATGAAATAGGCAAAAGAGCATTCGTGGGAGCAATCCCGGTATTTTCCAAACAAGGCAGGGAGAGTCATCCTGACGACAATGCTGTCGGAATTCGCACGCCGATGATCACCGGGAGGAATATTCATGGTACCTAAACGATTGAACCTAAAAGATATGGAGCTCCTATCGAGCAAAACCGAATTGGAAGACCAGGTGCTCCTCTAAGGGCGGCACGTCCCGAGAAACGGACCGGGAGAGGAGCAGACATGTTAATTTACAAGTTTCGTTCTCTTTACTCACACCGCTTTTCCCCAGGTGTCTTCTGTTATCGGCATCAATCGGTGCAATCTTTCATCATTCATTAACCAGCGGAGACCTTTATGAAACGTCTTACGGCAGATCGAGTGAAAGTCGGGTTCATTGGCTTGGGAAACATGGGAGGCCGGATCGCACAACGCCTGCTTAATCACGGATACCAACTGTCCGTATATGACAGGGACCTGGCTAAGGCGAAAGCCATCGCTGCACAGGGCGGTGCCGTTGCGACGAGCATTGTTGAACTGGCCGGCACCGTCGATGTGCTTCTCTCCTGCTTGACCAACGATGAAGCAGTTCGGAGTGTGTATACGGGCTCTGAAGGAGTTCTTACTGGGGCACGCCCGGGAGCCGTCGTGCTAGAGATGAGCACGATCTCTCCTGAAAGCTCATGCGAACTGCACAGGCTTGGTGCCGAAGGGGGTGTCGAAGTATTGGACGTTGCCATCTCCGGCAGCGGCGGCGACGAAGAACTGTTCCACGCCGCCGCGCCGATATTCCAGGCGATTGCAAAACAATGTTTTCTTCTGGGCGGTCCTGGCTCCGGAACTGCGATGAAGCTGGTCGTCAACACGCTGTTGGGTGTTGGCATGCAGGCCATCGCCGAGGCTGTGGTACTTGGGGAGAAGGCTGGTCTTGAGCGCCCGCGGCTGCTCGAAGTCTTAGCGCAGACAGCTGTAATTGCTCCGGCTCATGTGGGAAAGCTGGCGAAGGTCGCGCTCAACGATTACAGTCCGCAGTTTCCACTGAGCCTGATGAACAAGGATTTTCAGTTGATTCTGGAGGCGGCGGCACAAGAGCGTATCTCCATGCCGACGACAGAAGCGGCATTTTACGTCAATTCAGACGAACTGGTGAACGGTGATGAAGAGGACTTCTCCGCTGTCCTGCGGCGAATGGAAGAAGTTGCAGGTATCACAACTGTTCACTCGGCCCGGTGACGAGTTGAAATATCGCCACAAAGTATGGTCGCAAAACTTTGGACAAGAATTTTGCGGCCGACAAGTCCGAACGCTACGAATCCGAGCATACTGCTTCGCTTAGCTTGCCCGGGGAGGCGAAGCCTACCTCGCCTTCCGGCGACCTGTCTCGCGCACGAGCGCCAATCCCGTTGACTCGCGAATGATCAGCTCTGGCTCTACCGTGATGCGCTTCGGGCAGTAATCCGAGCGCGGCCGGGCAATGCGTCGTAGCAAGCTCTCGGCCGCGATCACACCCATCTTGCGGAGTGGTTGTCTTACAGTGGTCAGACCGGGATTTTGGAACGCGGCACTCTGGATGTCATCAAAACCGACGACCGAAACATCATCGGGAACCCGGAGTCCGGATTCCCGCAGGGCGCGGATGGCACCGATGGCCGAGATGTCATTAAAACTGAAAAGCGCTGTAAAGGGCTCGTGCTTCGCGAGCAATTTCTGAGTTACGTGGTAACCCAAATCTGGTGTCGGTACATCTCCTCGCAATTGAGTCGTGAGTTCGGGGTGAATGGTCAGGCCAAGCCTCAGCGCCGCTTCGCGGATTGCATTCCAGCGTACCTCAGTGTCGGAACTGAATTCCTGGCCTTTGATGAATGCCACCCGCCGGTGCCCCAGTTTCACAAGGTGTGCGAGAGCGAGTTCAGCGGCCCGCGCGTGGTCCAACAAGATGTTCGTCACCCCCTTCACTTCGTTGTGGCCGGAGATGGTCACGACCGGGACGGGTAGATCGTCGTGGGTCCAGGGCGTGTCGACAGCGATCAGGCCATCCGCGGCGCGCGCGAGTAGAAGGCTGGGATATTCGTCAATCAGATCCTGCCGGTGCCGATGGCTGGCTACAAAATAAAAGTAGCCTTCGCGCAGCAGGTGGTCTTCGATTCCGCTCATCACCATCGCAGCATAGCCCTCGCTCACCTCAGGCACGAGCACGCCGATTATGAAACTCCGTTGTGTACGCAACGACCGTGCCAGGAAGCTGGGGCGATAGTTGTACTTCCGCGCCGCTGCGAAGATCCGCTCCTGGGTCTCTCGAGGAATGGAATCCGCCACGGCTGACCGGTTCATTACCAATGAGACAGTTGCTGGAGAAAGCTGAAGATGGTCAGCCAGAGATTTCAGACTCAACCTGGATCCCGGCTTCGGGGCACGAGGCGGGGAGGCTCGCTTCTTTTTTTTACCGGGCACGCAGCGCAGTGTCCCATAAGCTTAGCCGGCAGGCAAGCGTTGAGGCCACATGGACGCTTTCCTATTTCACATGTGTTACGCGTACCTGGCGCCGTTCATGGCATCCCACAATCGAGTGGCGCAGTAGAGGCCGAATCTCTCGAGGAAAAGGCGGAAGGTGGGCATCTCAGTTGTGTCCCATCCGTGACTCTGATAATCCAACTCGCTCGCGATCTGCAGGCTTCACTGTAGTATCAACTCTTTTCTTCGCCACGTCCGATTTCGCCACGTCCAATATGGACATTTGTCTTGACACTCACACTTACATTCGTGCGATGATAAAAGCCGTTTTTGAGCAGGTAAAGCGATTTAGTAGAGACTCTAGTAGTGTGCCCTATCGCACCGAAACCATGTCGTTTCTTCAGGGAGCGCCAAATGAATTGTTCCAGTTTTTCTCGCCGGATGACCTTTCTGATTTTTTCCTCAATTCTTCTAGTCCCGCTAGCCCAGGCGCAGTTTCGCGCCTCCCTCCGCGGAACGGTGACTGATCCCCAAGGCGCCGTGGTTTCCGGCGCGACCGTGACTCTGGTGGACACGGACACGAACCGTACCGTGGTGTCTACTTCCGACGGCAATGGCATTTACAACTTCAACGCGCTCCCGCCCGCACCCTACCGACTCACGGTGGAGCACGAGGGGTTCACGAAGAAGGTTCTTGAGCACGTGCAGATCATCGCCGAGCAGCTCAATTCGCTGGACCTGCAACTGGATGTAGGCCAAGTTCAGACAACCGTGACTGTGTCGGGCACGACCGAAGCACTGGACACCGAGACGGCCACGGTGAGCGGCACCATCACCGACAACCAGATCCAGCACATGCCGTCGTTCAATCGCGATATCTTTCAACTGGCGCAACTGGCGCCTGGTGTTTTTGGAGATGCCTCACAACAGGGTGGCGGCGGGGGCTTCGAGTTGCCTGGAAACCAGGGACCCGGCTCCAGCGGTGGTAATGGTGTTTTCCAGACCGAGAATGGCCCGCAGATCCAGAATGCAGGTGGCCAGTATGAGACCAACAGCATCACCGTCGACGGCGTCAGCACGGTGAGTGCGGTGTGGGGCGGCACGTCCATAATCACACCCAGTGAAGACTCGGTGGGGGAAATGAAAGTCGTCTCCAACAGCTACGATGCCGAGAACGGCCGGTTCAGCGGCGCGCAAATCCAGGTCATTTCCAAGGGCGGCACCAACCAAGTCCACGGCAGCGCATTCTTTAAAGCATCACGGCCAGGACTGAACGCCTATCAACGATGGAACGGCATCGGTTCCAATCACGCAGGCACCCCTGCGGACCGTGGCCTAAACCGTGATAACGACCGTTTCAATAACTACGGCGGCAGCCTGGGGGGGCCGATCTGGAAGAACAAGATATTCGCCTTTTTCAACTTTGAGACCAGTCCGAGTGCCGCCAGCACCACGGCGCAAGGCTGGTATGAGACGTCGCAGTTTGATTCCTCGGCCGCAACGCCTGGCAGCGTTGCGGCACGGTATCTGTCCTTTCCGGGCAACGCAGTTCACGCAAGCGCGATCATCCCGCGTACTTGCATATCCATCGGGCTGGTGGAAGGGGTGAACTGCAATACCACGCCTGGCGGGTTGGATGTTGGCTCGCCATTGAAAACCGGGTTGGGCCTGCAAGATCCAACCTATGGCGGCGACCCCACTCATCCTGGCGTCGGCGGGGGACTCGACGGAATAGCGGATTTGGCACTCTTCAACACATTGAACCCGACGAAAATATCAGAGACTCAATACAACGGGCGCGTGGACGCCGATGTCACCCATAAAGACAGGGTCAGCTTCGCGCTTTACTGGGTGCCACTGACAACCACCAATTTTAACGGCCCTATCCGTTCGCAAAACTTCTGGCACCACGACCAGCTCAACTTTGCATATTCGCTCATATGGAACCATACGTTCTCGCCAACATTGCTCAATCAGGCGCGCGCCAATGCGGCGGGCTGGCACTGGAACGAGGTTAGCAGCAATCCCCAGGCGCCTTTTGGATTGCCCCAGGACAATATCGATGCCATCGGCAGCTCCGTGGGCGCGACCCCCGCAACGCCTCAGTTCTTCGGAGCTCCGGGACCGAGCAACCTGAACCAGTGGACGTATACCTTCAACGACGTCCTTACCAAGATAGCCGGCCGTCATAGCATCAAGACCGGCGCCGAATTTACCAGGCTCTTTTACGGTTATGGTTTCCATAACCTATGGGATTTTGCCAATGACGCTCCTTTTGCCGAGGGGGGCAATTTCGGGGGCCAGTTCAATTCCAAGACCGGCATTCCCTTCGCTAACCGCCAGGATGATCGCGTAAACCTATGGGGCGTGTTTGTTCAAGACGACTTCAAAGTCCGTTCGAACCTGACCATCAACCTGGGCCTGCGCTGGTCTTACTTTGGAGCGTTATACGCGAAGCAGAACAACCAAGACGTAATGCTGTTCGGACCGGGCGCGCAGGCGCTGACGAATCTGCACATCCGCATAGGCGGACACCTTTACACTCCGCAGAAGAACAACTTTGGTCCGGTAATCGGATTCGCGTGGTCGCCGAGCCAATTTCAGAGCAAGCTGGTATTCCGCGGCGGATTTTATTCCGCGGCGGATTTGGCATCAATTACAACCAAAACGAAATCGCCATAACAGCAAACGGCTACGGAAATCCGCCCAATGCCGTGTCTCCTTTCTTTCACTGCTACTTTCCCTACACCACCAACCCCTCGTGTGCCGGTACTGGAATTCTTTACGAAACCGCCACCAATGTTCGCTCTCTCTTTGGATATGCACCGAATCCAGCAGCGATCACAACTTTTAGCCCCGGCAACCTGCCGCTGGGTGGGAACGCCTTTATCACCGGGTTCCCAGCGAACCCGAAGACGATCGCCAACTATCACTACTCTCTAGACATGCAAGATCAGTTGCCATACAACTCTGTGTTCACCGTCGGCTACCAGGGCAACCAGACACGCCACCTGCTTGTGCACAATAACTGGGACGCGATCGGCGCGGCCAATGGGCTGGCGATGAATCCGTTGGTCAATACCGTGAACTTCTGGCAGAACACCGGCACAGCGAATTACAACGCTCTGCTCGCCAGCTTCACGCACAACTTCTCTCACACCTTCCAGGCATCAGCGCAATACACTTGGGCGAAGGCCATGGACGAGAATTCAGGCCCGTATTATGAGGATCCCTACCCATTTAATACGGCTGCGGCCTACGGACGGGCTAACTATGACGTGCGGAATGCGTTCAAGCTCTTCGGATTGTGGCAGCCCGTATTCTTCCGAGGCAACCATAGTTGGCTGGAGAAGGTCGCGGGTGGGTGGTCTCTGAGCGGCATTTGGAACATACATTCAGGGTTCCCATGGGACCCGTTCTACGGCGTCAATGGTGCTGGCGTGTACTATGGAGGCAGTGGTTACGGTACACTTCGTCCCGCTGCGGTTCTACCTGGGGCGGGCACAAGCACCTCCAATAGCGCATTCATGGAAAACACAAATCCGAATTATGGTGGAAACGGCACCAGATTCTTCGTGCCTCCGACGTTTGTTCAAGGGGCAACTTTTCCAGCCACCTCGCCTGCACCGAGACCTGGAATCCACCGCAACAGCTTGAACGGGCCCGGCTACAATGCCGTGAATGCAAGCCTTGCTAAGGCTTTCGGCCTCCCGAACAACCGTGTTCTCGGGGAAAACGCTAGGTTCGAAGTCCGTGCCGACGTTTACAACCTCTTCAACAAGTTGAACATCAACCCCCAGTCGATCGATGGCTTTCTGGGCTCGGTAAATCCGGACGGCACTTTAAGTGGAAGCCCGAACGGCGACTTCGGCGTGGCGGGCAGCGCATTGGGCAGCAGGACGGTGCAGTTCCAGGCGCGGTTCAGTTTCTGATCCACAATGCGGACGCGCCCCAATTAACGGCGCGTCCGGCTTCCCACCTCGATTGTGAAAATGATGAGAGATAAGACTCTCAGCGGCTCTGTATTGCTTCGTTCCCGGCTGAAAGTTTCGTCTTGTTAGGGTCCGGTTTGAACCCGATTCGATCGAGCATGGGCTTGATCTCCGGGTTCGACATGAACAACTTCCAGATCAGTCCCGTGCGGTAATTTTCGATCATGACCGTAATCGGCGCCTGGTTCAGTCCCATGAAGATCGGGGACACCCAGTCCTGGCTCAAATTGATCGCATCGCGCGGGCCATAGACTCCCCAGACCTGATCTCCCAGATCACGGTAAACATGTTTGAGCATTGCCAGGGAGGCTTCGGGCGTATAGGGGAAAGATGAGAGCGCGCCCGTGAAGGTCATAGTGCCGTCGTCAACGCTTAACGTCGGTTCGTGGGGCACATAGCCATCGGGACCATCGCTCGCAGTCAGGCCCCAGAAGTTGGCGCCATATCCCGCATAGTGACCAGGGTCTCGCAGGCAGTAGGCGAGATTAATGCGCGCCATGTTGCGGTTGTTCTCGAAATAGTCGGTGTAACGATCGTGAATGCCGCGGGGATCGAAGCCCATATAAGAATAATGAGCGAAGAAAAGCGGGCCACCGGAGCCAACTCCGACATCCAACTTGATCCCATAATAGGTGTGGCCGTTTGTGTACTGTTCTCCTTCGCTTGATCCTGACCATCCACGCCGGTATTTAGCTCCCGCCGCGCCCTGGTTTGCCCAGCCGGAATAGTAGAGTTCAGCAGGCACAGCATGTGTGGGAGAAGCAACTGCCAGCAGGTAAACGATCATGGCTTCGTTGAATCCGGTGAGCCGGTGATTGATATACCAGGACCATTCCGGCGACCAATGCCAATAAAGAGCATCGCTTTGCGGCGAGCGGCGGTACCAGTCCCACTCCACGGTTTCCCAAAGGGGTGAAATTCGCACGAACAGATCGCGCTCGCCGCCGCTTGGGCCGTTGAAATATTGCCGTGCGGCGAGCAGACCTTCCATCAGGAATGCGGTCTCGACCAGGTCGCCGCCGTTGTCAAACATATCGAACACGGGTAGGGTCTCGCCGGTTTCTCCGTCCATAAAATGCGACCACACGCCGTGATAGCGGGGAGCTTTTTCCAGAAAACTTACGATCCTCGCCAGGCGCTCAAGACCCTGGTCGCGGCTGATGAAGCCGCGATCTACTCCAACGATTAAAGCCATAATTCCAAAACCGCTGGCGCCCGTCGCGACAATACGATCGTCGCCTGGGACATTCTCCAATGTCATTCCTGCTTTTGGATGAGCAGCTTCCCAGTAGTAGCGAAAACAGGCTTTCTGCAGC
>WNFJ01181088.1_pt5 | contig 12151 bp, 9 predicted proteins | sample 5400461 | NCBI WGS metagenome assembly WNFJ01 (sample SAMN13153349, study PRJNA577476) | soil metagenome | isolation source: 115 cm saprolite on Douglas fir-dominated hillslope | place: USA:California | collected 2013-09-17
CCCCGCGTCGCCACCTCCTACGCCATCCAGGCCGTGCTCATTTTCGACCACCTGCACTTTGCGGCTAATATGAACGCCGCCAAGAAACCGACCCAGCTCGTGCTGGAGAAACCGGTCGCCATATCAAAGGCTAAAGCGACGTGGTTTGCTCGATATTATGAGAAAAACAGTCAACTCGCACGCGACCGCGAACTGTTTTCCCATTGATGTTGGGTAAATTAACGAAAGTGAGCATTAACCAGAATGAGACAAAGGCCGAGAGCATATGGCTGGAGCGGGAACGGCCGATGCCATTGCACTAACGCCTACGGAGATTTCTGCCGCGGAAGGTCTGAAGTAACTGGATGGCGGCTTCAATGGTAAGCTGAGGCCGTCTTGGATTCTTCTGCCATACTGTAGGCAACCATATCGAGATTTGCGATCCACGTCCCAGACGGCGACTTCGAGAGTCATTGCGTCTTTTATCATTCATGTTCCAGACGCACCTGAGTACCGCCTTGCGAATGTCCGAACCTGAAATCGAGCACACAACTAGCGCACATCCAACTCGAATAATCAGATTTTACGTGCGGACGAGAAAGTGTCCGGCTGATGGGCCGTCAGCCGTCGGAGCTTTCTGAAAGCAGGCAGCTTCACCTAGGGAGGAAGCGTCGGAAGCGCAAACCAGGTCCGAGTGCGCAAGTCTTTCTGCTTTTCAAGTCTAGGCTTAGAGGAGAATTAGTGGGTTTGCCAGTTCGTATTTCCCCTCGGAAAATGGGAAGAAAGCCAGACTAAGGTCATTTTTTCGCCTCCTCTTCAAGGTCGGACATATCGAGCGCGTCCGCAATCCTTTTTCCTAAATTCTTTGTGGGCCCTCCGAGAAGCGGCGGCCGTTCGCGCGCTTACGTCTCAATATGGCGCAACAGCCCTCGGCGTTGCAGCGACGAACGGAGAAGCGGCTCTACTAAATTACGTATGTGTCCGTTCGCATATCCGATCCAGGTTACATCGGCAGTAAGGTTGAGTTGTGGTGCGAGATGTTTTCCAGATTCATCCGCAATCAGTACACCGGACTCGCGAGCGATTAATTCTGTACAAAGATCGTAAGGATGACAGCACAAACCCGTACTCCATCCGCGCTCCTCCAAAATCGGACGAAGCAAAGGGCGCAGGTCGGCCTGGTAGCAATCATGCCCCATCATTAGTTCATACAGCTGTCCACCTGTCGAAAGGTATTGGTCTTCGAAGCAATAGGCTTTGCCTTCGCGACCACTCCCGAAAGCGCCAAAGGAAATATCGTCATCGATTGCGGCCAGTACATCGCGACCACCCGAGAAAAATCGGCTTACTGAGCAAAACTTATGTTCGAGATGCCTCGCCGTCGAAGGGCGCGCATAAAGAGGGCTGCGCTCTCCTGTCATTCGATTAAATCGCTCGCCCTGTGTTCCCGCGCCTTCGAAAGCCCAAAGCACATCACACAGGTGCTGCTTGACGAGCGGTATTTCTGTTTGCACGGCAAGCTTGATATCGGCGAGCGTGGTTTGTTCACCGCAATTTTCAGCTACACCGGTCAGAATCCATCCACTGCGTTTCTGGTACATCAGGCATCGTGTCCCATCGATCGGATCAGCGATAATTTGCCAGCGTGCATCGGCTTCCCGTGTTCCGCGCGGGAGAACTACCTTTCCATCGGCGAGTCCCTCCGCAATCAGGACGATGGGAGCCTTCGACGCGATTGTTCGTTCGAAAAGATCGATGAGAATTTCTTCGCTGACGCGATCGACAGAGAAGATCGTATCGCCGTCCCCGTCTGCGACAACCTGTGCCATCTCTTCCGGTGAAGACTTCTCGCAGGCAGTAACGACGGCTTCACGCATCTCTTCATGAATAGATCGAATAGCGTCTAGCAGCCACTCGAATTGACGCATCCCTTTTTCTCCCGTTTCGCGGCATTCCTGCGCCCTGCAGGCCGGCAACCCTAGTTGAAGGGCAAAAAAACAGTTGACTGGGCCTGCGTTTTGTGGTCTGTTACATTGTCACACAATACGTGATAGTTTTAAACATCTAGATTGGCTCGCTCTTCTCAGGACCGTCAAAACGAAATTCTGTTGCTGCTCAAAGAGAGCGGCACAGTGTCGATCGGCGAAATCGCAGAGCGCTTTGCCGTCTCAGAGATGACGGTTCGGCGTGTCCTGTACAAGCTGGCCGATGCCGGTCTTGTCATCCGCACGCCAGGAGGAGCGATGGTGGCTCCTTCAGGGTCCATGGAGAGAACTTTTCTGGAGCGCTCGGCGAACATGTCCGGCGCGAAGGACGCTCTGGGACGGGCAGCAGCAGGACTGGTCCATGACGGCGAGACCGTGGTGCTTGATTCGGGAACTACAACGAGATGTATAGCCAGATATCTGGCAGCAAAGCGCAACTTGGTCGTAGTAACGACCTCGCTGGCTGTGCTGGAAGAATTGGCAGGAAGCGCGGGCGTGCAAGTGAGGTTAACGGGGGGCGCCTACCGGCGGAGCAGCCACGATCTTTCTGGCAATGCAGTAATTGAATCGCTGGGCGACATCAATGCCGACAAAGTCTTTTTCGGAGCTGCAGCCCTTTCTTTTCGCAAAGGCGTAATGAACTATGACGCAGATATGCCGAGAGCATTTTTGCACGCAGGGAAGCAGAGAATTCTAGCGATGGACAGCAGCAAATTGGGGCTGGAAGCTGTCTATCGACTGTGTCCGGTAGAGAGTTGCGATCTGGTTATCACTGACAGTGGGGTGAAGCCGGCCGATTTGGCACGGCTTCGTAAACTCACAAAAGTCTTAGTGGCGAAATAGTCCGAATCCGTTCATCAACGAATGCAGAGGGGTGTGAAGATGCGTCATCACGGTCGGTTGTTCATCATCTTGGCGGCATTTGTTTGTGGAATCGCTTCGGCACAGATCAATACCGGAAAGATATCGGGTTTCGTCACCGATCCGAGCGGCGCTTTCATCGTTGGGATTAATGTGACCGCGACGAACGACGGGACGGGCGTAGTCACGCAAACGCAGACTGCGGAAACCGGGGAATACTTACTGAATTTCCTGGTGCCCGGAACTTACCGGGTAGAGGTAGAAAAGGCCGGCTTCCAGAAGACCGTGAAGTCGCAGGTCATCGTGAATGCGGGCGGCATTGCACGTCTCGACTTTGTCCTGCATGTGGGATCCGTCGGGGAAACGGTCGACGCCATCGCTAATCCCATCAGTATTTCGACGGAGACGTCTGAGCTTTCGCAGACCTTCAGCCATCAAGACCTGGATTCGTTGCCGAATCTGGATCGAAATCCGCTGTACCAGATGAACCTGATTCCCGGGGCAAACAACGATGTGGGCAGCGGCAACTATATGTCAAACGGAAGTGAGAACGGCTCGGCGATCGGCCAGACGCGTCCGCAGCTGGCTTCCATCGGCGGCGTCGACGCAAATGCGAACACCGTTTATATCGAAGGAGTTCCAAATCGCGAACCGCAGAACGCATACATCAGCATTACTCCTCCTATTGAAGGAACTCAGGAAGTACAGGTTTACACGGGCAAGTACAACGCGGAGTTTGGATTCTCAGGAAGCGCGGTCGTAAATATCATCACCAAGTCAGGCGGCAACGATTACCACGGAGCGGCCTTTGAATTTCTGCGCAATGAAGCCACCGATTCGCGTAACTATTTTGCGCCGGCGGGGGAACGTAAGACGCCATTCCGGCGGAACCAGTTTGGCGGTGCGATCGGCGGGCCGATCCTGAAGGGCAAGCTGTTCTTTTTCGCGGACTATCAGGGAGCGATTCTGAAAACAGCAACACCGAATTTCACGACCGTTCCGACGCTCAAGATGATGCAGGGCGATTTTTCTGAGTTATACGATGCGAGCCGAGGAGCCGACGCCGCGGGAAACACATACGGACAGATCTACGATCCCTTCACACGCGTGTTTAGTACGCAAGGCAATGTGGTAAGTGCAACACCGTTTCCGGGGAATATCATTCCGTCCAATCGCTGGGACCCGGCGGCGAGCGCGATTAACGCCGCCCAGGTTTTCGGAGTCCCGAATCTTCCAGGCATCAGCAACAACCGGCGCTACATAGGGAACAACAAGCAAATCGCGCACCAGGCAGATGGACGCATCGACTACAACCGGTCGAGCCGGGACCGGCTCTTTTACCGGTACTCGATTCTGGATGCGGTCGCCGATAACTCAACCAACATAAATCTATTCTTCCAGGACGCAAACACCGACTCCAAGACGTTAAACCAGAACATGCAGTTGTCGGACTTCTTCACATTCAGTCCGAGCAAGATGAACGAACTGCGGCTAGCCTATAACCGCACGAACGTGCGCACGAGCAACAAGACTCTGTTTAAGGATTGGAACAATTTATTCGGAATTCCTAATGGCAATTTGGGGGACGCATCGACGCGTGGCATCGCCGAGCTGAATATTAGTCCCCTGCATGGCATCGCCACGCCGGACTGGGTAGGCTACATCATCAGCAACACCATTGCGCTAACGGATAACTTCACCTGGGTCAAGGGACGACATCTGATCAAGGTTGGCAGCAACATCAACCACGTTCAGGATGTTTCGGCGGACACCATCGGAGGAGACAATCCGCGCGGCGTAATAACGTTCGACCCGGCGATGACGTCCTTCGATGGGAATAATCCTCAGCCATACGCGTATCCGAGTTTCCTGCTGGGAGCCATGACATCGAGTGCGCGCGCTCATTTCGTGAAAGGTGCGCCATACCAGACTTATTGGCAGAACGCGTGGTACGCGCAAGACGATTTTAAGGTGCTGCCTTCCCTGACACTGAATATTGGATTGCGGTATGAACTGATCAGCCGGCCCGTGGAGCGGACGAACCGCGAGTCGAACTGGGATACGCGAAACAACAAGCTGGTTGTGGCAACATCCAGCAACCGCAGCCCGGCCCTGGGCCTGGACAAAAACGATTGGGGACCGCGTTTGGGTTTTGCATGGAGTCCGGATCATGGGAAAACGAGCATCCGCGGCGGCTACGGAATTTCGTATTGGATGGCGTACTGGTCCGGGCCGCTGACGATTCTGGGGCTGACATATCCGACTTACGCGAAAGAGGCGCTGGTTACGCCCAATAATTTGACGCCATCTCTCCTGCTTTCGCAGCAGGGCCTTCCTCTGGCCAATGCACAATACGACTCAGCGGGAAATCTGATTTTGCCCGCCAACGCAGTGATCCGGGGAGCCGACTATTTCTGGCGGAATCAGCGGGTGGATCAACAAACGTTAAACGTGGAGCGTGAGATTCGGCCGGGGATGATCGTCGATCTCGGCTATGTTGGTGTGCACGGCCGGCACAACAATCACTTGCGAAACATTAATCAAGCGCCGCCGCAACCGCAAGGGGTGGATTACAACCTGGCGCGGCCGCTGTATAGCCAGTATCCGAATCTGGGAGACATTCCGGTGTCGTTTTCGGAAGCGAGCAGTTACTACGATGCGGTAACAGCGCGCTTTTCTGCCAATCTATCGAAGTACGTGTTCGTGAATGCGAGCTACGCACACGGGCGAAACCTCACCAACGGCAATAACCTGGATATCACCAACCTGAATCAGTACTACGGTCCCACGCCTGAAGACATTGCACACATCTTCAACGCACAATTCAGGCTCGACCTTCCAGTTGGGCGCGGAAAGCGATTCCTAGGAGGTATCAGCCCCCTGTTGGACGCTTTCATTGGGGGATGGGAATATTCCGGACTGCTTCACATTCGCAGCGGCACGCGCTTTGACATCGCGACCAATTACACAACATCTTTGAACAACGGTCTGAAAAATCGCGCCGATCGCATCGGAAATGGGCGACTTTCTAACCCGACCCCTGCCCGGTGGTTTGACACTTCTGCGTTTACAAATCATGCGGGGCTAATGACTTATGGGACGGCCGGGATCAACCAGCTTCACGCGGATGGGCAGCAACAGCTGGATTCATCAATCTCTAAGAACTTCCATCTGACCGAGCGGCACCAACTTGAGTTCCGAGCGGACCTCTTTAATACGTTCAATCACCCAAACTTCAGTGCGCCGGATAATACGATTGGCAGCGCTACGGAGGGCCAGGTGTTCCTGACCTCCGTGGATAACCGCCGGATGCAGTTTTCCCTGAGATATTCATTCTAGTGGGAGAGGAAGTCTCTGGCTTTCCAACGAGACGCTTCTTCATAGAGCTCTGAATTCGCCAAGAGACATCGCTGTGCGTATGAGACTTGAGCGATTGCTGTGCGGAGTTGCGAGGATCATGGGCACCATGGATAAAGCTCGGATGTTAATCATTGGTGCTCGCGGCTTCCTTGGAATGCATGCGTCACGCGCAGCCGCTGACGCGTTTGAAGTGTTCAGAGGGAGCCGCGATGCCGAAGCGGATCCAAGAAGCGTTCAAATCGATATCACAGAGGCATCTAGTGTGAACGCGGCATTTCGCGATGTAAGGCCGGATGTCGTGATGCTGTTGGCCGCATTGTCGGATATCGATCAATGTCAGGCACAGCCAGACTTGGCTTTTTTCGTGAATGTGCGCGGTCCTGAACACGTTGCGAATGCGTGCGCTAGCGCGAATGCCCGCCTGATATTTACCTCCTCGGCGGCGGTATTTGACGGACGCAAGCACGGATATACAGAAGACAATCCAACCACACCGTTGAGCATCTACGGGGAAACAAAAGCGCGTGCGGAGGCCGCTGTGCTCGGGCTCGTGCCCTCCGCGATTGTTTTGCGCATAGCACTGGTACTTGGCTTTGCGGGAAGGGCAGGAACCAATTCGGTGTTGGACAACTGGCTAGCGCAGTGGACTTCAGGCCATCCCGTCGCTTCGCCGACATTTGAGTATCGAAATCCCATAGACGCAATCACTCTCAGTCGTCTCATGTTTCAGTTACTTTGCAGCAAAGATGCTCGTGGCATTTTTCATGCCGGGTCAACCGATTCCATTTCGCGATACGAATTGAGCATGAAGGTCGCGAGACGAATGGGATACGCCACTCTGGTTTTGCCACAGACCCAACCTAAACCTGGCCGGGCTCCACGTGGACAAGATCATTTTCTTTTGACCGACAAGATTGGAGCAGTTTGCGGTCTTCCTATTCCGAGTTGCGATGAGGTGATCATGAGGTGTGTGAATGAAGCTGCCTAAGGCCGTGTTCGAGCTGGAGTTTTCTCAGGGCTCAATCTATGGCGAAGAGGAAAAAGCTGCAGTACTCGAAGTATTAAGCGCAAATGCTCCTTCTTGCGGGCCAAAAGTGCAGGAATTCCAGGAGGCATTTGCCGCTTATTGCAATGCGGCTCACGGCCTGGCCGTGACCTCTGCAACCGCAGGTCTCTCCCTGGCATTGATTGCCGCGGGCGTCGGTGCCGGCGATGAAGTCATCACAACTCCAATCAGCTGGATATCAACCGCGAACGCAGCGGCGGCTCTAGGCGCAAAAGTGGTGTTTGCCGATGTTGATGGCTGCACCTTGAATCTGGATCCGAAATCGGTGTCTGAGAAGATCACGAGCCGAACCAAGGTCATTCTGCCCGTCCATCTATATGGTCAGTGCTGCGATATGGACGCATTGAACGAACTGGCGAAACCACGAGGCATCGTCGTGGTGGAAGACGCCGCTCATGCCGCCGGCGCTGAGTACAAGGGATACAAGGCGGGTGTGTTGGGAGACATTGGAGTATTCAGCTTTCACCAGCAGAAAAACATGGTCACGCTCGGTGAAGGGGGCATGGTAACGACAAACAGCAAAGCGCTGTACGAGAGCATGCTTTCTCACCGTTCACTCTGCTGCCGTACCTACGACCCCAAAGGAAAATATCTTCCGATTGACGAGTCGGTCCAGCCCATGGGCAAGAAATATTGGCATCTGGAGTTCGACGATATCGGCTTTAACTACCGCATGACCGACATACAGGCCGCGGTGGGCCTGGTGCAATTGCGGAAGCTGGACTCGTTTAACGCTCGGCGCCTCGAGATCGCGAAGAAATATACCGAGGGCCTGCAAGGTATTCGCGGCCTGCGGCTTCCGTGTGTCAGTCCCGAAGTCAAACACGCCTTTCACGTGTACACGGTTCTGGTGGAACGAGAGTTCCCGATGAATAAAGAGGAATTTATGTGGACACTCTACACGCAGAAGCAGATCAAAGTCTGGTCCCACTACACCCCCATTCATCTGACTGCCGTGTACCGCAAGTTTGGCCACCATGAAGGAGAGTGCCCGGTGGCTGAGGCGATGTCTGAAAAGTACGTGAGCATTCCCATTCATCCCAGAATGACGGAAGAGTCCATCCGCTACGTCATCGAAAGCATTCGGGAGCTTGCATGATGGGTTTCGAAGACAGGGTGTCTTGCTTGCGAGGTCCGGAAGGCTACTTCTCCGTGCAACGCCCTGTGTACATCAGTCGCGCGCCCGGCCGTCTCGATCTGATGGGCGGCAATGTGGATTACACCGGAGGACTTGTTTTTCAGGCAACGATTCGAGAGGCCACATGGGCGGCTGCGCAACGGCGAAATGACAGATCAATTGTCTTTTGGAATCCGCAGATGCGCGAACAGGGATGGTCGGATCGCGTTGAGTTTGAACTGCAGGACTTATCCGACGAGGCCGCGGTACGAAGAATCGTCAATCGCAGCCCGGAAATCCGCTGGACTGCATACGTGCTGGGCGTGTTCTATCTCCTCAGGTCTCGCTATCCGGAGCGAGTCACAACCGGGGCAAGCATATATCTGGAGTCCGACGTTCCGTTGAACAAAGGTGTAAGTTCCTCCGCAGCTGTCGAAGTAGCGGTCATGAAATCCGCGAGCGCAGCGTACGGCATCGATCTTGCAGGAATCGAATTGGCGCAGGCGTGCCAATGGGTCGAGAACGTGATTGCAGAATCTGCTTGCGGAATTATGGACCAGGCAGCTTCCGTGCTCGGGGACAAAGAATATTGTCTGCCGCTCTTGTGCCAGCCTTGCACTCCCATGCCGTTGGTGCAACTTCCAGAAGGAGTGCAGGTGTGGGCGATCGATTCGGGAGTGAAGCATGCCGTGACTGGGATCGAGTATGAAGCGGCCCGCGCCGCGGCATTCGTGGGCTACCGGATGATTTGCGAGTGGGAAGGCCTGCCCTTAACACTCGATGGGAGCGGACGAATTCCCCAGTTTCGCGACCCGCGATGGAATGGGTACGTTTCGAAAATCGTGCCCTCTGTCTTTCGATCGAAGTATGAACACCGTTTGCCGGAAACGCTCGCCGGCTCCGACATCCTGACGCTGGGCAAAACTCATCCCGACCCATTTACGAGCGTACGCCCGGGGGTGAATTACCGCGTACGAGCATGCACACGGTACGCCGTGGAGGAAAATCAGCGAATCGCGCTCTTTGTTGAGCTGGCAAGAGGGGTAAGGGACGGAGGAGCAGGTGAAGCCTTCCGAATGATGGGGGAACTCATGTTTCAGTCGCATTGGTCGTACACGGAATGCGGCTTGGGTTGCGAGGCGACCGACTTGCTCGTAGAGCTTGTTCGCGAGGAGTCCGATGAGCGCCGACTGTTTGGGGCCAAAATCACTGGTGGCGGGGCAGGCGGAACGGTGGCCGTACTGGGAGCAAGAGGCGCCGAAGAGGCATTTCGACGCGTTGTTGCAAAGTATGCGCAAGCACGATCTTGCGAGCCTTATGTGTTCGAGGGCAGTTCCATAGGGGCAGACCGATTCGGCTTGCGTGTCTTGCAGGAGAGCCTGTGATGGTGACCGCGCCCACAGTCTCGCAGAAGCGCCAGACTGCCTGGTATTTCCTTCTTTTGGCACTGGCATCGCTGATGTGGTCCGGGCAAGGGACCGCCGTGAAAGTTCTTGACCGGCACCTGGGGCCCATCGCAATCACGTTCCTGCCGTTCTTCGTTACTACCATCCTGTTTGCGTTCCTGCTCGTGCGAATGCGCCGGGCAAATCCGAATTCTCCAAAGCTAACCCGTCAGGATTGGATCCAGTTCGCGATTGCGGGAGTCGCCGGCCAAGTGCTCGCTCAACTGGGAATGACGTGGGGAATTAGCAAGTCCCTTGCTTCCAATGGCGCTATCCTGAACCTGTTAATCCCCGTAATCAGCGCAGTCCTGGCCTCCTTCATGTTAAAGGAGCGATTGACGCCGCTTCGAATCACCGCGCTGTTGATCGGCTTGGTCGGCGTCATTCTTCTCTCGGTCGGCGACTTCCGGCAGTCTTCCTTCGGTCAGATGAAATTCCTGGTGGGCAACATCCTGATCTTTGGCGGATGCCTCGGCTCCTCCTTCTACAACGTCTATTGCAAGGGGCTAATGCAGAGATTTCAGGAAGTCGAGATCCTGATCTTCAGTTACATCACAGCATCGATCGCCAGTCTGCCACTCTTCATCTGGGTCGAACCATTTCATTTCCGAACTTTTTTAGCGTTTGACTGGAAAAGCTGGCTGGCCTTCGCCTTTCTTGCCTTCTTCATGTATGGAGCTTCGATGCTTCTCTTTTTCAAGGCGCTGCAGCACCTCGATGTGACCACCGCGTCGGCATCGCTTTACCTGGTACCCGTATTCGGTGTGCTTCTGGCAATGGCATTACTCGGTGAGCATTTGAATGCGCTGGCTGTTTTCGGCGCAGCCGTTGTTCTCATCGCGACCTTATTGGAGATCAAGTATGACAAGACCTACTAAACTCATAGCCGTCCTCGTTGTCTTGTGTTTTTGTTTTACGGCTGCTCAGTCTCAGCAGAAGTCCTTCAAAGTAATCTCGACTGTTGACGAGCCGACCATTGCAGGGCGTCCGGTAGAACTCGATGCGCAAGGGAAGCTCTTGCCCTGGCCCATGCCGAACGACACAGGCTACTCTTACTCATCTCATTTCCTTTCACAGTGGACCATTCTCTGGGACCAATTCAACCGGCAAAGACTGCCCTACTACTATTGCTGCTTTGACTTTGACCGAACTACGTTCGAGATGGCGCCCGACCGAAACTGGGCGAACTCGACCGGCTACCTGCGCGCAATGATGCAGGGATTCATTGAACGCTTGTATCCCTACACTGGCGACACTCGCACCTTGATGTTCCTCCAGGATTTTGTCGACTACGAGCTTGAGAACGGTCTTACTCCAGCCGGCTACGCCTGGTCGCAGGTTCCTTACGCCTCGGCAAATCCCGGGGATGTGCGCTACACGGGATGGAGTTTCCACGGGGAAGACTTCATCGAACCGCACGTCGTGGGTGAGGATGGCTATGGCTATCTGCGCCTTTATGAAATGACCGGGAACACAAAATATCTGCGCGCGGCAATTCGCTGTGCCGACGCTTTGGTCAAGAACTTCAAACCTGGGGATGAGACGCATTCTCCCTGGCCGTACCGCAGCTACGCCCGCGACGGAAGAATTGAAAATCAGAGTAGTGAAGATCACGTATCCAATTTCGATAATCCCCAGCAAACACCAGGGATGGGGCCTTATTCCGCCAATGTCGTGGAACCGATAATGTTCTTTGACGAATTGATCCGTCTGCAAAAGGGTGACGTGACCGGATATGCCAAGGTTCGGCAGAGCGCAGCCGATTGGCTAAATAAATACCCCATGAAGAACAACGTCTGGGTCGGTTATTTCGAGGATGTTACCCCGGCAATGGCGAACATGAATCAGGTGATTCCGCTCGAATATGCGCGCTATGTGCTACTACATCCCGACAAAGATCCGGATTGGCGCCAGCATGCCCGTCAACTCATCGAATGGGTCAAGACCACGCCGAAGTGGCCGAAATATATTGTGCACGGCGCCACCGTGACCACCGAACAAGGGGATGGCAAATCGTTCTGCTGCAACGCGCCCAACCAGTGTTGCGACAGCCACACCTCACGGCTCGCCGCGGTCGAAGCCCTGTATTTCGCAAAGACAGGGGACGTGACCTATAAAGAAGAAGCGTTTCGATCTTTCAATTGGGTCACGTATTTTCAAGGACTCGCTCCGAACGCCCATACCCCCTTCGGCGACCAGTGGTGGTTTACGGATGAGTTTGCCGACGGGCCCCGGCGAATGATGGATTCCTTCTGGGCCGTTCCGGAGTGGGCTCCAGCTACCGAATCACATTTGCTCGGCTCTCTTTCTCCGGTCACTAAAATTTCGTACGGAGTGG
>WNFJ01600259.1_pt1 | contig 12151 bp, 9 predicted proteins | sample 5400461 | NCBI WGS metagenome assembly WNFJ01 (sample SAMN13153349, study PRJNA577476) | soil metagenome | isolation source: 115 cm saprolite on Douglas fir-dominated hillslope | place: USA:California | collected 2013-09-17
GTTTGACTTACTTCGCATACGTGTGCTTTATGCCGCGTAATGATGGGGTGTTCTTGCCTTACTGCTGCGCTTACCACGAACTTTGCGTAAGAACCGTTTACGGTTCCGTTACTCCTCGGAGGCCAAGTGCGCCAAAATATCGATGCAGTGGTGGCTTCGTACGCGTAAATACTGGACCAACACGCGCTGTCCTGGTTTGCCTTTCAGGTTATAGTCGTTCCTAATGCTTAGGCAAGGTTCAAGTGAATGCGACAGTTTCCCTTGCTTGCACACAGGCAATCACGCTCTGCAAGCCACTGCGCATTTAATTTCAACTGTTCAGACTGTCACATCTGACTGAACGTGTGTTGAACCTTGCCTTAGGTTTTAAATCCTGCGCCATCTATACATTACATTCCACTGTCATAGAACGAATGAGAGGCATCTGGCTATGCGCCTACGTCATGACCCTCCTCAACCCGCATCTACACGTACAACGATGGCGGCTCCTGTATCCCCTGCCGCACACCCGGTGAAGAGACCGTAGCCACCACCGAGCAGGAATAGCTCCTCGATCAACTCGATGATCAGTCGCATCCCTGTTGGACCCTGGGGATGCCCGAAAATGAGTGATGAGCCGTAATTGTTGAAAGCTTCCAGGGCTATGCTCATCTCTCGAGCGAAGTAGATGTCATTGACCGCGAACGGGTTATGCGTCTTGATGCTTTTCACGTCCGCGAGGCTTATGCCCGCCGAGCTTAGGGCCTGGCGTGCTGCTGGCACGGTTGCCTGGGCCATAAAGCCTTTCCTGGCGCGGGCTTGCCCAAATGCCACGATTTGGACTTCAATTGCCTTGTCACGACTGAGTTCTTGCGCTCGTGTACGTGAGGTTATGGCCAGGCCACAATTGCCGTCGGCTGGGTGAGTCTGTGTGCCGTAACTCACCGCGCCACCTTCCTTCACTGGGCGCAGCCGGGCCAAACCTTCCGCCGTTGTTGCATAGATTCCCTCATCGTCTACCACAGTCGCCATGACTCTTCGCCCCGACGGATCCTTCACATCGATGGGGATGACCATATAGCGCCGGTGAAAAGCTGCGTCTTCCTTCAGTGCTTCCTGGTACTGTTGATAGCGCATAAGTGTAACAGCATTCTGCTCTTCCCAGGAGATGTTCGCTTCACCTGCGACGTTCTCCGCTGTCTCGATCATGGCATTGGTGGCGAAAGGGTCAAAGTTGAAGTTATCCCACACCCAGTCCTCACTCTCACCTTTGCCGCCGGGGCCAAGTGGGTTGGGGTAGTAGAGATGCGGCCCATTGCTCGTTCTATCGCATGTTATAGCCAGTATGCAGCGGTCTTTGTCGGTTTCGACCTCAAACGCGGCGCTGCCAACGACTCGTGCCGAGGTGGCGCAGGCCTGGTTGATAGTTGGCCCCGAGATGTTCGCTGCACCGATAAGCCCGGCTAGCCAGGGAGCACCGTAGAAGCAGTGTTCCGATGGCACCGTCATACCAAGAAAGAGCGCATCGAATGCCTCAGGAGTGATATCACGCTCTCTCAGGGCACGTTTGACCACATTAGCAGCAAATAGTATCGGATGAAGGTGGGCAAAGTTGCCCTGCCAGCGCGTGAATGGTGTCGACCAGTAGACACCATACGGTATGAAAACGTGATCAAATTGCATCGCCCGCACCTCTCTTTTTCACCTTAACTGCCTTGTTCATAGACCTTACGGATCAACTGGGCTTTCATCTCGAAACGCGGCAACGTGCCAGGAGGCACGAGTTCAACTTCGGGGATAAAGATCAGTTTATCACGCAGTAATTCCTCGATCTCGCGCTTCAGGGCCACCAGATCTTCTACATCCGACCCGTATTCTACGCGAAGCTGGAGCGGAGGATCAACCCGAGGGCCAGGTTTAGTGAGTAATATCTGGACTTCACCAGTGGAACGGGGCCGCATCGCCATAATCACGTCCTTGATAGCCGAGGGCCACACATTCACACCGCGCAGGATCAACATATCGTCGGTCCGACCTATACAACGTATCCGTAGACCTGTGCGACCACAGGGGCATGGTTCTGTGCAGGCAATGACCCGGTCGCGAGTACGGAAGCGGACGAGAGGCACACACTCACGATCGATATGGGTGAAGACTAACTCACCCTGAACTTCGGGCCGGTCAAAGGGCAACGATTGCCCGGTCTCAGGATCAATGATTTCCAGAATAGCGAAATCGGGAGCCAGGAAATGCATACCGCTACGCTCATCACACTCAGCGCCGTAGACGGGGATCACATCAGCGTTCCCAATGCCCTCGGTAACGAATGCTCCCCAGTCTTCTGCGATGCATTGTCGCACAGCAGGAATACCACCGCCTGGTTCAGCGCCAAGCTGAATACGGCGAATGCCCAGTGTACTTGGTTCAACATGAAACTTATTTCTGACATACTCAGCCAGGTAGGTAGCATATGATGGTGTACAGGTGAGTTGATTGGCGCCCAGGTTCTGGATAGAGGTGATCAACCGGTCTGAAGCACCCGTGCCAACGGGGATGAACGTTGCTCCGATCTCCTCGATCGCATCGTGTAGTGGCAGCCCACCGACGAAGAAGCTCATGCCGAAACCCATAACCACTACGGAGTCAGGCCGGACGTCTTCTGCCCAGTAAACCCGTGCTACCGATTCGATCCATGTGTCCCGGTCATGTTTCGTAATACCCACGTAGCTCGGGCGACCCGTTGTACCGGATGAGGAGTGAATACGGATGACACGTGACATCGGGACGGCAGCATGCAGACCAAGTGGAGGGTATTCGATCTGGCTGTCTCGCAACTCCTCTTTGGTTGTGAATGGGAGCCTGGTCAGGTCCTCGAGCGTGCGGATATCCTCAGGACGAAGCCCTACCTGGTCGAATTTATGACGGTAGAAGGCCGAGTTTCGATAATTATATGCCAACTGTTTCCGCAGTTTTCGTTCTTGCAATTCCTGAACTTGCTTCAACGGCATTGTCTCAATGCGTGCATTGAAATAGCGCGGATACGTCATGCAATCCTCCTCAAAGATTCGAAACGAGAGAACATTCATGTAAAAATCGCTGCTAGCAGAGAGGCTTCCGGTACACTACGCCAGGATGGATCGCATTGCAGTGATCCTTTGTTGTAGATTCTGAATCTCCGTCTGATAGGGAATTTCACCATCAGTGGTGATCAGCACACAGTGTTTCGAGCTAATCCAGCGAGTGATATCCAATGGCGGTGCCTCAACTGCAGGTAGCGCCAGGGCAAAGGGCCTATCAGGCACAGGAGATTCATTACCCGATTGTGGCGCCCGGCAAATGAGAAGTGCTCCTGCGAAGTCTCTGAATTGAATACTGCTATCCGCACAGAGTATAGGCAACGCCCCGTGAAAGCGAATAGCATTCCATAGCGCTACCATCGCCGACTCCCACTGTTGCATTACAGCCGCTGGTACAACTTCCTCATCGATCACCAGGAGATGCGTCCCCACCAGGCAGAATGCCTGGGACAGGTAGAGAATCATCTCAATAAGCGTGTCAAGTATATCCTCCGCCTCGCCATCACCAGTGTTGAGCCGCCCAGCAAAGTCCTTGCCGAAGAGTTGTTGGGCCAATCGAAGCGGCCCAGGCAGTCCGACAAGCAAGGCTGGACCATCGCGCAAGGTCATGTGAAGTCGCTGCACAACTTCCAGCGCCACCGGAATACGCCCCCGGTCTTTCAACTCGTTCGGGTTGAGTTGCATCTTCTCCAGGATTGCTTCAGCCTGCGGCACAGCGATGACTGGTGGAACCGAATGCCAGTCGAGTTGACAACCAAGTGCTTCCGCCACCAACGTCAGATCAAAATATCCAACTACGCCATCCGTGTGAAGGCGATGGTGGATGGCTGTGAGCGCATTGGCAATCTTGGTTGGATTCGTCAAAAAGGTGGGCAGGGGTATTCCATCCAACTTGGCGGCCAGTGTGAAGATCAAGGGAATAAATAGCTGCCGCGTCGGTGGTTGACCTCGGATTAAATTTCGAATTATCGACCTGGGCATTGTATGAGATTCATTCTTATACTCGACTCTGCGAGAGAACTGCTTCCGGTGTACTATAGCCTAGACTGGAATACCAGGCTCAAAGTCACCGGAAGCATGCGGTGGTCACTCAAAATATATCATGGTCTGAAGATAGGGATTTTTGCTGTCCCATCAGGCCAGGAGCCGAACCACGTCAAGATCTCTTCGGGCGGTCTCTTTTGAGACCATTCCTCCATGAACGCATCCCAGGGTTTGCCGCGTACCAGGCGCGCTTGCCGTTCGGCCTGTCTCAAGGCTGTCGTCTCTTCCTGGTTGACGCGCATCTGGACAGGATCATAAGCGACCTTGTAAATGTCGCGGGCGCTCCAATCGGAGATTATACGTGACTCAACATCATCAACTACCTGCTGCGGATCGGCGTCCAGGGGATCGCCGTAGCCAGCGCCTCCAGTGGAGAAGCCGTAGCTCATGACATCGCCCTCGTTGTACGGCCGCACCGCGCGAATGAACGGTTCATTGATCCATTCACCACTAATGGCCTCGCTACTGATCAAAGAGGGGAAAGCGAGTTCCAGGTTTGGGTCTCCGTCATGCATACGCTGTAGAATGTTGGCCCCACGAATGCTGATGCCAGGTACCGTGCAGGGAGAGTAGCCGCCGAAGAGAGGCTGCGGCGTCTGTACCCTGCTATTGTCAGCGATGGATGTGAAGTAGACTACCGGAGCCTGGTGAACTACCCAGATCTGGACAGTGCCACTGCCACCACGATGGGCGCCGTGTCCGCAGGAATCCTGCCAGTGTTGCGAGATGGGGAGCAGCATAGGGAATTCATTCTCCATCAGCTCGACATCCGGGGAGCGCCCGAAGGGGCACCAGGAGAAGTGGGAAGCATTCATACCTGGGCCGGTAGGACGACCACCCTGACCATCAGTGTTCAGTGAGTAGGCCAGCATGTCGGCAAAGGGCAGCCCCCATTGACTGAGGCCTGCGATGACCATAGCGTTGCCAGCGTTAGCCGACGATGCCACGACACGAGGCCAGTCCTGAGTCCCGAAGATCATCTTGGCGAAGCAGTTGGGGGCAGCGCTCATCACGCCTGTACAGATCATCACCGAACACGAGGTTGCGGCTCGTGCATCCGGGTTGAGCACGCAACCTGGCGGGAAGTAACAATCGATGGGAGCGAAGGTAGCGCTGCTGATGGGCAGGTCGTGGAAGATGTACGAGTAGATGTAGTTCGCCAGGTGTCCCACGGCTGCCTGGACGTGGGCATTATATGACGACGGATTTTCGGGAGAGGTACCCGTAAAGTCGAGAAGAAGGTGATCTCCTCCCTTCACGACCGTCAGGGAGGCTAAGCGTACCAGGCTAAACTCCATGCCGACGGTATCGGAAAAGGCCACGCAGCGAAACTTGCCGTCTGGCCAGGAGGCGATACGGCGACGAGTACCCTCTTCGGCTACCATCAGCATCTTGCGTAAGAGGCCGACGACGAAGTCTGGCCCCTCTTTCTCTGCCAGCTCCAGTACTCGCGTGCGGGCACGATCAGCAGCGGTACTGCGTGCCTTGAGGTCGGTGATCATCATTTGTGGTGCACGCATGCCGTAAGCATTGAAGATCTCCAACCAATCTTCGCGTAGCTGACCATTCTCGCCAATCTTGATAGGAGGGATATTCATGCCCTCGGAGAAACGGGCGCTGGCCGTCACGGGCATACCGCCAGGCTCAATAGCGCCTGTTTCTGTGGTATGATTGGCCGCGCCGCACCAGGCGATCAAGCGTCCTTGATAGAAGACGGGCAGAATCACCACCATATCCGGATTGTGGATGCCGCCGTAGAGCGCATCATTCGTGAACCAGATATCACCGTCCTTAATACCAGGGTTCTGGCTATAATACTTGAGGATGTATTTGATGATGATCGGCTGGATGATGGCGTGCAGGTACGTGCCAGCAGCGCCGTTCACCAGGTCGCCCTGTGCCGTGAACACCGCTACCATCACATCCCCAGCGATGCCCATAGAACTCCGACAGGAGCGTTGAAAGACCTCCAACGCCTCATCCAGGATGTCATTGGTGCGCTGGAACCCAACTTCGTAGTCACCAGGTAACAGTTTGTCTACTGCTGCCAGTTCCTCCGGAGTAGGCGGCTCCAGTTTAATCCACGTCAATTTCTGCTCTGCGGTAGGAATCGGCATAGACATATCCTCCTTTTGCCGAACTCATGATGCCCAAGCCGTAGGCATCTACCCGATAGGTCATATTCGGTGGTATGACAACAGTTGTGTATTCAGACTCCAAAATCGCCGGACCCATCAGCTCATTACCAGGGAGCAGCCGCTCCTGATCATACACTGGCGTCTCGATCCATCCTTTTTGCGCGGGCCAATAGGCCTGGCGGCTGCCCTTTTGAGCTGCACCTGGGTCTGGCCCGTGTAGCTCTCTGGCTATCATTTCGACCTTATGGCTGGGTACGATGGCCTTGAGGACAAAGGTATCGATGTAGACCCCTCCGGGTAGATTTACTATCAGGGGACTAAACGATTCGCTGAACTCCTGCTCGAACTGCTTGTAGAAAGCCCAGACATCTTCCTCACTGCTGAGGAAAAGCCCAGGAGTAGCAGTACGCTTGGAGTGGATCAGGCCTCCGTAGAGCATGTCAAGCTCCAGGGTATAGACGGCATCATTCGGGTCCAATCCCTCGGCGGCTAACTCCTCCTGCGCCTGCTCTTTCAACCCGCGCACTATCGCGTTGAAAGCCTCTCTGTCTACAGCTGCTCGACCAGTAAATGGTTCGATAAACATCATACGCCGGGAAGATTCGTAGACATGCACGATATCCATGATGGAGGAACCCAGGGCACAGAAGACAGGAGAAAAGGGGAACATCACCGTCTGAGGAATATCGCCGTGATATCCTGCTGAGTGTGTTGGACCGCCGCCGCCAAAGGCGAAGAGCACAAACTCCTCTGGTCGATAGCCACGTAACACGACTTCCTTGCGAATGGCGGAAGACATGTTCTCATCGACGATGCGACGCATCATCGCTGCTGCCTCCACCATGTCCATACCCAGGGGTTTAGCAATTTTGCGGATAGCTCGCTCGGCGGCGTCTTTGTTCAGCTTCATTCGCCCGCCAAAGTAGTAGTCCGGGTTGAGGTAGCCCAGCACCAGGTCAGCGTCTGTGACGGTTGGCTCAGTACCACCCTGATTGTAGCAGGCGGGACCGGGATATGAGCCAGCGCTATGGGGGCCAACTTCGAGTCGGTTGCCCAGGTTCCGGTTGAGCCAGGCGATGGAGCCGCCGCCAGCGCCTATCGAGAGGGACTTAATCATCGTGATGCCCACCATCCAGCGGTCAATAATGGGGTTGAACTCGTAGTTGCGAACATCAGCCGAAACCACCAGGCCGATATCAAAGCTGGTACCGCCGACATCGCTGGTGACGACATTGCGATACCCCAGTTGCCTGGCGATATCTCTGGCACCGATCAGACCGGCCACTGGTCCGCCGTTGTAGGTACGGCTGGCTGTTGCCTTATAGATCTCCGCAACGCCACCGGTATTCTGCACCATCATGAACGAGCCTTTGTAGCCATAGTCGCGCAGCTTATCCCACATCGCCGAGAGCTCAATCTGTAAGGAGCGGTGCAAGTAAGCATCAAGAACAGCGGTCATGGTGCGCTGGTACTCGCCCAACTTCCCCAGCACGTCGCTAGAGAGAACGACAGGTAGGTAACCGATATGGTATTCTTTATACTCCTCGCGAATGATTTCCTTGAGACGTCGTTCGTGTGCCGGATTCAAAAATGACCAGAGCAGGGAGATGACGAATCCGCGTGCCCCTCGATCAACCAGTCTGTGGATCTTCTCGCGGGCGTCGTCCTCCTCGAGTGGGCGCATGACCTGGCCCCGACCATCTATGAATGAGGGGGACTGGCTTATTCTGGCTAGCAAGGTTGCGGCGCTCATGCAGCCGCGAGCCATCTACCCATTGAGCACCCCGGCCGATCAGAATCGCGTCTTCGTGCCCTTCAGTAGTGATCAGGCCTAAACGGGGTCCTTTGCGCTCGATCAGCCTGTTCATGGCAATGGTTGTTGAGTACCGCACCATGCTTATACGTGGTAAAAGCTGGTCGAGTGTCAGCCCCAGTTCTTGCGCACCGACCTCGATGACGTTCAGAAAGCAAACCGAGAGGTCGTATGCGGCGGTGGGAACCTTGGCCTGGACGGTATGCCCATCCAGGTTGAGTACCAGGTCGGTAAAGGTACCACCCACGTCGATATCTATCGAGTTCATCAGGTCAGCGGTCATGCCTGCACCTCCGAAGCAACTAACTTGTGATCGCGTATGACGAAATCACCGCGAGCGAGACGTGCCTTGAGGCTATCAAGGTCAAGTTCAATATCGTGCGTGATGGGATGGCCCGGCGGCAGGTACTCGGTCTCGATTTGCGTGCCACATGATGGGCAGTAGAATTCGACGATGCGAATCCAGGTGGGATCGGGAGAGAAGGTGTAAGTGCCCTGGAGTCGCGGAGGATGAATCTCGCGTGGATCGCGGTCGTACACCAGACAGCCTTTTTTGTAGTTATCACGAGCCGAGATGAGTGCCCTTCCACAAGGGTGGCAATGCCACATCTCGTCTTCAACGTCGAGATCCAGGTACTCGGTCATGTGGATGCGATCCATGGTTATCTCCTTTCATGCGTGTGAGTGCGAAGTACTAGACACTTCCTTGCATCGCTCCTGACCCGCAAGGTAGCTGCCTTTCGTTCTACCTGAGCGCGTAGCACTAGAAGCGTAGCTTCGTTGGTAGAACGGGCAAGAACAGCGCAGCAGCGTTGGAGCGATAGGTATCAAGGTTCGCCAGCGTCGTTCACGCATGGCTAAGATATTCTCCTTCTTGTCAACTGGCCATTGCCATATTCATCGACTCGCATCGTCCATCCAGGTGGTACGGAGTAGGTGGTCCAGGCGCTTTCGAGAATAGCCTCACCTGAGACCTCCTGGCCTGGACGAAGCGCTTCCCATGTATAAAGAGGAGTCTGATCGGAAACTTGCCCCCAGATAACATCGCGGTGGCCCTTGATTGCATCGGTCGGGGGATTGTGGTTGAGAGTACGGGGAACTGGCTCATAGTGAGACATAGTGGTAGTAGCTCGCAGGCGGATCAGTTCAACCCTGCTTTGCCGGCGCTCCTTCAGGAAGTTCAGGTCGATGCGGACCGTTGCGTCCAAAGGCACGACAACTGAGGTCAGCCTCCCGTCTTCCCCGGCCAATTCGACTTCGAGGACAAGATCGACCCTGTCGGAGGTGAAACCTTCGCCTTTCATATCATGTAGCGCCTCTTTGCGCATGCGTTCAATAACCTCGGTCAGACGGTGTGATGCATCTGCACTGCTGAGCGGGATATTGAGGCCATGCTCGTACACATGGGCAATGTCGGAGATCGAGGAACCGAACGCGCTAAAGACCGCACCTAAATCGAAGGCATAGGCCTGGGAGATGCCCACACGCTCTGCCACACCGCAGGCGAAAGACGCCCCATTGCCACCGAAAGCAAACAACGTGCATGCGTTCGGCTGCCAATCAACTCTCCCCAGCATCTCTTTGATAGTGTCAGCCACCATCTGAAACGCAGCACCGACGGTATTCAACGCAGCCTGTTCCAGGCTCTTGCCCAAGGGCCTGGCGACATGCTGTCCTAGTGCATCATGCGCACGTTGGGTATTGAGCTTGCGTGTGCCACTAAGGAAATAGTCAGGCGAGAGCCAGTGTAGCGTAAGCAGGGCGTCGGTCAGGGTTGGCTCCGTGCCTCCCAAATCGTAACAGGCTGGGCCAGGATAAGCGCCCATACTCTCCGGACCCAAGCGCAAATGGTGAGTGGTTGGATCGACTTGTACCACGCTGCCTCCGCCAAGAGCGATGGATTGCATGAGTACCGTTGGGGCATGAACGGGAATGCCATGAACATCGGCCTCGTTGGTCATGGCTATACGACCGTCGCGGATGATGCCTACTTTTGAGGTTGTGCCGCCAACATCCAGGGTAACAACCTGTTGAAGTCCGTACTGGCGGGCAAAATAAGCTGCGGCGAACAGGCCCATGGTTGGGCCAGATTCGAGGGTGTCGAGAGCTTTGGTTTTGGAGACGCGAGCCACTCCTCCGTTGGCATGTCCGATTAAAAGCGGTCGATCGTAGCCTGCTGATCGCAGGTCATCTTCTGCCTTATAGAGCGCACTGGCAAGTGGCCCGTGAATGTAGGCATTGATCAGGCTGTGGTGGGTGCGAGTAGCATCGTCAGGGTAGTGGCTGAGATCACTCCCGAGAAGGACTGGTACAGTACCTAAAAAGTGATCGGGGTATTGAGCTTCAATAGTACGCTTAATAGCCTGCTCTTCAGAGGAATCCTGAAAAGCGCCATCCAGGCTGACGCAGATGCGGCGCACCCCATTTTCAAGCAATGTCTTTACAGCCAGGAGAACGGTTTTAGGATTCAAAGGACGGGATAGCCCGATGATATTCGTTTCACTCACCAGCGTATCCAGAACTGGACTGGAGCCATTGTGTGAGTACAGGTCATGCTCATGCCCCTGGCTGACAAATATGCCCAACTTGGGTCCGGTACGTTGTGCTAAGACGTTAGAGGTAATGGTGGTAGACCAGCGGATGAGGTGAACCTGATTAAGGAAGGTTGAGAGTTCGTCGAAACCGAAGTGGCGAGCGCCCTCCGTCAGACATTCCATGAAGCAGACAGTCAGGTCATGCGGGGTGGTATCAACTTTAACAGCGATGGCGGATTGCCCATCACTGAAGAGCCCATCTGTCAGTGTGCCTCCGACATCAATGTCGATTGTGTACATATGTGCCTGCCTTCTAGCCATCGGCCAATGTATGTTCAGAACGACCCGGATCCCTGCAACGCGATTAGTTTAAAGGAAACAACAGATCTCATGTGTTAACATCAAACAAGAATGGGATGAACACCTCCTTTCGTTGTGTGGTAGAGTATAATGTACTATCATCAGACAATAGTACGTGTAATACCCAGCCTTTGTCAAGGGATTCAGGGCAGGATTTGCAACGGGATCGATATGTCAGGGAGATAATGTGTATCATGGGCAAGAAGAAACCGGAAGAGCCACTGTTTGAGCCTATTGTGGCACCCAAGCGCAATTTCGAAATCATCGAGGCAAACATCCGGCGGGAGATTTATAATGGTACTCTCGTACCAGGACAGAAGCTACCCAACGAGTTTGAACTGGCCCGTCAATTTAACGTGGGCCGATCGGCTGTGCGCGAGGCTCTGAAAGGGCTTGAACTGGCAGGCTTGCTTATTGTACGCCGTGGCTACAACGGTGGGACGTTTGTGGCCCCGCCAGATTTCGAATACACAAGTGAGGCGGTCACCTTGACATTCCACCATGTCGAACAGCTCATCGAAGCCTGCCAGGTGATCGAGGTGAGGGCCGCCGAACTGGCGGCTGAGAGGGCGACAGATCTAGAGATCACCGATCTGGAGGAGACGATCCAGCGTATGGAACAGAGCGTACATGTGCCTGCGCGCTATCTTACAGCACTGATTGATTTTCATGTGGCTATAACGGAGTTGTCACATAACGATGTGTTCATCCTCGCCCTGAGAGCCATGCGCAATTTCTTCATTCAGGAACTCAATCGATTGATTGGTGACCACGAGCTACGCATCATATTCATCTCACATCAGCGCGATATCTGGCAAGCAATTGCTGAACGCGATCCAGAACGTGCTGCTCAGGCAGTGCGCTTCCACCTGTGTCAAATTGCAAATCGGCTACCTGCCCGGTCAAACGTTGAGTGATGACTAGGCATGTGCCGCTTCCTTGCACGTTACATAGCAGAAAAAATTCAGCTAGTCAGGACCTTCTACACGAGAGGCAGATTCCCGAAGCTTCCTGTGAGCAGCAATACCTGAGAGATAGTCCGAACAGTGTGTATCGTAGATCAATTGGCGATCAGGATCAGGTGTGAAGGTGTGTCCAGGATGTGTTAGGGAAGCAAAAAGATAAAAATATCCAGGAGAGTATGATATACTCCAAACCACGACGGTTTGGAGGGAAAGCATGGAACTGACGGACGAACTGAAGAGC
>WNFJ01689557.1_pt1 | contig 12151 bp, 19 predicted proteins | sample 5400461 | NCBI WGS metagenome assembly WNFJ01 (sample SAMN13153349, study PRJNA577476) | soil metagenome | isolation source: 115 cm saprolite on Douglas fir-dominated hillslope | place: USA:California | collected 2013-09-17
TGTTGAAACAGAAACTCAACTGTTCTCCATCGCCCCCCGCCGCAATAACCCCACTTCATACACCTTCAATGCCGATAATTACGAAACCTCGGCCAAGGACGCCAACGGCAACATCAGCAAGTTCACCGTCAACGTTGCCGGCGAAACCACGCCAGTCACCGATGCCAAGAACAATCCGCCCTAAGTGTACACCTTCGACCTGGCCGGCAATCCGAACTCCGTGACCGACCCCGAACGCCCCTTATCTTTGCTCTGCTTCAATCTGTCTCCAGACGCGGTCGATTTCCCGTTGCAAGGCCGCGTTCGCCTTGGCCTTTTGCTCCATCAGGTAGTCCCTGGCAAGCCGGCCCAGAACCAGCAAGTCCTGCTCGGCGATTTCCCGCACCAGGGGTTCGGGGTGCAAGAGCAGGGTCGCCTGGCAACGGGGCCGAATCCCGCGCACCACCTGGTTCTCTTCCTTGGTCACGGCGCTGAACTTGTCGGCCCGGTCGAAGCGAATGACGGCCTTGAAATTGCCCTTGTTGCCGGCCTCGGGCACCACCTCGACGACCCCTTCCACCAGGGTCAGACTGCTGCCGGGGCCGACGACTTTCGTCTTGGCCGGGTATTTGAACTTGTAGAAACCGTCCTGGATGTACTCCATCCGCAGCCTTAGATACGACCGGACCGTTTTGTCTTGATCAAGCTGGGCTCCCAGGGTCGTTTTGAAGAATTCCTCCAGTTTCTTGCTGTCGGCCAGGTGGGTGACCTTGCCTTCCATGGAAACGGCAAAGACATTTTGCGATTTCAGAGGTTCCGGGGCGAGGCGTGCCACCGGCCAGACCGGGAAATGCACGGCCACAAAAACATGCTTGGGAAACATGTCGCGCAGGTATTTCTCGGCAACCACCTCGGCCTTGAAGTTATCCCCCTTCAAGTCCTTGACATGCTTCACCACGGTATCCTTGGCCTTTGCCAGGGCATCGTCTTTTTTCGTTTCGCCGGCCTGTCCCACAAAGCCGGCACAGAGAAGAACAACCAGGGAAGGCTTGAACATGATGGCTCCTTAAATGGAAAATTCTTGTAGGGTGGGTCGAGTCTTCGAGACCCACCACCGCAAGGCCCGGAACATCATTAGCACTTTTTGGTGGGTCTCGAAGACTCGACCCACCCTACAGGTAAAGCTTCAAAACGGCCAGGGCGGCTTCCGCCGCGGGCATCCGCCCTTGCTGGAATTGGTCGAGGATGTTCTGGAGTTTCATGTCGCCATTGGCAAGAGCGGCCCGGAAGCGGGTTTCCAGCTCTTGCCGGGCCAGGCGGAGCAATTCTTTCTCCGCCGGTAGAGGCCCGGGCATATGATTCACCGCCTGGATGGCCTGCCACAAATCCGCCAGCCCCATGCCGGTCTTGGCGCTGACTTCCAAAACCGGAACCCCAGGTCGCGATAAGTCAATGCTCGCTCGGACCTGCGCGGCCACCTGAGCGGCGCCTGGCAGGTCGGCCTTGTTGACGGCGAGGATATCGGCCACTTCGAGAATGCCTGCTTTTTCCCACTGCAGATCGTCGCCGGTTTCCGGCTGCAGGAGGAGCACCACGACATCAGCGAAGTCGCCGACCGCGCTTTCACCCTGGCCGGCGCCGACGGTTTCGATCAGGACGACATCGAAACCGAAGGCGGCGCACAGGCGAGCCATGAGGGCAAGGTTTTCGGCAATCGCTCCCTGGCCAGGAAGGGCGGCCAGGCTGCGGATGAAGACGCCGTCGTCCTTGGGGCTTTGGGGCATGCGGAAGCGGTCGCCAAGAAGAGCGCCGCCGCTCAGGGGACTCTGCGGATCGCAAGCGAGAACGGCCACCTTGAGGCCTTGCGTGCGGATGTGCTCGATGAGTTTGCCGATCAATGAGCTTTTGCCGACCCCGCCGCTGCCAGTGAAGGCCACCACGCGGCGGGCGTTTTTTGCTTCTGGAATCTGGGCGGCGATGTCGGCCAGGTTTTTTCCACGCGCCGCCAGGGTAAGCAGCCGCGCCAGGGCCAGCCGGTCCCCTTGGCGGAAACGATCCAGCAGGCTGGCAATCATGGCTGGGCCTCGCTTCGCTGCCGCAAGAAGGCGACGATGTCATCCAGGCTCGTGCCCGGCCCGAACACCTTGGCCACCCCCATATTAATGAGTTGAGAGATGTCGCAGTCGGGAATGATGCCGCCGACCAGGACGCCCACCTTGTCCAACCCCGCGCCGCGCAGCAGTTCCAGAACACGTGGCACCAAAGTCTTGTGGGCGCCGCTGAGGATGCTCAGGCCGACAAAGTCAGCATCCTCGTCTGCCACGGTGCGGACCACGGCCTCGGGAGTTTGCCACAAGCCGGCGTAAATGACGTGCATGCCGGCATCGCGCAGGGCGCGGGCCACCACCTTGATGCCGCGGTCGTGGCCGTCCAGCCCGACCTTGGCGAGAACGATGCGCAGAGGAGATGGTGTCATTGTCATTCCATATTCCATCCTAGCGCCATTGGTTCAGAACGATATATTGATTGGCGGTAGACAAAGCTGATTTTGCCAAATTATTTACCGCCCTCACGATTTGCGGAGCCTTCATGTCCTTCTTGGGATCATCGGAATAACGCACGACCATAACTCCAGGATGTCCTCCACCGGAGGCGAGGACAAGTTCATGGAGATCAAGGAAATCGACCCGATCCGCGGTCAGGACGACGTAGGAATGACTGATGACCCATTTGAAATGGCGGGCATCGGAAGCTCCTAATAAACCAACGTCTGTTGGGCGAAGCACCTGGTGACCGGCTTTTTTCAACATGTTTGCCAACGCTTTATCCGCCCGACTGTCTTCCTGGTAAATCTTCATGATTTTGAGCGCGTCTTTGGGGGTTTCAAAGGTGGATATTTCTTTTCAAACTCCCGAATGAGCGCCTGCTGGCGCTTGCGTTCTTTGCGCAAGAAATCTTCATGATGGGTGCAATAATGAATGGATTCGAGAACGGCATCCAGAGGGACCTCAAAATCATGAGCCACCTCTTCCGGAGTCCGAGGGTCCAAGCCCACGGTTTCACGATAAAGCACCTCAGCCCAGATATTTCGGCCTTTCACCCAGGGCTGGCGGATGCTGGAGCCGGGCCGGGGCTCTAAGAATTGGTAAGCATTTTTTCCATTCATTGTGGTTCTCCCCAAAATCTATTCTACCATTTTGCCGCACCCTCATACCGCCCAAATACATCCCCCAGGGCCTTCATGACCTCGCCGACGGTGCAGCGGACGCCGGCGGCTTCCAGCAGGCTCGGCATCAAGTTATCCTTGCCGGCGGCAACCCGGCGGATCTCGGCCAACGCTCGCTGAACCGCCTCGGCATCGCGCTTTTCCCTGATCTTTTTCAGGTTTGCCAGTTGTTCCTTTTCCACGCTGTCATCGATCACCAGGGTTTCCAGCGGTTTTTCGTCCGATTCCTGGAAAGCGTTGACGCCGACGATGCGTTTGCGTTTGGCATCGATTTCGCGCTGGTAGACGAAGGCGGCATCGGCAATTTCGCGGCGGAAGAAGCCCGACTCCAGGGCCGCGGTCATGCCGCCCTTTTGCTCGATCCGCTCGAAATAATTCCGGGCTTCTTGCTGCATCTGCCTGGTCAGGGCCTCGATGAAATAACTGCCGCCCAGCGGATCGACGGTATTGGTCACGCCTGTCTCGTAGGCCAAGGCCTGCTGTGTGCGCAGGGCCAAGGTGACAGCATGCTCGGAGGGCAGGGCGAGGGTTTCGTCCATGCTATTGGTGTGCAGCGATTGGCAGCCGCCCAGGACGCCGGCCAGGGCCTGGTAAGCGACGCGGATGAGGTTGACCTCGGGTTGTTTGTCCTGCAAGGAGCAGCCGGCCGTCTGGCAATGGAAGCGCAGTTTCCACGAGGCTTCACGCCGAGCGCCGTACTTGTTGCGCAGGGCATCGGCCCACAGGACGCGAGCCGCCCGGTACTTGGCGATCTCCTCGAAAATATCGTTGTGGGCATTGAAGAAAAAGCTAAGGCGCGGCGCGAAGGCGTCGATATCTAGTCCCCGCGCCAGGCAGGTATCGACATAATGAAAGCCGTCGGCAAGGGTGAAGGCCAATTCCTGGACGGCGGTCGAGCCGGCCTCGCGGATGTGGTAGCCGCTGATCGACACCGTGTTCCACTGCGGCACCTCTTTGGCACAGAATTCGATGACATCGCACACCAGGCGCACGTGGGGCTCGGGGGGAAAAACAAACTCGTTCTGGGCGTGAAATTCCTTGAGGATGTCGTTTTGCACGGTGCCGCGCAGGTCCTTCCAATCGACTCCCTGATCCTTGGCGTTGGCCAGGAAAAAAGCCATGACGACGATGGCCGGCGCGTTGATGGTCATGGACACCGACACCTTGGCCAGGTCGATCTTGTCGAACAGGGTGTGCATGTCGTCGAGGGAATCGACGGCGACGCCGAGCCGGCCGACTTCGCCCAGGGCGAGCGCATCGTCGCTGTCCAGGCCCATGAGGGTGGGCAAGTCGAAAGCGGTGCTCAGGCCGGTTTGCCCCTTGTCGAGCAGGAAGCGGAAGCGCTCGTTGGTTTGCCGCGCGGTGCCGAAGCCGGCGAATTGCCGCATCGTCCACAGTCGGCTGCGATACATGGAAGCATGCACCCCGCGCGTGAACGGATACTGGCCCGGATAGCCCAGGTCGGTGTCCGGATCGAAGCCGTTGAGGCTCTCCTGGGTATACAGGGCCTCGATGGGCACGCTGCTGACGGTGGTGGGCGGCTGCGGGCGCAGGGGAGCGGCGGCGTTTTCCTTCTCCCAGCGCTCCTGGGCGGCGCGATCGGTGACGGTGGCCATGAATTCTATCCTTTCTTCTTGCCCTTCTTTTTTAATTTTGCCACAAAGGAGGCATGTTCCCGGCTGGCCAGCCCTTTCCGGGCGACTCTGGCAACCCGGATCATGTCCCCCGCGATCATGGCTTTTGCATCCAGCCACAAACCGGGCAGAACCCGGCTGCGAAAAACTCCACTTTTGGGGGCAAGCCGAATGTACTTTTGTCCCTGCAAACAAAACCAGTCGATGGCCTGATCTACCACGCGCCAAACGAGGTATTCTTGAACCCGGTGGCGCTCGTAGACCTTTAACTTGTCATGCAAATCGTAACTCGCCGTGCTGGCAGTCACTTCGCCCGCGAGCTCCGGCCCGAAAATGACATAACCATCCCCGTCGATCCGGGCCTGGCCGCCAAATGCTTTCAGGATGAGAAGAAAGGCATCCGGCTGCGGTTCGTTTACCATATCCAAGCGCAACGATGAATTATCGCCGCCCCGAATGCCCGGCGTGCCGGTCCGGTAAAGACCCATCCAGGAAATCAAATCAAAATGCGGCGCCCCATGTTGTTCGAAGCGAACGGCGGCGGCAGGCATATACACCACTCCGTTAATTAATTCCGCCTTTTTGAGGTGGGGCATGGCCTCATAGCGGCGCTCGAATTCGGCCCGATTCAAGCGGTCGCCATTGTGCAGGAGCGGGATTCGGGTTACTAGAGTTGTCATGGCTTTGTGGCCCGTTAGTCCAAGGGTTAATGTCCTGTCAGCCACCCCCAAATGGTGCGGATGCCAAAATAAAATACCGTAATGAAGAAGAGGGCAATAAGGACGCAGCCGTATAACCATACCGTGTCACGCCACGTTCGCTGCCTCGGCTGCAGCCGTTCCCGCCAAGCAATGGTTAAGTCCCGGATTGTTTCCTTATCAATATCCTTGATTTCGGCTTCTGCAAAAACGAAATCACGAAAAAAACGAAATCACGAATCCGCTCAAATTTCTCTTTGCGGCACAAAAGGAAAAGATTGCCATGCCGGGCATCGATCAACTCAATACCTTCCGGGAGCTTTTCTTTTTCTGCCATGATGAATCCTTCCCATCAGGGAATCGGCGGTAATCCCTTAACCTTGTCGAAAACTTCCAACAAATAATTCTCCAAGGTAATGGAACAGGATCGAATATGCTGCACCATCGCATCAAAAGCGAATAACAGTTCGCCGATTTCTTCCTTGGTGTGTTTTTCCTGGAGGAGGCGCTTTTCAATTTCCTCCAGGTCCCGGGCACGGTCCGTAATTCCCTCCAGCGCCCTGGTGATGTCCTTACCGTCGGCAGGCAATGAACCGGTCAGTCTCTTGAGCAAAGCACTCCATTGGGCGGCAAGCCCGGAACCGGATTTGGGGTAATCCTTGGCCAACCCTGTCAATTTTCCACGCTCCAGGGCGCGGGCCGCAGATTCCTCTATTTCGCGGCAATTGTCCGGAGAAACTTCTTCCAGGTAACCCGCCTCTTCCAGTTCGCTCATGGAATATTTCTCATGGTAGGCAATGTGTCTTTTGTAACTTGCCCTTGGCCCAGGAGGCGGAGGAATTTTTTTCAGGACCGACGTTCTTGATTTTGGTTTTTTCATTGCCGTTTACCCTTCCTTCTCCAGAGTTTGATGTCGCGAGCCCTAGCGTCCATGGCGTGGAAAACAAACCGCTCCTGGGAAAGCTCCTTGAAAATTATTTCCAGATACCTGCCCGCTGCCGTTTGGGCGATTACCTGGTATTTCCTTCGCCCGACCTTGAGGAGGACTTTGCGTTTCCCTTTCACCAAACATTCTTCAACTTCCTGTTCCGAAACGCCATGCTTGGCCAAATTGTCATAATGGAAGCGAAGGGGTTTCATGGTGGCATATCTTACATTCGCTCCACGATCATCGCCACCGCATTGCCGCCGCCTAAACATAGCGACGCCAAACCGCGTTTCAGCCCGCGCTGTTCCAGGGCATAAACCAAGGTCACCAGCACGCGCGCTCCGGAGGCGCCGATCGGGTGGCCCAGGGCGATGGCGCCGCCGTTGACGTTGACGCGCTCCTCGTCCAGCTTCAGCTCCTTGCCGCACGCCAGCATCTGTGCGGCGAAGGCCTCGTTCATTTCAAAAAGATCGATGTCCTTCAAATTCAACTTTGCCATTTCCAGAACCATGCGGACGGCGGGAACCGGGGCGATGAAGATATCCTTGGGGGCGACGCCGCTGGTGGCATAGGCGACGATCCGGGCCAGGGGTTTGCTGCCAAGCCGTTCGGCAGCCCGGCCGGAAGCCACCACCAGGGCGGCGGCGCCGTCGCTGAGCATCGAAGCATTGCCGGCCGTCACCGTGCCGTCCCCGCGGAAAGAAGGGTTCAGCTTGGCCCTCATCGCGATTTACGGTTTTGATCTTGGAACCGCTGCCGACAGTAACGGCCAATGTTTCGGCAGTGAAGGCCCCTTTGTCCCAGGCGGCCGAAGCGCGTTGATGGCTCTGGGCGGCGAAGCGATCCTGCTCGGCCCGAGAAATGCCGCACTTCTGGGCAATGTGCTCGGCCGCCTCGCCCATGTGCCAGTTCTCGAAGGCGCACCACAGGCCGTCGTGGATCATGGCATCGACGGCCTTCTGGTCGCCGTATTTCCAGCCGCCGCGGACATCGAACAGAAGGAAGGGTGCCCGGCTCATGCTTTCCATGCCACCCGCGACGATGACTTCCGCATCGCCGGCACGGATAGCCTGGGCGGCCAGCATGACCGCCTTGAGCCCGGAGCCGCACACCTTGTTGACCGTGAAGGCGGCAATGGTATCCGGCAGATCTGCCTTGAGGGCCGACTGGCGGGCAGGGTTTTGCCCCATTCCCGCTTGAATCACGTTGCCGAGAATGACCTCCTCGATCCGCTCAGGAGATACCCCGGCCCGGCGCATGGCTTCCTTGCCGGCACTTCGGCCAGCCCTCCCAGGTATTTTCCGATGGGCGTTCGCACCCCGGACAGCAAAAAGGCATCGGCCATGATCGCTCCTTCCGCTTGGCATAATGGCCAAGCTCGCTTATTATCAATTATAAGTTGCCGCCCAAAGCGAACAATGCGAGGTGGACTTATGGCCACGACTCTGGAAGACCTGGACAAGCGTTTGACGGCGCTGGAGCAAGAAATGGCCCGGCTACGGCCAAGGGATAATCAACCTGGCAATGAAACCGAGAATTGTTCCGCAACCGTTAGTGACATTCTCAAAAAATACATGGTTGACCAAGCATTGATCTCGGCCGCCCTTGCCAAAGCATTTAGGGAAATGGGCATCCAGGGCCAACCCGTGGGAGCGGAAAAACTGCAGGAAATGGTGGCTGCTTGCGGGTTTAAGCCGGAGGACAATGAATTCAGTCGCGAAATCATTGCCATGCGCGAGGAATAATCGATGGCCAAGGTTTTTTATTTCGACGCCAGCGCACTCGTTAAAAAGTACACCAATGAAAAGGGTTTTGAGGCAATCAATGCATAAATGCCACCGATGGAGTAATCCTCGCATCCGCCTTGGAGATTGACAAGCAACTCCATTCAATAGGAAACCAATTGGTTCTCGTTTCCTCCGACCAGCGTTTGCTGAAAGCCGCCCAGGCGGAAGGCCTGTTCACGTTTGACCCGGAAACCCAAAGCCAGGCTGATCTGGATGCGTTACTCGCTCCTTGAATATTCCACGCGAACGCTAAACGCAAGCAATCGATGCATAGGATAAACATGTTGCTTCGCACCGAGCAATTGACCAAGGAATACGGCCGCATTCGCGCTCTGGACGGGCTCGATCTGGAGGTGGCGCCGGGGGAGGTTTTCGGCTTGCTCGGGCCCAACGGCTCGGGCAAGTCCACGGCCTTGCGCCTGCTCCTGGGTTTCCTGCAACCCACCGCCGGCAAGGCCAGGATTGCCGGGCACGATTGCTGGCACGATAGCGTTAACGCGCGCCGCCATGTCGCCTACTTGCCCGGTGAATTAAGGCTCTACGAGAACATGACCGGCCGGCAGCTGCTGCGCTTCTTAAGCCAGTTGCGTGACCTTCCTCACCGCCTGGACCTGGAACGCCTGGCGCAACGGTTCGACATCGATCTGGCCCGGCCCATCGCCAACTTGTCCAGCGGCATGAAACGCAAGCTGGCCCTCCTGCAAGTTCTCTTGCCCCATTCGCCCTTGCTCATTCTCGACGAGCCGACCAACACGCTCGACCCGACCATGCGCGACGAATTGCTGGAGCAATTGCGGCAGGCGGGACATGCCGGCCAGGGCGTCTTGTTTTCTTCCCACGTTCTGACCGAGGTGGAACGGATTTGCGATCGAGTGGGCATCTTACAAAACGGCAGACTGGTGCACCTGCAAGACATGGCCAAGCTTCGGGAAGCCCGCCGCATTCGCGCCCGCTTTGCCCAGGAAGCGCCCTCTCCCCCAGATTTGCCTGGGCTGGGACAAAAGGAACGCCAGGGGAGACAAATCGTCCTGGAATACACCGGGCCCTTGCCGCCGCTGTTGGCCTGGCTGGCAAAACAGGAAGTTGTGGACTTGCACGTCGAGCCTATGGGGCTGGCCGCCATCTATCACCGCTTTCACGGAACCATCGCATGACTCGGGTCCTGGTGCGAAAACTGCTGCGCGACGTCCGCGTCTTCCTGATCGTCGTCGCCATTCTCCTGTTCGCCTTTCAATTGCTGTGGGCGCGGGTGACCTATCAGATCAGCCACGAGCTGCGGGAGTTGTTGGATCAAAATCTGCCGGGAGGAGCCGACGAATTTTTTGATAAGCTGTTCGATAAAGGTCCGGCAAGAATCGTGCAAACTCTTGTCGGCGGCGGCAGCATCAAGCTGACGCGCGGCCTGGACACCCTCTCGGTCGGTTACGTGCATCCCTTGACCTTGATCATCTTGAGCGTCTGGGCCATCGGCCGGGCCTCGGCGGCCATTGCCGGCGAAATCGACCGTGGCACCATGGAGCTGCTCCTGGCCCAGCCCATCTCGCGCAGCCGCATTATCCTGGCTCATTTCCTCGTGGATGTGCTGACCATTCCCATCCTGTGCCTGAGCATGTGGCTCGGAACCTGGGCAGGCACCTGTTTGGTGGGCCTCAAGGACAATCCGGACCTGAGCTTGCGAGCCGACCCCTGGCCTTTTTTTCCCAGCCTGCTCAATGTGGCGGCCCTGATCTTCGCCACCACCGGCAGCACGCTGGTCTTGTCCGCCGCCGGCCGCTTTCGCAGCCGTGTCTTGGGCCTGGCCGTCCTGGCAGCACTCGTCCAATTCTTGATCAACGTCGTCGGCCAGCTCTGGGCCCCCCTGCAGCCATATCGGCACCTGACGTTTTATTTCTATTACCAGCCGCAGCCGATCATTGTCGATCCGGCCTGGTTCGAAAACGCCCTGGTCTGGGGCCGATTGGGTGTCCTTTTCGGCGTGGGCCTGATCGGTTACGGCCTGGCCTGGTGGACCTTCTGCAAACGCGATCTGCCGGCGCCGCTGTGAAAATAGAACATGTTGGGTTTGCTGGTTATTCCGGGCGGCTTGCGGTAAAATACCTTCGCGATTTGCAAGCCGAAAAAAAGGAGCTTAATCATGACTATTCATGCCGTTTACCAAAATGGTGTTTTTCGCCCAACGGAAAAGGTGGATTTGCCCGATCCGTGCGAAGTGGAGGTCGAGGTTCGTCCGCTCGCCCAGGAGCAGAACAAGCCGACCCTGGATGATGTGTATGCGATCCTTGGCAGGCGTCATGCTTCGGGTGAGCATGACCTGGCAGCACGCCACGACGAGCATCAACCATGATTCCGGTATTTCTCGATACGGTGGGCCTGATTGCCCTTTGGGACACGGACGACCAGTGGCACGCTGCAGCGGAAAGCGCCTACAAACGAATTGTCTCCCAACGGCAATCGACAGTGCGGGAATACCGCGGCGCGCCGAACTTTTCGGAATGATGTCTGTGCCCTGAGGAATACGCTGGAACTTCGCGACGAGTTGATCGTCCCGACCGAAGGAGACTGGTTACAGGCATGGGCCGCCTACGAACGTGGGGAAGCCGGGCAGGCAGGCATCGTCGATCATGTATCCTTTGCCGTCATGCGCCGGCTCGGCCTTTCCGAAGCCTTCACCAACGACAAGCATTTCCAAGCCACCGGCTTCACGGTCCTGTTTTGAGGAGCGCAGGTTGGACCGTGTGAAAACCAAGGAACGTGACCTCATGTCCGCTGGTGCGCCGAGCCTTGGTGTAGCGCAGATTCTTGGCATTGCTCTGGCGTTGTTAAACCTGTTGTTGTGGTATTGCGTGCCGGCCATCCGTGCTTTCGTTGACGAGAGAACCGGCAGGTGGGCGGACCCGAATAACCCTATGATTTTGAATGGCGTGCAGGAGTTATTCGTCTACTTCGACCCCTGGCTCGCCCGTACCGTCTTCCCGGTCGTCTATACACTCGGATTGGCTGCGATCCCATTTCTTGGGCAGGCCAGTGGCAAACAAACTGGGGCGCGGTCTGGCCAGATTGCGGTAACGCTAATCCTGGTGGGCTTCGAGGCGGTCTGGCTGTTTTTGATCGTGGTCGCTGTCTTCTTTCGTGGCCCAAACTGGAATTTCTTCTGGCCTTGGGAACAATGGGACGCGCACCGGCTTGTGCCGCTGAACCATATCAACCTGTCCGAATATTTTTGGCTTTCCTGGATGGGGCAACCCACCGAAAACATGTCGTGGCTGAGGCGGGAGCTTCCGGGCCTGGCGCTGGTTGGCCTCTATTTCCTGGCCGGACCCGTGCTCGCCATTGGTCTGTTCCGTACTACGGAAACGCATTACGGGCGCTTGCTGCCTCTGGTTTTGCTCCTGCAACTCATGGCCATGGTGCCGATCAAAATGCTCCTGCGCTGGCTGTTCAACCTGAAGTATATCGTTTTCATCCCGGAGCATTTCATCAACGTGTGATCCTGTTCTGCCGCAAGCACGACTTACAGCCATTTCTGCTCTTTGCCGTCTAACGGTTGCGCTGCTCAGCCGGCCAACCCCGGCACTGGCACCGAGACTTTGTTCCAGGAATCCATCTGGGCCTGGACGTTTTTCTGATTTTCCTCCATCAGTTGCGCGAGCTGATACATTGGATCCTGCTGCCACTGCGCTTCTTTTTCGGCGAGCCAGTAGCGGAAGGGTTCGCTGCGCTTACCGCTGCTGTCGCGGCATACCAGGCCCGTCTTGACGGCGCGGTCGAGCCAGCGCCACAGGGTTTTGGGGGCAGGGCAGGAGAAATCGGCCGGCCAAGCGGCCAGGATCTTCTCGCTGCTCAGTTTGTTTTTGGCGTCCTCCAGGACCAGGCGCACGCTGTTCCAGTTGCTGGTGAAT
>WNFJ01196350.1_pt1 | contig 12150 bp, 12 predicted proteins | sample 5400461 | NCBI WGS metagenome assembly WNFJ01 (sample SAMN13153349, study PRJNA577476) | soil metagenome | isolation source: 115 cm saprolite on Douglas fir-dominated hillslope | place: USA:California | collected 2013-09-17
GGAAACGGCGCAGACCCGGCAGACGTCCTGCGCCACGACGAGGTCAGGCTCTAGATCCTGGATCGCCTGGGTGTCGACGAAATAGAGCGACCGCCCCGCAACGGCCGCTTCCGAAACCGCGATCTCGATGCCGGCGCTGTCTTTGTCGTGCAGCCGCAGTGTGGACCGCGTCACAATCGGGAGCAAAGATGCCTCGGGTGGGTAGTCACATTCGTGAGTGACCGCGACCACGCTGGCGCCTAGACCGAGCGCGAACAGGGATTCCGTGGCGCTCGGGAGGAGAGAGACGATTCTCATGGGCTTAGAAGACCACAATCCCGGCCGCGCTCAACGATCATGTAAGTCGCGGTCCCCAGGTTCATGGCAGCGCCAAAAACGCTCTTCAGCGACGCGCCGGTGATCAGAGCTCTGAGGACGGCGAGGGAACCCCGGTGCGCGACAACCGCGACCTCGCCGCCTGAGTGCGGACGTGATTCCAACCAGAAGGCCACTACTCTGGCCTCGAGCTGAGCGAGCGTCTCGCCAAACGAATTTGGAGTCGCCCAAAGGTCGTGATCCCACGCTGCCGCCGCATCAGGATCCTCGACCCATAGGTCCGCAAGACGCCTGCCCTCCCAGGCGCCAAAGTCGAGTTCCCGCAATCGGCTGTCCACCTCCACCCGCAGCCTGTGGACCGAGGCGATGGCCTCAGCCGTCGCGCGCGCACGCAGGCTGTCGCTGGCGAAGATCCGGGTCAGCGGGCGGCCGGCGAGCTCAGCCGCGAGCGACTCGGCCTGATCGATGCCGGCGCTGCTCAAGGGCAGATCGCTGGACCCGATCGTCAACCCTTCTGCCGCCGTGGTTGCGCCGTGTCTGACCAGCCAGACCCCACCCATCACTTTCAGGGCGCGGCGAACGCGACCAGGGCTGCAAGCTGGCCCATCTCTGCGCACGCGCCATACACATCGCCCGTCGCGCCGCCGACGCGACGCATCGCCAGACCGGCCACGAGCACTGTCACCACAGCAACCAGGAGCGCGGCGACCAGCGAGCGACGAAAATCGAGCGCGCACGCGATGACGGTGACCAGGCCGCCAACAACGAGATCGAGCACTCGATGGCCTCCCGCGGCTGCGGTGCCAAGCCCATCTTCGCGCGCATGGGGCAGGGCCGCGACTACCGCGAGCATGCCGAACCTCGACAGCGCGCCGCCGGCGATCAGTCCCGCCAAAGCACGCGCAGGAGTCATCGCTGAGAGAGCGGCCACATCTCCAAGAAGGACCAGCGTCAATGCAATCGCCCCGAATGAGCCGATCCGCGGATCGCGCATGATCTCGAGGCGCCGATCTCGAGTGTCACCGCCGAACAATCCGTCGGCGGAATCAGCCAATCCATCGAGGTGCAGGCCACCCGTAAGCACAGCAATCGTCGCCACCGACGCCACCGCGGCGATAAATGGAGACGTCAGCGCTGAAACGAGGATGAACACGCATCCGGCCACCAGGCCGACGATGGCGCCGACCAGCGGGAAGTAGGCACGGCCAAGACGCTCGCCGGAATCGGCTCCGGCAGCAGCGACCGGCACGATAGTCAAGAAGCCGACCGCGGATCTGAACGACCGGAGGCTCACTTAGCGGACAGGGCCTCATCGACCGCCGATAGGGCCAACGCCCGGCCCGCCACCATCAGCAGAGTTCGCGAAGCTGCCGAGGCAAATATCGCATTGACGCTCCCCAGGGTGTCCCCGAAGAGACGCGCGAGGTCGTTCGCGGGCACGATTCCGAGGCCGACCTCGTTGCTCACAACCACGGCTGCACGCTGCCTCAAGACTTCGGCGATCCGGCGCGCCTCAGCCAGCACGTCGGTATCTGCCCGACCGCAGCCCAACAGGTTCGAAACCCACAAGGTCAGGCAGTCGACGACCAGATAGTCCCCCGTCTGCGCGGATATGACTGCGGAGTGCAGCTCCAAGGGCGCCTCCACCGTCGTCCAGGCGGGCGGGCGCTGCGAACGATGCCGGTCGATCCGCTCGGCCATCTCCGCGTCGCAAGGTTCGGCGGTCGCGATGAATGTCACCGACACGCCCGCCCCAGCCGCAAGCCGCACCGCGGTGGCAGACTTGCCGCTCCGAGCCCCACCCACCAGCAGGATCAAGATCCAGTCGCTCCCACTAGCGCTCTACCCCGGTCTCGTCAAAGCGCCCCATCTCGGCGTGGAGGCGGGCGGCGAGCCCTATCAAAGGCACCGCCAGGGCGGCGCCACTTCCCTCGCCCAGACGCAGTCGAAGATCCAGCAGGGGCTCCAATCCGAGCTCGGTCAGCACGTGCGCGTGGGCCGGTTCGGCGGAGAGGTGGCCGGCGACCAGATAGTCCCGAAGGGCGGGCCGCAGCCGACACGCGACGAGCGCCGCGACCCCGGTGGCAAAGCCGTCTAGAAGAATCAGTCGACGGGACGCCGCGGCTGCGAGCATGGCGCCGACGAGGGCGGCGAACTCGTGTCCGCCCAGACTGCGCAGACATTCGAGATGATCGGCCCGGTTCACCGAATTGGCTCGGAGCGCGGCGGCGACGGTCGACCGTTTGCGCTCCAGGCCTTGCGCGTCCAAACCGGTGCCGCGGCCACAGACGGCCTCCGGCGATAAGCCGGTGAGAACGGCAAGGAGCGCCGCCGCAACGGTCGTGTTGCCGATCCCGATCTCGCCCAGCACTATCACGTCGTTTCGCTCCGCGATGGGCGCGGCCAGGGCGTGGCCGGCGGCGATCGCCGCTCTCAGCTGATCGTGTGTCAGCGCGGGACCGAGTGTGATGTCTGCACTTCCCGCCGCCACTCGATGGTCGACCACACTCGGCGGCCTCGCACCGGTCAGGCCGACATCCGCGACGACAAGCTCGGCGCCGAGCGCGCGCGCAAGAACTCCTATGGCGGTTTCGCCACGTGCGGCGGCCGCCGCAACCTGTGCGCCGACACGTGCGGGATACAGGCTGACCGAATGGCAGGCCACGCCATGATCGGCCGCGAACACCAGGACGCCGATGCGCGGATTGGTCGGCGGCGGTGTCCCGGTTGCCATCGCCCACCGCTCGACCAGGGTTTCGAGGCCGCCGAGACTGCCCGCGGGTTTGACCAGCTCATCGGATGCGTCGCGGACACGCACAGCCGCCGCGGGATCGCCCGGCCTGACGTTGGCGGCGAAAACGTTCCACCATTCCGGCAGCTCGACACTGCCTGGCGAGTGGCCCGCATCATTCGGCTCTCCGTGCCGGGTGGCGGCATCCGTCTCACCCCAATGCTCGGAGAAGACGAATCCGTCCAGCGCTCGCCTGCGCTCCCAACCGGCCGCTTCCAACCCTGGACGGGTGGGCCGCTCGTCTGGATAGCCGACGCACAGCCAGGCGACCGGTACGACCTTTTGAGGTAGGTGGAGCAGGGCGCGGACGTCCTCTGGTCGGTAGAAGGAAACCCAGCCGACGCCGACGCCCTCGGCGCGCGCGGCGAGCCAGAGATTCTGGATCGCCAGGCAGGTGCTGTACAGGTCGGTATCGCGAATCGTGTGACGGCCCAGGACTTCGCCGCGGCCACCCTCCCGATCGCAGCAAACGCAGACGCTGATCGGTGCCTCCCGGATGCCTTCGATCTTCAAGTCGAGGTACTGGCGCGTCCGCTCGTCGAAATGCGCCGACTGCACCAGCCTCTCGCGAGAGGCGATCGCCTGCATGGCGGCCTTCGTCTGCTCGCTCCGCACAACCACGAAACGCCAGGGCTGCATTAGGCCAACCGAAGGCGCTTGGTGGGCAGCTTCGAGCAACCGCCGCAGGAGGTTGTCCGGAATTGGGTCGGGACGGAAGCGACGGATGTCACGGCGCTGGGCCATGACGCGCATCACAGCGGCCAGATCATGGTCATCGAAGCGCCACCCGGATGGGTCGGCGCGGCGTTTCCGGGCGCGCGAGTCGTCGAAGCCAGGCGGTAGATTCGGCCGCTCGAATCGCTCGCGGGAGTTCAATCTCGGCCTCGTCATAGGATGCCCGCCTCGCGAAGCAAAGACGGAACATTGAGGTGCGCTTCGATGGCGTCCGCGAGCTCGTCGAAGGATTGATCGAGCGTCCGCCGAGGCCTCTCGTGAAACAGCGCCGCAAGTATGCCGGGCTCCTCGAAAAGTCCGTGCACGTAGATGCCGAGAGCCGCGCCGCTCACGAACCCCAGCCCGTCTGGCAGAGCTTCATCGGTCGAGCTGGTGGTCGTGGTTCGCCCATGTCGGATCTGATAGCCCGAGATCGACTTCCCGCCCAGAGCCTCCCACGGCCCTGGGAGCCAGTTGAACCGAGTCGATGTTCGCTCCGTATGTTTGGAGGCGCTAAAAGACGTCCGTAGAGGCAAAAGTCCCAATCCCTTGGCGGAGCCATCAACTCCGCCGTCATCTTCGATCCGCTCTCCCATCATCTGCATACCGCCGCAAATCCCGAGGACCGGCCGGCCGGCCTGCGCTCGTTTCTTGACCGTTTCCGCGATGCCGCTGCTCACGAGCCATGAAAGATCGGCGGCCACGTGCTTTGACCCAGGCAGGATGACGAGGTCGCTCCCTTCTACATCCTCGGGCCGGTCGGCCCAGCGCACGTCGGCCACATGCTCCAGCTGCTTGAACTCGTCGAGGTTGGAAGCGGTCGGGTACCTCACCACCGCCACCGAAGAACGGCAGTGCGTGTCGAGCGGCGTCGCGGCTCCGTCCTCGTCCGGCAAGCCGTGGTCGAGCCACGGCACCAGGCCGAGGGTGCGCACTCCGGTCAACCGCTCGAGATGCTCTGGTGCGGGCGGCAGTAGGGCAGGATCGCCGCGGAACTTATTGAGCACGAAACCGGCAATCAGTGCCTGCTCTGCGTCGGGGAGCATCGCCCACGTGCCGTAGAGGTGGGCGAAAGCGCCGCCACGGTCGATGTCGGCCACCAGCACCACCCGCGCGCCGGCCGCTATTGCCGTCCGCATGTTGGCGAGGTCGGTGTGCCTCAAGTTAATTTCCGCCGGGCTTCCCGCACCCTCGACGAGCAGCAGCGCGTGCTCCGCCAGCAACTGCCGCATTGACCGCTCGATGACCGGCCACAGCAGCGGAGCGCGCAAGCGCCAAGGGAGGCGGCTCAACTCCAGGTCTGGTTTACCCAGGATGACCACCTGGCTTCGGTCATCACCTTCAGGCTTGACCAGGACCGGATTCATCAGGACGCTCGGCTCGACCCCCGCGGCCAGCGCTTGCAGGTATTGAGCCGTGCCGATCTCGCCTCCTTCGACGACCCGCGCGTTGTTCGACATGTTCTGGGCCTTGAACGGCGCCACGTCGATCCCGCGCCGATGCATCGCGCGTGCGAGTGCGGTCGTGATCAAGCTTTTGCCCGCCGAGCTCGAGGTCCCCTGCACCATCAGTGCACCCATCGCTTCTCCTCGCGACGTGGGAGGACGAACACGGCGCCGTTCTCGCGGATCACTCGGACCTTGGCTTCGTAGTGCGCGGCGATCACCTCTTCCGACAGCACGGCGTCAGGCTTCCCATGAGCTACTACGCGACCACCATCGAGCAAAACTAGCCGGTCGGCATACTGGCCGGCCAGGCTGAGGTCGTGCATGGCTGAAAGCACCGTGAGCTCGGAGTCGCGGCGAAGCTCGTCCAGCAGCTCGAGTGCTTCCTGCTGGCGGCCGAGATCGAGGGCGCTGGTCGGCTCGTCGAGGAGCAGGATCGGCGCCTCCTGCGTCAGCGCGCGTGCAAGGACCACGCGTTGGAGCTCTCCGCCGCTCAAAGAGCCAAGTAGGCGATTCGTGAATTGACGCAGGCCAAGGCGGGCGATCGCGCCGTCGGCGGCGAGACGATCGGTGCGAGTCTCGGTCGCGAAGTAGCCGATGTGTGGCGTTCTCCCCAGCAGCACGTACTCGGCGACAGTCAACTCGGCGGGGGTCATGGGCTGCTGCGGCACGAGCGCGACCTGCCGCGCCAGCTGGCGGCGGGTGCTGGAAAGGACGGCACGTCCGTCGACGAGCACATCACCGGCGAAGGTAATGAGACCGGCGAATGCTCGGAGGAGGGTCGATTTACCGGCGCCGTTGGGCCCGATCACCGTCACCCATTCACCTCGGTCGACCGTCGCCGACACGTCAGCAAGAATCCGAGCTCCGCCGATTGACACTGAGAGGTCGCGAGCCTCCAGCGCGGTGCTCACATGACCAGCCTCCGTGATGTTCTGAGGAGAATCGCGAAGAAGGGTGCCCCGAAGAAGGCGGTCACAACTGTGATCGGCAGCTCGGCCGGAGCCAGGATCGTCCGGGCCAGGGCATCGGCCAGGATGAGGAATCCCGCGCCGGCGAGCAGGGAGAGCGGAAGGATGGCGCGGTAGCTCGGGGACACGAGCAATCGAATCGTGTGGGGGATGATGATGCCGACGAACCCGATCAAGCCGCTGACCGCAACCGCGGCCGCCGTGCCGGCGGTGGCCACCAGGACAAGCACTAGACGCGTCCGGCGAACGTCGATCCCCAGGCTCGCCGCCTCTTCGTCTCCCAGGCTCAGGACATCAAGGACGCGGCGGTGCAGCAGGATGACCGCCGAGCTGATGGCGATGTACGGCGCGACCACCACCACGGCGTGCCAATCAGCGGTCCCGAATCCGCCCAGGATCCAGGAGTAGACCGCGCGGAGCGTGTCGGATCGCTGCTGCTGAACAAAGGTCTGGATCGCGGTCATGAACAGGGCGACGATGACCCCGGCCAGGATCAGCGTGCTAGTGCCCCGCACTCCACCCGCGGAACGACCGAGCACATACGCGCCGGCTACCGCAACCACAGCGCCGGCGAATGCCGCGAGCGGCAGCAGCAGGCCGATATCGCTCCCGTTGGACCCGTAGGCGATGGCCAGCGTCGCACCGAGGCCGGCGCCTGCCGCGACGCCCAATAGATAAGGATCGGCGAGCGGATTGCGGAAGACACCCTGGTAGGCGGACCCGGCAACGGCGAGCATCCCTCCTACCAGGGCGGCGAGCACGACTCGTGGGGCCCGGACCTGCCAGAGGATGGCCTCATCGACGGTGCGGAGGGGAGAGGAAACATGAAATACCTGGAGGTGCGAGAGCACCGAGGCGATGATCGATGCGGGTCCGATCGAAGCAGCGCCAGTCGCAAGCCCTAAGAGCAGGGCTCCGGCGAGAAAGGCCAGGGCGATCAAGGCCCATACGGCTGTGACTCCTCGCGACCGGACGGCCGAGTGCGGCAGCGCCTTGGCCCAATTGGCGGCCCCCCTGTCTTCGGCTGGGCCGTCGGCCTCAATGGGGTCGCGGCGCGCGCGCTCCCTCTTCGCGAAGGCGGACAAACAGGCGGGGCACATGCAGCCATCGGCCGCCGCGCGAATTTCCGTAAGCGTCTCGCGCCTAAGGACGACCGTCTCGCACCAGCAGCCTGGCTGGCCCTGAGCGCACCCGAACTGCTTCCCGCACAGCGGGCAGGTCTTGGTGATCCGGTTGGACGTTTGCTCGGCCAACCTAGCCATCGCGCGCCTGCGGCGCTGTCACGCCGCCGAGCCTTCGAGAGCTTTGAGCGCGATGGCGATTGCCTTCAGAAAGAGAACAATGCGGGGGCCCCACTGGGATGCGATCGAGTCGTCCACCGGCACGACCGATCCAGTTTTGACCGCGCTTATCGCGCCCCATCCTGGCCTCGCCGCCACCGTCGCCATGGTCTGGCCACAGCACACAGTGTCGGCCAGCACGATCATGTCCGGATTGCTCGAGATGATGTACTCGGCCGACAGCTGTGGATAGTCGTTTGAGCCGGGTGCGCTGTCGGCAATGTTCTGAAGCCCGAGCAGCTTGTACATCTGTCCGATGAACGTAGCCGACTTGGCCGAGTAGAACGTCTGGTCGAGCTCGTGGTAGACCTTCAAGGGCCTGGCCGGCGCATGCGCCGATCCCACGATCGTCTTCACCTGTTGCTGGATCCCGGACACGACCGATGCGGCCTGGGCCGAGTGCCCCGTTGCCTGCGCGATCTGTTTGATCTCGGCGTAGACACCATTCAAATCGGCCGCCGCCGGTTCCACCAGGACCGGGATCTGCAGCTTCGTCAACTGCTCGAAGAGATCGCCCGTGTCATCGGCGACCAGGACCAGATCAGGTTGGTATCCGGCGATGGCCTCGACGTTGGGAGTGAAAGCGGATAACGACGTATGGGGCGCCTCGGCTGGATACGTGGAGTAAGAGTCGACGGCGACGACCTGCTTCCCCGCCCCGACAGCGAACAGGTCCTCGGTCGCGGTCGCCGACAGCGACACGATGTGATTAGGTTGGTGTGCCAACGTCACGGGGCCTTTCGGGGTGGTCAGCGTTAGAGGGAAGGAATCCGTGCTCGTCGGGGTGGCTGAAGTCGTGGTCCCACAGGCCACGGCCACCGCCAGCGCCAGGGGAATCGCCAGAGACCTTAAGACCTTGAAGCTCGACACCGAAACCTCCTCTTTTCTCACTCGGAAAAAGGAAGGGCTTGCCGGCCGGTGCCGTGCTCACCGCCCTTCCCACGAGGGCTGTTAGCTCGGTGTAGCGCAGGCGACCTGGCTCGTCCCCCGAAGGGGCTTCACAGTTGCGGGACAGCGCCGGAATCGCACCGGCTTCGCTGCGACAACACCGGCCAGGCATCGAGCCTGGCGCAGGCAGTATAAGACCCCACGAAATCTGGCGATTTCGCGGGGACCACTGAAAGGCCGCGAAAGGCTACGAGGGCGTGCTGACTCTTTCGAGCGGCAGCTCTGCGTACGGCAGCCCAGGATCGGCCACAACGTCGGGGTGAATCAGGTGAGCGAGCTGCCGGATGCCGTCCGCGATCCGAGGAGCCGGCCGCGAAAAGTGCGCGTCACCATCTACGACGACCGTCCTCACGGGCAGCCGCAGGTCACGAGTCCGCTCAAGCGACTGCTCGAGGCTGAAACCACATGCAGCGAGCACGACCAGGTCAGGTTTTTCCGCCAGCACGGCATCCCAAGTGGTCGCAAACGAGTACTCGCCAGTCTTGCTCAGCACATTCACGCCACCCGCCGCTTGCACCATCTCGGGCAGCCAATGTCCGGATCCGTATGGCGGGTCCATCCACTCGGCAACGAAGACGCGAGGACGATCGCGGCCGGCAACCGCGCTGCGGACCGCATCCACCTTTGTACGCATAGCGCCGGCCACGACTACTCCCCGCTCATGCACGCCCAGCATGTCGGCGAGAACAATCACAGACTCGACAACGTCGTCGAGGCTGCGCGGATTCATCGAAAACACCTCGACGCCGATCGGGCAAGCAGTTTTGAGATCACCACTCGAAACGGCGCACACGTCGCAGAGATCCTGCGTGATCACCAGGTCCGGCCGGAGCTCGTTCATCAGGTCGGCATCGACTGCGTACAGCGAATGACTTTGGGACTGAGAAGCCGTGACGAGCTGGTCGATCTGCGCGCTGGTCAGGCCAGAGACGTCGATCCGGGTGCGCGCCACAACCGGCTTGCTCGCGACTTCAGGCGGCCAGTTGCAGTCCTCTGAGATGCCGACCAGCGAGTCCAGCAGCCCCAGGTCGGCGATCATGTCCGTCGCGCTTGGAAGCAGCGACACGATCCTCATCACGCGCATGGTAGCTTGAGGCTCGCTTGAGGATGGAAGCGCCTCAGTTGGATTCAAAACCGTTGAGCGCCATCGTGATCGGCGGCACTCACAGCGGGGTCGGCAAGACCACGATCACGCTGGGCCTGATCGGGGCGCTCCGCCGTCGTGGCCTGACCGTGCAGCCGTTCAAGGTCGGTCCCGATTTCATCGATCCACTCCATCACGGGCAAGCGAGCGGCCGTCCCTCCCGCAACCTCGACGGCTGGATGCTCGGAGCCGACATCAACCGGCAGCGGTTCGCCACGGCGACTGCAGACGCCGACGCTGCGGTGATCGAAGGTGTCATGGGCCTCTACGACGGCAGCGAAGGCAAGAGCGACCGCGGCAGCACCGCCGAAATGGCGAAGCTGCTGGACCTCCCGGTCGTCCTCGTTATCGACGCTGGAGCGATGGCCCGCAGCGCCGCTGCGCTCATCCACGGCTATGTCACCTTCGACCCTGCGGTCCGGCTTGTCGGGGTCATCCTCAACAACGTCGGGGGCGTAGCTCACGCCGACATGATCCGTGACGCTGTTGGCGACAGCATCCCAATTTTGGGGGCTCTGCCTCGCGCCGCCGACCTGGCGATCCCCGAGCGTCACCTCGGCTTGCATTTGCCTCACGAGACGCGCCATGACTATGTCGAGCAGGTTGCGAATCTGATCGAAGATCACGTCGACGTGGACCAGCTGCTCAGCACGACGAGAATTCAACGGCGGCCGGCATCGGCGCGGTCTAGTCCAACGAAGCCGCGCGCTCGTATCGGCGTCGCGCGCGACGAGGCGTTTTGCTTCTACTACGCCGACAACCTGGAACTGCTGGCACAGGCCGGCGCCGAACTGGTCGAGTTCTCTCCGATGCGGGATCCGCTACCACCAGATTTGGATGGGCTTTACGTGGGTGGCGGCTATCCCGAGCTCCATGCCGAGGAGCTTGCCGAGAACACGGGCACGACGACCGCAATTCGCCAATTCGCCGACGGAGGCGGCCCGATCTACGCGGAGTGCGGCGGCCTCATGTACCTCGCTGAGCAACTGCGCGTCGGGGACTCGGTCTACCCGCTCTGCAAAGTGCTGCCTTTCAGCACGACCATGCCCGCCGCGCTCAAGCTCGCGTATGTCGAAGTCGAAACCACCGGGGGACTCTTCGGTCCGGGCCGAAGCGCTCGTGGACATCTCTTCCACCGGTCGGAGATCAGCGGCGACCTACCAACTTCGCGTTGCTACCAAGTGCGAACCAGTCGGGGCGATCATGGCGAAGAGGGATATCAATATCGAAACGTGCTTGCCAGCTACGTTCACCTTCATTTCGCCAGCGATCCCGGCCTTGCTGGCGTCCTCGTCGACCGCTGCGAGGAATATCGCGCCGGCGATCGGGCCTAGCTTCGGATCTCTTCCGTAAGACCTGGACCTTCGTAGAGCGTCCGCGCCGTTGCGGGCGGACGGGTCGCCGTTGCGGGCGTTCAGGGGAATCTTAGCGCGGGCTACAAAATGCTCGAGGACTAGGCGGCGCGCTCGCGTTCGGGGACGGCCATTTCATCCTCGATCGGAGTCCTCGCGCGAAGCATCGGCACCGCGATCGCCAGCGTGATGACCACAGTAGCCGCCCCGACGAGCCATGCCACGTGGTATCCACCTGCCAGCGCGGCAGCGCTGCTCGCGCCGCTTTCAACCAGATTCAGCGTTCGGGCGCTCGCCAGGGTGGCGAGGACCGCGAGCCCCAGAGCTCCGCCCACCTGGCCTGATGTGTTCAGCAGGCCGGACGCCAGCCCAGCGTCGCTTGGCGAAGTCTCAGACATCGCGATGATTGTCAGCGCCGGGAACGAGAGCCCTCCACCCAACCCAAGGAGTGCGAGCGGCACCAGCAGGTACGTCGCATAGCCGGCATTGGTCGGGCCGAGGCCGAGCATGGCAAGGGCGACGGCAATCACAAGCTGCCCCGCGACCAGGATTGCAAGCGGGCCGAACCTGTTGATCAGCTGCGCCGACAGCCGGAGCGAGAACAGGCCCATCACGATCGCGACGGGCAGGAACGCCAGCCCGATGGCCATCGGACCGTAACCAAGGACCCGCTCGAGGTCGAGCGATCCGAGAAAGAAGAAGCCGAGGAAGGCCGACGACATGAGGGCCTGCACGACGTTGGCGGCCGAGAGCTTGCGCGAGGCGAACATGCGCAGCGGCAGGATCGGGTTGCGTCCGAATGCCTGGCGGGCTGCGAATGCGCCGAGCAATGCCAGCGATGCTGCACCGAATCCGAGCGTGTGCGTCGAGCCGAGCCCGTAATCCGACGACTCGACGATCGTGTAGACACCGAGCATGAGCGCCGCCGTGACGAGGAACGCGCCGAGCGCGTCGGCACCCTTTCCGATCCCGATCCCGCGGTCGCCGTCCAGCAGACGCGCTGCCGCGATTGCGGTCGCGATGCCGATCGGAAGGTTGACGAAGAAGATCCAGTGCCAGCTGACGGCCTGTGTGATCAGCCCGCCGGCCAGCAGCCCGATTGCGGCCCCGGCCGAGGCGACGAAGCTGAA